>OARB01000007.1_pt1 | contig 169609 bp, 130 predicted proteins | sample 1475561 | NCBI WGS metagenome assembly OARB01 (sample SAMEA3360673, study PRJEB22359) | human gut metagenome | biome: ENVO:urban biome; feature: ENVO:human-associated habitat; material: ENVO:feces | place: Bangladesh | collected 2011
TCTCTGAATTTTATTTATCTTGAAATTTTAAGCGTTTTATCTTGGCGCGCTACAAATAGTTTGGATCTCGACAGTTGAGGACTATTCGCTCTGCCTCTTGTGGGATGTCAAAACGGCGAAGTATCGCGCTCAACGCATGACAAAAGCTGTCAGCTAACTGGATCGTTTGATAGCTTTCCACAATCATAGCCAGCCCCTTTCTGCAAATGACACACTGCTTTTGCCAACGACCACATGGTCTAGCACACGAATATCTACCAGTGATAAGGCGTCTTTTAAGCGCTGAGTAATACGCCTATCGGCTTGTGAAGGCTCAGGATCGCCAGAGGGGTGGTTATGGGCAAAGATCACCGCTGCTGCGTTAACGTTTAGTGCCTCCTTTAATACCTCTCTTGGGTAGACACTGGCGGCATCGACCGTACCGCGAAATAGCTCCTTAAATTCAATTAGCCGATGCTGGTTATCCAAAAACAGTACGGCAAAGATTTCGTGCTCATATCCAGCAAGTTTACAGCGTAAGTATTCCGTGGTGTTTTCCGTACGTGCAAAGGTTTCACCGCGCACATAACGCTGTTCAAGGATCTCTGCTGCTTCTTCCAGTACTCGATGCTCATAAGCTCGTTGCGAGAGTAGATAGCGGTGGCGAGGGAAATGAGTCATAGCCTGCTCCTTAACAATAGTGGGAAGGTTCACAGTGATGACATATATCTAAATTGGCTTTGAATATAGGTAAGGGACTGATTTAACTATTTTTTACAGAGTCAGTTCATCCCATGGGACAACAAGACATAGGAGAACATCCCATGAGATTTCTGAAACTAAAAGAAGTAATGGAAAAGACCGCACTAAGCCGTTCAGCAATTTACCGAAAAATGAATGATGGCGAGTTTCCACAGTCGGTGAGCTTGGGAGAAAGGGCTATTGCCTGGGTGGAAAGCGAAGTGGATGAGTGGATGGACTTTTGTCTTAAACAGCGATGATGGCGTGATTATACATGCGTCATGTACTATAGCTGAGAGTGTAAGGTGCCTGATTTGTCAATTTGAGTACTGGTTTGAAACGGTGACGAGAAATAAGCTGATAGCATCATTTGATGTGCTATCAGCTTTAACACGTTAAGCTGCTCTTAGTTTTGCGATAAGGTCAGCTTCTGTTTTAGCAATGTGATAGGCATACGAAGAATTCGCATATTTGAATTATCCGTTTCAACAATGACAATCGCATTTTCCGAATCCAATTGATAAATATCAGAATATGCCGATGCACCATTAACAAGTTGAATTGGTCCTTTCCATGTCACCCCTTCATCGAAGCTAAACCATAAGCCTAGATTTTGCCTGCCATTTGTCCCCGCAGGGTTTCCTTGTGGGTTAGTAAAGAGTAAGAAATGGCTACCGTCACTTTGCTCGAACCGAGTAATAGAAGCATCAACGGTACCAGTACTGATATTGCTAAAGACGTTAGCGTTGTTAGCCTCAAGTAGGCTCCACGTGATTCCACCATCTTTACTCAAAAATTGCTGGCGTGGGCTATAGTTCACACCATTAACGATTTGGTTAAAATCAAGGCGTGCAGTAAGGAGTAGATCACCGTTTTGGAGTTCAACCATATCAGCTTCACTAGGTTCGAGAGTTTCTAGGATACTCGAACTCTTCCAGCGAAAGGGGATAGGGAGTGTTGAACCGGTTTGCCAGTTTGAACCGCCATCATCACTGTAAATAGACATGACGTTCAAGAAGAAACGATCAAGCACAATCGCTGGGTAGATCAAGCGGCCGTTTTGGCTGCCACTGATATTTTGTTGTCGAGTAAGGGTGATGCCATGACCCGGTCCTGGGTTGACACTGGCATTTCCATACAAACTCATGGTGTTGCCCGTTTTAATTTTTGTCCAACCAAGCTTTTCAAGGTCTTTCTCTACTTCAGGGGTTTGCTGTGCTAAATAGAAAGCATCAAACTCCACGAGGTTATGGCCTTGCTGTGTGAGAACAATTTTTTGCACATGCAGTCTGCCGTCAATTTGGGCATCCGCATTACCAAACTGAATGTTGTTCTCCTGCGATACTTCGCCAGCCCAAGTTGTGATTTGCTGACCATCCACGAATAACGTTGTGGTGTGGTTTAACGCCGAATATTGAAGTTCGTAGTCATGGAAAGAGTGTACCTTTGCGTGTTCAGATTGCAGGATAATCGGAGCACTAACACCGTTTAGATTAGCGACTAGACCACCTGATTCATCAATACTCAGTGTGACAACATATTTTCGGCTACCATCGGCAACTTGTATCTGGTTCGCTGCACCATCAACAATTCGGATCTTAGCGTTTGATTGCCAGTCTTGCTGGCTATTTAGGCTGGTATTTCGGCGATACAGCTCTGAACCACCCCAACCAGCGATTTGGAAACTGCGTTCTTTCACCTGATCGGTAACATCGATAGGCGCTTGCCAGTTCCCTGATGCAACATCATAGACGCTGTAAAAAATACCGTTTGGCATCCATGGTTTTATTCGATCTCCGTTTTGAGCGGCATCGGTCGGCCATCGAGCATAAGAGACAAGAACCGTATTGGAGGAAGGATCATAGATAGGCCGAGGATCGGAGAAATCAAACTCATCACTGACATTGATTTGCTCAGTGAGGTTGAGCTCGGTATCCCAAGTTATACCGCCATCTCGTGAGGTACGAGTGATTATGTCATTGGTATTACTCAGAGCACCGGGATCTCCTCCCCCCACACGTTTCTCTGCAAATGCGGTTACCACCCCTGGTGTTACGCTACTTGCTACAATGGACGGTATACGGTCTGGGCCTCTGAAGATGACGTCGCCTTGAATTTCAAACTTAATATCACGATAAGCGGCGACACCATCCGTATTTGATGAGCCATTCCCCCATACGATCATATTTTGTTTTGATGCAGTCGGCTGGATGTTGTCACGAATGAGTTTGCCATCGAAGTAAAAGCTAGCGGATGGGTTACTTCCAGGAAGGAATACCAATTCAAATTTATGATATTCCGTTGCTGCTGTGCCGGTTGCCAAAACGGTGCGTCCAGTTTGCCCTTCAAACTCAACAACTAAGTTACCACTGCTATCTAATGAAATGATGGGTAAGACACGCTGAGTGCCGTTGGCGTAGTAGTTTGTGATCATTCCACCACTGAGCACTTTCATTTCTGTCGTCATTCGCCAACCGAAACTTGATGCTTGGGCATGTTGATTAGTAGAGAGAGAATATGTCCATTGAGCTCTCCCTCCAATACCTTGCACCAACCAAGCGGGCATTCCATCTGCATTGGTTAAAACGCCGCTGCCATTATTCGTGTTGTCTTGCATCCATCCCTGTTTGGCTGGACTGTCAAACTCAGTGTCACCCGTTGCGTTATAGTCAAAAAGTGCGGCGTTTGAGCTTGTCGCCATACCGAACATTGCAAGCATTAAAGCGGTTTTCTTTACGTTTTTGAAACGCATATCTACTCCCTTTATATTAGAATCTGTTTCCTTGTGAATCGATGCTCTTCTTCGTTGTGAAGTCATCTTGATTGACAAGTCTCCATCGAATGTAAGGCTTGGAAACGTTCACATTTCCAGTTGTAGATTCTCATTAAAAAATATTTTCTTCATGAACTGCGATCGCAAAAAAAAATAATTTCCATAAATGTTTTTGTGTGTTGTTTAATCGATGAGACATCAACACGTTGCAGTTATGTTCGTACTTAGATGTGTGTAGTTGGGTTAGAGGAGGCTACTGAAGTAGGAATAGAAGCGACGGAAGTACAGTTAATGCCTAAAGGCATATAGATTTTTTGGGAAGAGCTATTCCAATGATCTCTGCTGAACATTGGAATAGTGAACGATCTGGTCAATAACGGATAGGCATGTTTGATCGATAGCTCAGTTGTAGAGCACGCCTTCACTGACTACAGCCAAGCTTTCATATTTGGAGTTTAATACAGTGGCGGCGGCTCGATAATTGGGTTTTAGTTGCCCTAAATCATCACATTGAATTGCTTGAGCCGGATAAGACGAGGCCATTTTTAATGCTTCATCTTCCGCGATTCCCCAACGAATAACATTGGCAACCGATTCATCCATCCCGATGTGTGCTCCCGCAAGATTGCCTCTGCTATTAATCAGTTTATTATCGATGACGCGAATGGTTTCCCCATCCAATTCAAACTGGCTAGTCACACTGCCAAGGCTAGCCATGGCATCGGTAACAATAAGAAGTTTGTCTTTAGGTTTGATTCGCTTAGCGAGTAAAAAACTTTGTGGATGGACATGAATTCCATCAGTTATTACTGAACACCAAGCATGATCGGTATTCAATGCTGTACCGACAACTCCGGGTTCACGACTCTCAAAAGGCGACATGGCATTAAATAAGTGGGTAAATCCATCAATGAGAGCTAACTTCTCAGTGGTTAATTGGGCTGTAGTGGCATTACTGTGACCACACGAGAGAGTAACATGATGATCCTTTAACCACTTTAGTGAGTCGATGGAGAGGTTTTCAGCCGCGACCGTTACAAGAACTTTGCCTTTGGTTGGCCAGTGAAACTGTGAAAGTTGTTCGGGTGTCGGGGAATAGAACAGATCTGGGTTATGAGCGCCTTTCTTTTCTGGGTTTAACCAAGGCCCCTCTAAGTGAATACCCAACACACCCGAGACTTGATTTTCGATTGCAGATTGAATGGCATCAAGTGCACGGTTGATGTGTTCCGGTGTTGCACTGATTAAGGTTGGAAGCAGATAGGCGGTGCCGTGAGTTCTGTGTGCTCGGCAGATCGAATCAATACCCGCAAGAGTCATGTCATTATTGAACATGACATCGCCACCGCCATTAACTTGTAAGTCAATGAATCCTGGAGCGATCAATGCACCATCAAAATGTTGATGCTCAATATCCTCCGTCAGAGACTCAATAGGAACAATGGAGTGAATGTGTGAACCTTCCCAAACCATTGCCGCATTCTCGTAATACTGAATTCCATCAAAAAGCCGTGTGGCTGAAATTGCCTTTAATGCCATCGTTTACTCCTTAAACTGAAATGCTGCTCCGAGTAGGCAAGCATCATAATCGCCATGAGCAGGAGTGACAGGGATGTGAAATACGGATGGCCTAGATTGAATAGCTTTGTTGAGGCGTTCAAGGTAGCCCTCTGCGAGACCAATTCCACCACCCAAAACAATAATATCCAGATCTAAGCATGCTTTAAGATTACAGCATAATGTGGCTACTGCTTGCACACTGCGATTGATGATCGCTTCTGCTTTCGGGTTGAACGCTGCTTGCTTAAATAACTCAACATTGCTCATTGTCTCGGTAAAAGTGGCTTCGCTCTCTTTTTGAATCGCGTTACCTGAAGCCATGGACTCAACACAACCTCGCTGACCACATCCGCATAATGGACCTTCAATGGCCACCGACATGTGACCTATGTGTCCCGCTAAACCGCTGTTTCCTTTGTGAAGCTTGCCATCAATGATGATTCCGCCACCAACCCCTGTTGAAACCGTAATAAAAGCCATATTTAAGCTAGGATTTTTTAACTGCACAAATTCAAACCATGCCGCGGCCTGTGCATCATTAAGAATGGAGACTGGTTTATTAGTGAGTTGTTCTAGCGTTTGAGCTAATGGAAAAGGTACAGGGAAATTAAGAGTCTCTGGATTTATCGATGTGATGCCTTCTGGCGTTACATAACCTGTTGTTGATACGCCTACATAATCGATAGAAGGGAGCCATTCAGTGACCTTTTCGAGAATCGCTTGAACAAACTTGGTGACGTCCTGCACCACAGGCGTTGCTATCTGGTAACGCTGTATGATCGTACCTTCTTCTACAATCGCTAATGCTATTTTTGTTCCGCCGATATCGATGGCTAGTGTGCGCATTTCCTTTCTCCCGCAGCTTGGGTTGCGTTATTGAACCATTGAGTAACCACTTCTAATCGAGTCAATGCAGAACCAACCGTTACGGCAACCGCACCAGACTCAATAGCTTTCGCTGCTAACTCAGGCGTATTGTATCGACCTTCCGCCATGGTAAAAAAGCCGGCTTCAGAAAACGCTTTCACAAGTTGGAAATCTGGAACCGTGGGCTCAATATCTCCGACATAGCCTGACAGTGTTGATCCAACAATTTCAACACCTTGTGAGTTAGCCCATAATCCATCCTCGAATGTGGAGCAATCGGCCATCGCAAAACATCCCGTGTTTTTGATTGCTTGCGCAATACGTTCTCGACTTTCAGGGCGTGTTCTATCGGTGGCATCAAAAGCAATGACCGTTGCGCCAGCATTTGCTAAGCCATCAACATCTGAAACAAAAGGAGTGATTCGAATTGGGCTATCAGGCAAGTCACGCTTAACGATACCTATAATCGGAATTGTTACTGCGGCGGATACAGCAGCCACGTTATTCACACCTTCAATGCGCAGCGCTTTTGCACCCGCTTGTTCGACGGCGATCGCCATCGCCACAATGAAATCTGTTTTATCGAGTGGGCTGCCTGTTACAGGTTGTATGGAAACGACAGTTTGGCCGTTTAAAAATCGCTTTAACTCTTCGATATTCAAAAAATTCTTTCTCACGACGGGCCTCATTTTTCTTTTCTAAAAACGTTTTTAATTCCTGACTTGATGAACAAAAGGACTCTTGTAACCAAATTTTGTTCGCCATCACACTTTGAAAAAAGGTGGTTTGAAAATAATCTCCACCGCAATGATAATTCATAACGAAGATTTTTTTCAAACGAAATAAAAGTTTTTTTTGAAAATGGTGAGACAAGGCGTAACAGGAAAGAACAAAGGGAAAAATATGAAAACCATTAATAAGATTACTATCGCAATACTTACTTTGAGTGCTGCTGCTTCTGTCAATGCTGCGACGACTTTAAAGATGGGGATGCAAGCTTCTGTGGGGTCTGTAGAGTATAACTCGGCAAAAATGCTTGCCGACACATTAGAAGAAATGAGTCAAGGAGAGATCAAACTCGCTTTGTACCCAAGCGCCCAGCTTGGTGATGATCGTGCCATGCTTCAGCAATTGACGCTGGGAGATCTCGATATAACTTATGCTGAGTTTGGTCGTATGGGGCTTTGGATACCGCGAGCAGAAGCGGTCATGCTCCCTTATGTCGCGAAAGATTTTGACCATTTACGCCGCATGTTTGAATCTGACTTTGGTCAAGGTGTTCGTGATGAAATGCTCCAGAAGTTCAACTGGCGTGCTTTGGACACTTGGTATAACGGTACCCGTGAAACCACTTCAAACCGTCCCCTCAATTCGATTGAAGATTTTAAAGGGTTAAAACTTCGAGTCCCGAATGCTAAGCAAAACCTCAACTATGCAAAGCTGTCTGGTGCCTCGCCAACCCCGATGTCATTCTCTGAAGTTTATTTAGCGCTGCAGACCAATGCCGTAGATGGGCAAGAAAACCCGCTACCAACAATTAAAACAATGAAGTTCTATGAAGTGCAAAAGAACTTAGCCATGACACATCATATTGTTAACGATCAAATGGTGATCATTTCGGAATCTACTTGGCAGAAGCTTTCTGATACGGATAAAGACATCATTCAGAAAGCCGTGCAGAAAGTGGGAGATGCTCATACACAGACCGTTAAAACTCAAGAGGCAGAATTGGTCTCCTTCTTCAAGAGTGAAGGTATCAACGTGACTTACCCAGATCTGGAGCCATTCCGAGAAGCGATGCAACCACTTTACAAGGAGTTTGACAGTAACATCGGTCAGCCGATTGTGTCGAAATTGGCAGCAATGTAAAGGGTAGGGTTCTCTGTCTCATTAAATTAGCTGGCCAGGACTGGTCAGCTATGGAGCTTAAGATGTTACGTAAGATAATTAATAATATTGAAGAAATCATTACTGTGCCTCTAATGGCGGCCTTGCTTGCTGTTTTGACTTGGCAAATTGGTACCCGTTGGCTTCTCAATGATCCTTCTTTGTGGAGTGAAGAGCTTGCCCGATTACTCTTCATGTATATGTGTTTAGTGGGATGTGCTATCGCCATTAAACGAAGTTCTCACGTCAATATCACTTTTTTCTCTGACAAACTTCCTGAAAAGGCGCGCTTGTCTTTAGTCCTATCGTTAGAGATTGCCGTGCTGGTTTCTATTGGTGCAATCATTGTGCTCGGCTATCAACATGCCCAGCGTAATGCATTCTTTGAATTGATCACATTAGGGATATCGAGTAGCTGGATGAATTATAGCTTACCTGTGGGTGGCGTGTTTATGGTGTTTAGACAACTCGAAAAAATCTTTAACCTTATGAAGCTGCTACTGGGTGTTAGCTCATCTGCTTCATTAATTGATCAGCAAGTAACGGAGAGGTAGTAGGACTATGGTTGGTTCAATTTTTGGTTGGTTAGGATTGTTATTTGCGGGCATGCCAGTAGGTTTTTCACTTATTTTTGTTGCATTAGCTTTCCTCATTCTCACCAATAGTACAGGGATTAATTTTGCGGCTCAGCAAATGCTGGGTGGGATCGACAACTTCACGTTGCTAGCCGTTCCATTTTTTGTGTTAACTGGCCATCTAATGAATAGTGCCGGTATTACAGAAAGAATCTTCAACTTCGCGAAGTCTCTCGTTGGCCATATTACGGGCAGCTTGGGTCATGTAAATATCATGGCAAGCTTGTTGTTCTCTGGAATGTCTGGCTCAGCATTGGCAGATGCAGGTGGGTTAGGTCAGCTTGAAATCAAATCCATGCGTGATGCGAAGTATCACGATGATTTCGCGGGCGGGCTGACAGCGGCATCTTGCATCATTGGTCCTCTGGTGCCGCCATCAGTACCACTAGTCATATACGGTGTGGTTTCCAATACCTCTATTGGCGCATTATTTTTAGCGGGTGCGATACCTGGTTTGCTGTGTTGTATTGCCTTGATGGTGATGAGTTATTTTATCTGCAAAAAGCGCGGATATATGACATTGCCTAAAGCGAGCAGACGTGAGCAATTTAAATCACTTAAAGAAGCATTTTTATCGTTGCTGACACCAGTCATTATCATTGGTGGGATCTTCTCTGGTAAATTTACGCCAACTGAAGCGGCTGCTGTTTCATCTCTCTACGCACTATTTTTAGGTACAGTTGTTTATAACACGCTCACGTTACAGGGGTTCATCGAAATTCTGAAAGAAACGGTCAATACCACAGCCGTGGTTGCTCTGATGGTTATGGGCGTGACTGTTTTTGGGTGGATTGTGGCTCGCGAACAGTTACCACAGATGTTGGCTGATTATTTCTTAACAATCAGTGATAACCCACTCGTACTGCTTCTGTTGATCAACTTGTTGCTCCTCTTCTTGGGCACGTTTATTGAGTCATTGGCCTTGCTGTTGCTGCTAGTTCCATTCTTGGTGCCAGTGGCTTCAGCGGTGGGTATCGATCCTGTTCACTTCGGTGTTATGGCGATTCTTAACCTAATGATTGGCATTCTTACCCCACCAATGGGAATGGCTTTATATGTGGTTTCTCGAGTCGGAGATATCCCATTCCATACGCTTACGCGTGGTGTTTTACCACTACTGGTGCCGCTATTCATCGTGTTGGCGCTGGTGGCGGTATTCCCTCAATTTACTCTGCTACTACCGGAATTATTCCTCGGATACGGACAGTAGTTGAACTAGCGAACTATAGAATTTAAAGGTAAACAAAATGAAAAAATTAACAGGTTTGATTGCTGCTCCACATACGCCTTTCACAAAAGATAACAAGGTTAATTTTGCGGCGATTGACCAAATTGCTGAGCTTCTGATTGAACAAGGAGTGAAAGGTGCTTATGTCTGCGGAACGACAGGTGAGGGGATCCATTGCTCTGTCGAAGAAAGAAAAGCAATTGCAGAACGTTGGGTGAAAGCCGTTGATGGGAAGTTAGATGTTATTTTACATACAGGCGCTTTAAGTATTGTTGATACCATCAACTTGACAGAGCACGCTGAAACACTGGATATCTTTGCTACCTCCGCTATTGGCCCATGCTTTTTCAAACCGGGAAGTGTTGATGATTTAGTTGAGTATTGTGCTCAAGTTGCTGCCGCAGCTCCTTCAAAAGGTTTTTATTACTACCACTCAGGAATGTCGGGCGTGAATCTAGATTTAGAGCAGTTCTTGATTAAAGGCGAACAGCGCATTCCTAATCTTTATGGCGCAAAATTCAATAATGCTGATTTGTATGAATACCAGCGTTGCGTGCGAGTATCGAATCGCAAATTTGATATTCCATTTGGTGTGGATGAGTTTTTACCTGCTGGTTTAGCCGTCGGTGCGGTAGGCGCAGTTGGTAGCACTTATAACTATGCTGCTCCATTGTATTTGAAAATCATTGAAGCATTTAACCATGGTAAACATGATGAAGTCGCAGCGTTGATGGATAAAGTGATTGCGATTATTCGAGTATTGGTCGAATACGGCGGTGTTGCGGCAGGTAAAGTTGCCATGCAGTTACATGGTATTGATGCTGGGGATCCCCGCTTACCTATTCGTTCATTGAATGACAAACAGAAAGCGGATGTGCTTGCGAAGATGCGTGATGCTGGGTTCCTGTCGATCTAAATAAAGGCTAGGGAGGAATATTCATCCTCCCTAAAAGAAGATTTAAGAACAAATTATCATGATGATGTATTAATAGATCTAGGTCTTTGGTACTTTTATGGTAGTCAAAAGAATATTAAGGACTCCAAGTGAATTTGCCTAAAAATCTGATGGTTCGATTGCGCTCGAATACCGAACCTTTGAGCAAAAAACTCAGAGTTGTTGCTGATTATGTGCTCGAAAATGCACATGAAGTTCAGTATCAGACGATCACCGATCTAGCGTTTAATACAAAAACAAGCGAAGCCACTGTAGTCAGGCTATGCCGTGATTTGGGCTACAAAGGTTATTCGGATTTTAGAATGGCATTGGCGGTTGATCTTAGTCAGTCTGCAAACCAATCTCAGCCCAAAATGGATGGCGATATTTGCGAAGTTTCTGCGCAAAGCGCGGTAGATAGTTTAATGGATACTGCAAAACTGATAGACAGAGCTGCCTTAAATAGAATATGTGAGTTGGTTCATGGGGCTAAGTTTATTGGGTGTGTTGGTGTGGGAGCATCCAGTATCGTCGGTCGCTATTTGGCGTACCGATTAGTGAGAATAGGTAAAAAAGCCATCATGTATGAAGATACACACTTGGCGGCAATGAGTGCTGGACAGAGTGTTGTCGGGGATGCATGGTTTGCAATATCGAGCTCAGGTTCTACAAAAGAGGTGGTTCATGCGGCCACCCAGGCTCATCAACGCGGTGTGCCAGTTGTATCTCTTACGAATATTAGCCATAGCCCACTTTCTTCGATTTCAGATGAAATGTTAGTGGCTGCAAGGCCTGAAGGCCCTCTCACTGGCGGTGCTTTTTCTTCTAAAGTTGGTGCTTTGTTGCTTGTTGATGTTTTGATTAACACACTTTTAGATGTATATCCTGAATATTCAGCCTCCGTATTTGGTACTGCGGAAGTGATTTTACCTTTAATGGATAGTTAAGCAGTATTTAACAAGTTTGAAACCCATCAGGATATCGATGGGTTTTTTTAGCGCATTTAGTGAAGATAATTTTTACTTTTATTAATGGTGAAGAAATTAATCTTCAAAACAAGGTGTTAATGTTCAGTTTCTCATTGAACACCTGACAAAAGTATGGATAGCAATTAATAAGGACAAATTAATGAATATGAAAACTCTATTGACTTACGCTACGTTACTTTCTGTGACAGCATTTAGTCATGTGGTCTATGCCGATAATCAATGGCCTGATTTACCTACTGGATTTAAAGATGGGGTTGGTGCACAAGTTGGTTCAAAAGTGTATGTAGGACTTGGATCTCTGGGGAAAAGCTTTTATGTACTTGATTTGAATGCATTATCGAAAGGATGGCAAAAGATTGCTGATTTTACCGGTGCTGAACGAAGTGGAGCGACGGCATCTGTAATAGGAAATTATATTTATCTCTTTGGTGGCTCCGGCAAAGCAGAACCGTCTGATCCATCGCCTATTTTGTTTGATTCGGTATATCGCTACGACACCAAGAAAGATTCATGGGAGAAAATGAATACGACCTCGCCTGTAGGACTTCTTGGTGCTTCTTCTTATTCTCCGGACAATAGACAGATCCTCTTTTTTGGTGGTTATAACAAAGCCTATTTTGATCGCTATCTGCGAGATATATCGACCACTGACAAGCAAGTAAATCCTGAAGTATGGCAACGTATTGTTGATGATTATATGGGAATGACGCCTACGGATTATAAATGGAACCGAAACGTGATCAGTTATTTGCCTGAAAAACAAGAGTGGCGTGATTTAGGCGTGTCTACGTATCTCCCTAATTGTGGTAGCGCAACCGTTATTGAAGGGAACAAAGTAACTCTCATCAGTGGTGAGATAAAACCGGGTTTACGCACCGCTGAAGTTAAGCAATATGAATTTGGAATGGATCAACCGTGGAAAAGTTTGTTGCCCTTACCTGCACCCCAAACGAGCAATATCCAAGAGGGTGTTGCAGGTGCATTTTCTGGGAAGACAAATGGAGTTGTAGTTGTTGCTGGTGGAGCGAATTTCCATGGTGCGAAACAAGCATTTGAAAACGGAAAAATGTTCGCACATGAAGGGCTGCCTAAGGCGTTTAATTCCGAAATTTATGTAGAAAAAGAGGGCATTTGGTCAACGGTAAATTCGCTTCCTGAGGGCTTGGCATATGGGGCTTCATTTACTACATCAGAGGGTGTTTTAATTGTTGGTGGAGAAAAAAGTGGTAAAGAAATGAGTCATAAGGTTTATATGTTGGCTTGGAATGGCTCTACTGTTGAAGTGATAGACTAATTAAGGAGAGCATTATGGCAATCTCATTTCAATTACTCCCTGAGCTTCCAGTAGGAGTTAAACACGGAGTGGGTGGAATAATAGGTCAAAAATTGTATGCAGGGCTTGGTAGTTCTGGAAATGCATTTTTTGTTTTAGACCTAAAAGATATGAATAGTGGTTGGAAGTCGGCTGCTGACTTTCCTGGAATTGCTCGAAATGATGCTGCCTATACAGTCTGTGGTAACAAGCTTTATGTTTTTTCAGGTGCAGGGATAGAGGGCAATAACAGCTTTCCAACAGTTTTAATGGATGGTTATGTATTTGATAGTCAAATCAATCAATGGAAACGATTAGAGAGAACACTTCCTACCGGATTTCTTGGTGCATCTTGTTGTAGTCTATCACCGACGGAGATCATTTTTTTCGGAGGGTATGATAAGGATACTTTTAATAACTTCCTTTCTGAAATCTCAAAAATTGATGTAACAAAAGAGCCTAATAAATATAAAGAGCTTATTACTATATTCATGTCTCAGCCAATCGATAACTATAATTGGAATAAAAATGTTTGGTCATTTACACCATGCAATGAACACTGGTCAGTTGTTGGTGAAAACCCATTTAAGCCTAATTGTGGTTCTGGAATAATTCATAAAAACAACGTTGTAACTTTGATTGAAGGCGAAGTAAAGCCTGGTCTGAGAAGCTTAGAAACTAAGCGCTACTTGTTTAAAGAAGGAAAACTGGAATATTCTGATAGTAGTGCCTCTATTATTGATATATGTAAAAATCATGAAGGACTAGCTGGGCATTTTTTCGGTGAAATTGACAATAAGATAATTGTTATTGGTGGGGCATATTTTATTGGTAGTCAAGACGCATTTATAAAAGGAAACTTATATGCCCATAATGGCCTCATTAAACACTTTAGTTCGAATGTTTGGATTTTTGATGGTAAATCCTGGGAGAATAAATGCCAATTAGATGCTGCAGGTATTGCCTATGGCGTTTCCGCTTCAAACGGAAAAGCTATGTATGTTTTAGGGGGAGAAAACTCTAATGGTGATGCAATGACAAGATGCTTATCATTATTAATGGATTAATTTTTTATAGTTATGCGCTTCGTCATTAACAATGGGAATGAATGTATTAAATGTTTCAATGAACCTACTCCAAAACGTAGGATATAAGCTCATCCCGATTCCCCAGCACAATCTGTTGTCCTTGAGGATTAGATTTTTGTACATGGATATCAATGTTATAGGTATCAAGCACATAGCGAACGAGTGACGCGTTGGTGGCAATTCGCAAAACGCCGTCACTCATCGCATAATCTTTTTCTATCACCGCGCGTTGTTTTTCATTTAGGCGAAGATCGGGGATGAGTTCTACGTTCACTTTGGTATTCCAAAGTACATCGTCACGTTTACCGTGTATCGCATTATTGTTGATGTCAGGAATACCTTGTATGCGGCTTAAGACAAAATCACGATAGCCACCAGCCTGTTCACAATAAGCGCGAACGTGCCAGCGTAATGGTGTGCAAACAAGAGTATGCGGGGAAATAATGCGCTCAGATTGCTCACCATCTTTTAGCGATGTGTAGCAAATATCGACACGTTTTTTCTCTCGTATCGCCTGCACCAAAGGACGTAATACTTGTGGCGAAATGTTGCGTGTTACTGGGCGAACCATAGTGGAATGTTCAAAGCCCATATCGAGCTCATTAAAAGTGACCGTCATATCCTCACTACGCGAAAGAATATGCAAGTATTCATCGGCATGGCCGGAGGTGAGTTTAGGGCTAAAGCTATCACTGGGCTTATAGCCTTTGAGGTGCTTATCGTAAACCAAGTTGCCAGGTGCAATATCCGCAAGATAAGTATTGATGTCTTTAGAAGCTTGTTGACGCCCGATACCAAAGCTCTGGATCAGATGGTTGGTGGTCAAACGCCCTTCCCATAAAGCAATAATCTCAATCATTCGGTATCGAAACAGCAGATCCCATCGAATTGGCCATGCACTCATTGTTAGATTCCTGTCTAGTTATTCGACATGTTCATGTATTCAGTATTTACCTGTCGCTATTGGCGTTACATTATGGTCCGATTAATAAAACATCAACAACTGCTGGGGGAATATTGTATGAATGTATCGATAGAAGAGTTTACTCATTTTGATTTTCAGCTTGTTCCCGAGCCTTCGCCGCTTGATCTGGTAATTACAGAGTCGCTCAAAAATCACATTGAAGTAAATGGCGTTAAATCTGGTGCTTTGCTCCCATTACCATTTCAGACTGGAATCGGGAAAACTTACACGGCACTAAATTTCTTACTCCAGCAGATGTTAGAGCAAGTACGAAGCGAGCTGAAAGAAGAAAATACCGGCAAAAAATCCAAACGCTTGCTGTATTACGTTACTGATTCAGTAGATAACGTGGTAAGCGCGAAAGCAGACTTGTTGAAGTTAATTGAAAAGCAGACAGTCAAGGGTGAGCCTCGCTTCACTTTAGAACAACAAGAGTACCTTAAAGCGCAAATAGTACACCTTCCCAACCAGTCAGAGCAGCTATTGCAATGTTCTGATGCGGTATTGAATGACGTGTTAATCGGATTTAACTTGAACGCTGAGCGTGATGTTCAAGCAGAGTGGAGTGCCATATCAGGTCTAAGACGTCATGCGAGTAACCCTGAAGTTAAAATCTCTTTAAATAGGCAAGCGGGTTACTTCTACCGTAATTTAATAGACCGTTTGCAAAAGAAACAAAAAGGGGCCGATAGAGTATTGTTGAGCGGTTCGTTGCTAGCATCCGTTGAAACACTATTGCCGGGTGAAAAAATTCGTAATGGAAGTGCTCATGTTGCTTTTTTAACGACAAGTAAGTTTCTGAAAGGCTTCCACAATACTCGTTCGCGTTACAGTCCATTGCGCGATCTAAGTGGTGCTGTACTTATAATTGATGAAATTGACAAGCAGAATCAGGTCATCCTTTCTGAGTTGTGTAAGCAACAAGCGCAGGACTTAATTTGGGCAATCAGAACTTTAAGAGCAAACTTTCGAGACCATCAACTTGAGAGCTCGCCTCGCTACGACAAAATTGAAGATCTATTTGAACCGCTCCGTGAGCGACTTGAAGAGTTTGGCACCAATTGGAATCTAGCGTTCGCATTTAATACGGAAGGTGCTAACTTGAATGAGCGGCCTGTTCGGTTGTTTTCGGATAGAAGCTTCACGCATGTAAGTAGTGCCACTCATAAGCTGTCATTAAAGTCAGATTTTTTGAGACGGAAAAATCTCATATTCAGCGATGAGAAAGTAGAAGGCTCTCTCATCGAAAAACACGGCCTTTTAACCCGCTTTGTCAATGAAGCAGATGTTATATATCAGTGGTTTCTTGGCACAATGCGTAAAGCCGTGTTTCAGTACTGGGAGAACGTTCGTGGCTTAGAAATCGAAGTACGCGAAAATAGAAGTCTAGAAGGAACGTTTCAAGAAGCTGTTCAATCCCTGCTTACTCACTTCAACTTACAAGAATTTGAGTCTGCAGTTTACGAGTCTTTCGATACGCGGGGGTTACGGCAATCTGCAGGTGGTAAAGCGAACAAGTTAAGTTCTAGCAAGAGTTACCATCATACAGGGCTAAAACTTGTAGAGGTGGCTCATAATCAGGGGACTCGCGATACCGTAAATTGTAAAGCGTCATTCCTAAATACTTCACCATCGGGTGTTTTAGCGGATATGGTTGATGCAGGTGCCGTTATTCTCGGCATAAGTGCAACAGCGAGAGCAGACACCGTAATACATAACTTTGATTTTAAATACTTGAATGAGCGTTTGGGTAACAAGCTTCTATCTTTGTCGAGAGAGCAAAAACAGCGGGTAAATAATTATTACCATAGTAGACGCAACTATAAAGATAACGGCGTAGTTTTGACAGTCAAATATCTCAATAGCCGAGATGCGTTTCTTGATGCTTTGTTGGAGGAATATAAGCCGGAAGCTCGATCAAGTCACTTTATCCTAAATCACTATCTCGGTATTGCGGAATCAGAGCAGGCATTTGTTCGTAGTTGGTTGTCTAAGCTCTTAGCTAGCATTAAAGCGTTTATCTCATCCCCTGATAATCGTTATATGCTGTCGTTGTTAAACCGCACCCTAGATACAACACGTCAGAACATTAACGATTTCATTCAGTTCTGCTGTGATAAATGGGCAAAAGAATTTAATGTTAAAACCAAGACATTTTTTGGTGTGAATGCTGATTGGATGAGATTAGTTGGCTACGATGAAATTTCCAAGCACCTAAATACTGAGCTAGGAAAAGTCGTTGTATTTAGCACATACGCTTCAATGGGAGCAGGCAAAAACCCTGATTATGCAGTTAATTTAGCTTTGGAAGGTGAAAGCTTAATATCTGTTGCCGATGTCACTTATAGCACGCAGTTGCGAAGCGATATAGACAGTATTTATCTTGAAAAGCCTACTCAGCTACTCCTGTCAGATGATTACTCGCATACTGCCAACCAGCTTTGTCAATTCCACCAAATTTTATCTTTGCAAGAGAACGGCGAGTTGTCACCGAAAAGCGCTGAAAACTGGTGTCGCCAGCAACTTATGGGTATGAGCAGAGAGCGTTCTTTACAGCAATACCACCAAACAAGTGACTACCAAAGTGCAGTAAGGAAATACATTGAGCAAGCGGTAGGAAGAGCAGGAAGAACGTCCCTGAAACGAAAACAAATTCTCTTGTTTGTTGATTCTGGTTTGAAAGAAATTCTGGCGGAAGAGAGTCGAGACCCAAGTTTGTTTTCGCACGAATATGTTGCTTTGGTTAATAAAGCGAAATCAGCTGGTAAGTCTATTGTTGAGGACCGAGCTGTTCGACGTTTATTCAATCTTGCTCAAAGAAACAATAAAGACGGTATGCTATCAATCAAAGCCCTAGTTCATCGTCTACATAATCAACCAGCATCTAAGAGTGATATTCAAGAGTGGCAAGACATTAGAACTCAGTTGCTCCGATATCCGACGGTGGCCTTTCAACCGGAGCGATTCAATCGATTGTACTTACAGTCTATGACAAAAGGGTATTACCGTTATCAAGGTAATTTAGATGGTGATCCGAATAGCTTCGAGTTCTTTGATAGGGTGCCTTATGGCGACATGGTGTCAGAGGAAGATTGCAGCCTAGCGACGTTAGTACAGAACCAATATGTGAGGCCGTGGTTTGAACGCAAAGGCTTTGCCTGTTCGTGGCAAAAAGAAGCGAATGTGATGACGCCAATTATGTTTACCAACATTTATAAGGGAGCCTTGGGCGAGCAAGCGGTAGAGGCAGTGCTAACAGCATTCGATTTTACCTTTGAAGAAGTTCCAAATTCTATTTACGAGCGATTTGACAATAGAGTCATATTTGCAGGGATTGAGCAACCGATCTGGCTAGACAGCAAATACTGGAAGCATGAAGGTAATGAAAGCAGCGAAGGCTACAGTTCGAAAATTGCATTGGTAGAAGAAGAGTTTGGACCTTCGAAGTTTATTTATGTGAATGCGTTAGGGGATACTTCAAAACCCATTAGATACTTGAACTCGTGCTTCGTAGAAACCTCACCACAGTTAGCTAAAGTTATTGAGATTCCGGCACTAATTGATGATAGCAATGCCGACACCAACCGAACAGCAGTACAGGAGTTGATAAAATGGTTACACCACAGCTAGAACCTTCCTCGCAGGGGCCCTTATCAACCTTAATTGAACAAATATCAATTGATACTGATTGGGTTGATAGAAGCTTCGCGATTTACTGTGTCAGTTATAAAGGCATAGACTTCTCAGAACGACCTAAGCGTTTGGTGACATTGGCGTCTGAAACCTATAAATCAGGAAGTGTCTATTGCTTAGTCAAAGGTGCCAATAAAGAAGCGTGTTATTGGGTGTTGTTACCAAAGGATTCAAAGTTAGATCTCAAAGATACGTCTTTGGCCATTAAACCAAGTAGTGCTGCCGAGCTACCTACATGGCAGTTGGCTCGTTTATTGATTAAAGCGATACCCAAAGTATTGAGTGGCACAATGCCTGAGATAAAGCGCTTTGAAAGTGAAGGTTTGTATTATTTAGTCAAAAGCAAAAAGTTACCGAAAGATCACTCTGGCTATGAATTAACGACCGTCGAAATCGACTTAGCTCCATGTGCAGCACTTGGATTCAAACAAACACTTTCAATGGGCACTAAAACATTTTCTCCCTTGTCTTGGTTTACGCTAGAGAACGGAGAAGTACAAAAAAAGGCAAGGTTTGCTACACGTTATCAACTTGACGATGTTGGGAAGTTGGTCAGTAAATCCATAAAGGGCGACTACATCAAGAAGCCGCTTTACTCTAATGCGAAGAATCGAATTCAGGCGATTGATATCACCAAAGAATCTTATAGCGGTTTTCAATTATCTAAGGTCGGTATTCTTGAACAGTTTATGCAAGATCTTAAGCAAGCTTATGGTGATTCAGTATCCGTGAAGTTGCAGCGGATTCCCGGGGAAAAGCACAGATTTGTTTCAGATACGATTGTCAAAAATCACTATGTAGGGCTGTTTGATGCGTTGAAAGAGCATCGTTTGGTGATCTGTGATTTAACCGAAAACCAAGACACAGACGCTGCATTAACCTTGCTTCATGGTATCGAGCATCTAGATATAAATGCAGAAATAGCTGAAGTTCCGATTCGTGGGGCATTGAATATCCTAATTGTTGGTAATAAAGACACCTACAAGTCAGATGAAGAAGACCCGTATCAGGTTTATCGCAAGAAGTACCAAGATACGGTTTTCCAGTCGTGTTACCCAGAGCGCTTATGGAACCGTCAAGGCCAGCCAAACCGCCATGTGGTGGAAGTGCTGTTAAAAGAACTACTTATCAAGCTAGAAGTCCATACAAGAAAACATTTGATTGAGTACCCAAGTGGGCCTGAAAGATGTGTGTATTACATGCCTCAGCGACCAAAAGACGAGTCTTCAGAGGTTCGAGACGAGCCGTGGCCAGTGTATGCGTCTAAGTTAGTTGGCGATGAATGGCAATATACACAAGCGACCCAAGAGGAGCTTGAAGATATTGAACTCGATTTAGGTAATGATAAAAGGCATGTATTTCATGGGTTTGAACGTTCTCCTGTTATTTATTGGCCGGAGACGGGGGACTATGCCATTTTCATTGACACTGGCATTCAAATGCTTCCGGAATTTGAAGCGGTTGCAGAGCGATTGCGTGAACTCAAAGAAGGGCGATCACAAGATGTCCCGATTGCATTGTTGGCTCAGTTCATTGAAGAAAACCCAGAGAGTAAAGTAATAAACAAACTGAGAGCGATATTGTCAGAGTGGGATGATGTAGCACCTCTACCGTTTGATGAGTTTTCTACAATCGCGTACAAAAGCAGTGATGAAAAACAATTCTATGATTGGCTGCGTGAACAAGGATTCTTTTTAAAAACATCGATAAGAGGGCAAAGTGAGGGATTCTTTAATGCATCTTTAGGATTCTTCTATAACCGAGAGCAGGGGATGTACTTTGCTGGTGGTAAAGGCAGCCCACAAAGTAAAATCGAGACCTTTAGCCATTTATACCTGATAAAACATTCGTTTGATGCACTACCTGAAGAGGTAGAAAACTTGTTTGACGTTTATCACTTAAGGCATCGCTTACCAACCGTAACGCCTTATCCATTTAAGCATCTACGTGAGTATGTTGAGATGCAGCGTTTTAGATCTTGATAGCAGACTAAACCACGGTGCTAGTAACGAGCAGAAACGCATGTTTTATTCGCTACTAGTGCCAAAAGTCAGTAAAATTCTGCCCAATCATCCCTATTATTGTTTGAATTTCAAGCAACTATTGCTTTAAGAAGAAAATTATGGACCACTCAGTACATAACAAACTCGTTTCATTTATTTGGTCGATTGCCGACGACTGTCTTCGTGATGTCTATGTTCGTGGTAAATACCGCGACGTTATCTTGCCTATGGTGGTGCTACGCCGTCTGGATACGCTTTTGGAGCCATCAAAAGAAGCAGTACTGGAAGAAGTCAGATTCCAAAAAGAAGAGATGAATGAAATTGAGCTTGATGACGCACCATTATGCGCTACATCAGGTTATGTGTTCTACAACACGTCCAAGTGGACTCTGCAAACGCTATTCAGTACAGCGACTAACAACCAACAGATTCTGCTGGCTAACTTCGAAGATTACCTCAACGGTTTTAGCGAAAACGTAAAAGAGATTGTTGAGTGTTTTAACCTGAAAGCCCAAATCCGTCACATGGCAGGGAAAGACGTTCTGCTAGATGTGGTTGAGAAATTCGTCTCGCCGTACATCAACTTAACGCCAGCGGTTAAAGAAGATCCTGAGGGTAACAAACTACCAGCACTCAGCAACCTTGGTATGGGCTATGTATTTGAAGAATTGATTCGTAAGTTCAACGAAGAGAACAACGAAGAGGCGGGGGAGCACTTTACTCCGCGTGAAGTGATCGAGCTGATGACGCACCTTGTTTTCGATCCAATCAAAGATAACTTGCCACTTTCTATCACAGTGTATGACCCAGCATGTGGTAGTGGCGGTATGCTGACAGAAACGCAAAACTTTGTTGAAGAGAAATACCCAGCATCAAACCGTGATATCTACCTTTACGGTAAAGAGATCAACGATGAGACTTACGCTATCTGTAAGTCAGATATGATGATCAAAGGTAACAACCCAGAAAACATCCGTGTAGGTTCAACCCTTTCCACTGACGAATTCTCATCTAATCGCTTCGATTTCATGCTCTCTAACCCGCCTTATGGTAAGAGCTGGGCGAGTGAGCAAAAGCACATCAAAGAAGGCAAAGAAGTCGTTGATGGTCGCTTTAAAGTGAAGTTAAAAGATTACTGGGGTGTAGAGAGCGAGCAAGAAGCGATACCACGCTCAAGTGATGGCCAGTTACTGTTCCTGATGGAAATGGTCACCAAAATGAAGTCGCCGCAAGACAGCCCATTGGGTTCACGCATTGCGTCCGTTCACAATGGTTCAAGCTTGTTTACCGGTGATGCGGGTAGTGGTGAAAGTAATATTCGTCGTTTCATCATAGAAAATGACATGCTGGATGCGATTGTTCAGTTGCCAAACAACCTGTTCTACAACACGGGTATTACCACGTACATCTGGCTGCTCAATAACAACAAACCTGAAAATCGCCAAGGCAAAGTGCAGCTGATTGATGCTAGCTTACTGTTCCGTAAGTTGCGTAAGAACTTGGGTAATAAAAACTGCGAATTTTCGCCAGAGCACATTGCGGAAATTGTCTCGACCTATCTTGAGAATCAATCTGTTGAACGTGCTATTGATGAGAAAGGCGATCCGGTCGGTATTGCCGCGCAAGTATTCAAGAACCAAGATTTTGGTTACTACAAAGTCAATATTGAGCGCCCAGATCGCCGAAATGCCCAATTCCGCGCTGACTTAATTGAGCCGTTACGTTTTGAAAACTCACAGCGTGAAGTCATGGAGTACTTGTACGCCGAATATGGCGAGCAAGTCTATGACGCAGGTTTTGTTAAAGGGATTGAAAAAGAGATCACCAAGTGGTGTGAAGAAAATGATATCAGCCTAAACAAAGCGGCAAAAACCAAGTTGCTGGATACGAAAAACTGGATTAAACAACGCACACTGGTGAATGTAGCGAGTCAATTACACAAAAAGATCGGTGACGAAGTTTACAACGACTTTAACCAGTTCAAACAATTAGTAGATGCAGAACTTACATCACTCGGCCTTAAGCTTTCAGCACCAGAAAAGAAAGCCATCTTGGATGCGGTAAGCTGGTATGACGAAAATGCAGAAAAAGTCATCAAGAAAGTCGCCAAGCTAAAGCAAGATAAGTTAGACGAACTGCTAGAAAACTACGAATGTGAACTGCAAGATTTGCCAGATTTCGGGTACTACCCAACGGGCAACCACAACGAGTTCGTGACTTATGAATCAAGTTCAGACTTGCGTGATAGCGAATCCGTTCCACTTGAGCAAAGCATTTACCAATACTTCCTTGATGAAGTAAAGCCGCATGTAGATGAAGCTTGGATAAATCTTGAATCAGTCAAGATTGGTTATGAGATCAGCTTTAACAAGTACTTCTATCGCCATAAGCCACTGCGCTCAATGGATGAGGTCGCTGGTGACATTATTGCGCTTGAACAAAAAGCGGAAGGCTTAATTGCTGACATTTTGGGCATCTCTGTGGCTAAGGTTCAGGGGTAAGCTGATGAGCAATACTATGATTAAGAAGATGCCCAAATACGAGTCTTACAAAGACTCTTGTGAGCAATGGATTGGTGACATCCCCGCTCATTGGGAAGTTTATAGGTTAAAAAGCGCTGTATATGAGTGCTCAAATGGTATTTGGGGAAGTGATCCTAACGGTAGGGACGAAATAGTCGTGCTGAGGGTTGCTGACTTTGATGATCACAAACTCAAAATATCAGATGAAAAACTTACTTATCGCTCAATTCCAGCAAAAGAGCACCAGGGGCGTCTGTTAAAAAATGGAGATTTGCTGATCGAAAAATCTGGTGGGGGAGATAAAACTCTAGTCGGAAGAGTAGTATTGTTTGATAAACAATACCCAGCAGTAACATCTAATTTTGTCGCAAAAATGACACCTAAAGAGTGGGTTATATCTGGATTCTTGAAGTACGTATTTTCTGCTTTATACAATAATGGAGTTAACTATCTTTCTATAAAGCAAACTACTGGCATACAGAATCTCGATGCTAGCTCATATCTAAATGAAAAATTTTGTATCCCTCAAAAAGAGGAGCAATATGAAATAGCTAAGTTTCTCGACAACAAAACGACACAGATAAATGAAGCAATCGCAATCAAACAAAAGCAAATCGAGCTGCTAAAAGAACGCAAACAAATCATCATTCAGCAAGCAGTGACACAAGGTTTGAATCCCGATGCAACGATGAAATATTCAGGTGTGGATTGGATAGGAGCTATTCCAGGGCATTGGATCGTCAAAAGAGCTAAATACCTTTTAGATGAAATCAATGAGCGTTCAGAGACAGGGCTTGAAGAGCTACTTTCAGTTTCCCACATGACTGGCGTAACTCCACGATCCGAGAAAAACGTCACCATGTTCATGGCGGAAGACTACACAGGTTCAAAGCTCTGCCACTCTGGTGATCTAGTGATCAACATAATGTGGGCATGGATGGGAGCGTTAGGTGTATCTGACAGAACTGGTATTGTGAGCCCATCATATGGCGTATTCCGTGAACAGCGCGAGGGCACTTTTGTACCTAAATATCTGGAGATGTTGCTGAAATCAACTAAGTATGTTGAATACTACAACAAGGTCTCTACAGGACTTCATTCTTCTCGATTACGTTTTTATGGGCACATGTTGTTTGATATGGCTTTGGGCTTTCCTCCTTATGAAGAACAAACACAAATTGTTGAATACATAAGCAGAGAATGTTCGAAAGTTGATGAAGCAATAACTGTTCAGGCTGAGCAAGTAAGTAAGCTCAAAGAATACAAAACCACTCTCATCAACAGCGCTGTAACCGGCAAAATCAAAGTAACGGAGCTGGCGTAAATGGCGGTTGTTGTTGCCAGTTGCACACTGGATAAGCTGTTTTCTAATGAGTCGATTTTAGCTTCTGACGGTAAAGTTCAAAAAAACGTTCACGGGATGCTTGCCATCCCTGAATATCAGCGTCCCTATCGCTGGAATGAAGAGCAAATCACCCGTCTATTGAAAGATTTCAAGCTTCATCAGCAAGAGTTAAATGACAAGCTTGAAACAGAGCATTGCCCATTCTATTTAGGTAGTGTGATTCTGCATCAGCAGGGTGACAAGCTGAATATCATCGATGGTCAGCAACGTTTGACCACAATGGCGTTGATGTCTTATCTAGCAAATAAACATGTCGATCTTAAACTAGTTTACGAATCGCCTGAGAGTCAGCAGCAAATCAAACACAATCTTGGTTGGTTGTATAGAAATGAAGCCTCTTTGGCTGATATCGATTTTGCTCAAATCAATATTACCTTGGTGGTGACAGACAGTGAAGATGAAGCCTACCGCTTTTTTGAAACCCAAAACACGGGCGGCGTGCGATTAGCCGGGCCAGATATTATTAAAGCGCACCATCTTAGAGCGGTTGATGAGAAAGATAAGTCTGCGGTAAACACCTTTGCCACACGTTGGGAAGCGCTGGGGGATTTAAACCCCGTGGTCGATATTTTGCTACGTGGTCGCTATTGGCAATATCTGAACTTCCGAGACTACCCGCTGCACAACCAAACTCAGCAAGTGCGAAATAGTATTGTCACCGAACTGGCAGAGCACACAGGCAAAGGCGACGATATTGCCTTTGGTAGAATTGCTCGTACTTATATGCCCAACGGTGGAGAGAGCTTGGCACAGCCTCAAGTTGGCTATGAATTGCGCCAGCCGCTAAACAGTGGCGCTAATACCATTCACTATTTGCAATATTTTGAGCAACTGCGCCAAACCTATTTGCTGAAAAACTCAACGCAAGGTGAGCTTGCAGGCTTTTACGAGTTCTATCAAAAGCTGGTGTGTAAACTTGATGGCTGCGGCTATCTCAAACAGCTTTATGACGCTTGCCTGCTGCTCTACATCAGTCAGCATGGGCAGCAAAGCCTAGAGGTAGCAGCGAAAAAACTTTTCCGCGTGGTTTACTCTCGACGTGTAGAGAACCAAAAAGCAGTAAAAGAGAAATCGGTTCCTGCTTTTGTCAAAGAAACCCCAGTGCTGGATTGGATTGCGATGAGCTATACCCCAGAGCAGTGTTTCGCACAGCTTGATGGTTTTAAGCTGTCGGTAGACAAGAGTGGCTTTGATAAAAACAGCGTTAAAAAACGTTTCGTCGAAAAAGTGTCTCAATACTTTGGCCTTGATATAGACAAGCAAGATTATGCCAATCAATTTGGCCCTGCATTTAGCCAACACATCTCTGCGTTAGGAGCAAAACATGGGTGATCATTTATCGGTGCAAACTGAGCTTCTGACGCTTGAGAAAATCTACACCGACAACTACCAGTTCTCTATTCCCAGCTATCAACGTCCTTATGTCTGGTCAGATGATGATGTCTTGCTGCTGTTCAGAGATATTAAAGAAGCGTGTCGATTAAAAGAGCCAAACTACTTTATCGGCACCATCCTGTCGTCTCGCATTGAACAAGATGGAGAGCGGATCTATGAGTTGATCGATGGTCAGCAACGCACGACAACGCTAATGCTCATGACCATTGCTTTCAAGTACGCAGGCATTAAATCCGATCTTGCAGGGCTTGCTGTTTATACATCGAGTGATGGTGAAGATAAGCCACGTCTCCAATTTTCAATTCGTGAGCAAGTTCAGCAGCTTTTAGGTGGTCTAGCGGGGCTTAAGAACTATCAAGTGCCGTCTAAGGAAACGATCGCTGACAATGCTTATTTGAAACAGATGGGCGTGGCGTTAGACGTATTGACCAAAGAAGTAGAGAAGCTCAAATCAGACGATGGGGTGAGCGCCGAAGCTATGGGGGATTACCTCTACCGCCAAGTTCAATGGGTAAATAACATTGTGCCAACACAAATGGACTTAAACCGATTGTTTGCCACCATGAATACCGCTGGCATTCAATTAGAACAAGCGGACATTCTAAAGGCGAAGCTGTTCAAGCATATCCATACTGACAAAGCACAGTATGATGCAATGTGGGTGGCGTGTGAGCATCTGGAAAACTATTTTGAACGCAATGTACGCAAAGTATTTCCTAATGCGGATTGGTACCATATTGAACCCGAACATTTGGCGTCTTTTGATGCTGAACGTTTCGCTGCAAAAGATGAAACGTCAGAGGCGTTGTCTGGCTTGTCGATTGCTGAGCTAGCGTCACAAGTTAAAGCAAGTTCAATTCCTGATAACACCGAGCAAGAGAAGTTTGAAACTTACGACTTGGACGTTGAAACAGTTTATTGTCGCCCGATCATCAAGTTCCCGCTGTTATTGATTCACGCTTATCGAGTCTACTTAGCGCTTAATGATCATAATGATATTGAACCACGTCTGCATAGCGATCGCTTGTTGGAGATATTCGACCCACTTATCAACGGTGATGAGCAATCGGTAAAGCTGTTTATTGAAACGCTATGGCAGGTTCGCTACCAGTTTGACCGTTGGGTTGTAAAATGGGTTGAACGTGATGATGCGACAGATGCGCAGCTCGGCTTAACGTATCAATCTCGCAGCAAGTCGAATGACACTTACTACATCAACCGAACGCAGAAAGAGCTGACGGATATTGTGCTTTTGCAAAGTGTTCGCAACTTTACCGGTGAGCGCAGCGCCCAGTATTGGTTAACACCATTTCTTTCAGGCTTGATCCGTTCGAGTATCAAGCAAGACTCTGTCGCGTTAGAGCTACTAGAAAACATTGACAACAAAATGTCATTGTCTGTTGATACTCAAAAAGAGGCCAGCTTTGCACTCGCTGAAGGCATAGAGCCAAACTGCCAGAGTTGGCAATCTCAATCGACATATTTTGCAAAGTCGTTAGGTACGAGCTTTGAGCATTACTGGTTTCAAAAACTTGAATATTTGATTTGGAAGAAAATGAAGGCGTCAGAATCTTCATTGCCTTCTGAAGAATTGAATAAGTTTAAAAAGTACCGGATTACATCCAAAAACTCAGTAGAACATGTTCATCCTCAAAATGATGAGTATAACAGTAGGTTAGACTGTGAAACGTTAAACTCATTTGGAAATCTAGTGCTACTGAGTCCAGGTGAAAACTCGTCTTATAGCAATCAAGATGTTGACAAGAAACGCATCGACTTCGAGAGAAAATCCCACTTTGACGCACTGAAATTAAGAGAGATATTCGGTGTGAAAGGTCAGGGACTGTGGGGCAAACAGCAGATAGATAACCATCTAGAAGACATGATGGCAGTATTTGCTCAGCACTATAAACATCAATAAAAACTTCGAGTCATCAAACTAAACAACGTGGTATTTATGGTTAGTAAAACAAATGAACAGGCGCTAGAGGCCGCAATCGAAAAAGGTTTAGCAGGTATTTGTAAAGAAGAGTTAGCGCTGGGTGAAGCGCCTCTTAATTACAATAATGATCTTTATCTTATTGGCTCTCCAAGTGACTTTGACAAGCAGTACGCTTTAGATACCCGTTTGTTTTGGCAATTCCTCGAAGATACTCAAGCGAGTGAGTTAGAAAAACTTAAGCGCACCAGCCCTCACGATTGGCAGAGAAAAATCCTTGAGCGTTTCGATCGTATGATCAAGCGCCATGGTGTTTTGCGACTATTGAAAAAAGGGCTAGACGTTGACGATGCCTTTCTATCGTTGATGTACCCGGCACCACTCGCCAGTAGTTCTGAGAAGGTAAAAAAAGATTTTTCTGCCAACCTGTTTAGTGTGACTCGCCAGGTTTGTTATTCCAATGCAAATCCATTGGAAGAAATTGACATGGTGCTTTTTATCAATGGTATCCCTCTGATTACCCTTGAGCTTAAAAACCCATGGACGGGCCAGAACGCTGTTTATCATGGTCAAAAGCAGTACCGCGATGATAGAGATGCAAATCAGCCATTGTTGAACTTTGCTCGTTGCTTGGTTCACATGGCGGTCGATACCGATGAAGTCTATATGACGACTAAGCTGGCAGGCAAAAATACCTTCTTCCTGCCGTTCAACAAAGGCTTCAACTTTGGCAAAGGTAACCCGATTAATCCACATGGGCACAAGACGGCCTACTTGTGGCAAGAGGTATTCCGCAAAGAAAGCATCGCCAATATTATTCAGCACTTTATTCGTCTTGATGGCAGCAGTAAAAAGCAGTTGGACAAACGAACTTTGTTCTTCCCTCGATATCACCAAATGGATGTCGTACGTCGCTTGGTTGATCACTGCTCAGTTAATGGTGTTGGGCAAACGTATTTGATACAGCACTCAGCGGGGTCAGGTAAATCTAACTCAATTACATGGGCGGCGTATCAGCTCATCGAAACTTACCCTATTAGCGATGATCTACCAGGAAGTAGAGGAAAAGAAATGCCTCTATTCGATTCGGTCATCGTTGTTACTGACCGCCGATTGCTCGATAAGCAGTTACGCGACAATATAAAAGAGTTCTCTGAAGTGAAGAACATTGTTGCGCCTGCGTTTAAATCGTCAGAACTAAAGTCAGCATTAGAGAATGGTAAGAAAATCATCATTACCACCATTCAAAAGTTTCCCTATATTGTCGATGGTATTGCAGACTTAAGTGATAGGCGCTTTGCTGTCATCATTGATGAAGCACACAGTTCGCAGGATGGGCATAACCAAGATAAGTTAAATGAAGCAATGGGGTTTGTTTCGGAGGATGTTTTAGACAAAGCATTACAAAGTGCGAAAAATCGTAAGATGCGCTCAAATGCATCTTACTTTGCATTCACCGCAACGCCCAAAAACACCACTCTAGAAAAGTTTGGTCAGCGACAAGCAGACGGAACTTATGTTCCTTTTCATTTGTACTCGATGAAACAAGCCATCGAAGAAGGGTTTATCCTCGATGTTATTGCCAATTACACGACCTATAAGAGCTACTACGAGATTGAAAAATCAATCCAAGATAACCCTGAGTTTGACAGCAAAAAAGCACAGAAGCGCTTACGAGCGTATGTAGAGGCAAGCCAAGAGACGATAGACACTAAAGCCGAGATCATGCTTGAGCATTTCATCAAGCATGTCGTTAACGGCAAGAAGCTAAAAGGTAAAGGCAAAGGTATGGTGGTGACTCAAAACATTGAGTCAGCCATACGTTACTATCGGGCACTAACCAGACAGCTCAATAAAATGGGCAATCCGTTTAAAGTTGCCATTGCATTCTCTGGCTCAAAAGAAGTCGATGGGATTGAGTACACAGAAGCTGACATTAATGGTTTCCCAGAAGGTGATACCAAAGATTACTTTGATGTGAACTACAAGCGTAAGGAGCCGGACTCTCCAATCCCTAAGCACGTAGACCAAGATGCTTACCGGTTGCTGGTAGTGGCGAATAAGTATTTAACAGGCTTTGATCAGCCGAAACTTTGTGCCATGTACGTGGATAAAAAGTTGGCTAGCGTTTTGTGTGTCCAAGCTCTGTCACGCTTAAACCGTTCAGCGCCAAAGTACGGTAAGAAAACGGAAGATCTGTTTGTGTTGGATTTCTTCAACTCAGTGGATGATATCAAAACCGCATTCGACCCTTTCTATACATCCACAACGCTTTCTGAAGCGACAGATGTCAATGTTCTTCATGAGCTAAAAGATGATATGGACGACACAGATGTTTATGAGTGGTTTGAAGTTGAGGAGTTCAACAAGCGTTTCTTTGAAGGACGAGAGGCTCAGGACCTAAGCCCAATCATTGACATCGCAGCTGCGCGTTTTAACCACGAGTTAGAACTAGAGAACGAGTTTAAAGTCGATTTCAAAGTGAAAGCCAAGCAGTTTGTGAAAATCTACGGCCAGATTGCATCTATCATGCCTTATGAGGTCGTTCAGTGGGAAAAACTGTTCTGGTTCTTGAAATTTTTGATTCCGAAGCTTTCCGTCGAAGACCCAGATAAAGAAGCACTAGACTCATTACTAGATTCAGTTGATTTGAGCTCTTATGGATTACAAAGGGTTAAGCTTAACCATTCCATCGAGCTAGATGACTCTGAAACTGAGTTAGATCCTCAAAACCCGAACCCGCGCGGGGCTTATGGTCCTGAAGCTGAGAAAGATCCGTTAGATGAGATCATCAAAATCTTTAACGAACGCTGGTTCCAAGGCTGGAGCGCAACACCAGAAGAGCAGAGAGTTAAGTTTGTGAACATTGCTGAGAGCATCCGAAATCACCCAGATTTCGAAGCTAAATACCAAAACAACGCAGACCCTCATACGCGAGAGTTAGCGTTTGAAAAGATGTTGAAAGAAATCATGCTTCAACGTCGTAAAGACGAGTTAGAGCTCTACAAGCTGTTTGCCCAAGACCCAGCTTTTAAAGCGTCTTGGACGCAGAGCATGCAGCGTATGGTTGGGATGTAAAGTCCCAATATTGAAGAACATATTTATTAAATAACTAAATTTGAATGACCGATAGCCTTAATCTTTCCAGTTTATGGCCAGACTTGAGCAGTCTAAATGTAATGCCACCTCAAACTCCTGAGCAATTGAGTGCTTTGTTTGTGGTTATTTTATGGGGTGTCGCTCTATTTTTCTTAATTTGGTCAGTTGCTGCATTTATTCGCGCAAGACAACGAGTAGTTTGGCTTAACAAATCTTTGGATGATGCGGAGAAATCGACTCTGTCAGGTGTTCGAAATGATTTAATTTCTAGAGCTGAACAAAAAAAAGATTCAGTAGGGCATTTATGGCTCGAGTTTGATGAAACATTGCTTGAAGTAAAAGGTGCTGATGACGTTGTTCGATTGCATAACACATTTGATGCTGACTATTTTTTTAATAGTTCTAGTTTAGCTGGTGGTAGTACTGAAAACAGAATGATTGCGGTGGTTCCAGGCTTTTTAACGGCTCTGGGTGTTATTGGTACTTTTGTCGGTTTACAGCTAGGACTTTCAGATCTCAATATCGCGGGCAACGTTGATGTCAATGAAATGAAAAATGGCGTTGCTGGAGTTATAAATGGTGCAAAAATCGCATTTATGACATCGGTTTGGGGCGTGCTACTCAGTGTTGCATTTAATTTCATTGAGAAGATACTTGAGCAAATTATTAGAAAGAAAATTAAGTCTTTGCAAAACCGTATTGACAGGATGTTCCCTCGATTAAGTGCGGAATATCAACTGCAATCTATTGCAAATAACAGCCAGCAATCTCGAGAAAGCCTACAAGGACTTGCTGAGAAAATAGGCGAGAAAATGCAGGAGTCACTCATTCAGGCAACTCAGGGTATTCAACAAGGTCTCGAGAGTAGTCTGGAAAAAATCATGGCTCCGGCTATCAATAAGCTCGTTGACGAAACATCTGACGGGAATCAAAAAGCACTGGAAAGCGTTCTTCAATCTTTCATGGAGGGTTTTGGTCAACAAGGCGAACAACAACGTGTCGCGATGGACTCTGCGTCTCAAAACGTAAATAAGACGCTAGAATCAATGAGCGTTTCGATGGCTGCTTTCGTCAATAAGTTGGAAGTTCAGCAAAACGCATCTTCAGAAAGAGAGAAAGAACTGATCTCAACTATTTCAGTTCAAGTTTCTGAGCTAGTTACTCAGGGTAATGAGCAGAAGCGTGTTCTAACAGAGTTTGTAGAAAAACAAGTCTCAGAGTTAGGTGAGCAGCTTACTAAAAGAGAATTAGCTGCTTCTGAACGTGAACAGAAATTGGCTTCCTCAATGGAAAGTACGATTAAAGATTTAGTAGAAAATGTTTCAGCACAAAGCCAAGTCTTGACCGATTTTGTTCAGAATCAAGTTGTCCAACTTACCCAAACGTTCTCCGAACGAGATGGAATGGCAAGTCAGATGGAAAAAGAGCGTAATGATATATTTGTGAATCAAACGCAGGCGATGAAAGCTGGAACGGATGAGCTTCTTGCTCAAGTGAAAGCGGCGACTGAATCACAACAAATCACAACTAATAGTATTATTGAGCAAGGTAAACAATTACAAAATAGTATCGATTCCTCTGTTTCGGCATCTGCTCGAGCTACGGAGAGTATGCAGCAGTCGGCGAATGAGTTACGAGTTGCCGCTGATAGTATGAATGTGTTTGGTTCCAACATCAAAGATGCGGGCAACAAACTATCTGGTGCTGTTACTGAAGCGGTTAACAGCACGAAGGATTTAGCGGAACAAAACCATCTAGGCGCAGTGAAAGTTCAAGCGTTGAGGGAGCAGTTGCTGGAAGATACAAGTAAGTTTAGCGCGATTGCAGATCAGATAAACAATATGCTGATTAGTGCAGAACAGTCGTTTAGCACGCTTCGTACTACCCAAAATGAGTTCCTTGCAGAACAAAAAGGTAATCTAAACGAACTCACTTCAGAAATGAAACGTAATGTGAAAGAGTTGACGGAGCAAATGGCTCAACTGCTTGAAGATTACGCAGAGCAAGCCAATGGACAAACCGCCGAGCACCTCAAAGTTTGGGCCAATAGTAGCACACAATATGCAGAGAGCATGAATACAGCAGTTAGAGCTATTTCTAGTGTTGTCGATGAAATTCAAGATAAAGTGAGCCAACATGCGTAGAGGTGTTCGTTCGCATACACAAAACTCAGTAGATGAAGAAAATCCCTACTGGGTTTCATTTTCCGATCTAATGTCTGCTTTGCTTGTTATATTTATACTTGCAGCTGTTGCTCTGATTATTGAATTAACTCAAAAGACCAATGATGTCGAAGCTGGTATTGAAGAGCTTAAGCAAGCTGAGTTAGCAAGAAAGAATATAATTTATGATGTTCGAGACGAACTGGCTAAAAGAAACGTAATTGTTGAAATTGCTGATAACGATACGGTAATTCGGATTCCAGAAAGCACACTGACGTTTGCATCAGGTAAATCATCAATTCCGAACGATGCAACAATACAGCAAGCAGTTAAGGACATAGGTGTTGTTCTTCATTCTGCAATTCAGAAGAAAGACCGATTTCAATATCTCGATACCATTTTTATTGAGGGGCATACCGATAGCGATAGTATCCATTACAGAGGAAAAGGGAATTGGGGGTTATCTACTGATCGAGCAATATCTGTCTGGAATGTCTGGCAAAATGAACTGAGCTTAACGCCTAAACTCGGTGACTTAGAAAACGCTTATCATGCAAAGCTGTTCTCTGTTAGTGGTTATGCGGCGACAAGACGTGCCAATCTACATGAGGCGAATCAGCAAGAAAAGAGCCAGAATAGGCGCATTGATATTCGATTTACAGTTAAGAAACCATCTATTGCTGAGCTCGAGAGGATTGTTGGACCGTGAGTCTAAATATAAAAAAGCTCAAAGTTAGTTTGCCTGCTAATCCTTTTGGTCAAGCCATCAAGGACTTTGCACATCTATCGAGTCAGCTAGAAGTGCTTTCTAAGAGTGCCGGTATTGAAAACAATAAGTTCCGAACTGCATATGGAGAAGTATGTAATGCGCTTGCCTCTAAGAAAAGAGTTGAGGACGTTATAGATAGCTCTGTACACGTTCGCGCCTTAGCTCTTTCGCTACATACGGATGCGAAGAAAAATGTCAGCTTTACGCGCAGATTGCTTAATAAAATTACAGAAATTGTAAAAAAACCAAGCTCTTTAGTCATAGAGTCGTTTTATCAGCATTTCTTATCAGAGTATGACCGACTGGCAGACTTGGAAGCTACAGCAGACTGGTTGTTGGAGGCTAAAAGGCTGCGAGGCAATGATGAGCAGTTTGATGAAAATATATTGTCAACCAATGGCCCCAAGTGGCTTGCGGAAAGGGCTATTCAAAATAATGTCGATTTTGATCATTTAATTGCGGAGATGAAGCTGGAACGTTATGCAAATGGCAGATATTTAACGGCGGCTAAAGGCATCTACTATATTGAGCAGTTAAACACTATACCATTAGGCCAAGATCATCCTCTCCTAGAGGAGGTTCAAAAAACGGTGGTTTTTGATTCTCGATATGACTCTGAAAGTTTGTTAGGGCATCAAATTCTTAGAATTTTGATTGGCCGATCGATAGGTTCTCACATCAGTGAGCCTTGGATGAATGTGATCTTAGCAATTGGCGGTGACCCACGAGTACCAAGTTCAAATCCAAGATATATTAAGTGGTGGAAGAGTTTAGAACCAAATCTGGTTCAAGCTGTTCTCGGATGGTTATCAAAACTAGACTTGAAGTTGTTTCTGGAAGCGTTGGAGGATTATTCTTACTCTTCAGCTAATTACGAGCTACAGAGAATGTACCCATCTCGGAAAAGTTTCTTAGAGGGGATGTTCGATGCGGGGGTTATTTCAAATACCCGGCTTTATTTGAGTCTGGATGCTGCAAGGTATTTGAAGAGAAATTATGACCCTAAGCACTTGCCAAATTTCTCTACTGTTAAAGATGGTGACAAATCGATAATTTATGTGCAAATGAACGGCGCTCACATGGTTGAGGGGAGCCATAGTTGTTATTTGTGGTTGTACCGGTATCTTGACCCTTCCGTTTGTGTGTTTAACTATAACATTGATAGTCCTACGTACTCACAACTCACAATCGGTATAAACAATCAAATGTCCAGATTGTCATCTGGTGCAGTTGCTAAAATAACGCACTCTCCGAGTGGTTACGCATGGCAACGAAAAGCACTTATAGCACTAAGAGAGTTAGGAGTTAAATTGACGCCGAAAGATGTGCTTTCGAATGAAGATTATATTGATTTTAAACAACGTTATGGGGTGCGAGAGTGGAGTTAACCTCTTTAATCAGCAAGTTCTTCTCTAGCTCAGATAAAACGTCTCAGTTTGAACTCATTTGTGATGATAGTCTTGATTTTGCAACTTCCAGAAAAACTCTAGAGAAAATTAAAGCTGGTAAAGCTGATGAGTGGATAACAGCGCAGTATGTTGCACTTAAAATGCTTGAAGAGCAGGGGGATGTAAGCTCATTTCCAGATGGCTTCATTATGCCTGCCGATACAGCTGTCAGACTCGATTCTGAGTTGAGGGATTTGTTTAGTTTGCCCCCGGTTTGGAAAGGAGTCATTGACGCTGATATTCAAGGAAAAGCTAGTACACCCACCTTTAAAATTGATCTTTCGGTCACAACCAAACAAGGTCGAACAACACTAAATTACACTGTGGATGGGCCTTTCATTCGGTTTAGTCAAAATGAGCAGTACCTGCTAACACCCGAGCAGCTTATGGTATTTATTGCGCATAAAACCCATGTAAGGTCTGATAGGTCTGAATATGATAACTTACTGTACTTACACTCTTTGCAAGAGGCCCAAAAGAATGGTTGTAAGCTGAATCTAAAGCACTTTGAAAGGCTAAGAATATTGACACCAAATAAAATCACAGTAGAAGCAGAATTGAATTCTCAAGGCGAGCTAATATTGACGCCAAACATGGGGCAAAGTGCGAGTCATGAGTCGATTCAAAAGGTTTTGGGGCAGTTGCAAAGCGACAACGCAGTTACTCTGAAAGTGGGTGATGAAATAGTCTTATTTTCTGAAGAAAAGCTAATGGCTGTAAAAGAAGTTATTAGCAACAGGGTAATTCCCCAACAGCAAGTTAAAGCGTTCCTGGAAAACCCTACAGCATATATTGATGCGAGTTTAGTCGATCTTGATTTAGGTTTTTCTATCAGAGTTCATGGTGCGACAGTTTTTAAACATGCTTATTTTGGAGAAACGGACGAGTCAGGTATAGATTGGTTCGGAGCCTCCCCCACATCTGATTTGATTAATCCAATATCCAAGCTGACTGATAGAGTTCGCGATAAAACAACTCTTGAGGACGTAGCTAAGAAGATTGAAGATGCACGACAAACCGGAGCAACCGTTTTTGATTATGAAGGACAATCATACGATATCAGCGATCCTGCAGCTGTTGAAAAAGTTCTAAACGAAATAGGTCACAAGATATCTAGCCCTAATACAGATCTTTCTAGCTACGGAGAGGCAGAAGACGCCGAGACTGAATCAGAAGGCTCAGAAATACATGTTGTTGATATTGATCTAAATGACGAAGAGCTGTCTGAAAATTCTCCTAAAGTTGAACAACTGATTTCTGATATTTCATGGGATGGTGAGTTAAATTGGGAAAACCACAAGCGGACACCATTCCCACACCAGGATATTGGTGTTCGTTGGATTTTAGGCGTTGAACAAAAAAGCTTATCAGACTCGAAAGTTAGTGGAGCCTTGCTAGCTGATGACATGGGGTTAGGTAAGACTTTTATGGCCCTCTCAGCAATAGAACATATTTATCAACGACAACAAATTAGTGGTGAAACGAAGAAACCTGCGTTGATAGTTGCTCCTTTGAGTTTATTGGAAAACTGGAAGGATGAGGTAGATAAAACCTTTAAACACTCACCATTCAAAGATGTAGTTATTTTGCAATCATCCGCTGAGTTAAATGAGTATCGCATGGGGGGCGTAGAGATTCGAGGCCAGAGCGCATCTGATGATTGTTTAGAACCCAAATATTCTTTGAAAGTTGGGAAATACTTTGGTCCTAGCCGTTTAGATCTACCAGAGCGATTGGTAATCACTACTTATCAAACTTTGCGCGATTACCAGTTCTCCATGTGTTTGATTGATTGGGGGATCGTGGTTTTCGATGAAGCCCAGAACATTAAAAATCCAAATGCACTTCAAACTCGTGCTGCGAAAGGCCTAAAAGCGGATTTCAAACTAGTGGCTACGGGTACGCCTGTAGAAAACAGCTTAGCCGATTTTTGGTGTTTAATGGATACAGCTTGCCCAGGACATCTGGGTAGCTATCAAGAATTTCGTGCTCGTTATATCTCACCAATTCTTAAAGCTGCTGGTGATGAAGTTGAAGAAATAAGAGCTAGGCTTGGAAGAGAACTTCGTATAGCTGTCGGGGCATTGATGCTTAGGCGCATTAAAGAGGACAACCTTAAAGGGTTACCTCTAAAACATATGTATGCTGGTGGAGAATTTGAAAACTGGAAGTATTTAGAAGAACTTAAGTCGACAATGGTTGGCTACCAGAGAGATGTTTACGAAGGAGCGATTAGCCATCAACTCGAGAATGAAGAAAGTCACGCGCTTACCACTTTGATGCGGCTAAGAGATAGTTCGTTACATCCTCGGTTAAGTGATGGAGGTCGCCTTGATATTCCCAAAAATGCAAAATCAGCTAGAGCTCTATACGGAGAATCAGGAAAATTAGTTTCCTTGCTTGAGACTTTAGACAGAGTACGAAGCAAACAAGAAAAGTGCATTATTTTTGCGGTTAACAAACGACTGCAAAGTTTCTTAAGTGTGACTTTGGGGCAGATCTATAACCTAGGTCCGCTCTCAGTTATTAATGGTGATGCAAAAGCCGTAGCAAAGCGTAAATCTGTCCCAACTCGAAAATCAATGATTTCAGACTTCGAAGCAAAAGAAGGCTTTAATCTAATTGTAATGTCTCCAGTCGCGGCTGGTGTCGGTTTAACTGTGGTCGGTGCGAATCATGTGGTTCATTTAGAGCGGTACTGGAACCCAGCTAAAGAAGCTCAAGCTACGGATAGGGTTTATCGTATCGGACAGGAAAAAGAGGTTCATATCTACATCCCTCTGTTGCATCACCCTGAATTTGAATCATTTGATGTAAACCTACATAGGCTACTTACCCAAAAAACGTTGCTGAAGGATGCTGTTGTTACACCAGAAGATGTTATTCCACAGCCAGCAGGTGTCGGGGGAGTAGTTTCTGGTGATTTGATTGATAAACGTATTACAGCGGCTGAACTTGATAAGTTAAGTTGGCAGCAATTTGAAGCGTTATGTGTAGAATTGCTTGCAAAGATTACGGATAGTGAAAGCGCTTGGTTGACGAACAATGGTGCTGATCATGGTGCTGATGGTGTACTACTTAATAACAGTGGTAATATTTTGCTTCAGGCTAAGTTTACGCAACGACAATATGATGGTTATAAAGGGATACAGGAGATTCATTCTGCTAAACCTATTTATGAATCAGCAATGAGAAGTTCTTTTGGGCGTTTGATTTTTGTTACTAATTCACCTTTGTTAGCTAAGCGAACTCATGAAATTGCTGCCACATGTGGTATTGAAGTTTTGGGCAGAACACAGCTGTTAACTTACCTTGAAGAATATGACATTACACTGAAAGACATTCTGTCAAGGTTGGGGAAAGATCGATTAAGAGTTTAATTTCGTTGATTAGTTTTGGATGTAATTTAAAATGTATTGTCATATCTAGTCTGAACTAATACAAAAGAATCTAGCCCAGAGCAAACCACTTTCGCTGAGGGTACTTTCTGAGAGCTGGAGCAGCTCTCGATCAACTGGTCGACAAGATTGTCTGATATGGGCATTCTGTTATCCCTTTCAATTGCCTAGTTTCAGTAACAGAAAGGCTGCCTTTGGCGGCCTCTTCTATATGTCCGCTCCACCAGCTCATCATTGGCTTTCTGCGTTCTAAGTAGTCAGTACGGTTATAGGCGCTACGCACTTGGTTATCATCAACGTGGGCTAGGGCGGCTTCTACTAAATCAGGATTAAAGCCTTGTTCATTGAGTGTGGTACTCGCTAGCGAGCGTAAACCGTGACTAACTAGCCTTCCAGCAAACCCCATACGTTTCAATGCCATGTTAGCCGTTTGGCTGTTACAGGGCTTTTTCGGGTCTCTATCCGACGGAAAAATAAAATCTCGATGGCCGCTTATCGGTTTCATTACTTCCAATAGCGCCAGCATCTGCTCTTTGAGCGGAATGCGGTGCTCTCTTCTTTTTTTCATTCTCTCGCAGGAATGGTTCAAACTTTCTCATCCCAATCAATGTGGTCCCATCGCGCACTAGATGGCCTAGGCATGCTGGTGTGTTACTACTTATTTTAGGCTTTCAGTAAGTGCAAATATCCAGTACCAGCCACACTGTAACTTCCATAGCTAGATTTTTCGATATGCTCACTCCACCAGCTCATAAGCTTTCGACGAGAGTCTAAATAGTCGGTACGGTTGTATGCTTTGCGTATTTGGTTTTTGTCAGTATGAGCCAATGCGGCTTCAATGACATCAGGTTCAAAGCCCTGTTCATTAAGAGTGGTACTTGCCAAAGCACGAAGACCGTGCGCGGTCGTTCTATCCTTAAATCCCATTCTGCCAAGTGCTTTATTAGCGGTTTCAGAATCGGTGGGTACCTTTGGATTACGGCTAGATGGGAAAATGAATTCTCTATGACCACTGATGGGCTTAATCGCTTCAAGAATAGCCAATGTTTGTGCTGTCAGTGGGACTACGTGCTCGCGGTTCATCTTCATTCGCTCTTTAGGGATAATCCAAAGCTTATTAACCATGTCGATTTCTTCCCAACGAGCACCAGAGGCTTCGTTAGGCCGAACCATGGTGTGAAGTTGCCATTCAATTAAAAATCGTGTCACATGCTGGATATTTGCTGTAGCAACGGTGCGTATAAGATCATGCATTTCATGTGGTTGCAGGGCTTTCATGTGCACCACTTTGTGTTTTTTAAACACATCACGGATGCCAGCTAATGGGTTAGCATGAATGACACCGCTATTTACCGCATAGTTCATGATTTCATTCATAAGTTGGGCGGTGCGTTTTACAGTTTCTAGTAATCCTTGAGACTCTATTGGCCGTAATGCAGCGATGGCCATCGGCGCAGTAAGTTTACTAACGGGTATCGAGCCCAATTTGGGAAAGGCATAAAGTTCAAGTTTTCGCCAATTCCCTTCCAGTGTCTTCTCTTTTATTTGTCCTTCCTTCGTAGCCTTCCATTGCTCAGCGACAAACTTGAACGTCGCATTTTGTTCAGTAATGGTTTTTGCTTTTTGTTCTTCTTTAGCGAGTTGAGGGTCAATACCATCCGCTAACTGCTTGCGAGCCTCAAGGGCTTTCTCTCGAGCTTCCGCCAAAGACATATCGGGATAGGTTCCAAACGAAAGATAAGTGATCTTATCTTGTCCTGGTCGTTTATAACGGAATTGCCATGAGCGAGAATTGCTTGGACGTACGCAAAAGTAGAGATTGCCGCCATCAGATAAACGATAAAGCTTATCCTTAGGTTTTGCGGTTTGAATTTGCCTTGCGGTTAGATTATTTGCCATTTCAATCCCTCAAGTAATACCTGGCTAGAGCATGAGGACTCCAAAAAATAGGTATTACTTTTGGCTAATAACTACTTAATTTACATTAAGTTACAGCCTGCTTTGGTGGGCGGTTTGACCATAAAGTAATACCTGGACTGGTGCTCAAAAGTAATACTAGCACTAGAGTGGGTAGCTGGGTATTACTTTAGGTATTACGAAAAGCGAACGCTTTTATGATATCTTGTGGAATACTACTAAATAGTAACTATTTGATTTTCATGAATTTCAAATAAGAAAAAAGACGTCCTAGGACGTCTTTAAACTTGAATGTGGCGGTGAGTGAGAGATTCGAACTCTCGATACGTTGCCGTATACACACTTTCCAGGCGTGCTCCTTCAGCCACTCGGACAACTCACCGAATCGTTAACCGCTTGGCTAACGAGGCGCTAATTTAATGATTCTACTGTGGATGGTCAAGTAGAAATCCGAAAAAAACTCGCGCATTGAGTGCGTTTGCTTACAAAGTAGCTGGAGTGGGCAAAATCACGACAATTGTGCTGGGTTTTCTAGAATAATAAGGCTCCTTGCGGAGCCTTATTGGTTGGGAAGGGTGAAATTAACCGCCTGATTATGCTTTGGCGACTTTCACTCTAAACAGCACGGCATAGAAGAGCGGGATCACGACTAAGGTCAGAATGGTAGCAAACAGCAAACCAAACATAATGGTGACCGCCATACTCTTAAAGAATGGGTCTACCAGCAGAGGCGCTACCCCTAAAATCGTGGTGAATGCGCCGAGCAGAACCGGGCGTGCACGGCTCACCGCCGCATCAATGATCGCGAAGTAAGCTTCTTTACCTGCTCGAATTTCCGCATCCGCTTGGTCAACCAACACAATCGCGTTTTTCACCATCATACCAATCAAGCTTAAAAAGCCGAGGATCGCCATAAACTCGAACGGAGTTTGAAAGGCGATAAGGCCAATGGTGACACCCACAACGGCAAAGGGTGCGGTCATCCAGATCACGAGTGGCTGACGCAGCGCGTTAAACATAAACACCACCGCGAGAATCATCGCCGCAAAGCCATAAGGAGCGGAGAGCGCCAAACCTTCATTGGCGTCTTTCGAGGCTTTGTATTCACCGTACCAAATCAGCTCATAGCCAGCTGGTAGCTCAATCTGCTCGATTTTTTCGCGCACATTATTGAACGCATCGGCCGTCATCACACCCGGCGCTGGGTCAGCTTGTACCAAGATGGTCGGCATGCGGTTAATACGGCGCAGTAAGGCATCTTGATAGACAGTATCGACCGAATCCACCAGTTGGCTCACCGGAATGTAACGGCCAGCTTGCGCGCTGAACACTTCACTGTTTTCAATCGCACGTTCGTGGTGGCGTTCATTTTCTGGTGCGCGAACCATCAACGGGATCAAGTCATTGCCTTCGCGATACACCCCAACATTACGGCCATTGAGCGTTTGCGCGATCGCGGCGCTGATTTCTTGCGTGGTTAAGCCAAGGCGCTGTGCTTCTTGTGCGGAATACACGGGTTGCAATACCGGCACTTGTTGACGCCAGTCATCTTGCACCGCAATCAAGTTCGGGTCGTTATGCATAATTGCTTTGGCTTGTTCGGCCAATTGGCGTAGCACGTGGCTGTCTGGGCCTTTGAAACCGGCTTCAATTTTCTTGCCGCCGCCGCGACCGAGCATAAACTTCCACACCTTGATTGAGGCATCAGGGTATTTGGCATCCAGCTCATTTTGCAACTCGCCTACTAATGGGGCAATTTTGGTGTAGTCATCAATATCAATCAGCAGTTGGCCGTAACTTGGGTTACGCGCCTCGGGTGAGTAGGTCAGCATAAAACGCAGGCCACCACCGCCGATGAAACTGGTGATATTGGTAATACCGTCTTTTTGCGTCACGTCTTTCTCAATGCTGGCGACAACCTGTTCGGTGCGGCGAATATCCGAGCCTTGTGGCAAGTACACATCCACCACAAATTGTGGTCGTTGCGACTCTGGCATAAAGCCCGGCGGAATAAACTGAGCGCCCCACACCGCAGCTACTAAGGTGCCGAGCAGCATCGCACAGCTGACCACGCGGTGGCTTAACACCCATTGCAGTACGGCTTTATAACCCGTCACCAATTTAGACGGTTTCGCCTCTTTGGTGGGAGCTTTAACGCGTAGAAAGTCATGGCACAGCATGGGGGTGACGGTCACCGCAAACACCCAACTCAAAAACATCGAGTAGAGGATCACCCAAAACAGTGAGCCAGCATATTCGCCCATATCGGAAGGGGAGAGGCCAATTGCGCTGAAGGCAAAAATGCCCACCACCGTACCGCCCAGCAGTGGCCATTTTGTGGCATTGACCACCTCAGAGACCACTTGCTGTTTATCGGCGTTCGGCTCTTGCTGAAACCGCACGAGTACGCCATCGGTAACCACAATCGCGTTATCCACCAACATGCCGAGGGCGATGATGAGCGCGCCGAGCGAAATCCGCTGCATGGCGATGTCATCAATCAGCATCACACATAAGGTACCGGCAACGGTAAGCAATAGAACAAAACCGATGATGACACCTGAGCGTACGCCCATAAACAGCAAGAGCACGACAAACACGATGGCGACAGCGGCAATCAGGTTATCGATAAAATTGGCCACCGAAGCGCGCACCGAGTCAGACTGCATCGAAATCACATGCAGATCCATGCCCAGTGGACGCTGGCTTTCAAGTTCAGCCAAGCGTGCTTTGACGGCATCGCCCATCTCGACCACGTTACCGCCGGTGACATTCGAGATACCAAAGCCAATTGCACGCTGACCGTTATAGCGCATCAGCATCGATGCTGGCTCGGTGTAGCCACGGCTGATGTTGGCAATATCACCTAGGCGTACCACCGCATTGTTGCTACCGACCGCCACTTGCAAATTAGTCAGGTCAGCCAAGGAGCTGATGTTGGATTTAGGGATCACCGGAATGCGCATCTGCTGAGCATCGACGCTGCCTGCAACGGTGACTAGGCTCTGCTTTTGTAGCACTTGCAATACGCGTTCAACCGAAAGGCCAAATTCCGCCATGCGTTCGCTGGACATCTCGATAAAGATTGCTTCTTGCTGCTCGGCCAGCGTAGCGGCTTTGGCCACACCCGGCACCAGAACCAGTTCACGGCGTAGCGTATCGACGTAGTCTTGGAGCTGTTTGTCGCTAAAGCCTTCCCCAGTTACCGCATAAAACAGCGCGTACACGTCAGAGAAGTCATCGTTAACGATTGAAGCGCCGGCACCGGGAGGCAGTTGGCGCTGCGCATCCGCGACTTTACGGCGTAATTTGTCCCATACCTGCTGCAACTGCGCGGAGGATTTGGCAAATTCGAGTTTGATTTCTACCGTCACTTCAGAGCGGCCTTGCATCGAAACCGATTTGACTTCTTTTAGCTCTTGCAGAGCTTGCACTGCGCCTTCGATGACATCGGTCACTTCATCGGAAACTTCTTGCGCGGTGGCACCCGGATAAGGCGTCACAATCACCGCTTGGCGAATCACAAACTCAGGGTCTTCAAAACGACCCAATTTGAGGTAGCTGATGTAGCCGCCAATCAAGGTTAGGGCTATCAGCACCCAAACGCTGGTGCGTTTGGCAAGGGTATAACGTGCAATATCCATTATTGGGCTCCGTTGTTATCCGTGTAGGGACGAACGGTCATGCCTTCGCGTACGCTCGAAACACCGGCGATAATAACCTGCTCACCCGGTTTGAGATGCTGAGTGATCACCACGCGATCTTTGTAGGTAGTTCCGATGTCGACGTAACGTTTTTCCGCTTGGTTTTGCGCATTGACTACCCACACAAATTGTTTGCCTTGGTTATCTGGCACTAGGGCGGTCAGTGGTAGGGTGATGAGCGTGTTTTCATCGGCTGGTTTGTCGGCAACCGGGATCACTTTAGCTGACATGCCGGGCATCACGCGAAAGCCTTTCAAATCTTCAAAACCAAGCACTACAGAGTAGGTTTGTGAATCCGAACTTGGCTGAGTGGAGTAGGTACGCAGCTTTAAATCAAATTGCTGATTGGGAATCGCGCTTAACTCGGCGATCGCGCGGGTATTGCGCACACCTGAGAGCATGACACGATGCGGGATCTCAATCGCCACTTCCAAATCATTCAGATCTTGCAAAATCATGATCACTTGATTGGCTTGCACTTGAGCAAAATTCTCGATGGTTTTTTCACTGATGACGCCATCAAACGGGGCGGTGATTTGGGTGTACTCCAGTTTGCGTTTGGCCTCTTCAACGCGGTTTTTGGCAAGGTCGTAGCGATTGGTGACTTTATCCAGCTCGGCTTTAGAAATGGCTTGGGTTTTCTCAAAAATGGCTTTGGCGCGGCGGTACTCTTGTTCGGTATTTTTTAGCTCAAGTTGCGCAGCTTCCAGCGCCGTTTTGGCATCTCGTGAGTCGAGGCTCGCCAGTAATTGGCCTTTTTTCACTTGGTCGCCTTCTTTTACCGCGATATCCGTTAAGCGGCCACTGATGCGAAAAGCAAGATCAGCGCGCTGGGCGGCGCGCACTACGCCATTAAACGTGAGATCGGAAGCGCGTTGACTTGCGACAATCTCGGTTAATGCGGGTTTGACCACAGGAGCGGGGGCGCTGATTTGTGGCGCTTCACCGCAGCCAGCCAACAATAAAGCCGAGGCGATCACCGCGCTAAGCAAGGAGCGCTTTGCAGCCATTGAACGAGTAAAAGAAGGATTCATAGTGTGTTGCTCCTCAATTTCACAATTGGGAAAGGGGAGTCTGTACGAATCCCCATGCCTTTGACGTTTTATACCTGCAACTTCAAATCGGCAGGCACCTTGACCACCATGTGGTTAACTTGTCGCGCATCATACCTTGAGTAATGATAAAAAGTAAACTTTCGGGTGTACATTTGTGTTGGGCTTTTTATTCTATCGATAATCTGAGTGTCTGCTCAGCGAGTTACCAATTGGGTTTCGATCTGAGTTGAAAGTTGATCTACACCCGCAGAGAGTGCTTCAACCAGAGCGGGGTAACCCGTATCTTTGAGCGGCACCTGAAAACTAAACTCTTGGTTTAACATGCTTTCTCCTTTTGGGTTGAGCAGTTCCCAATTGCCAGCCACTTCGGCATTGCCCGTGTAGACACCATTAAATCGCTGCAATCTTACCTGTAGTTTCCAGTGCTCTTGCTGGATGGATGAAGCATTCAAAGGTGCAGGCCAGTAGCGAGATTGCTTACGGCGCAGATCATTGGTGATACGTTGTGTCAGTTGTGGGCTAAGCCGCTGTGCCCACTGGTTTTGTCTGGCTTGGATCACTTGCGTTTCCGACTGACGATAAACAATCCCTTGCGTATCTAGATAAGCCGCCAATTCCACGGGTTGAACCACCAGCAAAGGCAATGTTTTGGGCTGGATATGCTCGCTAAGTTCTGGGTTGTTTGGCAGTAAATAAAAACTGACTTTGGGCTGTGGCGTTCCTCCGCAGCCGACCAACAGTGTGGTTAACATCATCAATAACCAGGGTTTCATTCTTGCTTTCCTTTCGCGGGAATCGGATCTGCTGTATTACTTTCACCAAAAATCAAGGCATTAGGTTTTTCATTAATGGTGCGCAGCACAGGTTTAAATTCGGCCATCACTTGGTTGAGTTCTCTTAACGTGGTTTCAAGCTCACGATACACCGTCGACTCAGGACCAAAACCACCTAGGGTCGTTTCCAGTTGCTTTAGGCTTGCTTGAATATCCGCTGGCAGATTTTGTGTCTCTTGTTTTTTGAGAATGCGTTCTGCCGAAGCCAACAGCGCTTCTGAGGTTTTTAACGTGCTGTTGAGTGATGCCAAAGTATCATCCATAGGCAACCCGTTGAGTTTTCTCAGCAATTCGGTAACTTGTTTTTGCACTTCAGCAAATCCACCTTGTTTGGTGGGGAATAGGGGATACCCATCGAAGTGTTTCAAGCCATCTATTTTTTCTTCTGGGTAATAATCGGTATCAATGTACAAAGCGCCAGTCACTAAGTTGCCGGTTTTTAACGAGGCTTTGAGCCCTTTGAAAAACTCCTGTTGCATACGTGACTTCAATGCGGGGAGATCGGCTTTATTAAAATTATCGTACAAACGACCTAGCTCAATTCGCACTAGGACGGGGATACGATTAGTACTGATATCAATGTTTGAGGTACGAGTACGCAGAGGTACTTTGCTGACCGTACCGATACGTAGACCACGATATTCGACCGGAGCGGAAGGTTTGAGCCCGCGTACCGATTCATCAAACATCATCACAAACTCGATGTAGTCATCAAACATGCCTTCACGGATCTGTTTTACATCATCAAACAAGCGAAACTCGGTCAGCTGCTGAGTAATCGGCTGGCCAGAATCCTCTTCTTGTAACTGGCCAAAAGTGACTCCGCCTTTGAGTAGGCTTTCTATCGACCCTAAGCTGAACTCAAGCCCTTCGGCATTCAGTTGAAGGTTGATCCCGGAATTGAGCCAGAAGAAGGAGCGTGTATTCACCAATTTATCGTAAGGGGCAAAGATAAAGAGTTGGTACTGAGCCTTTTTGCTTTCCACATCAAACTGGGCACTCTCCACTCGGCCGACGGTGAATCCTTCATACATGACTGGATCGCCCACGTTGAGTTTTCCGGCTTCTTTATTCGTGAGCACTAAACGCAACCCTTTAGCATCAGGCGGTGCAATCGGTGGTAAGTCCATGACCTTAAAATGGTCTTGAGCACTCGAAGCGGTTCCCGGTTGGAGCTGAATATAAGCGCCAGAAAGTAAGGTATCGAGACCAGAAATGCCTTCTCGGCCAATGCGAGGTTTTACTACCCAAAAGAGCGTATCTTCGCGCAACATGCGATCGGCATCTTTGCTCATTTGCGCCGTTGCCACAATGTGATCGTAATCTTCGCTGAGTTTTATCTCAGTTATTACCCCAACATTGACATTAAGGGCTTTAATTTGGGTTTTCCCTACTTCGAGCCCATCAGCTGTCGGTAAGATGAGCGTTATCTTGGGACCCGTGCTATTGACGTACTGAAATAACATCCATAACCCCATCGCAAGAGCCAGAATAGGAATGATCCAAATTGCAGAGAGCTGCTTTTGCGCAGTTATTTCAGCATTAACTTGAGGTTCATCACTCATAGACAGTTTTCTCATTTTATTTTTGTTGGTGGGGATTCTGGCGGCTCATGCCACAAGATTCGCGAATCAAAAACCATGGCTGAGAGCATAGTCAATAATACTACTGCAGCAAAAGAGAGCGCTGCCGGGCCGGGATAAATCGCCATCAGATTATGCAACTGTACTAAAGACACCAAAATAGCCACGACGAAGATATCAATCATTGACCAGCGGCCAATGAATTCGGTTACGCGATACACTTTGAGACGTTTTAGATTCTGCTGCTCTGGAAATACATTGAGTTTTCCGGCCTGCCAGTAGAGCCAACCGAGTGCAAACATTTTGGCCATAGGGATAAAAATACTGGCTAAGAAAATCACCATCGCCACCGGATAAGAGCCGAGGTGCCACAGAAGGATCACCCCTTGCATAATGCTTGAGCCTTCTGATTTTCCGAGGCTCACGGTATACATCATTGGATAAAGATTCGCTGGAATGTAAAAAATGATGGCAGCCAGTAACAGTGCCCAAGCCCACTGCAAATTCAACTGTGGATGATAAGCGTGTAAACGACTACCACAGCGTAAACAAGTGGGCTTTTTTTGATCTGGCCTGAGCAAGTTAATCTGTTGACAGGTGTGGCAACTGACCGAGTTGTGTGTGCAATGAGTTTGCCCAGCGTTGACTCCTTGGGGAGTTTGGGCGGGAATAAAGTGTTGCCACAACCAATAGCGATCGACTAGCGAAACGGTTTTCACAACCAACATGGCAAAAAAGCAAAATGCCCAGAAGGAGTAACCCATCGCTACCTCGGCTAGTGAGGCTATTTTTATGAGACTGACTAATACGCCAATTAAAAAGACATCGACCATTAACCACGGCTGAACTGTGAGTAATGTTTTGCACAATAGCTTCGCGCGCTGGATCTCGGATGAAGAAAGTTGTCGTTGTGTGCTTTGCGCGGCTTTAAAAGAGACAAAAAGAAGTATGGTGATGTAGAGCGCCGGAAAAAGGATAACGGTGGTAAAGAGTAAAATGGCTAATAAAACGTTTTGAAATTCACCGAGCATTTTGGCTGCATTTAACAGCGTAATTTCTTGGGTCATTCCTTGCACGCTAAATGACATAAAAGGAAACGTCAGGCTGAGCACCAATAAAATCAGGCAACTGATGGTTAATGCGACAGCGGTTTGGTACGGTTTTTGAGGTGTTTGGGTGAGCGTATGCCCGCAACGAGGACACTGCGCAGTTTGTGCTTGGCTTAAAAGTGGTACGTTGGTTATTAGCCCACACTCGTCACAACCAATCAAATGATTCTTTAGTTTGTCCATAGTCATTGGTTTTATTTATCGTTAGTGGGTTGGAATCATTCCACGAGGATTGATAACAAGCCGATGTTAAAGGTTGAGAGCTTGTAACATTTGGGATTTATCGCAGCCTTATTGTAGCGATTTATTCGCATGACTAAAGAAAAGTTTTTAATTTTCAGCTAGATTACCGCTAGCAAAATTTGATGAGGTTAGGTTTAACAATGATAACCAAAAAGTGTAGATACGCGATGAAACCACGTTGGAGCTGGGTAGCATTATTGCTTCTGATGGCAACCAGTGCTTTCGCGAGTGACACGTCGCAAGAGAATACCCAAATCGAGACTACTACTGAGATAACGACTACGGCAGAGTCGCCCTCTGAGCTTGAAAATGAGATTGATCAGATAAAGCAATATATCAGTGAGTTGTCGGTGACGCTAAAGCAAGCAACAGGCGATGTACGTGATGCTTTGCAACTTCAGCTGTTTCAAAAAAATGCCGAGTTAAGAAAGAGCCTTTCCAAAGCGGTGGAAGAAAAAACAATTGCCAAAGAAAAGCTCGTCGAGCTGGTGAATATCCAACAACGGTATACCGAAGAGGCGAATCACTACATTTCCGAACGGTTGAATTCGTTGGATGACAGTCTCGGCAAGGCATCCCATGAAGAGAAACTCTCTTATATCACTACCTATCGGGAGTTACAGCAATATCTGGACGTGACTTACCATTCCAGCGCAGAAAATATTGGTTGGCTCAGTAGTTTGGATATCGATACCCGTGACGTTGAGAAGACATTAAGAGAGCGAATCAATCAACGCTTACGTCTACTGTCGGCTTCATTAGAGTATCTAAAGCAACAAATCAGTGTGATCAATAACCAGATCAAATCAAGCCCAGAGTCTGAAAAGGCCAACTTACAATTGGCGCTCCTTTTTACTCAGCAGCGGCTGGATATTGTCACCAAAAGCCTACGTTCAGTGGTGGGGATTGCCGATCAATTTGAGATAGAAACCGCCGACTATAAGCGACAGATTTTCCAAGTGACGGGCAGTATTACTCAGGATTTGTTGAACACTCAGGTGGTATTTTCAATTGTTCGTCACTGGTCAAATTCGCTGGTCAACTGGCTGGCAAGTAATGCGGTTCAACACCTATTCCAACTCTTTATCTTTTTATTGATTCTACTGGCGGCGAAGGGCGGAGCGAAAGTGACTCGCACTGTAGTACGTTCTGCTGTGAACTCGAAAAACATCCGTATCTCTCATTTGATGCAGGATTTCTTTGTTTCTATGTCCGGCAAAGTAGTGTGGGTTATCGGGATTTTGGTCGGCTTATCGCAGATTGGTCTCAATCTCGCGCCAGTATTAACCGGTTTTGGTATTGCAGGGGTGATCATTGGTTTCGCGTTGCAAGATACTTTGTCTAACTTCGCAGCAGGCATGATGTTACTGATTTACCGACCATTTGATGTGGGGGATTTTGTGCATGCGGGAGGTGTGGATGGCAAAGTGAGCCACATGAGTTTGGTCAATACCACGATTCGTACGTTCGATAACCAGATCATTATTGTGCCCAATAGCAAAATTTGGGGGGATGTGATCAAAAACGTTACCCATGAACGGATCCGACGAGTCGATATGGTGTTTGGCATTGGGTATAGCGATGATTTGCTTAAAGCAGAAGCAGTACTGACCGATATCGTAAAGTCGCATCCCGCAGTGCTAAAAACACCTGAGCCGAATATCAAAGTGCATACGCTTAACACCTCATCGATTGACTTTATCGTGCGTCCTTGGGTGAAAACCGACGATTACTGGGATGTGTATTGGGATGTCACTAAAGAAGTTAAGCTGCGCTTTGACCGGGAAGGTATTTCTATTCCTTTCCCACAACAAGATGTGCATTTGCATCTGGTGGATCAAAAAGCCTTTATCCCACCTACACAGCCCACTTCTTAGTGTTGGTAAGTGTGACTATTTTGTTTGGCAGAGCGATGTTGTCGCTCTGCCATTAGGTTCAACGGAGGGCGAGATCTTTAAAGGATGAGCATTGGTATCTTGGCATTTAGCAAACAGTGCGAAGAGATGGAACTGTTTCGCTGTCCAGATATCCGGCATATCTACAGTTTTTAATAAAGGATTGAAATAACTATCCTGCTGATCAGAAATTAACCTTAATTCGACCCAATCTTCAATTCGCTCGTCGTTATGGAAACTCTCCTCCAATGATAGAACGTGATCAGCCGTGGGTTCATTGGGTAACAGTGCATAAGCCAAATGATAGTCTCTTTTGAGTAATAGCCATTTATCTGGTAGACGGCGTTGGCTGTCCCACCAAATACCTTCGAGTTGCTGGATTTTTTGTTGAGTCACACTGCTAGGTTGTGCTTTTAATTTCCGAAGTTCATCTTCAAGAAGATGAGCAAAAATTTTTTCAAACTCCTGTTTGTTGGCGTCTGGATTAGCCAGCAATACGTCACGCGCCAAGTTTGCCCCGAGCATATTGGAATAAAGGTCTTCGGGTGAAAAAGCGGAGGCCTGCTCATGAAACCCACTGACATAGGTTAGGCCAAACCACTGAGCAATTTCATGCCACTGGGCCAGTTGAAATGCGATGAAAGCCGCGGCTTGAGCACTGCGTATTACCCTTTCTTTGGGGTCTAGAGAGACAGATTGGTTTTTCCAATGTATTTGGCGTGAACGTAACTCAGTGGGTAAGGTGATCTGAGCTTCATGACCTAGCTGGGCCAAGTTTAATTTAAACAAGTAATAGGTGAAATCTGCGGTGTCTCTGACGTGTGCAGTATCAATAAATCCAGCTCGTTTGGTAAAAATCAGGCCATTATGTTCCTCGCTTAAGCCTAATAAGCTGGTTGATAAAGATTGATCTCCTTGGTTGTAGTGATGGCCCCCAAGCGCATCAACATCGATAACGTTATCCACAGAGAAAAAGGGAACAGGAATACCGGCGACTTGTGCGTGGAGATTGTAACCAAAGGCACAACATGGACGAAGCCCTATAGGTGGAGTGGGTATGGCTTGTACAGGTTGAAGTATGGCTAATAGAAAACACAGTAGAGTAGTGATGAATCTCATCTCTTTTTCCTCAAAATGCTTCGTTTATCTGAAAATAAAATCCGTTGTTTTGCTTACCTACACCTAAATCAATGCGCACATTGATTCTTGCTTTAAAGGCAAAGCGGTAACCGATACCAAGAGTTGGCAGCCATTCACTCTCCGCTAAGTCAGCAAATTGTGAAGCTGTGCTGCCACTACCTAACCACGCCACCATGCCGTGTCTTGCGTTAAAGCTATGACGAATTTCAAATTGTGCGGTAGCGAAGTGTTTGTCACGATATTGGCCTTGGTAATAGCCTCGCATTCTTTGATCATCGCCGAGCATTGCGTGGTCGAACCAAGGTACTTCACCAGTGAAAGATTGATTAAACCATTCCATCGCAAAGATAGTTTGAGGCGTTAATCGCTGATAATGGCGTAAGTTAAACACCCATTGTTGATAGTCAAAATCGCTACCATAGCGGTCTCGATAATCACTCCATTCAAGATTGATATAGCTTCCTGACTGCGGGTTGGGTTCAAAGTCTCGGCTGTCATATTCAAGCCCAATTAAGCTTCCACTACTTACCCCAGGCTTAAGCTCCGCAGCCGCATCCCCCTTTTTTTTCACTGCAATCGCACGATAACTCTGCCATTGCCAGCCAACTTTAAGGTAAGTGCTTGGAAACAGCTCATAAGCCAGCGATGGGTTAAACTGTAACCTTTTCGCGTCATAGTGTGTTTTATTGGATTCCTGTTCCGCAGCCTTGGCACCAATACCCCAATAGTCACTCGGCGCATGGCTAATCCAACCATCGATGAGCATTCTCCATTGATCGTTATTGAGATAAGTACGATTTACTAGGCCTAAACCGTAAGAACCTGAAGTTGACGTGTAGGAGGTGATGGTCACGGTTGAAAATGGATGCCCCTCTTGCCACGTTGGTGGCGCATAGAGCCCCACTGCCGCGATGCCAATGCCTAGGCCTTGCTCAGGATTAACAAATGGTCCAGGGAGTATCCCCCAATCAATGGTTTTACTCACATCGACCGTTTCACTTGCCCCCAGTTTTTCGAGCACTTTATCCAATACATTATCTGATGCTTCGGCTAACAGTGAAAAACCTAAGGTGATTAGAAAAATCAGAGTATTTGTTTTCATCGCAGATGACTGATTAAAAACGTCTATCGAGAGAGAAAAATAGACTTTGGCGATCGCCAAAACCGAACTCGCCGAGCAAATACCAGCTGTCATTGAGTTGATACTGCATCCCAACCAGTGGATTCCATGACGTTTGCAAATGTTGTTTCACTTCAAAACCCGCATCTTTAGGGAGTAAAGCGGTGAGTGAGCCCGGAAGGCCAAGATCCGATAGGGAACCTTGTAAAGTTTGTTCGACATCTTGATACATAGCTCCCACCCAAAGTCGCAATGGATGGCCATGACGATGGAAGTCGTAACCGATTCGCGGAGAAATCACTATGGCTTCAATACTGCCATCGATGACCGTGAGACGGCTTTCGGTTAGGCTAGCATCGACCAAGGCAAACCAGTTCTGATAACCGCCAACCAGTACACCACCGACCCCTGTGGTGTAACCATCAAGGTCGAGACGAAAATTGTTGATGGTGTGTTGTGCCCCTAAAAACTTCATATTCACATCTGTCGTGGAGTAACCGTCTAGCTTGCCGACTAAGCCATACAGATTAAGAAAGGGGAATAGCCACACGTCGGCGCGCAGAGTCAACACTTCGGTATATTGTCTACCTGGATCCGCTTGTAATTGCAGTGGCAATTTACCCAGGCCTTGGATAGCGATTGAATCGACGTTGATCCCTTGTTCCATCGTCATGTAACTGAGATTAAAGCCAATCGGTTTGGGTAATTCATAACCGAGAGCTTCGGCTTTTTCTTTCCAAATCGGCAGTGAAAACTCACTGGCCCAAGTGGTGAATGGAAAACAGAAAACGGTGAGTGTCAGTAGTGTTCGTAATATCATTCAGAGTGCTCAGCAGTGTTATCGTATCCAGATACTTGGGGAGCAATGAATCTGTTTGATTGATGGCAGATTTCCCCTAATGGTTTCTGATCCCTGAATGCCATTTTGAGGCGATAATACCTTTATTTTTAGCACAAAGTAAACTCGTTGGTGTACTTTTTTGTGCGTCGGACTTATAGTGATAGCGGATGATATTGATAACCGATGAAATTGAGGAAATCGTGGTATGAAACTCAGTGAGCAAAAACGGTTGGCGCTGATTGAAGCAGCAAAAGAAGAGTTTACCCAGTTTGGATTCCATGCAGCGAATATGGATCGCGTTTGCGAACGCGCAGGTACCTCAAAACGCACCTTGTATCGCCACTTTACCAGTAAAGAGTTGCTCTTTATTGAAGTGATCAATCTTCTGGTGGCACAGCCGCACAAGGTTGGTTTTGAGTATCAATCTACCCGTTCTCTTGCGGATCAGTTGCACGACTACTTTGCGGCAAAAATTGACCTACTGTATCGAACGATTGGCCTTGATGTGCTGCGGATGATTGTGGGGGAATTTGTGCGCGATCCAGCCTTAACGCAGCAATATCTCGCGTTGATGGGGACTCAAGATACGGCGCTGACTGCGTGGCTGCAAGCTGCCATTAAGGATGGAAAACTGATTGAGAAAGAAGTGGCTCCCATGGCGACAACCTTGATGAATCTCTTTCATGGTCAGTTTTTATGGCCGCAGTTGCTGGCCGCGGTGGAGCTGCCTGATGCCAAACAGCAGCAAATCATGATGGATGAAATCATTCGTGTGTTTGTGTTGAGCTACGGTGTATCCTCTCCAAGTCATTTGAGTATAGAACTAAAGCCTTAGAGGCTAACGGATCACTGATGAGGAGTCTTGCCATGTTACCGACCGATTTTCCATTTTTTCACCAAAGCGCCTTTATTAATGGGCAGTGGATTTTAGGTGAGCCACAGGCAAGGCAAACGGTAACCAATCCGTTTGATGGCTCCCTCATTGGCTCTGTTCCTTTATTGAGTGCGGCTCAGGTGCAAGAAGCGATTGCCGGTGCGCAAGCGGCGCAAATTTTATGGTGCCAGCAACCCGCTGAAAATAAAGCAAAAATTTTGCGCCGTTGGTATGAGCTTATTGAACAGCATCATGAATCATTGGCGAAGTTATTAACTATTGAACAAGGTAAACCGCTGGCAGAAGCCAGAGGAGAAATTCACTACGCCGCCAGTTTTGTTGAATGGTATGCCGAAGAGGCCAAACGTGCATATGGCGAGCTGATCCCATCCCATAAACCTGATGCGCGAATTATGGTTTCACGTCAGCCTGTTGGCGTTGTTGCCGCGATTACGCCTTGGAATTTCCCCGCCGCCATGATTACCCGTAAATGTGCCCCTGCCTTTGCAGCTGGTTGCGCTGTGGTTTTAAAACCAGCGCCGGATACGCCGTTCACGGCTTTAGCTTTGGCCGATCTTGCGCAGCAAGCGGGAATCCCTGATGGTTTATTGCAAGTGGTGACGGGCGATGCGATTGAAATCGGGCGTGTACTGACGGAAAGCAAAACGGTACGCAAACTCTCATTTACTGGCTCAACCGGGGTTGGCAAGCTTTTGATGGCACAATCGGCCAATAACGTGAAAAAACTCTCGCTTGAGCTGGGAGGAAATGCGCCGTTTATTGTGTTCGAAGATGCGGACATTAATGCCGCGATTGATGGTGTGATGGTGGCGAAATTTCGTAATGCTGGACAAACTTGCGTGTGCGCTAACCGGATTTATGTGCATGACGCGGTATATGATCAATTTGCTGCCAAGTTGGTGGATCGGGTCAGCAGACTCAACGTCGGTTATGGTTTGGATGCCGGTGTAAACATCGGTCCGCTGATTAATGATGCCGCGGTTGCTAAAGTCACATCACATATAGTGGATGCCCAAAGCAAAGGAGCGAAAGTGATGTTTGGTGCGTTGCCTGAAGCGGGCAGCCGTTTATTCCAGCCACACGTGTTAACCGAAGTGACCGACGAAATGCGCGTTGCTGACGAAGAAACCTTCGGCCCCTTGGCCGCACTGTTTCGTTTTAGCTCTGAGCAAGAAGTGATCGAGCGAGCCAATGCGACCGATTCGGGTTTGGCCGCTTATTGTTATACCCAATCTTTGCGCCGGGCATGGCATATGAGTGAAGCACTTGAAGCGGGGATTGTCGGCATCAACGAAGGGTTGATTTCCACTACGTTAGCGCCTTTTGGTGGCATCAAAGAGTCGGGTCTTGGTAGAGAAGGGGCGAAACACGGCCTTGAAGAGTACCTTGAAGTCAAATATACCCTTATGGGTGGACTAGCTTAGGTTTGGGTGTTTGATTGCTCTGCACGTTCAGAGGTAACCATTTCAGCGGGCCATTGGTTTCAAAATCATTGGCGCGCTGACAAGAGAGATACACTTCACCGACTAAGATCACGGCGCCTTCTGAATAAGCCTGATCTTGGTAATAGCAGACCCGTTTAGCAATATCATCGCCGATCACGATCGGTAGTTTCGCTGGCGTCGGTGCAGCATGCAACGCGACACTGTAACTTAATGTCACGACTACCCCAATCAAAGTACGCATTGAAAACTCTCCATCCTCTGGTTATACCCAAACTACCTGCAGCTTCAAGTAGCAAGGGTATATTCGCTAAACTGCCGCTGATAACGCGGCAACATACTTTCATTTCCCAGTAAACCGCCTTGGTGTAGATAAAGCAAGTTTCGGTCTGGGTTCTCGGTACGCCAAGCTGACAATAAACGCCACATCAGCGGGTCGTATAACAGATCAAATTCAATATGAGTTTGTGCCAGTAACGCTTGCCATATCTGATAATCCTCCGGATAAAGATGACCGAAATAGTGCTTAGTCGTAGAGGTCAGAACCGTCGGGTGAGAGGTTTCACCGAGCATTAAAAACTGCTCACGTAAGTAGGATTCGTCACCCACACAAGGGCAGGTAATGACTTCAACACCGTGTGGTTGCAAATATTTGTGTAAGTAGAGCGCCGTGGTTCCGGTGCCGGAAGGCAGGGCGACCACCCAATCTGGCTGGGTTTGGTGGCGGAGCCATTCGAGCATTTCTAACGCTAGTTGTTTGATTCCCGGCTCTGCAAATGGGCTGCGCGCACCTTCCTCAATCACCAAGCAATCGGTATTGGGCATGCGTTGTTGCTGAATAAATTCTCGTGGATGCTTAGCCCCTAGTGAGCGCGTTTCAATAATGGTCGCTCCCAATTCCAGCGCACCACGGTAGTTACCGATTGGATAACTTTTCAGCCACGCGGGAATATGGTCAACGTAAAACTCCAAGCGCCAACCGCGCAGTTTAGCAAGGGCTGCAAAAGAGTAGAGCGAGTTAGCTTGTGCCGAACCGTAGCTGATTAAGGTGGTGATGCCGGGAAAATCCCCTTCAAGCAACGCCATCAATTTGCGGGCTTTGTTACCACTGAAATGTGGATGAAGTTTGTCATCCCGTTTGAGGTAAAAGGTTTGCCCTGCAAAACGGTGTTCAGTGATAGGTGATTGAGTGATCAGCATAAGAAAATCGAGCTCTGAATGGGGTCGCACATTATACGCAGTTCGATCGCAACGACTAGGGTTTGGATCAAACTCTCTCCGAGTGACCACCCTTATGACTGGCGGCCTAACCACTTATCGCCGTGCTCTAAGTCCTGAATTTTTGACTGAAAAATCGCCAATGAACCGACTTGAACAAAATAAACCAGATAAAAAAACGCCCAAAACAATCTGGCTTTGGGCGTACACAAGTATAGGAGTTAATAAAAAGGAAAAAGCAGCGTAATTGGTGACAGCGGGTCGAGAACCAAATTTGACGGCCAGTAAAACTCTCAAAGCTCTGTCAATCACGTCTATTCAGATTGGGCGTTTGGCAAAGAGTTCCAAAAGTTCGCAAATTATTTTTAAATTTTTTTGTGGAAGACTTTTCATCGTGCTGCAAGCACTTAGCTGCATCTGGTCAGACCATGGCGAGAAAATGTGATGTTAATCGCTTGTTAATCAAATGTGGCGAGAGTATATTTCAAACAGTTGTTTGATACGAGTGATTGAAATGGCATTACGCAGTAGTACTAAGGAAAAAATATTGGATGTAGCAGAAGGGCTGTTTGCGGAATACGGCTTCAATGATACCTCTTTGCGCACGATCACCAGTAAAGCGGGGGTGAACCTTGCGTCGGTCAACTACCATTTTGGTGACAAAAAAACCTTAGTTCGAGCGGTACTCAATCGTTATCTCGAAGCTTTCATGCCGGAGATGAAACAGTCGCTTGAGCGGCTTAACGAGCGGGACGATTACGATATGGCTGAAGTTTTTGAAGCGCTACGTGCTCCCTTGCGTTCGTTAAGCGAATTGCGCCCCAATGGCACCAGCCGTTTTATGCTGCTGATTGGCCGGGGTTATACCGATGTGCAGGGCCATCTCCGTTGGTTTATTACCAATCGCTATAATGATGTGCTAACCCTATTTACCGATTCCGTGCTTAAGGCGAACCCCAACTTGACTCGCGAAACCTTGTTTTGGCGGTTGCATTTCACCTTAGGTACCTGCGTCTTTACCATGGCGTCGAGTCAAGCGTTGGCAGAGATTGCAGAAAATGATTTTGGAAGCAAAGTTGATCCTAAGTCTGTGGTCGATCAACTGATTCCATACCTCGCGGCCGGTGTGGCGGCGAAATAACTAACCGATTCATAACAAAAATAACAGTGTAACCAGTGAACAAAAGGATCTGAATATGAGCTCTCTACGCAGAAAATGGATCAGCGATCCCGCTTTCAAAATGTTTAAGAAAGTGCTTCCTCCTCTGTCACAAACCGAGAAAGAAGCGATGGAAGCGGGCAGTGTATGGTGGGATGGCGAACTGTTCTCTGGTAAGCCTGATTTCACCAAGCTGCACCATTATCCGAAACCGACCTTGTCAGCGGAGGAGCAATCTTTCATCGACAACGAGTTGGAAACTCTGCTCGCTATGTTGGATGACTACAAGATAGTCAAACAAGATCGCGATCTCCCCAAAGAGGTGTGGGACTACCTACGTAAAGAGCGTTTCTTCTCGCTGATTATTTCCAAAGAGTATGGTGGCCGTGAGTTCTCGGCTCTGGCGAACTCGACCATAGTGTCACGCATTGCTACGCGCAGCATCAGCACCGCAGTAACAGTCATGGTACCGAACTCATTGGGCCCTGGTGAGCTGTTGTCACACTACGGTACCCAAGAGCAGAAAGATTACTGGCTGCCACGTTTGGCCGATGGCACCGATATTCCTTGCTTTGCATTGACAGGGCCGGAAGCGGGTTCGGATGCGGGCAGCATTCCTGACCAAGGCGTGGTCTGCTACGGCAAGCATGAAGGCAAAGACGTGCTGGGCATCCGTTTAAGCTGGAACAAGCGTTACATCACGCTGGCACCAGTGGCGACTGTGCTGGGTCTTGCTTTCAAACTGAGTGATCCAGAGCATCTGCTTGGCGATAAAGAAGAGATTGGTATTACTTGTGCGCTAATCCCTGCCTCCCATGAAGGCGTAGAGATTGGCGAACGCCACGACCCACTAGGTTTGGCCTTTATGAACGGCCCAACCCGTGGCCAAGATGTGTTTATCCCAATGGATTGGCTGATTGGTGGGGCGGATTACGCAGGTAAAGGCTGGCGCATGTTGGTGGAGTGTCTCTCGGCAGGACGTGGGATCTCCCTACCTGCATTGGGTACCGCGATTGGCCACCTCACCGCTCGTACCACAGGCGCATATGGTTATGTGCGTAAGCAGTTTGGGATGTCGATTGGTAAATTTGAAGGTGTGGCGGAAGCCATGGGACGTATCGGCGGTTTAACCTACTTGCTGGAAGCGACCCGTACTTTGACCACCACCTCTTTGGATCTCAAAGAGAAACCAGGGATTGTCACGGCGATTGCCAAATACCACATGACGGAAATCGCGCGCACCATTTTGAATGATGCGATGGATATCCATTCTGGTCGTGCTATCCAAGATGGACCAATGAACTATCTGGCGACGCACTATCTCGGCGTACCCGTGGCAATCACGGTTGAAGGGGCGAACATTTTGACGCGTAACCTGATGATCTTCGGTCAAGGTGCGACTCGTTGCCATCCTTATGTTCTCAAAGAGATGGAAGCGGCGGCCAACCCAGATCAACAAGAAGGGGCAAAAGCGTTTGATGAACTGCTGTTCAAGCACATTGCCCACGCGACCAAAAACAGCTTTGGTGCTCTGTTTGCCGCACTGACGGGTTCACGCTTTATTAAAGCGAACATGAGTGGCCCCACACAAGACTACTATAAGCAGATGACTCGCCTGAGCCGCGCTTTAGCGGTGAGTGCGGATGTGGCAATGCTCACCTTGGGTGGCGAGCTCAAACGTAAAGAGATGATTTCAGCACGCTTAGGCGATGCACTGAGCTATCTATACATGGGCTCGGCGGTACTGAAAAAGTATGAAGATGAAGGCCGCCATCAAGCGGATTTAGACTACGTACACTATGCGATGCAGTACTGTTTGCATCACGCAGCGAAATCGCTTAACCAAGCGTATCGTAACTACCCTGTGACTGGGGTCGGAGCCATCTTGAAAGGGCTGCTGTTCCCGCTAGGCAACCACTTTGCACCACCGAGTGATGAGTTAGCGGTTAAACTCGCAGAAAGTCTGATGACCCCTGGAGCGCATCGTGATCGTTTAACCGCGCTGTGCTACATAGGTAAAGGTGAAGATGACAGCGTAGGCTTGATGGAAAAAGCGTTTTTGGCCATGTATAGCGTTAAAGGCTTAGAGCGTAAACTGCAACAAGGGGTGAAAGAGGGCAAAGTGGCGCGTAAAGGACTACTGGTTGATCGCTTGGCACAAGCAGAGCAAGCGGGTGTGTTGAGCGCAGATGAAGTGGCTTCGATACTGGCGGCAGAAAAACTGCGTAGCCGTGCGATTCAGGTCGATCATTTCAGCCATGATTTCTCGCAAATCCATACCCATCAGACCACCAAACCTAAGTTAAACAGTGTGGCATAACAAATAAAATAGAGTATCGAGGGCTTCTCATCAGAAGCCCTCTTTATTTTTATTGATTGAGTTTTTTGTGAGCATAACGGGAAAAATACCCCAATGAGTGCTCCAACCACTGGCCATTTTCGGCGAAATTGAGAGAAATTAGATGCGGTTTGTGTCTGAACCTTTTATCCTAGCGACGATTTTTTAAGGAAGTTGAATATGATCATCAAACCTAAAATTCGTGGATTTATCTGTACAACAACGCACCCAGTGGGTTGTGAAGCGAACGTAAAAGAACAAATTGCCTACACAAAAGCACAAGGTCCGATCAAAAACGCACCTAAGCGCGTGTTGGTTGTCGGATCGTCTAGCGGCTATGGTCTGTCATCACGCATCGCTGCGGCGTTTGGCGGTGGTGCGGCGACGATCGGCGTATTTTTCGAAAAGCCGGGCACTGACAAAAAACCAGGTACTGCGGGTTTCTACAATGCAGCAGCGTTTGACAAGCTAGCGCATGAAGCGGGCTTGTACGCAAAAAGCCTGAACGGCGATGCGTTCTCGAACGAAGCGAAGCAAAAAGCGATTGAGCTGATTAAGCAAGACCTCGGCCAGATTGATTTGGTGGTTTACTCATTGGCTTCTCCAGTGCGTAAAATGCCAGACACGGGTGAGCTAGTGCGCTCTGCACTAAAACCGATCGGCGAAACGTACACCTCTACCGCGGTAGATACCAATAAAGATGTGATCATTGAAGCCAGTGTTGAACCTGCGACCGAGCAAGAAATCGCTGACACTGTCACCGTGATGGGCGGTCAAGATTGGGAACTGTGGATCCAAGCACTGGAAGAGGCGGGTGTTCTTGCTGAAGGTTGCAAAACCGTGGCGTACAGCTACATCGGTACTGAATTGACTTGGCCAATCTACTGGGATGGCGCTTTAGGCCGTGCCAAGATGGACCTAGATCGCGCAGCGACAGCGCTGAACGAAAAGCTGGCAGCGAAAGGTGGTACCGCGAACGTTGCAGTTTTGAAATCAGTGGTGACTCAAGCAAGCTCTGCGATTCCTGTGATGCCGCTCTACATCGCGATGGTGTTCAAGAAGATGCGTGAACAGGGCGTGCATGAAGGCTGTATGGAGCAGATCTACCGCATGTTCAGTCAACGTCTGTACAAAGAAGATGGTTCAGCGCCGGAAGTGGATGATCACAATCGTCTGCGTTTGGATGACTGGGAACTGCGTGATGACATTCAGCAGCACTGCCGTGATCTGTGGCCACAAATCACTACAGAGAACCTGCGTGAGCTGACCGATTACGACATGTACAAAGAAGAGTTCATCAAGCTGTTTGGCTTTGGCATTGAAGGCATTGATTACGATGCTGACGTCAATCCAGAAGTCGAATTCGATGTGATTGATATCGAGTAAGAGAATTAACTCTTATCTTAAAAAGGCGCGTTATCGCGCCTTTTTTGTGTCCGGAGTACAGCATGAATACAGCAGGTTGCTACAGTGATAAAGAGCAGCGGCGCTATAGTTGAGCTTGATTCTTTGTTATACCCAAATCACTTGAAGTGGCAGCCAACACCGCGACTGCTTTAAGTAGGAAGGGTATATGGATTCTTGGTTGAACGCCGTCGATATTTTGCGAACGCATTGATTGATAAGTGCTGTAGCAAAACAAAAAGCGGAGCATAAGCTCCGCTTTTTGTTGCGTTCGGAAATCAGAGATTAACGAGCACGGAAGACGATGCGACCTTTAGACAAATCGTAAGGAGTCATCTCTACAGTGACTTTGTCACCAGTCAGAATGCGGATGTAGTTTTTGCGCATTTTTCCAGAGATGTGAGCTGTCACTACGTGACCATTTTCAAGCTCTACACGGAACATTGTGTTAGGAAGAGTATCAAGGACAGTGCCTTGCATCTCAATTACGTCTTCTTTAGCCATTTAATCCTCTTTAGAAATTTGGCGATCTTTAACGGCGCAGGATTCTGCCATTAAACGTTCAATATGGGAAGTTGCGGCGTATTCTACCCTCGCCAACGTTGATTTACTAGCCTTTGATGTGGATTGAACCGGACTTTGTAGTTCATAGCTGGGCATTCATCGATTTGATATCCCAAATAAAGCCACTGCTTTTTGGTCTGTTGGCAGTAATTGAGCTGACAAAGTACCGCTAAGGTGCCTAAAGAGATCGAAATATCTGGGTCATAAAAGGTGTAAAACGCACTCGCACTGTTTGGGAGTAAATCGGTGACGGCAATCGCGACCAACTTTTCGCCCTGATAAAGATGTAAATATTGGGTATTAAGCCATTTTGCACGGGCAAATTTGGCAAATTCCATTTTATTGGGTGGGTACATGGAGCCGTGGCGATGACGAGCGAAAATATAACGCGCGTAAAGGGTGTACCAATCTTCATCCAGTTCTGGTTTCAACTGCCAATGAAACTCTTGGCTGAGCAGCTTGAGTAAACGTTTTTGGCTTTTACTTGGCACAAAATCGGGCGCAGGAATTCGCAGAGCTTGGCAAGACTGGCAATGATCACAATGCGGTTTGTAGATGGTATCGCCGCTGCGCCGAAAACCATTTGCCATCAGCACTTCATAGGTTTCGGGGGTTTGCATCTGCGGATCAATCGCCACGGCGACGCGCTCCATCCGATCCGCTAAGTAGCTACAAGGATGGTTATTGGTTAAGCCAATACGAATTTGCTGAATATCTGAGCTCATGCATCAATCCTCAAAGGCACATGGCGAAGTGGGGGTGGCGAGCCACTGAGTTTCAAAACAGCCACTGAGCACCTGCTTCTCCTTAAAAGATAGCAACGATTGGATAAATTGTTCACGGCTCAAGGTCGTTGCGCCTAAAGATTGCAAATGCGGATTCATCACTTGGCAATCAATCAACTGCCCTTGATGGCGAGAAAAATGGTCGCAAAAATACCAAAGCGCAATTTTCGAGGCATTGGTTGCGAGGCTAAACATGGATTCGCCACAAAACAGTTGGCCAACGGAAATGCCATAAAGCCCACCCACCAGTTGTTCGCCCTGCCACACCTCAACAGAATGGCAACGACCTTGTTTCGCCAACTCGCCATACGCATGGCGCATTGAGTCATTGAGCCAACGTTGATCCGCAGGGCGAGTGAGCGCGCACTGCTCAATCACTTGCGACGTCGCGTGATTGACGCTAACCCGATACTGATGTTTACGTTGGAACTTCTTCACGCTTTTGGCAGGTTGAAACCGAGTAGGGTCAAACACGGCACGTGGGGAAGGGCTCCACCACAAAATCGGGTCTTCAGGGCCATACCAAGGGAAAATGCCTTGTTGATAAGCCGCCCAAATTCGTTCAAGACGGAGATCGCCGCCAAATGCAAGCAGGCCGTTAGGGTCATCTAACGCAGTAAAAGGAGAGGGGAATGTCAACGTTTCCGGCGATAATTCAGTCAGATAAATAGCCATCGTATTGGTTTGCCTTAGAAGTCCCTGTGAGCCATTCCGAAAGTGAATGAGCCGCGATCTTAGTGATTTTGATGAAGTTTGCCAATCTTGATGCTTGGAAAATCCCAGGCTTGGTCGAGATTGCATAAACAGAAATAAAAATTCATTGCGAGCAAGATAAAGGCTAGCGCTAGCGCATGAATTTGGTTAGTCTGCGGATACGAAGAATTTTCGCCGCGACCCATTACCACAAGGACTTTCAGCGGCGCAAGGAAACACAACATCCAATGGAAAGTTTGACTCTACAACCGATTGAACTCATCTCTGGGGAAGTGAATCTTCCCGGTTCCAAAAGCGTTTCAAACCGTGCGCTCTTGCTGGCTGCGCTAGCTTCAGGCACGACTCGTCTTACTAACTTGCTCGATAGCGACGATATTCGTCATATGCTCAATGCTTTGACCAAGCTGGGTGTGAACTATCGCCTCTCGGCCGATAAAACCACCTGTGAAGTAGAAGGTTTGGGCCAAGCCTTTCACACGACTCAGCCATTAGAGCTGTTTTTAGGTAACGCAGGCACTGCAATGCGTCCGCTGGCGGCGGCGTTGTGTCTTGGACAAGGTGACTATGTACTGACTGGTGAACCGCGCATGAAAGAGCGCCCGATTGGTCACTTAGTGGATGCTCTTCGTCAAGCCGGCGCACAAATTGAGTATCTGGAGCAGGAAAACTTTCCGCCACTGCGTATTCAAGGGACGGGCTTACAAGCAGGAACGGTGACTATCGATGGTTCTATCTCTAGTCAGTTTTTGACCGCCTTTCTTATGTCGGCACCGTTGGCGCAGGGCAAAGTGACCATCAAGATCGTCGGTGAGCTGGTTTCTAAGCCTTACATCGACATTACACTGCACATCATGGAGCAGTTTGGTGTTCAGGTGATCAACCACGATTATCAAGAATTTGTGATCCCAGCGGGGCAATCTTATGTGTCTCCGGGGCAGTTCCTCGTCGAAGGTGATGCCTCTTCTGCTTCCTATTTCCTTGCTGCGGCTGCCATTAAAGGCGGTGAGGTAAAAGTGACCGGTATTGGTAAAAACAGCATCCAAGGGGATATTCAATTTGCGGATGCATTGGAAAAGATGGGCGCGCAAATTGAGTGGGGCGATGATTATGTGATTGCTCGCCGTGGTGAGCTGAATGCGGTGGATCTCGATTTTAACCATATCCCAGATGCGGCGATGACGATAGCGACGACGGCACTCTTTGCCAAAGGCACCACGGCCATTCGTAACGTTTACAACTGGCGCGTAAAAGAGACGGATCGCTTGGCAGCAATGGCCACCGAACTGCGTAAAGTGGGCGCGACAGTCGAAGAGGGGGAAGATTTCATTGTGATTACGCCTCCAACTAAGCTCATCCATGCGGCAATCGATACCTATGACGATCACCGGATGGCGATGTGTTTTTCTCTGGTTGCGTTGAGCGATACGCCAGTGACGATCAATGATCCGAAATGCACGTCAAAAACGTTCCCCGATTACTTTGACAAGTTTGCGCAGTTAAGCCGCTAAAGTGTCACTCTCTGCCCAAAACCGATGGCGATAAAATCGGTTTCGGAATAGATGTAAGTGATTGAAAAAAGCCTCATTACGAGGCTTTTATTATTTTTGTAGGGTAAATTCCGGTGAGAGATGATGAGCGAGATATTTAAACATATTAAATACCGCTGTGGTTTTCTCAGTAGGAAGGCCTTGTTCAGTGAGGAAATACTCACCTTTAAACACTAACACGCCTTCTTTCTCTTCCACTTGAGTGGCACGCATGCCTTCGATGTAACACTCATGATCTTGAATTAATTGGTTAGCAATCAGTAAAAGTTCAAATTCAGTGATCGGTTTTTTATGGCTCATGGTGATAACTCCTTACCATTGGATGCAGGCATTATAAGTAGGTAACCGGTGACAACCTTGACAGAAAGCAGGAAAAGGGCGATTTGTTCTCTAGGTGAATTTGTGAGTTATTGCATATTTCGTCGTTTTGGGGTCGCGGTATACCGCGCTTCACTTTAGTATGGGCGCGTTTTTGACAGCAGAACAACATTTCGTCGATTTGTCGAGCAAATAAAAAGCTTTTAGAAAAAACAAGTTGATCTTCTTGTTATCTGGCTCGATAGTAAAAAAAGAATTACATTTTAGAACGTCATGCGATTTAAATCGCGCCAAATGATGAAGGACAATTGAGTCAATATGGGTAAATCACTCGTTATCGTCGAGTCGCCAGCCAAGGCTAAAACCATCAATAAGTACCTTGGTAAAGACTTTATCGTGAAATCCAGTGTGGGACACGTGCGTGATCTGCCTACAGCAGGGCAAACGGCCACACCGACCGGTAAAGCGGCGGCAGCATCGACTAAGAAAGCATCTACTACTGATAAAGAGCAGCAGAAGCGTGAAAAAGAACGCGCAGCGCTGATCAAAAAGATGGGTGTCGATCCGTATCACGGCTGGCAAGCCAATTACCAAATTCTGCCCGGTAAAGAGAAAGTGGTGGCTGAGCTGCAAAAGCTCGCGAAAGACGCTGACAGCGTTTATCTCGCAACCGACTTGGACCGCGAGGGAGAAGCCATCGCTTGGCACCTTCGTGAGATCATCGGTGGCGATGAAAAGCGATATAAACGAGTGGTATTTAACGAAATCACCAAAAACGCCATTCAGCAGGCTTTTAAGCAGCCTGGTGAACTGAATATGGATGGCGTTAACGCTCAACAAGCACGTCGTTTCATGGACCGCGTGGTGGGCTTTATGGTCTCGCCACTGCTGTGGAAAAAAGTGGCGCGAGGCCTTTCCGCTGGTCGTGTACAGTCTGTCGCCGTGAAACTTCTGGTTGAGCGTGAACGCGAAATCAAAGCATTTGTTCCGGAAGAATTTTGGGACATCAATGCCGATACCTTGACCGCAGACAAGCAAGATTTTCGCCTGTTGGTAGCCCAAAAAGACGGTTTAGCTTTCAAGCCCGTGAACGAAACGGAAGCCTTGGCGGCGGTTGCTGCGCTCAATAAAGCGCAGTACGAAGTGTGCAAACGCGAAGACAAACCGACCACCAGTAAACCGAGTGCGCCTTTCATTACGTCAACCCTGCAGCAAGCCGCGAGTACTCGCCTTGGTTATGGGGTGAAAAAGACCATGATGCTCGCTCAGCGTTTGTATGAAGCGGGTTACATCACCTATATGCGTACCGACTCAACCAACTTGAGTGCGGAAGCGGTCGAGAATCTGCGTGGTTACATCACCAAGCATTACGGTGAGGCGTATTTGCCAAGCCAGCCAAATGTGTATGGCAGCAAGCAAAATGCCCAAGAGGCGCACGAAGCGATTCGTCCTTCGGATGTGACGGTCACCGCCGACGATCTGGAAGGAATGGAAGCGGATGCACACAAGCTGTATGCCCTGATTTGGAATCAGTTTGTGGCTTGTCAAATGACACCTGCGCAATACGATTCCACGACAGTCAGTGTAAAAGCGGCAGAGTACACCCTGAAAGCGAAAGGTCGTATCCTCAAGTTTGATGGTTGGACTCGCGTACAGCGCCCGTTGGGTAAAAACGAAGATCAGATCCTGCCTCCGGTGAAGGTCGGTGATAGCCTAAAGCTCGTCAGCCTAGATCCGAAACAGCATTTTACCAAACCGCCAGCGCGTTACACGGAAGCGGCATTGGTGAAAGAGTTAGAAAAGCGTGGTATTGGTCGCCCATCGACGTATGCATCGATCATTTCCACCATTCAAGACCGTGGCTATGTGAAAGTCGATCAGCGCCGTTTCTTCGCGGAAAAAATGGGTGAAATTGTCACCGATCGTCTTGATGAGAATTTTGACGACTTGATGAACTACGACTTTACCGCGCGTATGGAAGAGAAACTCGACCAAATCGCCGAAGGTGAAGTGAACTGGACCGCAGTACTGGATGAGTTCTTTGCTGATTTCAGTCGCGACCTAGAAACGGCGGAGCAAGATGAAAGCTTAGGTGGCATGAAGCCTAATCACATCGTGATGACCAATATTTTGTGTCCGACCTGTTCGCGTCCGATGGGGATCCGCACGGCATCGACAGGGGTGTTTTTAGGCTGTTCTGGCTATGGATTACCGCCGAAAGAGCGCTGCAAAACCACCATCAACTTAGGTGACGAAGAAGGGGTGATCAACGTTCTCGAAGAGGATGTCGAAACCGCAGCACTGCGTGCTAAGAAGCGTTGCCCAATTTGTGAAACGGCGATGGATGCGTATCTGATTGACGATAAGCGTAAGCTGCATGTTTGTGGTAACAATCCGAACTGTGAAGGCTTTATCGTTGAAGAAGGCGAGTTCAAAGTCAAAGGCTATGAAGGCCCAACCGTCGAGTGTGATAAATGTGGCTCAGACATGGTGCTGAAAAATGGCCGCTTTGGTAAGTACATGGGTTGTACCAACGATGCTTGTAAAAATACGCGTAAGATCCTGAAAAATGGCGAAGTTGCGCCACCGAAAGAAGAGCCAGTGCATTTCCCTGAACTGCCTTGTGAAAATTCGGATGCGTATTTTGTGCTGCGTGATGGTGCATCTGGCTTGTTCTTTGCGGCGAGCAATTTCCCTAAATCGCGTGAAACGCGCGCGCCTTTGGTGGAAGAGTTGAAACGTTTTGCTGAGCGTTTGCCAGAAAAATACCAGTATCTGACTTCTGCACCCGCACATGACCCTGATGGCTTACCTGCTGTGGTGCGCTTCTCTCGTAAAGAGAAAGAGCATTACGTGCGGACCGAGACAGAGGGTAAACCTTCCGGTTGGATGGCGGTTTACCAAGAGGGTAAATGGTTGGTCACGGATAAACGCAAAAACGCGAAATAATCCGGCTCATCCTTTGTTCAATCAAAATAAGACAAGGCAGCCTCGCTGCCTTGTCTTATTTTTGTATCAGGCTTTGCGAAGCAGTTCTGAGAAATACCAGATTGGTATTGATGCTTTTCATCATCAATTTGCCAGAGTGTGACTCACGAAAGAGTCTTACACTTTGATCCTGCCTACTATGAGATTAACCACTCAATCTGAGTCCTTTTAGCGAGTTCTGGCGTTACCTTCTCGCAAACTTTGCGCCCCAGAACCCAACGCTCTTTCTCAGTCCGATATTTATCCACTACGTATTCTTTTCTATGTATTGAGCGATTTTCTTCGCTAAATCATCATTTTCATTATTTAGGAGGTGAGCTGACATTCAGGCAGTTAATGTGCCGTGATGGCTGAATATGAGGTTTATGTCATTGAACCACCAAAAGAGTGTGAGTTGGAATAAGTCTTTTCCATCTCGTCTTGTTTCACCACTGAGATTTTAAGAAATTGATTGGTATTCGGCCAAGGATTCGATAACGTATAGCCAACCGATTGCATTGTTTATTCAGCACATTTGTGCTGGCTGTCGTACTGATGTTGCTGTCGGTTAGCATGGAGCGCCGAGCCAGGACCCCCAAAGCAAAAATTTCGTGGTTCGGCAAATATTATAAAAGAATGGAGAACAACACATGGCTGGAGTATTAGGCATGATTTTGGCGGGAGGAGAAGGGTCACGTTTGAAGCCGTTGACTGAAACCCGTACCAAGCCGGCAGTTCCTTTTGGTGGAAGCTACCGTTTAATCGACTTTGCACTCAATAATTTCGTGAATGCCGATTTAATGCGGATTTATGTTCTGACGCAGTTCAAATCGCAATCGCTATACATTCATATGAAAAAGGGCTGGAATCTTTCCGGGATCACCGACCGTTTTATCGACATTATTCCAGCACAGATGCGTGATGGAAAACGTTGGTATGAAGGCACTGCCGATGCGATTTATCAAAACCTCCGTTTTGTTGAGATCGTCGCGCCGGATCAAGTCTGTATTTTTGGTTCAGACCATATCTACAAGATGGATATTCGCCAAATGCTCGATTTTCATCGCCGTATGGAAGCGGAGTTGACCGTTTCTGCACTGCGTATGCCGATCAGCCAAGCCTCTCAGTTCGGGGTGATTGAAGTGGATGAAAACGGCAAAATGGTCGGTTTTGAAGAGAAACCGAGCAATCCCAAATCGATCCCCGGTGAGCCTGAGTGGGCACTGGTCTCGATGGGTAACTACATCTTCGAAGCGGAAACGCTCAGCAAAGAACTGCGTGAAGATGCTGAAAATAACCAGTCCAGCCATGACTTTGGCAAAGACATTATTCCGAAAATGTTCCCGCGCGGTAAAGTCTATGTGTATGACTTCACGACCAACAAAATTAAGGGAGAGAAGGAATCGACCTACTGGCGTGATGTCGGAACCATCGAATCGTATTGGTCGGCACATATGGACTTGCTCGACAAAGATCCAGAATTTTCGCTATACAACCGTAGTTGGCCGCTGCACACCTACTATCCTCCTTTGCCACCTGCGACGTTTGTGGATGTCAAAGACAAGAAAGTCAAAATCACAGATAGCTTGATCTCTGGGGGAAGTTATATCCAAGGATCAACCATTTATAAATCAGTTCTGGGTTTCCGTAGCAACATTGCTGCTGGCTCTTTTATCAGTGAATCTGTTATCTTGGGCGACGTGAAAATTGGAGCTGGCTGCACGATTAAGCGCGCCATTATCGATAAAGATGTCGAGATCGCCGCCGGTACCATCATTGGTGAAGATTTGGAAATGGACAGAAAGCGTTTCCACGTTTCCGATGAAGGGATTGTGGTGATTGCGAAAGGTAGTAAGGTAGGATTCTAGAATGGAACAATTCAACGTTTGGTTTACCGTTTCAGAAGTACAGGGGCTGGTAAAAAGTGGTGGCCTGGCCGATGTGGCAAAAGCGCTGCCACAAGCGTTGAAAGCGTTGCATCAGCAGGTAGCCATTGCGCTGCCTGCTTATCGTTCAGTACCGGGAAAGGAAGACGCAGAGTTAGTACTGGAAACAGAGCTGACACACTGGCCGCACACGCAGTATCGTGTTTTAAAACGCGATCTAGACGGTGTGCCAATCTATCTAATTGATTGCCCTGCTTATTTTGACCGCCCGGCGCTGTATGCTGAGAATAATCAAGCCTATGCCGATAATGGTGAACGGTTTGGTTTTTTCTCTGCAGCGTGTTTGGACGTACTGCCGAAACTCGGTATTCAGCCTGACATCATTCATGCGAATGATTGGCACACAGGCTTAGTGCCTTTTTTGTTGAAAACCCGTTATCGCTATGACAGCTTTTTTGAGCAAGTCAAAAGTGTGCTGACGGTGCATAACGCGATTTTTAAAGGGATCTTTTCCTACCATCAGTTAGAAGTCATTCCTGAGCTCAATTTATCGGGTATGGAATTTCTGCAATACGGTCACGATCATGTGAGCATGCTGCGGGCGGGGATCGCTTTTGCGGATAAAGTGAATGCGGTGAGTCCTAATTATGCGGCTGAGCTTTTAACGCCTCTTGGGGCTCACGGGCTGGTGGATGATTTTGTGCGCCGAGCGCGCGATTTACACGGTATCGTCAACGGTTGTGATTACAGCGAGTGGAATCCAAGAACCGACCACTATCTGCCAGCAACCTACAGCGATGAGCCTGAGTCGATGCGCAAGGGGAAAGCGCTGTGTAAAACGGCGCTGCAGGAAGAGTTACACCTGCCGGTTACCGATGTACCTCTGTTTGGTATGGTTTGCCGTTTAACGCATCAGAAAGGCTTTCATTACTTGTTGCCGATTTTAGAGCAGTTCCTGCGCAATAACGTTCAAGTGGTTATTGTTGGTACTGGTGAGCCGGAAGTTGCTGCGCGGTTGAATAAGATCGCTCATTATCATCGAGCCAAGTTTGCGTTTGTCGAAACCTACAGTGAGCGTTTAGCGCACTGGGTTGAAGCGGGATCGGATTTCTTCTTAATGCCTTCTGAATTTGAAGCCTGTGGGCTCAATCAGATTTACAGCATGGCTTATGGCACTCTGCCTATTGTTCGTGAAGTGGGTGGCTTGAAAGATACGGTGAACGATTACGATAAATTCCCGGAGCGCGCGACAGGCTTTGGTTACCAAGAGCCCACGCCAGAAGCTCTATTGATCACGATGCAGCGGGCACTCTTGTTTTATCTGCAGCAGCCAGAAGAGATGCTGAAAGTGCAACAACGTGCCATGCAGCAAAACTTCAGTTGGGAAGAGTCTGCCCAAGAATATATGAAGATGTATCGACTCGCGCGATTTGGCTAACGATATCACCGTCCGATTTGAAGCGGCAGCAGTGTTGGCTGCCACTCCAAGTCGTTTGGGTCTATGAAGCATCTCTCAGGCACCGCAAGGTGCCTTTTTTCTGTTTCACTCAACAGTTTCTTACAACTGGGGGGATTCTCTTGACTAAGATTATGGTAGTCTTGGCCTGCGTAATTAAGAGGTTTCAATGTCTTCCCCTATGACTGCCATTGCCGAAAAAGTGCTGTTTCACAAAACTTATCTTCACCCGACAAGTCAGGAGTGGGTGGTGTTCGTTCATGGTGCGGGGGGCAGCTCATCCATATGGTTCAAGCAGATCAAAGCGTATCGGCAGCATTTCAATTTATTGCTGATTGATTTGCGCGGCCATGGGAAATCCAATCAGTTACTCAGAGACTGGATTGCCAATCGCTATACGTTTAAGACTGTGACGCTGGATGTGCTGAAAGTGCTTGATCACTTGAAAATCCAGTCGGCGCATTTTGTGGGCATGTCGCTGGGTACCATCATAGTGCGTAACCTTGCTGAGCTTGCCACGCATCGGGTCAATTCTATGGTGCTTGGTGGCGCGGTCACACGACTTAATGCGCGTTCGCAAGTGTTGGTTAAGCTAGGACATTTGAGTAAGCACCTCATCCCGTACATGTGGCTGTATCGTTTATTTGCTTACATAGTGATGCCGCAGCGTAGTCAAAAAGAGTCTCGCCATCTGTTTATTCGTGAAGCGCAAAAGCTCTGTCAGAAAGAATTTAAACGTTGGTTTACGTTAACCGCTGAGGTGAATCCGCTGATGCGTTATTTCCGCGACCGTGAATTGCCGATCCCAACCTTATATTTGATGGGAGAGAAGGACTACATGTTCATCCATCCTGTGAAAGAGATGGTGGCGCTCCACGCACAAAGTGAGCTGTATGAAATCCCAAACTGCGGTCATGTATGTAATGTCGAGCAGCCTGAGCTGTTTAATCAGCGTTCTATCGAGTTTATCCAGCGCCAAATCCGTTAATCCCTCACTGAGTGGTTTGGCTAAAACCACACTGCCAGCAGGCGGAAAATTGCCCTTCATGATGCTCCCCACACTCTGGGCATTGCCAGCATTCGGCGGGGGGGGGATTGAGAAATTCTCGGATGATTTGCTGCGCTGCGGTTTGTTGCTCCGGTTTCTGTAACCAAAGTGAAGGGGCGCTGCTGGAATCCATCGGGATCTCGCCGCGCAGCGCAAACAGCATTTCTCCACGCAACTCACACGCTATCCCTTGCTGATGCAAAAGCTGCATCAGCATGTGCGCTTCAAGCGGATGAGTGGCCGTGTAGATTTTCATTGTCCTTCCTAGCTTACTTTTACCAAGAGTGACTTACTTCACTGGCGATTGAGTGGCACGCTGTTGAAATTTACCCATGAGCCATTTCACCACTATCGGAAATACGCCTAACAAAACGAATGAAGCGAGCACAGGGAGCGACACAATTTCGCCTAGGCTTGAGATTTCCGCCAGTTGAGTACCCGCATTGAGATACACCGCCGTACCCGGCAGCATACCAAGTTGGCTGACCCAGTAGTAACGCCAAGTGGAGATAGGCGTTAGCCCCATCACTAAGTTAATCAGGAAAAATGGAAAAATCGGGATCAGTCGCAGAGAGAGTAAATAAAACGCGCCATCTCGTTCAATACCTTGATTGATGGTTTGCAATTTATCAGCGAATTTAGCTTGCACCCAATCTCGCAATAAGAAGCGGCTACTGAGAAAGGCGAGAGTGGCACCAATGGTACTGGCAAAAGAAGCCAGCAGTAAGCTCAACCAAAAGCCAAATAGGGCCGCTCCCAACAAAGTCACGACCGTTGCGCCGGGGATTGAAAATGCGGTTAGGAGAACATACACCACAAAATAGATCAGTGCGGCTTGCAGCAAATGGGCATCAATATAATTCGCTAATTCGGCTTGTTTGGCTTTCGCAACATCCAGTGTGAGGTATTGGCTAAACTGCGTCACCAAGAGCGCGGCAATGGCAATCAAAACAATGGCGATGATGAGTTTTTTATACATTCGAGTACCTAGTCATTACTTTATGGTTTGTGGGGCGTGATATTGCCCGTTTTACTTGGCTCTTCAGCGGTGTGGGCTACGTTTCTTCACCCAATCATAGAGTGTCTCTGGTTTGATGTGGGTGCACACAGTGACCGCCGACGTGTCACTCCAAGTCATTAGAGTATCGCTCATTACTCAAGTATATCGTCTGTAACTGAATTTACTGGAGATACATAGAGAGCCTAAAAGTAAAGACAGGCCAAAGGCCGTTTTTCTTTCAAAAAAATAACGCGCCACTTTGGACGCGTTATGAAATATAGGGTGTGTAAAAACACAGGATGATTACAGGCGTTGATGAACTCAAAATGAAACTCAGAGATGCCTTAATAGCTCATCACGACGATTTTGTGGGATCACCGACCAATGTTTACCTTCGATTGCGCCTTCTAGAGCCCATAGCAACTCTAAACTCACCTCTGCCGTGTGGGTTCGTTGAACCGCTTTATAAGCTTCGACAGAACCAAGAGTCTGAAGAGACTCGACGGTGTCGATACCTGCTTTTTTGAGCATTCTTTCTGTTGCTAAACGCAAGTTAGGAAGATCTTTCAAACGATCAGGTTTCGCTTGTGCTTGAGTTTCACGTTCGGCCTTAGCGACCTCCAGTGCTGCACGCACTTCATTGAGGATAGAGTCTGGATGACTCCAACAATCTTCAGGTAGAGCGTAGTACTTAGTTACAACGGGGAAGCCACGTTTTTTGTAAACATAAGGTTCATAACCTTGCTGTTTATACTTTTCGATTGTGGCGTCATCTGCACGGATGTGCAGCGTATCGTTAACCACAAGCGCAAACATAGTTTCGTCGACGAAAATACCAAAGCCACCAAACATTGAACGAGATTTAACACGTCCTAGCTGCTCAAAGAGCCGCATTGAATCTTTTAATACTGGTTTATCCATGCTGTTAGTCTCGGAGTATTGTTACATACGCCACCAAGTCAGGTCCGAGAAAATTAGCAAAAGCATGCATTCATAGTGTCAATGATGAGTCAACAAAGTGTATGCATTTTGCCATCGGTAACCCCGCTACCTACCATGTCTTCTGGTTTAGGCCGGAGGCTTTGCGTCCCACTCTTTCGAATGGTTTGCCCTGTGCGTGACATTTTTCCTGATAAAAATTAATCATTCTTGGGTCATTCTCACATACTGATATTTCAAATGTGAGAATGAGCCCTACTAATAATACTCGCACTACATATGTTTTGTCATATTTATGTGACAAGCTTTCAAATATAGGCGTTATGAATTGTCAAGAAAGTTAGGATTTTGTCAAGTCTTTCACCGTGTCGCGCTCTACGATCTCTGGGTGCATTTCGAAAATTCGGCGCTCGTGTTCTTTGTCTTTAATGCGTTCTAGCAAAATTTCAAACGCGTTCTTACCCACACGACGCTTAGGTTGGTGCACTGTGGTCAGTGGTGGAGAGAAGTATTCTGCTAACTCGATATTATCGTAACCGATGACAGACATATCTTCTGGAATACGTATGCCTTTCTGTTGCAAACGGCTCATCAAACCTAATGCCATCGTATCGTTGAAACAGAATACCGCCGTGGGGCGCTTGTCCATCGCAATGATTTTATCCGCCGCTAAAACGGCAGTATCACACTCAAAGTTACCTTCCAAGATCCAATCTTCATTGACGGTCAACTTGGCCTCCGCCATCGCGCGACGGAAACCTTGAATGCGCTCTTGGCATGCGGCTTTGACGAAGTGACCACTCAAACATGCAATCTCAGTGTGACCGCGGTCGGTGAGATATTTGGTCGCGAGGTAGCCGCCTTCTTCGGAGTTATCGATGATTTTATCGGCGTGCGACGTTTCTGGACCCCAATCCATAACCACTTTTGGAATATCTTTGTGTGCATCCAACATATCTTGCAGCTCTTGGGTCAGGTCTGAGCACATCACCAAAATGCCATCAACCCGTTTTTCGGCCAGCATGCGGATATAATCGCGTTGCTTTTCATAGATGCCGCCTGTGTTACATAGGATCAGCGTATAGCCTTGACGGTAACAGTAGCTTTCCACACCGTCGATAACTTCCGAGAAAAACAGGTTAGTAGATTGCGTCACTAACATACCAATCGTGCGAGTGGTATTGCACTTTAAGCTGCGTGCCACGGCACTTGGCGCGTAGTTCAGCTGCTTAACGGCTTCCATCACTTTCTCTTGGGTGGTTTCTGCCACAAAGCGAGTTTTATTGATGACGTGAGAAACGGTAGTGGTTGACACGCCCGCAAGGCGCGCCACATCTTTAATCGTAGCCATAGAGTGTTCCTGTCGATGACTGCTGCCAGCGAATAACATCGGTGGATTTAATCAGCAGAAGTAAGGCGAGACTGAGCGAATCTTCACACTCTGTGCGAGCACATGTCCAACACTATGCCGTACGTAAAGCGCTTCAATCACTATGCCTAAAGTAATAAACCTAAAGTAATAAAAAACAAAAACCGCCGAGAAACAGCGGTTGAAATTTTTACTCGTTTTTATCGTTTGCGGATGGATTTTAGACTGCAAATCTCTCCGTCGCAACGAAATTCATTCACCAAACTATAAGCCATTTCACAATTAATTCGTCTATCCCCTTCCTATTTGACCCTGCCGTGGTGTTGGCTACCACACGAAGCTGTTTGGGATAGATAAAATAGGCTGGCTTTCCGCTTTGCCTGTCTGGCTAATGGGTCTCTTGGAACAGCTCATCAAGACAGTGTTTATCTTGCTGAATAAAGGCTAACGCTAAACGAGCGGCGGCTGAGTACAATCCGAAAGCATCAAATTGAGTGCAACGTTCAGCAAAGGCAGGTAGCCAAGTGAGTAAGTGTTGACTTATGAAGTCGGACTGAGCTTGGAGCGCTGAACTCAGTTGTGCTGAGTGCTCAATTTGGTTAGCACTGATGGCAAGATGCGCTAAAAAATCGAGCTGGATGGCAAGATGATCCTCGGGCTCATTGAGATTTTGTTCAACCTTAACCCCATGTGCGCCGAGTAACTCACGCATTTGCTGAGCAGGCTTGCCATTGAGTAAACCTTTATCGGTATAGACAGAAGCATAGGGCAGGGCGGAATCACGGTCTGATTTCAAAAAGAGATCACAGAAATCTGCAGCGAGCTCTAGCTGCGCATCTTGGCGATTTTGTAAGCGATTGAGCGCCTCGACCAAATGTTTAACTTCGCGATTCAGGCTTTGCTCATCAGCGAGCCCGCTTAAAAAAGTACGAACTTCTGCTGAGTGATAGCGAGCAATATCTTGCTCGCTCAGTTCTTTAAAAAACAGGCTCGACAGCCACCAATAGATTTCAGCACGCTTTTCATTGAGGATTTTCAGTTCTTGCATCATCTTTGCACTCCCAATCGATGTGTGCTTAGTCTAAACCATAAAAATGAACAGCTATCACGGTGATTGTGACAGTTTGTGAAAAGAAAAGAATAGGTTGTTAATCTGTTAAAAGAAGTTTGCTTTGCATCAAGAAAAAGTGAGGTTTCTCACGATTTTTCTCGAGTTATTAACAAATATGAATAGAATAACCCTGCGATACATCCAGTTATTTAAAATGGTGCATTATGAGCTATCACGTACTTGTGGTTGAAGATGACCTCGTCACGCGAAGTAAGTTAAGTGGTTACTTTCAAAATGAAGGTTACCAAGTGACGGAAGCAGAAAGTGGCGCACAGATGAGAGAAGCGTTAGAGCTCAATGACATCGATCTGGTTTTGCTGGACATTAATTTGCCCGGTGAAGACGGTCTGTTATTGACGCGAGAATTACGCAGCCAGTCGGAGATTGGCATTATTTTAGTGACAGGACGCACCGACAGTATCGACAAAATCGTTGGCCTCGAAATGGGCGCGGACGATTATGTCACAAAACCTGTTGACCTACGCGAGCTTCAGGTTCGTGTAAAAAACTTATTATGGCGAATTTCCCTCGCACAGCGAGAGAGAATTACCGACAAACACGATGACAAACTGGTGCATTTTGGTGAGTGGACGTTCGATGTTCAGCGCCGTGCATTAAGCCGTAATGGTGAGCCAGTCAAGCTCACTAAAGCGGAATACGAGTTGTTGGTTGCGCTTTCTTCTTATCCTAATCAAGTGCTGAGCCGTGAGCGGATTTTGAACATGATCAGTCACCGTGTGGATGCGCCAAACGACCGTACGATTGACGTATTGATCCGCCGTATGCGCGCCAAAATGGAAATGGATCCGAAAAACCCGCAAATCTTTGTGACGGTTCACGGCGAAGGGTACATGTTCGCTGGGGATTAAACACTGAGAGTGTCCTCATCGTTTTCTGCATTGTAAAAATAAAAAACTGGCTAAATGCCAGTTTTTTAATGCTACATATGATCCCTAAAGCGGATGAGGCTAAGGTGCGCTTGGTGCCTCTTCAACCACCGGTGGAGTAAGCACAGGCTCACCGCTATCCCCCGCCACAGTATCTCGCAGGGTTTGCCACATCAGTCCTAAAGTTTCATGCCAATACTGCTCAGTTTGCTCAAGATAGCGCGATCTTGGAATGTATTTATCCCAAGGCTGAATAATATTGAGGTGGCCTAAGTAATTGGTCGGGGCAGGAATAGGTGTTAAGCCCGCCGATTCAAATTCACGCATCGCACGCTTCATGTGGCTGGCTGAGGTGACGAGCACCATGCGTTTTTGTTGCACGAAAGCGGCCGCTTGGCGCGCTTCTTCCCAAGTATCTTTAGCGGTTTCCAGCAAAATAATATCCGATTTAGGCACGCCTAACGCCAAAGCGACACGCGCCATCATCCGAGCATGGCTAACTTCGCTGCCGCCAGCGTAACCGGAGAGGATAAGTTTCGAACCCGGATACATACGACTAATACGAATGCCTTCTGTTAAGCGCATGAGCGCAGCACGAGTAAGCTCGGAGGTGGGGGGAATATCATCATCTATGACATGGCCATTTCCGAGCACCATCACGTAGTCAAGAGTACCTTCTACGGGTAAAAATGCCGTGTAAGTACGTTCAAGTGGCATCAACAAACGAGTCGCCACGGGTTGAAAGGAAACCAGAAATAACCCAGTGAGGGAGAACAACACTACTAGGCAGCCAGTTTTACGTTTTGCCGTGAACATGATCAACATCAGGCCCACGAAACCAATGATCAGCAGCGCTGGCAGAGGCATCAACAGTGAAGAAAATATTTTTTTCAGCTCAAACATAGAGAAAACAGTCCGAAAAAACAGCACTTGATTATAAAAAGAGTCGAAGCCTCTTTATTCCTGCCATTCGTATGACAGAATAGCAGGCACGGTTCGTTATCATAACTCAAGCTACTGTGACAGAAGATCGCAATTTCGACGATATTGCCCACAAATTTGCAAAAAATATATACGGTTCTGACAAAGGTGAGATCCGCCAAGTCATTGTTTGGGAAGATTTGGAGCAGCTTCTCAGTCAACTGGACACGCAAAAAGTTCCCTTGCACGTGCTCGATGCGGGTGGCGGCTTGGCGCAAGTATCGCAAAAAATCGCTCGCCTTGGGCATCGAGTGACACTCTGTGATCTTTCTTCGGAAATGTTGCAATTGGCCGAACAGGATATTGCAAACAATGGCCTGCTTGAGCAGTATCGCTTCGTCCATTCACCAGTGCAGACGATTCAAGCACACCTTGATGCGCCCGTGGATTTGGTGCTGTTTCATGCGGTGATGGAATGGTTAGCGGAGCCCAAACCGGCGTTGCAAAATTTGTTGGCGCAAGTTAGACCGGGCGGCATGGTGTCGGTGATGTTTTACAACTATCACGGTTTGGTTTACAAAAACGCCGTGTGTGGCAACATTCCGCACGTGCTAGAGGATATGCCGCACCGCAAACGGTTTAAATTACAACCGCAGAAAGGCTTGCTCCCCGAAGAGGTCTACCAATGGATCGAAGAATCGAGTTTTGAGATCTGCGGGAAATCCGGTATTCGTTGTTTCAGTGATTACATCGGAAACATGAAAAACATGGGCGAATACCAGTATGAGGATTTGGTGGCACTGGAGCGCAAATTCTGCCGTCAGGAGCCTTACCTCTCATTAGGCCGATACATCCACGTATGGGCTAAGAAAAAACAATAACAGGACACACAATGAGTGAGTTTACTCAGGATACTGTGCAAAAGCCCATCGACGAACTCGTCACTTGGGTAAAACAGTATGACTTCTCATTGAATCTGCCTACTGAGCGGCTGGCATTTTTGCTCGCGATTGCTGTGCTCAGTAATGAAAGATTTGATGAAGAGCTCGGAGAAGGGGAACTTCACGATGCATTCGCGATAGTCACGCGCTTGTTTGCAGAATCGGGAGAAGCCTCAGCCTTTCGGGCTAACAATGCGATTAATGATCTGGTCAAACAGCGCTTACTAAGCCGCTTTACCAGCGAAATGACGGAAGGTGCCAGCATCTACCGTTTGACCCCTTTAGCGATCGGCATTACCGATTACTATGTTCGTCATCGCGAATTTTCCAAACTGAAACTATCCATCCAACTCTCTATGGTCGCGGATGAGATGGCGAAAGCCGTGGAATCGGCGCAGCAGGGTGGCAGTGTCGCCCATTGGCGCAAAAACGTGTTTGGCGTGCTCAAATATTCGGTGAGTGAAATCTTCGATCGCATCGACCTTAACCAGCGTGTGATGGATGAGCAGCAGCAATCGGTCAAAGAGCAGATTGCGGATCTGCTGAATAAAGATTGGCGCGATGCGATCAACAACTGTGAAGCCTTGCTGTCTGAGACTTCCGCCACACTGCGTGAGCTGCAAGATACCTTGCAAGCGGCAGGCGATGAGTTGCAAACGCAAATCCTCGATATTCAGGAGTGCGTGTATGGCGATCTGGAATTGGATTTCATCGAAGAGACGCTGTCTGCGCTGCAAATGAAGCTCGACCGCATTACGAGCTGGGGTCAGCAGTCGATTGATCTTTGGATTGGTTACGATCGCCACGTCCACAAGTTTATTCGTACCGCGATTGATATGGACCAGAACCGCGCGTTCAGCCAACGTCTGCGTCAGTCAATGAACGACTATTTTGAACAACCTTGGTATCTCACTTACGCCGATGCAGAACGTCTATCCGATCTGCGTGATGAAACCTTGACCCTGCGTGACGAAGAAGTTACCGGTCATGTGCCGACAGAAGTGGAATACGAAGAGCTGCAACAAGTGAACGATGAACTTGCGCAGCGGATTGGCGACATGCTGAAAGTGCATAAAGAGCAGGGCGCAGCAATTGATTTAGCACTTGTGCTGCGTGATTACCTAGCTAGCCATCCACGAACCCATCATTTCGATTTAGCCCGAATGGTTGTCGACCAAGCGGTAAGACTGGGTTACTCCGAGTCCGACTACCGCGCTATCCAGCCTGACTGGACGGCGATCAACGATTTTGGCGCAAAGGTACAAGCGAATGTCATCGACCGATATTAATGAATACATGCCAGAGAATCTGGCCAAAGCGATTGCTAACCCGCTATTTCCAGCGCTAGACAGTTTGCTGCGCGCGGGGCGTCATGTCTCCAGTGACGATTTGGATAACCACGCCTTCCTGTCGGATTTTGAACCGGATTTGGCGCTGTTTTATCAACGCTACCACACTGAGCTAGTACGCGCGCCGGAAGGCTTCTTCTATCTGCGTCCTCGTTCCACTTCTCTTATCAACCGCAGTGTGCTCTCTGAGCTGGATATGCTGGTGGGTAAAGTGCTCTGCTTCCTCTATCTGAGTCCTGAGCGTTTAGCGCATGAAGGCATTTTCACCAACCAAGAGCTGTACGATGAGCTGTTGACCTTGGTGGAAGAGAAGAAGCTGATGAAGCTGGTGACCAACCGTGCCAGCGGCTCGGATCTGGATCGCGAGAAGCTGTTTGAAAAAGTGCGTACTTCGCTGCGTCGTTTACGTCGCCTCGGTATGGTGATCACCATTGGTGATACGGGCAAATTCCGCATCACTGAAGCGGTATTTCGTTTTGGTGCAGATGTGCGTTTGGGCGGTGATGTGCGTGAAGCGCAGCTGCGCCTAATCCGTGATGGTGAAGCCGTGGTACATACCCCAGAACCAAGCCAGCAAAGCCTGTTGGAAAACCCAACAGCTGAGTACGACGAAGAGCAAACCGAGTGGGAAGATGAAGCATGATTGAACGAGGTAAATATCAATCGCTAACCATGATCAACTGGAACGGCTTCTTTGCGCGTACCTTTGACATTGATAATTTAGTGACCACTTTATCCGGTGGTAACGGTGCCGGTAAGTCTACCACCATGGCAGCGTTTATCACCGCTTTGATCCCAGACCAAAGCCTGCTCCATTTTCGTAACACCACCGAAGCGGGAAGCTCGCAAGCGTCTCGCGATAAAGGTTTGTACGGTAAGTTGCAAGCGGGGGCGTGTTACGCCGCGTTAGATGTGGTGAACTCACGTAACCAACGTTTACTGTTTGCGGTGAAGCTGCAACAAGTGGCGGGGCGTGATAAGAAAGTGGATATCAAACCTTTCTTGATCCAAGGTTTGCCAAGTCATGTTAAACCGACCGATGTGTTGGTCGAAACCGTGTCCGACAAACACGCGCGTGTTCGCCAAATCAATGAAGTGAAAGATGCCGTGGGTCAAATTGAAGGCGCGCATTTCAAATCTTTCCCGTCGATTGTCGACTACCACGCGCAGATGTTTGAATTTGGCGTGATCCCGAAAAAACTGCGTAACAGTTCAGACCGTTCAAAATTCTACCGTTTGATTGAGGCTTCGCTTTACGGCGGCATTTCCAGTGCAATCACCCGCTCACTGCGTGATTATCTGCTGCCACAAAATGGCGGCGTGAAGAAAGCGTTCCAAGATATGGAATCCGCGCTGCGTGAAAACCGCATGACGCTGGAGGCGATCAAGACCACGCAAGCGGATCGCGATCTGTTCAAACACCTGATCACCGAATCGACCAATTATGTGGCTGCGGACTACATGCGCCATGCCAATGATCGCCGTAACAAAGTGGGACAAACTTTGGTTCTGCGCGGTGAGCTGTTCTCTTCTCGTGAAACCCTGATTGAACAAAACAGCTTGCTGAACCGTGTTCATGAAGAGTTAGAACTGCTGGTTGAGCAAGAGTCGGCGCTGGAGCAAGATTACCAAGGCGCGTCTGACCACCTGCAATTGGTGCAAAATGCGCTGCGTCAGCAGGAAAAAATTGAACGCTATCAAGAAGATCTCGAAGAGCTGAATTTCCGCCTCGAAGAGCAGATGATGGTGGTCGAAGAAGCCAATGAACGAGTGATGCAGGCTGAAGAGCGTGCGATCATTAGCGAAGAGGAAGTCGATAGCCTCAAATCGCAATTGGCCGATTATCAGCAAGCCCTTGATGTGCAGCAGACCCGTGCTCTGCAATACCAACAAGCGGTGCAAGCGCTCGATAAAGCGCGTCGCTTGCTGGATAAGTCAGAACTCACTGCGGAAAGTGCGCAAGCGTTAGCAACTCAACTGAAAGCGGAGCAGGAAACGCGCACCAGTGAATTGTTGGCACTCAAACACAAGCTGGATATGTCTTCGGCCGCGGCGCAGCAGTTCAACCATGCGTTTGAATTGGTGAAACGCGTGTTGGGTGAGGTCGCGCGCAGTGAAGCTGCGAAGCAAGCGCAGCAAGTGATCCGTCAAGCGCGTGAAGCTCAGAATGTGGTGCAAAATGAAGCGCAGTGGCAAGCACAACAACGTGATCTTGAGCGCCAACTTGAGCAGCAACGCAGCGTGCGTGAGCTGGCAACCCAATACCACAAGCAACATAGGGTGGTCTTGGATGATGCCGCGACCGTCGAGTTAGAGCGTGAGCGCCACTCTGCACTGCTAGAAGAGCTGGAAACCGAGCAGGAAAACTGCCGCGAACAGCGTGGTCAGCTGCGCCATCAAGAGCAAGAACTGCAAACGCAAATCGCCCGTTTTGAGTCAATTGCGCCAGCATGGATCAAAGCTAACGATGCGTTAGAAACGCTACGCGAGCAAAGTGGTGCCGAACTGGCGGATAGTCAGTCTGTCATGGCGCACATGCAGCAAGTGTTGGAGCTGGAAAAAGCCCAATCCATGGCGAAAGATAAACTCGCCGAGCGTCGCACGAAACTCGATAGCGAAATTGAGCGTTTAGCGTCTCCGGGTGGCTCTAACGATCCGCGTCTGAAAGGTCTGGCGGATACGCTCGGCGGTGTGCTGCTGTCTGAAATCTATGACGACATCACCATTGATGATGCGCCGTATTTCAGTGCGATGTACGGTCCTGCGCGTCACGCGATTGTGGTGTCGGATCTCTCTGGCATTAAAGAAAAACTGGTTGAACTGGATGACTGTCCGGAAGATCTCTACCTCATCGAAGGCGATGTGGATGCGTTTGATGACAGCTCATTCAATGCTGAAGAGCTGGAAGGCGCGGTGTGCGTTCAGCTTAACCAGCGTCAAATGCGCTACTCGCGCTTTCCAGCCATTCCACTGTTTGGCCGTGCGGCGCGTGAGCAGCGTTTAGAGCTGCTACGTGAAGAGCGTGATGACGTGGTTGAGCAACACGCCAAAGCTTCGTTCGATTCGCAAAAGCTGCAACGTCTGTACGCCAGCTTCAACCAGTTTGTGGCGATGCATTTGCAAGTGGCGTTTGATGCTGACCCTGAACAAGCCTTGGCGACTGCGCGCGATAAGCGTAATCAACTGCTGCGCTCCATCAGCGAATTTGAAGCGCAAGAGCAGCAACTGCGTAGCCAGTTGCAAGCGAGCAAGCAAGCGCTAGCTGCGCTAGACAAACTCGCGCCGCAAATGGGTCTACTTGACGAAGAGACGCTCGAAGCTCGTTATCACGAGCTTGAAGAGAAACTGCAACAGCTGAGTGAGGCCAAAGCCTTTATCGCTGCCCATGGCCGCACCATCAGCGAGCTGGAAAAAGTGGCGGCGGTACTCGATGCCGACCCAGAGCAGTTTGATGCACTGGAGCAGCAATACCAGCAAGCGGACCAAGCACTGCAGCAACTCAAAGCGCAAATTTTTGCACTGTCGGATCTGCTTGAACGTCGTCATCACTTTGCTTATTCCGACTCGGTGGATCTGCTTAACCAAAGCAGTGAGCTGAGTGAACAGCTCAAAGCAAAATTGGTGCAGGCGGAAAGTGAACGTACCCGCAGTCGTGAAGAGCTGAAACAGGCGCAAGCTCAGCTCAGCCAATACAATCAGCTGTTGGCGTCACTGAAAAGTTCGCACCAAGCTAAGCTAGAAACGGTGCAAGAGTTCAAACAAGAGCTGCAAGAGTTTGGTGTGCATGCTGACGAAGGTGCGATTGAGCGTGCTCAGCGTCGCCGCGATGAGCTGCAAGAGCGTCTGCACACTTCACGCAGCCGTAAGAGTGAATACGAACGCACCATCACATCTACTGAGCTGGAAATGAAAGCGCTGGTCAAGCGCATGAAGAAAGTCGAGAAAGATTATCAAGACCTGCGCACTTTCGTGGTGAACGCGAAAGCGGGTTGGTGCTCAGTCTTGCGTCTTGCGCGCCAAAATGATGTTGAACGTCGTCTGCACAAGCGTGAGCTGGCTTACCTGTCGGCTGATGAACTGCGTTCAATGTCGGATAAATCCTTGGGCGCGCTACGTCTCGCGGTCGCTAACAATGAAGATCTGCGTGATGCACTGCGTCAGTCGGAAGATAACTCACGCCCTGAGCGTAAAGTGCTGTTCTACATTGCCGTGTATCAGCATCTGCGTGAGCGCATTCGTCAAGACATCATTCGCACTGACGATCCGGTCGAAGCGATTGAAGAGATGGAAGTGGAACTGGCTCGTTTGACCGAAGAGTTGACTCAGCGTGAACAGCGTTTGGCGATCAGTTCGGATTCGGTAGCCAGCATCATCCGCAAAACCATTCAGCGTGAGCAAAACCGAATTCGCATGCTCAACCAAGGACTGTCGAATATCTCCTTTGGTCAGGTGAATGGCGTGCGTCTGAATGTGAAAGTGCGTGAGAGCCATGAAATCCTTTTAGCAGGATTGTCTGAGCAGCAAGCGCAACACAAAGATCTGTTTGAAAGTGCGCGTTACACCTTCTCAGAAGCGATGGCGAAGCTGTTCCAACGTGTGAACCCACACATCGACATGGGTCAACGTTCACCGCAAGTGCTGGGTGAAGAGCTGCTGGATTACCGTAACTACCTAGAGCTGAGTGTGGAAGTCAACCGTGGTTCGGATGGTTGGCTGCAAGCGGAATCGGGCGCATTGTCGACTGGTGAAGCGATCGGTACCGGTCAGTCAATCCTGCTGATGGTGGTGCAGAGCTGGGAAGAAGAGTCGCGTCGTCTGCGCAGTAAAGATATTGTGCCGTGTCGCCTGTTGTTCCTCGATGAAGCCGCGCGTCTGGATGCTAAATCCATCGCCACCTTGTTTGAGCTGTGTGAGCGTCTGGATATGCAGTTACTGATTGCAGCGCCAGAGAACATCAGCCCAGAGAAGGGCACCACTTACAAACTGGTACGTAAAGTGTTTAAAGATCACGAACACGTACATGTGGTAGGGTTACGCGGCTTTGCGCAAACCGAAAAGCCAAAAACCGCTGAGCAGAAGTTCGCCGAAGAACTTGCAGGTGAGTTGACGGAATAGTTGAGACCCATCAGGGCTTGATATGAAAACGCCTTTCAAATGGAAGGCGCTTTTTTTTTGCAGCTGTGCTTGTTGGTGAGTTTACTGTCGCTCATCTTTGGGTGAATCCATCACCACCATGGTAGTAATGGATTTCACTACCGCACATTCGCCGAGTACATCAGCATGGAAGCGTTTATAAGCCACCAGATCTTTGGTTTCCACGCGCAGCAAGTATTCGTTCATGCCGGTGATGTTGTGGCATTCCACGACTTCTTTAGCAAAGCGGACATGCTGCTCAAAGCTGAGCTGTGATTGCTTGGTATGGCTGTTTAAGCCAATCGCCACATACGCGATAAAACCGACCTCAAGCTGGTTTTTATCCAATACCGCGCGATAGCCTTTGATAATTTTCTTACGCTCTAAATCTTGCACTCGACGCAGGGTGGCGGAGGGCGATAACCCCACGCGCTCGGCCAACTCCACATTGGAAACTCGGCCATCGAGTTGCAGCTCTTGCAATATTCTTTCGTCAAACCTATCCATGATTCTCTTTTGTTGTGCATTCAGTGTTTTGTTCGCTCATATAAACACAAAATTGCGTCAGGGAGCGATTAATATTTTTGCATCTGACATTAATCGAGAACATCGTTATGGATTACACCTTATTTGGGCCGCTGTTGGCGTTTGCTTTTGTTTCTACTTTTTCGCCGGGCCCTAACAACATCATGCTAATGACATCGGGAGCCAATGTTGGCTTTCTGCGCACCATCCCACACATGTTGGGGATTACGTTTGGTTTTAGCATCATGGTGTTGCTGGTGGGAGTGGGTTTGACGGAATTGTTTCAGCGTTATCCGATCCTTCAACAAGGGTTACAAATTCTCTGTACTTTGTATTTGGTGTATCTGGCAGTCAAAATTGCTCTGAGCCGACCATCCAAAGAGGGGCAAGAGTATCAGCCGATGTCTTTTGTGGCGGCGGCGCTGTTTCAGTGGGTGAATCCAAAAGGTTGGTCAATGGCGCTCACGGCGGTGAGTGTATTTAACCCGAATGCGAGCTGGCTGCAGCTCGGTTTGATTGCGTTGGTGTTTGCGTTAGTGAATTTACCTTCAGTCAGTGCGTGGACTGCCGCAGGCAAGCAACTGAGTTACTGGATGAATCATCCCAATTATGTGCGTTGGTTTAATGGGGCGATGGGAGGATTGTTACTGCTTTCGGTGGTACCGATGCTTTGAGGTAAAACATTCAGCCTCCCAAATGGGAGGCTGAAATAGGTATAGATTTAACGTGCGCGTTGCGGCTGACGTTGAGTATTACCACGGCTGGCAGGACGACCAGAGCCTTGTGGTTTACCGCCTGTCGCTGAACCCCGTTGACCTTGTTGGCCTCGGTTTTGTTCACTGCGAGCAGATTGGTTGCCCGCAGGCTTGTTCGCCGTTGGCTTACTGCCTGTCGGTTTACTGCCGGCAGGTTTGCCCTGATTGGATTTATTACCGCTGTTCGGACGACCTTGCCCGCCAGATTTGTTACCACGCAGCGCATCAAAGCCCGGTTGGCTATGCGTATGCTTGGTCGCAAAACGATTCGCGCCATGACGACCTGATTTGCGGCTTTGTGCTGGGGTGACTAGGTCTGAATCTTTTTCTGGGATCAGACACTCAGGGCGATCACCAATCAGATGACGTTTGCCCATCGCAATCAGTGCTTCACGAATCATCGGCCAGTTGGCAGGATCATGGTAGCGCAGCAGGGCTTTATGCAAGCGACGTTGAGCTTCACCTTTCGCCACTGGCACCTTTTCCGGTTTCTTGTATTTCACGCGTTTCAGCGGGTTCACTTCTGCGTGATACATCGCAGTAGCATTACACATTGGCGATGGGTAGAAGTTCTGTACTTGGTCACAACGGTAGTTGTTGGATTTTAGCCACAGCGCGAGGTTGACCATGTCTTCATCTTCAGTCCCCGGGTGAGCGGCAATGAAGTAAGGGATCAGATACTGTTTTTTGCCCGCTTCAGCGCTGTATTTTTCAAACAACTCTTTAAAGCGATCATAAGTACCCATGCCTGGTTTCATCATCATGCTCAGTGGGCCTTTTTCCGTATGCTCAGGAGCAATCTTCAAATAGCCGCCGACGTGGTGGGTCACCAGTTCACGCACGTACTCAGGTGATTCAATCGCCAAGTCGTAACGTACGCCAGAAGCGATCACTACTTTCTTAATGCCATCCACATCACGCGCTGCACGATACAGATCGATAGTGTGTTTATGGTCGGTATTCAGCTTATGACAGATACCCGGGAACACACAGCTTGGGCGACGACAGTTCGCTTCCGCTTTCGGATCTGAACAGCCGAGGCGGTACATGTTCGCTGTCGGGCCACCCAAGTCCGAAATCACACCGGTGAAGCCCGGCACTTTGTCACGGATTTCTTTCAGTTCATTGATGATCGACTCTTGTGAACGGTTCTGGATGATGCGTCCTTCGTGCTCAGTGATAGAACAGAATGAACAGCCACCAAAACAGCCACGCATGATGTTGACCGAGGTTTTGATCATGTCATACGCCGGAATTTTCGCATCGCCATATTTAGGGTGCGGTACACGGGCGTAGTAAAGGCCAAACACGAAATCCATCTCTTCAGTCGTGAGCGGGATCGGTGCTTGGTTAACCCACAGTTCACGGTCACCATGACGCTGCACCAGCGCACGGCCTGAATAAGGGTTGGTTTCTAAATGCAACACACGGCTGGCGTGCGCGTACAAAATACGGTCATTAACCAGCTTTTCAAATGAAGGCAGACGCACCGCGGTGGTTTTCGCATCATGGCGTGATGGGCGAATGGTGATAGGTTGAGCTTCTTCTTTCTCATCACCTTTGGTCGCGCACTGGGTTTCCACTTCATACGGATTGCTTGGCACAAACGGTTTGTTTGGCTGATCAATGCGGGTGGAATCGATAATCTTAAAATGTTCAGGTACTTGAGCCAAATTGACAGCCGTACCGCGAATATCAACCATCTTATTAATTGATTCGCCATTGGCTAAACGGTGAGCTACTTCAACCAGTGCGCGCTCGGCGTTACCGAATAGCAAAATATCGGCTTTGGCATCCAGCAGGATAGAGCGGCGAACTTTGTCTGACCAGTAATCGTAATGCGCGACACGACGCAGGCTGGCTTCAATACCACCAAGCACAATCGGCACATCTTTGTAGGCTTCACGACAACGTTGTGAGTAAACCAATGAACAGCGATCAGGACGCATGCCGCCTTTATTGTTTGGGGTGTACGCATCGTCGTGACGAATTTTTTTATCCGCCGTGTAGCGGTTGATCATTGAGTCCATGTTACCGGCGGTTACACCGAAAAACAGGTTCGGTTTGCCAAGCGTCATAAAGGCGTCTTTAGTTTGCCATTCTGGCTGCGCAATGATCCCAACTCGGAAACCTTGTGCTTCAAGTAAGCGGCCGATGATTGCCATACCAAAGCTTGGGTGATCAACATAAGCATCGCCGGTCACGATAATCACATCACAGCTATCCCAGCCTAATTGATCCATTTCTTCACGACTGGTCGGTAAGAATGGCGCTGTGCCGAAACACTCGGCCCAGTATTTTTTGTAGTGGTGGATAGGGGTAACTTCGCTGTGCATATTTTGGCCTCAAGATTAAGAGGGCGGCATTATAGCGGCTTGCAAGGCCAGTATCTACCGTAACATTGCCCCGATTTTGTTAAGGGATTATTTCACTCTTACTTGCGAAATAATCCACGAAAGGAATCAAGGCCTAAAAGAAAAGTAGGCAAGTTAGTGTTTAGTTACTAATACTTTAGTTAGGGATAAGTTAACGTTATGCGTCAGAGTTCATTGTATGGGGTGACAAGCTGTTCTAAGGTGGTCACAGAATCAACATCATCAGTTTAGGGATACCGGATGAGTGTGAATGTATCAACCGTACAACCACAAAGTATCGGCTTAAAAACTCGTTATGCACCACTCGATTGGTGTTACCAGTTAGCCAGTCAGCACATGGATTACGATATTGTGATGTGGCAATCACTGGTGGGAAATTCTCGCTCGATTACCAAGCCCGACGATTTTCTTGAGTACTTGCCTTTGACTCAGCGCGAGCATGCCGCGGGCTTTTTCGTGCAAGCAGATTTGGCGCCACAGAGTCTCAATACCTTATTGGTGAGCGCCGAAAAGCTGGTGGCCTTAGTCGCGTTTTCGGTTGACGAAGTGAGTAGCCAGCTTGTTCGAGGGACGATTACGCCATTACTGATTTTCCATTCTGGTATGGAATCCGCCTTTGCCTTTGATGCTTTATTTGATAATGACCATCATGGAGTTGTGATTACCGATGATCAAACGCGAATTTTGGCGTGCAATCGTTATTTTGAGCAGCAAACGGGATATCAACAAAATGAGCTACTGGGGTTAAAAACCAGTATGTTCAATTCGGGCAAACATTCGCAGCATTTCTATGTGGATATGTGGCAGCAATTGCGTGAGCAAGGCGGCTGGAGCGGCACGATTTTATCTCAGCGCGCTTCTGGTGAAGTCTGGCCACAAGACCTATCTATTAAACGTTTAAGTCCTCAGAAAGGACAGATCTTTTATATCGGCTTTACCACGGATCTGGCACCGCATTTGGATCGCGTACTGGATAAGCAAGCGGGCGATGTCGAATTGCTGACACAATTACCGACGCTGTCTAAATTCAGTGATCAGTTGAAACAGCGTTTACCTAAGCAGCAAACCACCACTGGATTTGTGTTGGCGATACAGCCTAAATTCAGCAGCGATAAATACTATGCGCAGATCCGCCGGCTGGCTGCCAGTTTGGCGCAGAACCGGCAAGTGCAACTGTGTGGTTATCACGGTGAAGGGATTTTTCTGTGTCAGTTGGATGCGGAGAAAAACCTAGAAGCTCAGCCTTTGGTAGGGTTACAGCGCACTTTACGCCAGTTTTTTATTGAGTTGCGACAACGAGGTGGGCAGGAAGCTCATCAAGCCGTTGCTAAGGGGCGTTTAGGGGTTTCGGTGTTAAATGTGGATACCGATAAAATAGAGCGCCTCGTTCCCCATGCCATCCAAGCCATGTTGGAGCACCACGCGGGGGAAACTCGACATATCAACTTTTATGATCGCGCAATCCATCAGCAGATTGAGCGTCGTAAAACACTGGAAAAATGGGTGCAGAAATGGATAGCAAATGGCGATGTCGAAGTGTTTTATCAGCCCATTGTGGATAGCCAGAGTTGGTCTGTGGTGAAGTTTGAGGCGCTGTGCCGTTTTCAAGCTCCTGAGCTTTTACATGCATCAACGCAAGAGTTAATTTCGATAGCCGAAGATCTGGGGCTGATCAATCAGTTGGATGAGTTGATTGGCGGTAAAGCCTTAAAGGATCTGCCTAAAATTCACGCTTTATTTGGTCACCATGTGGGAGTCAGCATCAATCGTTCGTTAAACAGCGACTTGAGTGCTGAGCAGATTTTACAAAGCGTGGTTGACATGCTCGCTGAAACGCCGACTTTGGCGAAAAATATCACGGTGGAGTTAACGGAAACGGCTTACTTTGACTCTCAATCACAGGGAGGCGAAGTGCTGCAGCATTTACGAAATCGTGGAGTCACTGTTGCGATTGATGATTTTGGAACGGGCTTTTCTTCGTTCTCTTACCTCACGGAGTGTCAGTTTGATTATTTGAAAATCGATAGAGAGTTTGTGACCAATATCGAAGTGGGGTCACGCCGCTACGCCATCGTAAAAATGGTGACCGATCTTGCCCATACTTTGGGTGTTAAGGTTGTCGCCGAAGGAGTAGAGACTGAACATGAAGTGTATGTCCTCAAGTCGCTGGGGGTAGATCTATTACAGGGATTCTTTTTCGCCAAGCCTTTGCCACTGAGTAACCTTATTCATGCCTCGGATTATCGTAAACATCTTAAGCTGACCAACCGTGAATCCGATAAGCAATCACGCGAAATTACAACACTGCAAAGTTTAGCGATTTTCACTCAATATCGGCTCGACCCCGGAGATCCACTCTCGTTGGCGGTGGAATACTTTAACGCGGTGCAGTCCGATGTTTTACCGGTTGTTACGGCTGGAGAATGTGTCGGCTTGGTGGATAGAGCCGCGCTGAATTTACACCTCACGCCGACGATGGGCACCGAATTGGAAACGGCACGTGAAGCCGCTATTTGGCGCAAACCCGTCAATCAAATCATGCGCACGCCGCAAGTCAAACTGGCTCATGATACAGACCTCAAGCTATTAGCCTCGTTGCTCAAAACTAATCCACCGCCACCTTGGGTTTTAGTCGAGGGTAATAAATACAAAGGGATTGTGACTGCGCCGCGTCTGCTCGCTTATTTAGCGAGTTGATACAGTCAGCAAGGCTGAGAGGAAATATCGGTTCTCCAAAACGCCACTCATAAAAAAGCCCGCTTGGCGGGCTTGGTTTAGGTTGAATAATGAGTGTTGTACGAATTATTGATTCGATGAGTGCGCTCAGCGCTTAGCCTTTAGGATTAGCCTTAGGTGTCATGATCAGCTCTTGTGACATAGTATCTTTGCCAAATAACGTTTGAGCACGTTGGTTGATGTCATCCAGAGTGATGGATTTCGTCAGCTCCTCAACCTTGTAGATGGTCTCAACGCCATAGTGATGAATCGCATAACGCAACATGAAGTAAGCTTGCTGCTCCGGTGATTTGTTGAGCGGTTTCATATCAATCAAGAACTTCTGTTTCACCACATCCAACTCTTGCTGTGTGACACCTTGAGCCAGCTCACGCGCGACCTCATGCATCACTTTGGCCACTTGTGGTTCACTTTTGGGGTCGACTAAAGCTGACAATACCCAATCATTGAGAATGTCTCCATCGACCACGTATGGGATCACTTGTGGCGTGTAGTCTAAACCTTGATGCTCGCGAACTTCAGCCAGTAAACGCTGAGTCGCAATACGCTGCAACATATCATCGATAAAGACGGTTTTTGCGGTACGCGGCTGCGTTTCAGATATCAGGCGCAGGGAATACTGGGTCGAGTTTTCATTGTTAAGTGCTAACTCTAAGCGTGGCGCAACCGGTTTGATCAACTGGCTGGTCATAGGGGAAAGCGTTCCCTTGCTCAAAGGTATACTTGCTACGTACTGACGCAACATCGGGGTTATTTGAGACCGCTCAATATCACCGACGATGACCAGCGTATTATTGCGTCCTTCACTGAAGAGACGCTGATGAACCTGCTCAATTTGCTGTGCCGTGACTTGAGCAATCTGCTCTGGAGTACGAATTCTGTAGGGACTTGTTTCGATAAAGCTTTGGTTGGTCACCGTACGGAAGAAAGCGCCAATAGGGGAATCAAAGTACGCACTACGATTTTGAGTAAATTCGGTTTTCACTGAATTGAGCTGATCAGGGCTGACTTTGACTTGAGTTGACAATAAATGGAGTATTTCCAACAGCTCAGGTAACTCTTGCGCTTTACTATTGGCTTCGAAACCATGACTGGTCGATGCAATATAGCTATAGAAACCAATGTCTTTCTGACGAAGGTAGCGATCAAACTGAGAGCCGTTCAACGTATCGAGGCCACTTCGTGTCTGTACTGCAGTAGCAATCTCGGCTGCAGGGAGTAGGTCTGCAGGTAACGCGAATTGGCCACCCGAACTGGCGTATTGAACAAAGACGCGATCTTTGGCTTCAATATTGCGCAGATAATAGACATCAATACCGTTATCAAGCTGCCAATAAGTCACCTGTGGATCGTCATTGATATCGAGTTGTTTCACCACTTCGCCCGCAGTAAATTGCTGGGTGAATGGGCTATCGATTTGTTGATCGATAGGCTGATTGCCAGGTTGCGCTAGGTCGTTACGCCATTGTGGCAAGGCTTTGTTCAACGCTTGCGCATCTTCAGTGGCCGCAACGCCAACAACCCAGACAGGGTTTTGGCTCAATTGCTGTTGGATATGACGATTGATCATTTCTGGTGTCGCGGAAGCAATAAACTCGCTCAAGCTCGCTTGGTAATCGAGCGTCGCTTGGATCGGTGTATCAAACACAATCGAGTAGACTTTTTGATTGGCATGGCTCGCTGGGGTAATGGCTTCGCGATCTTCTTGCAAAAAGGTTAAGTGCTCACGATAACCGCGCAAAATGATATCCAACTCATTTTTGGTCACCCCGTAATCACGCATTGAAGCGAGGGTTTCCAGCAACAAGGCTTGCACTTTCTCTCGTTGTTCGGCCGCAAACCCGACGCTAATGAGAGTGTAACGTTGACCTTCGATTTCATAATGGGTTGCGTAAATGCCGGTTATGGCCTGCGCTGCATCATTGAATGCCGCTACTAGGCGTGTGTGCAGGAGTTGTTCGCCGACATCATCGCGCCAAAACTCTTGCTGGCTGGCATAGTCTTTAATCGCTGCTGAGCCTTGGGGGAAGATCAAGGTTAGGCTAGGCGATTCACCTGCAGTCACCGGAGCGACTAGGTCTTGGTTATTCAGGGCTTGGTGATAAATCGAAGCTGGCTTTTCGGTGGAGCCTTTCTTCCATGAGGAGAAATAGTTCTCAACCCACTGTTGGCCTTGTTCAAGGGTAAAGTTACCAGTAATGACCAGTTCCGCTAATTGAGGTTGATACCACTGTTGGTAGAAGGCTTTCAAACTGTCTGGAGTGGCGGCTTGCACCAACTCGCGTGAACCGAGGGGATCGCGATCCGCGTAGGAGGTTCCTTGGATCTGGTGCAGATAAAACTGCTGCTCTAAGCTCATGTTTTCTGTGCGTGAGGCGCGAAACTCCCCCAAAATCACCCCTTTCTCTTTTTCGACTTCATCAGCGTCAAACGCTAAACCGTCAGCAATATCAGCAAACCACAATAGCGCTTTATCGATATTTTGCGCATTAGGTAGGTCGAGCTGATAAACCGTGCGGTCGTAGCCGGTTAAAGCGTTAAAGTCCGCACCAAACTGGGCACCACTTTGCTCAAACATACGAATCACATCGTTGTGCTGATAATGGCGGGTTCCGTTAAACGCCATATGTTCGATGAAGTGAGCGTAACCCGCTTGCTGCGCGGTTTCTTGCATTGAACCTGCGTGAACGTACAAACGAATAGAGACTTCTTGTTCACTGTCTGGGTAGAGATGGTAAGTAAGGCCATTGGGCAGTGTTTGAGTGACCCAGCGTTGGTCGGGTTGGAGTGCGCGGTTGGTTTGTTGTAAGGCGCAACCGGCGAACAGTATGCATAAAATGCTGACTAATAATCGAATTTTCATATCATTCTCTAGTTATAGTTTGACGGAAACTATAACGCATTGTGATGTTTTGTCGCTTCACTTTTGTTTGGCTTGCTGCACTTTTAGCCATTTTGCGATCTGGTCTGAGTAGTTCACACCACCGGAGTTTCATCCACAGAGGAAATTCGCGGCCGCCGCTTGGGGTTCTCGAAGGAGGTTTGCTATTATCTGCCACCTCGACAGCTCTCTGATTTGGCAAACTATGCTTTATTCTCTGATTTCCGTATTCGCACCTATGTTATTGGGCGCGCAAATCATTTTGACACTGGTGCTGGTCAAGGGGGAAATTTGCCCCGGACAGCGTGGTCGTATCCACAAAGTATTGCCTGCGTTAGCGGTGCTCTGGTTGGCTGTGGCGTCGATCAAAATTGAAGCGTTTCTGGTGGTGTTTGCGCTGTTTTACTTCTATTCGCAAGTGCAGACTAAAAAAACGCGTGAGGAAGGCCCGCTTTGGGTGATGTATTTAGCCAATGGTTTAGCGCTGGCTTACGTCGGGATTTTGATCAGCGAAGCGCCGGCATGGCCTGCATCGCTCACTATCTTTGCGGCAATTTTCCTGCTGGGTGCGATGTTAGGACATTTGCTACTGACACTGGCTCGCTCACGCTTACAAGCCTTTCATCGAATCTTGCCTGTGGTAGGGATTGTATCTGCCATGCTCACTGCGTTATGCCTTTTGCCTTATGTTTCTGGTTTGAATGACGAGCAACTGCAAACACTATTGATGCCGATTGTGATGAGCTTTGGCTTATTGATTACGGGTATCGTGGCGTGGTGCTGGCATTTGATCTCTGGCAAAACCGTCAATAAATGGCAGTTATTGCTCGCAGGGCTTTTGGTACTGGCATCCGCAACCGGATTCCACGGTTTGTATCAAATGCCGTTGTAGCGCAGTGGAGTGAAGTGCGTCGCACAGATCACTTTTCGTTACCCAAATAGCGACTATGCTTGATGAAGTTGGGGAGCGGAAACGCTGAGTGAAAACATTCAATCAGGAGTGATGTGATGGATCTGAGCAACGTACGAAACTTCGATAGCGTGATCTTGCTGGGCATCGTCAATGAAAAACTGCGTTTGGAATGTGACAGCCTGGATGAGTTGATCAGCACTTATGAAATGGATATTGAGCATCTGGTCGGTAAGTTAGACGTACTGGGTTATCAATACGATCCTCTTACCAACCAGTTCAAAGCTTATGCTCGGTAGTGATGCCTAAAGTGAAGCCATCTTGATCCCATCAAGGTGGCTTTTGCATTGTTGGCGTGCGGTAGCGAAAAAGGCTTGCAGGTAGCGTTTGTCTTTTTCGCTATGGCGAGTGGCGGCAAACAAGCGACGCCATAGCCCTTTACCTAACGGTTTACTGGTGATGAGCCCTTGGCGTGAAAACTCGCTGATTGCCCAATTGGGTAGTGCCGCGACGCCTAATCCTGCCGACACCATTTGTACCAGCATCAAGGTATTGTCGGCTTGCTTCCAGCGTGCGGGCTCAACGCCTGCGGGTTGCAAAAAGTGCTTCACCACATCCAATCTTTGCTTTTGCACCGGATAGGTGAGCATGGTTTGATCGGCTAAATCTTGGGGCTCAATACCGGCTTTGTCAGCCAATGGATGGTTGGTGGCGGTGATAAGGCGCATTTCAAAATCAAACAGCGGCTCATAATGCACTTCTGAGCGTGGCAAAATATCCGAGGTGATCACCAGATCCAATTCCCCCGCTAACAGCGCGGGTAGAGGTTCAAACCCAAAGCCGGACGAAAAATCCAGCGCCACATTTGGCCAGCTGACCTGATATTCGCGCAGGGCGGGCATTAGCCATTGAAAGCAGGAGTGGCACTCAATCGCCATGTGCAGGCGTCCATTCACATCTTCTTTAAGGCTTGCCAGTTCATTCTCGGCGCGCGACATCTTAGGCAAAATATCATCCGCCAAACGCAGCAAAATTTCGCCTTCGGCGGTAAAACGCACTGGGCGTGTTTTACGCAAAAAAAGCTGCCCGCCAATTCGCGCTTCCAAGTCTTTAATCTGATGCGAGAGCGCAGACTGGGTGAGATGCAACGAGGTCGCGGTGGCGGTCAGTGAACCGGTATCGCGTAGCGAGATCAGCGTTTTCAAATGTTTCAGCTCTATCATGAACTCTCCTCACTTATCCCTAAGCCAACATGAATTTTTAGCTAAGTTACGCCGATTTTTCGGAGCTGTAAACATCTAGATGGCTATAACCTTCCTGCTTGAAGCCGCAGCGGTGTTGGCTACATTCGTTCACCCCAATCACATAGTGTCTCTATGCTCATGGGGATGAACTCACTTGCCGCCTACCTGCAACTCCAAGCAGTTTGGTTATAAATAGTAAAGGTAAATTGATAATAGCCAGTGCCAACATGAAAATTACTAATAAACAAGTTGAATAAATGAACCTTGTCCTCGAAGGCGTACAACGCGATAGTTTAGCCATCCAGACATCTTTCGATGTGCTGAGGCAGCTTAGAGCTTCTACGACCTATTAAGAACAGACAAAGGATTTTCACATGACAACGACACACATTCTTGGTTATCCCCGCATTGGCGAAAAACGCGAACTAAAATTTGCTCTTGAAAAATACTGGCGTGGTGAGATTGACCAAGCGGCTTTGAAACAGGTCGGTAGTCAAATTCGCCAAAAAAACTGGGCATTGCAAAAAGAAGCCGGATTAGACTTTGTGACCGCGGGTGACTTTGCTTGGTACGACCATGTACTCACCACCACGCTGTTACTCGGCCATGTGCCTAAGCGCCATAGCCACGGTTTTCCTGATTTAGATACTTTGTTCCGTGTCGGTCGCGGTCAGTCACAAAATGCTTGTGGTTGTGGAACGGGTAGCGCGGCTTCTGATATGACCAAGTGGTTTAACACTAACTATCACTATATCGTGCCGGAGTTCAGCTCTAACGACACGTTTAATGTGAGCTGGCCACAACTGTTTGAAGAGGTGAATGAAGCGCTGCAAGCGGGTCACGATGTAAAACCTGTGCTGCTTGGCCCAATCAGTTACCTCTATTTAGGCAAAGAAGTGGAAGAGGGTTTTGATCGGTTAACGTTGTTGCCGCGTCTATTGACCGCTTACCAAGCGATTCTGAGCAAGCTGGCGAAGCAGGGTGTGCAATGGGTACAAATCGATGAGCCTATTTTGGCGTTAGAGCTGGAACCCCGTTGGCAAGAAGCATTTAAACTGGCTTATCAGGTGATCCGCGGTGACGTCAAACTGCTGCTGACCACTTACTTTGATTCAGTGTTAGATACGCTTGATAAGATAGTCGAACTGCCTGTCGATGGTTTGCATGTCGATATTTCGGCCGCTCCAGCGCAGCTCGAAACTATTGTGAACCGCTTGCCCTCCGATTGGGTGCTTTCTGCGGGGGTCATTAATGGCCGTAATGTTTGGCGTGCCGATTTGAGTGCCATTCTGGCTCGTCTACAACCTGTAAAAACCTTGCTGGGTGAGCGTTTGTGGGTCGCCAGTTCCTGTTCACTGCTGCACAGCCCAGTCGATCTGGATTTGGAAGGCGATCTCAGCGCAGAAACACGCAGCTGGTTTGCGTTTGCTAAGCAGAAAGTGACGGAAGTGGCCTTGCTGGGGCGTGCATTGGAAGGGGATGCTGCGGCGATTCTGGCTTGTGATACCTATAGCCAGCCAATTGTTGCGCGTAAGTCTTCTCACATCGTGAACAAGGCATCAGTACAAACGCGCATCAACAATATTACTGCTGCGTTGGCAGAGCGTAGTGCCCCTTACATTGAGCGTGCTCATCACCAAGCGGAAGTGTTGGGTCTGCCTTTCTTACCGACCACAACCATCGGCTCTTTCCCACAAACTGGTGAGATCCGTACTGAGCGTAGCGCGTATCGCCAAGGCAAACTGAGCGAGCAAGAGTATGTGCAAGCCCTGAAAGGCCATATTGCTGATGCGGTGAAACGCCAAGAAGCACTAGGGCTAGATGTGCTGGTACACGGTGAAGCGGAACGTAACGACATGGTGGAATACTTTGCAGAAAACCTCGCCGGTTTCCAAACCACGCAGTTTGGTTGGGTGCAGAGTTACGGTTCACGCTGCGTAAAACCTGCGATTGTGGTGGCGGATATCGAACGTGAAAAACCGATCACGGTAGAGTGGTCAACTTACGCGCAATCTCTAACTTCTAAGCAGATGAAAGGAATGTTGACGGGGCCTGTGACCATTCTATGCTGGACCTTCCCACGTGAAGACATCAGTCGCCAAGAGATTGCTCAGCAATTAGCGTTGGCACTGCGTGATGAAGTGGCGGATCTGCAAGATGCAGGCATCAATATTATTCAAATTGACGAACCCGCGATTCGTGAAGGTTTACCACTGAAAAAACGCGATCATCAAACGTATTTAGATTGGGCAGTGCAAGCGTTTAAGATTTCGGCGGGTAGCGCGCGTCCGGAAACGCAAATTCACACCCATATGTGTTACAGCGAATTCAACGAGATCATCGAATCGGTTGCGGCACTGGATGCCGACGTGATCACCATTGAAACATCGCGCTCCAACATGGAGCTGCTCAAAGCGTTTGAAGAGTTTAACTACCCGAACGAAATTGGCCCAGGCGTGTACGATATTCACTCGCCTAACATTCCAGCGCAAGCATGGATTGAAGATCTGCTTCGCAAAGCGGCAGAAAAAATTCCAGCACAGCGTTTGTGGGTCAACCCAGATTGCGGTCTAAAAACCCGTAACTGGCCAGAAGTGGAAGCGGCACTGACCAACATGGTCAACGCAGCGAAAGCACTGCGCGCGGAATGGCAAGCTTGATATACGCTTCCTACTTGAGGTTTACCTACAACGCCAAGTAGTTTGAGTAAACCGTTAGAAACCGCAAAGGCCTCTTATGAGGCCTTTGTTCTTTTCGTTTGTGTTGTTCGAGAGTCAATCTGGAATATCCCCTTGCTACTTGAAGCTGCAGCGGTGTTGGCTACGTTCGTTCATCCCAATCACATAATGTATCTATGCTCATGGGGATGAACTCACTTGCTGACTACCTGCCGCACCAATGAGTTTGGGTATAGCTCGATGACTGTAAACTCGCTTAACCTTGCTTGCAGCTCTCTTTCGTGACCAACTGATCGGCCATTAATTGACCACGCGTGTTGCGCATTTGGATGCGGTAGCTGATCCCAACATCCAGATTCGAACGGATGTCTTTGTTAGCACAGAAGCTGCTGACCGCGCTTTGCAGTACTTGCTCGGTCGGTTTGGCGTTATTGGCATCCGTGTTGTACACCATCATTAGCTCAACAGTACTGCCTTTGGCGGTAGCACGGAGAATATTCAGTGGGCCAAACTCCAATGGTAACTCGGTCGAGAGTAAGCTGGCGCGGTTACCCGCCAATAGCTCAAGGTTACGCTGTTTTTCTGCTGAGCCAGAGCTGCAACCGACGAGAAGGAGAGTCGAGGCGATAACGCTGCTCAGGACGATTTTTTTCATATCAGAATACTTTTTTGAAAGGTTTAACAATGACGTTGGCATAAACACCCGCCGCGACATAAGGATCGGCATCCGCCCAAGCTTGTGCTTCAACTAAGGAGGCGAACTCCGCGATCACGGTTGAGCCAGTAAAGCCTGCCTGTCCCGGATTTTCGGAATCGATGGCTGGCATGGGGCCTGCAGTGAGCAGACGGCCTTCATCTTGCAGTTGTTGTAAACGCTCCAGATGTTTTGGGCGCACGCTCAGACGTTTTTCTAATGAGTTCTCGACATCCTGCGCAAAAATCACATACCACATAACACTTTAATCCTTATCAACTGACCAAAAGCAAAGTCAATACTCTACGCAACTCGCTTGTGAAACACAGCCTATCAAGATGATTTCTGTGATCCATTGCTGAGGCTTATTGCTCTGGGGCGGCCATTTGCATCAATCGCCACATAGTTAAAGGTGGCTTCACACACTTGAAAACGTTCGCCGACCCCCTCTTCTTTGACCGGCTTAACCCACACTTCGAGATTGATCGACATCGATGTGCGGCCAATCTTGGTGCATTCGCCGTAGCAACATACCACGTCACCGACTTTGACAGGTTTTTTAAAAGTGATACTGGAAACAGAAACAGTCACGATGCGTCCACAGGAGATCTCTTTAGCGAGAATACCGCCCGCTAAGTCGAGTTGAGACATGATCCAGCCGCCAAAAATATCGCCATTTGCATTCGTATCGGCAGGCATTGCGAGTGTGCGCAGCAGAAGCTGGCCTTTAGGTGAATTTACGGTTTGATTCATTTGGGGATCCACAGCAAACAAAACAGCGACCGAATACGGTCGCTGTGGATTAGGGGCGGATTATAACCACAAATTCGTCACTGGATCATCCCTTTATACCCAGCCAATCTCCTTCCTGCTTGAAGTGCCAAATCGTTTGGGTATGCCATCAGGACAATTTATTGGTTTTTCTGTTTGGGTTCATGGGGAAGGTGTTTGTAGATGTAGCCTCCCGTGAGCAGAGTAAACACTAAGGTTGCCGCCAACAGACCAAATACCTTGAAATTGACCCAGACATCAAGCGGTAGGTGGTAGGCAACATAAAGATTGAGTGCAGCGCAGCCGCTGAAAAACATCACCCATGCCCAGTTAATGGTTGACCATACCGCATCCGGCAAGGTGAGCTCTTTACCGAGCATCCCTTTGATCGCAGGCTTACCCATGATCTGGCTGATGGTTAGACCGAGCGCAAAAACCACATACACAATCGTCACTTTCCATTTGATGAAGTTATCGTCATGCAGGGCTAAGGTCATGCCACCAAACAGAGCAACCATCACGAATGTGATGAGCTGCATTTTCTCCACTTTTTTGTACATAGCATAAGTGACAATCACTTGAACCGTTGTGGCGGCGATCAGCGCCCCTGTTGCTACGTAGATGTCATAAAACTTATATAAAGCGAAAAAAATGATCAGTGGAATAAAGTCGAGCAGTTGTTTCATTTTGGGTACGTCCAGTCAAATGAGTGGCGACAGTGTAGCGAAACTCTTTGGCAAGAAAAACTGTTAAGCGATGTTTGGGTTCTCTACAGAGGCAAGCGCCGGTCGCTTAAGCCATGCTCAAGGCTGTAATGATTTGAAGTCAGGAGGGAGGCGGAGATAAACAAAGGATGGCTTTCGCCATCCTCATCTGTCACACATGACGAAGATAAGTGAACTTGCCTGAGCAACCAGACTAGTTGGAGAAGTCATGTAATTCGTGAAGGTAGCCTTCGCTTCTTAGGGCTTCAAGGGTTGACGCTAATTCATCATCGGACATGGTTAAACAGCTGGATTTACCCGTCATGCCATACAAGGTCTGCTGATAATCAAGCGCAGAGTAATAGCCCATACGATCTTCCAACAATTCACGCATTCCTATGTGAATAAGGTCGTAGCAGTGGTGACGTTGTAATTCCATAATCAAACTCCTTGATTGCTGTTTGGAAAGTGGAGGCGACCCCAACGTTCATTTTTACTCAAACAGTCACTTCTATTCAAAAAGTAGCATCTACCTAAAAAAGTCACTATCTAAAAAAGTCACTATCTAAAAAAGTAACCTATACCCAAAAATAGCTAAGCAAAACCGATGCCACAATCATGACATTTCAAGATTCACTTTTAATGGCAACAAGGCTTGATAGGCCTGCATCACTGGCTCTGGGATAGGTTGCGTGATTTGAAAACCCAGCGCTGGATAATCTCGGATGCGTTCAAAATCGCCCAGCATGGCATTGAGCACAAAATCACTGGTGAGCTCTGAAGTTAAATAGTCAAAAAAACTGCCTGCGGGTGAGGTAACCTGCACACTTTCGACCGATTCTGGCCACTGTTGCATAAATGTCGCATAAGCGCGACGTTCCATATAAGGTTTTTGCACCAGTAAGATGCGTTTGGCAGGCCGAGCTTGTTGTACCAATAGCTGATGGCTGAAATGTAGATTTTCACCACTATTGGTCGATTGTGTCTCAAGCAAAATCGCGTGTTCAGGGACACCAGCATCTTTGGCGATCGCTGCAAAAGTCTCCGCCTCATTGTGGTTAAATACCCCTTGAGTAAAACGGCCAAAGCCACCAGAAAACAGTACATAAGGGGCAAGGCCTTGGTGGTAGAGTTTTGCCGCATGTTCTGCCACACGGACATCGTTACTGCCGAGCACCAAAATCAGATCCGCAACGTTGGGTTGTTGGTGCAACTGCAAGTAATCCCAAAGGGTTTCAATCTGTTGATACAAGCGTTTACTCATAACCGTGCACAGCCTCTAAGGTGTGAGAGAAATGAAAACGGTAACCAGCTGCCAATAATTTGTCGCACACAATCCGTTTCTCCTCTTTATCACACAGCGGTGGCAGAGGCAGGTCGCTTGCTACTGCGTCGAGTGCGGCCTGATAAAACTCCGCTTTACTGACCGTGTTGGGGGTTGTGGCGTTGATAATCGAGTAGGGGAGCTGCTCTAGCGAAAAATGAGCGATACCAATCGCGTCATACAGATGCAGCATATTGGCTGGCGCGAGTCGGCTGACTTGTGCCATTTTGCTGACAAAGCGTGATGGGTGGCGTTTAGGCCCCATCAGGCCACTGCAACGCAGAATGGTGTAATCCATACCTGAGGTGATCACATACTGTTCGGCTTTGAGTAAGATGCGCGCTTTCGCATCAAAAGCGGAATTATCCAGTGCCAATGCCAAAGAGGCGTCTTGTTCATTCATCGCTTTGGCGATATCGGGATACACAGAGGTTGAACTGATCATCACCAGTTTTTGAATATTGGCCTGTTTGGCATGCTGCACCAAGTTTTGCCAATGTTTGGCATAGTGCTCGCCAGCGCCTTGACGAAAACCGGGAGGAAAGCAGCCAATGACGGTATCGCATTGCCGCTCAAGCAAAGCATCGCTTAAGCCATCGGGTTGATCTAATTGGCAAACAAAACTCTCAATACCTTGATCTTCAAGAGTTTGAACAGCCTGTGGGGTAGTGCGTGTCGCATACACAATATGGCCTTGTTGCTTAAGCCATTGTGCCAGTGGCAAACCTAGCCATCCTGCACCTATCACGACAACTCTTTTCATCAGTTCATCCTTTATCTAAGAGCGAATGAGGTGGCTACCGTAACACAGTTGGAATCAAGGAAGAAAGGCAATGAGCGCAGTAAAGCGCTCATTCAAAACAGGATTACGCGTTCAGTACACGCAGTACGCGGTCAGCGTGTTCGGCAATCTCGATGCCTTCATCGGTGAGGTAACCACCATCAGGTTGAGTACATAAGCCTTTGTTATACAGACGAACCACAGCGGCTTGTACCGCTTCAGACGCATCGTGGTGCACTTTGATGCCAGTCGCTGCGCTGCTCAAATCAAATTGCAGCAGTAAATTAAGCTCATCGATGTGCTGTTGAGTGAATTTCATGGCTATTACCTTTTTAAGCTGTTGTTGCGGCAACAATAGGCTGCGCAGCATCAACACGCAATCTTGTGCTCGCAGAACTGTTAGCTTGACCCGATCTGGTGTTTTTTTCAGCGCAAGATGAGGAAAATGTTTTGAACAACAGCACAAAATTCACGGCGAGAGGAGTGAAGGTTAAGGTGACCACCGAACGCGAAAGTTGAGGTGAATAGACGGAGAAAACCGCGCTGTGACTCCAAGTAGGACGGGTATCTAAACATTTTTCGTGAACATGACAAATAGCCCTTGAACTCAAGGGGAAATAGAGCGATTATCCGCCACCTCTTCTGTTGTGTGTCAAAATGTAACAAGCTCATGGAACATAACCAATTCGATTCTCTTCTCCCACCCCAGATGGCAGAACGTGCCGCCATTACGGGTGAAGGTAAAGCTAAAAAAGCGGCGTACAAATCTTTCCTGTTGGCGATTTCTGCTGGCATCCAAATCGGTATTGCCTTTGTTTTTTATACCGTAGTCACGACTGGTGCCCACGATATGCCTTACGGGGTGACTAAGCTGCTCGGCGGCTTAGCTTTTAGCTTAGGTTTAATCCTAGTCGTCATTACTGGCGGTGAGCTGTTTACCAGCTCAGTGTTGATTTTGGTGGCGAAAGCGAGTGGTAAAATTTCGTGGAAAGAGCTGGTTCGCAACTGGACGGTGGTCTACTTCGGTAACTTATGTGGCTCGATTATCTTAGTGTTTATCATGCTCGCCACCCGTCAGTTTATGGAAGATGGTGGTCAGCTTGGCTTAAATGCGATGGCGATTTCCCAGCACAAATTGCATCACACCTTCTTGCAAGCTTTCGCGCTTGGATTGATGTGTAACATCCTAGTTTGTTTGGCGGTTTGGATGACCTTTAGTGCCCGCTCGTTAACCGATAAAGTGATGGTCTTGATCCTGCCGGTGGCCATGTTTGTCTCTTCCGGTTTTGAGCACTGTATTGCCAATATGTTCCAAGTACCGATGGCGATTGGGATTAAGTATTTTGCGCCAGAGAGTTTTTGGGCAATGACAGGAGCGAATATCGCTCAGTACGCAGATCTCAACTTTGTTAACTTCATCGTCAATAACCTCATTCCAGTGACCTTAGGCAATATTGTTGGTGGCGGTGTGTTTGTTGGCATGTGGTATTGGCTGATCTATCTAAAAGATTAATCCTGACAACCATCAGCGCCTCCCCAATACCCCACAATCCCTGAGTGTTACTCGGGGATTTTTTTACCTGTTTTTCCTTGCACTCATGGGGTTATCATCGTGGTGCAATCGCTTTTCGACACCAGTAGCCTTATCCACATTTTCTGTGGATAACTCAGAGCAAACGCCGTGTGTAACCATATCGAATTGAATTCTGTGAGGAACGGTGCGCATTTCTTGTGCAAGCTGCCTACTTTTGGGGCGCAGCAATGCCAATATTTCCTTCTCACCTGAAACTGTAGCGGTGTTGGCTGGTGTCATTCACCCCAATCGCTCTTTATCGCCAATCTGCAACTCCAAGTAGTTTGGGTATAGATATTTACGGTTTGTCATTATTTGAATGGTGAAACGAAAAATATGCCTTGGCTAAAATAGGCTGTTTGTTTTTATTTTGTTTTAAATTCACAAAATAAAAACAATATTAATTTGTCATAACCGTTCATAATTTTTCATCTCATTTTTTAATCAGACACAACTCCGTTCTAACTCAAAAAAGTGTTGATTAACAAGGGTTGGACGATGGTTTTAGATTGAACCCTATTAAATGTATGGTCTAACATTCGCCTTAATTAAACTTGATTTGTCGCCGCTCTGAAAAATAAGAGTGGCGGAAATTTCAGCAAATAAAGTAGGCAAATGTATGAGTGATGTTAATAAAGTCGAAAGCGGTGAAAAACGCTCTCTGGAGTGGAAGTCATTCCTCTTCATCACTGTGGTTCTTTTTCCCATCTTAAGCGTGGCTTTCGTGGGTGGATATGGATTCATTGTGTGGATGCTGCAGATGTTCGTGTTTGGTCCTCCAGGTCTGCACGGCGGTTTCTAACCACCTCCATTTCTACTGTTGAATGACTTAGCTAAGAGAAGAAAGCATGAAATCGTTAATTTTAAAAATGTGGCACACCATGACGCGTCCCGCGGTACACATTAGCTTGGGGGTATTGACTCTCGGTGGCTTTATCGCTGGGGTAATTTTCTGGGGCGGCTTTAACACCGCTTTGGAAGCGACCAACACGGAAGAGTTCTGTATCAGTTGTCACACCATGCGTGACAACGTGTACCAAGAGCTGCAAACCACAGTGCACTGGAAAAACCACTCTGGCGTGCGAGCGACCTGTCCTGATTGTCACGTCCCGCATGAGTGGACGGCGAAAATTGCACGTAAGATGCAAGCTTCAAAAGAAGTATTCGCACAGATCTTTGGTGATTTAGATACGCCAGAAAAGTTTGAAGAGCGCCGAATTGAATTGGCAAAACACGAATGGGATCGCTTTGCGGCGAACAAATCTCTGGAGTGTAAAAACTGCCATAACTACGAATCGATGGATTTTGACCAGATGTCCGCAACGGCGCGTATCCAAATGAAGCAAGCGGCAGAGCGCGATCAAAGCTGTATCGATTGTCACAAGGGGATTGCCCACAACTTGCCGAAAAACATGGAGAGCTCAAGCGGCTTGATTGGTGAGCTCGAAGGTATGGCATCCAACACCAAATACTCCAATGGTGAAACCTTAGTCAGCGTGCGTTTCCTCCCTGTGTATGAAGATGATCAAGCCAAAGTGGAAGCGGGTCTACTCAACCCTGCTTCTGAAGTGAAAGTGCTGACTGAAAAAGGCGACATGATGCAAGTGGAGATCAACGGCTGGCGTAAATCGAAAGGCTTTGGCCGTGTGATCCAAGAAGATTTCGGTATGAACATCGCGGTGGCGTCGCTACTGAAAGAGGCCGCCATGTCGGATGCGATTGTGACCACGGGTGAGCAGAAAGTCGATGACATGACGGGTCTACCTTGGGAGCAAGTCAGCGCGAAAGTGTGGATGAAAAAAGAAGCCATGCTGAACGACATCAACCCAGTTTGGGAAAAAGCGCGTGAAGCTTACAAGACCAACTGTTCTGTCTGTCACACCCAACCGGATGAAGCGCACTTTGATGCCAACACTTGGCCTGGCATGTTCGACGGTATGTTGGCATTCGTCAACTTCGATACCGACAGTGAAGCGCTGGTACTGAAGTACCTGCAAAAACACTCTTCAGATTTTGCTGAAGGCCACCACTAAGCAACGTCATACGGAGTTATAACATGGCGATTACACGAAGAAGTTTTCTGAAAGGTGTCGCAACCACCAGTGCGGCGTCGATCATTGGCCCAAGCCTACTGACCTCAGTTTCTGCCCAAGCGGCAGAAACCACGGGAACTTGGAAAGTCTCCGGTTCTCACTGGGGTGCCTTCCGCGCCCACATCTACGGCGGAAAGGTACAAGAGCTGAAAGCGTTGGAGTTGGATACCCACCCAACGGAAATGTTGAACGGCATTCAAGGCATTCTGTACAGCCCATCTCGCGTGCGTTACCCAATGGTGCGCCTCGATTGGTTGAAAAAACACAAATACAGTGCAGAAACGCGCGGTAACAACCGTTTTATCCGTGTGACTTGGGATGAGGCGATTGACCTATTCTACCGTGAATTAGAGCGTGTGCAGAAGCAATACGGCCCTTGGGCACTGCACGCAGGCCAAACCGGTTGGAACCAAACCGGTGCTTTCCACAACTGTACCGCGATGATGCAACGCGCGGTGGGTATGCACGGTAACTACATCACCAAAGTCGGGGATTACTCGACTGGTGCTGGTCAAACCATCATGCCTTACGTACTGGGTTCAACCGAAGTTTACGCGCAAGGTACCTCTTGGAGCGAGATTTTAGACAACTCAGACAACATCATTCTGTGGGCAAACGATCCGGTGAAAAACCTGCAAGTGGGTTGGAACTGTGAAACGCACCAGTCTTTCGGCTATCTGGATCAACTGAAAGAGAAAGTCGCAAAAGGCGAGATCAACGTGGTTTCTGTTGACCCAGTGAAAAACAAAACGCAGCGTTTCTTACAAAACGATCACTTGTACATCAACCCACAAACTGACGTGGCGTTTATGCTGGCGCTCGCGCATGTGTTGTATACCGAAAATCTGTACGACAAGAAGTTCATTGAAACTTACTGCTTGGGATTTGAAGAGTTCATCCCTTACGTACTGGGTAAGAGCAAAGATAAGGTTGAAAAAACGCCTGAGTGGGCAGCGACAATCTGTGGCGTGAAACCCGATGCGATCCGCGATTTCGCCCGTATGTTGGTCAATGGTCGTACTCAGCTGCTGTTTGGTTGGTGTATCCAACGTCAAGAGCACGGGGAGCAGCCGTACTGGATGGGCGCGGTACTGGCGGCCATGATCGGTCAAATCGGTCTGCCGGGTGGCGGTATCTCTTATGGTCACCACTATTCAGGCATCGGCGTACCTTCAACGGGGTTTGCGGGTCCTGGCGGCTTCCCACGTAACCTTGACCAAGGTGCGAAGCCGAAGTGGGATAACAATGACTTCAACGGTTACAGCCGCACGATTCCGGTTGCTCGCTGGATTGATGCGATTCTCGAACCGGGTAAGAAGATCAACCACAACGGAAATACAGTCACGCTGCCCGGTTTCAAGATGATGGTGATTTCGGGTTGTAATCCTTGGCACCACCATCAAGACCGCAACAAAATGAAGCGTGCGTTCCAGAAACTGGAGACTGTGGTGACGATTGATTTCAGTTGGACGGCAACCTGCCGCTTTTCTGACATCGTACTGCCTGCTTGCACCCAGTGGGAACGTAACGACATCGACTCTTACGGTTCCTACTCCGGTAAAGGCCTGATTGCGATGCATCGTTTGGTTGACCCGCTGTTCCAGTCACGTACTGACTTTGAAATCATGACCGAGCTGACTCGTCGTTTTGGCCGTGAAAAAGAGTACACCCGTGGCATGGATGAGATGGAGTGGGTACGTTCACTGTATGACGAGTGTAAGAAAGCCAACGAAGGTAAATTTGCCATGCCAGAATTCGAAGAGTTCTGGGAAAAAGGCTTCCTTGATTTTGGTACAGGCACACCTTGGGTTCGTCATGCGGATTTCCGCAAAGATCCTGAAATCAATGCATTGGGTACGCCTTCTGGTTTTATCGAAATTACGTCACGTAAGATCGGTCGCTACGGTTATGAACACTGCCAAGAACACCCAATGTGGTTTGAGAAAACCGAACGTTCACACGGGGGGCCGGGCTCTGACAAACATCCGTTCTGGTTGCAATCATGCCACCCAGATAAGCGTCTGCACTCACAAATGTGTGAAGCCGAAGCATTCCGCGCGACTTACGCAGTGCAGGGGCGTGAGCCAGTGTACATCAACCCACTGGATGCGAAAGCCAAAGGTATTAAAGATGGCGATCTGGTGCGTGTATTCAACGACCGTGGTCAGCTATTGGCGGGAGCGGTGCTGAGTGACAGCTATCCACGTGGCGTGATCCGCATTGAAGAGGGGGCTTGGTATGGCCCGCTGACTGAGAAAGTTGGGGCGATCTGTACTTACGGCGATCCCAATACACTGACTCTGGATCTTGGTACGTCAGAGCTGGCGCAAGCCACTTCTGCCAATACCTGTATCGTTGATTTTGAGAAATTCCGTGGTGAAGTGCCTCCTGTAACCTCATTCGGTGGCCCAATCGAAGTCATCTAGTCATCTCTTTAACGTAAAATGCGCGTTATCCCTCAAGCCAGCGTTCAACGCTGGCTTTTTTCTTCTCTTTTATCCGTAAATCCGCTTAATCTGTCGCCAAATGAACCGTTGGATACGGTTGGAACACACAAAACGTGAACCAATTAACGTCATGCGTAAGCCATTGGTCAGACACTCAGAGCAAAAAGGAGAGAATCAATGAGCCATCTCAGATTAGCGAATGGGCGAGAAATCCTAGTGCAGCAAGCGGATATTGAGCTGGAGATCGCAGGCAATGAGCTTTTTGCACGGTATATCGGGTTACACAATCGACCTTTTGAGCGCCGTTATCCACTGTTTAGCACTTTACTGGATGTCGAATCGGATGCCCGCTTAGTGGGGGATGGGTTTCAAATGCTGTCGCAAGCCTCAGGTACGCTAAGCCATATCCAAGAAGTTGGACGATGCCCAGATAACAATCTCAGTTACCGCATCTATCCGCATGATGCGCCAAAGCGTTTTTACAATACCTTGATGATAGAGGCCGCTGGCCGCTATCTGTTGTTTGGCTTTACTTCTTGCCAGCGTTTTGCGGGCTTTTTTGAAGTGCACCGTCACCCGCAGCATTGGGTGTTAAGCGCGTTTATTGATGGAGAGGAAACCCGCCCACAAGACTGGATCACCAATCAGTTGGAATCGGTGATTTGCTTAGAAGGCGAGTCCATGTCGGAGCTTTACCAAGCCTATGCCGAGGCGATTTCTCGCCAGCATCCGCCAAGACCCCATCTCAAAGATCCCGCACCAATGGGCTGGTGTTCTTGGTACGCTTATTATGCAGAGGTGACCGAGCAAGATATCAAAGAGAATGTCGCGATATTGGCGGAGCGTCACCCAGAATTGGAATGGGTGCTGCTGGATGACGGCTATCAAGCCTTTATGGGCGATTGGCTTACGCCATCCCAAAAATTCCCCAGTGGTATTGAGCAAGTGATTGCCGATATTCGCGCACAAGGTAAAAAGCCCGCTATCTGGCTTGCCCCTTTTATCGCGGAAGCGGATTCGGCAGTTTTTCGTCAGCACCCAGACTGGTTTGTGAAAAATGCCGCAGGTCAGCCACTCAAAGCCGAAGAGATCACTTATGGCGGTTGGCGTTGTACTCCTTGGTATGTGTTGGATTGCTCTCATCCTGACGTGCAAGAGCATTTGACCCAAGTGGTCAAAACCTTACGTGAAGAGTGGGGCGTTGAACTGTTTAAGCTGGATGCCAACTACTGGGGAACGCTACAAGGCCAGCGTTTTCAATCCGGTGTTACGGGTGTAGAAGCGTATCGAATGGGCATGTAAGCCATCGCGGAAGGCGCAGGCGATGGGTGGCTACTCGGTTGTAATGCGCCGATGTGGCCTTCACTGGGTTTGGTGGATGCAATGCGTGTGTCGGATGATGTAGAGCGCAATGCCGATCGCTTTTGCCAAATTGCCCGTGAAACCTTAATGCGCAGTTGGCAGCACCGGCAACTGTGGCAAATCGATCCGGATTGCTTAACGCTCACCTCGCTGCCCAATCAAAGTGCCGATCGCGCCAGCTACGAATTCCACCGCAATTTGCTGCTTGCCAGCGGTGGTTTGCTATTGTCAGGCGACCCACTGCCGAAATTAACACCGTTTGCAAAACAGAGCCTGAAACGTTTACTCAAACGATTCCAATACAGTCAGAAGGCGGCCAAAATCACTTCCTTGAGTATGCGCCATGCCTTCTTACCGCTGACCGATAAAAATGATCTTCACTGCTTGTTTAACTTCAACGGTAAAGCTCAGGAGTTTACCTTGGTCGCCAATCATCCGGTGCAATAGTATGACTATTGGACAGGAGAGCAATTAAGCAGCGAACCTTCCAAACTGCTCATCGTTAACTTAGAGAAGGGGTTACAAAGCCGCGCCATTTTTACAGTGGGTTAGTTTCAAGTAGGACGGGTATATATCAATTAAGACAGAGGGGCTGATTGCCCCTCTGTCTTTCAATTACATTTCAAATAACCAAAAGTAACCGTAGCCCACTATCGCGGCGGGAATTGAGGAATAGAGCGTGGCCATTAACGCGGCTTTCGGTGCTAACGCAATGGCGGGGAATAACGCATCACCATCGTTCGAAATCGCATTCGACAATTGGGCCGAAAACGGAAGTGCACCCGACAAGTACAGACTGGTGACGAGGATCTGCGGTCCGCAGCCGGGTAAGAGGCCAATCATAATGCCGAGTGCTGGCATCCATACGCCCCAATTCCCCCAATTTGCGCCAATTTCAAATCCCGTAAAGTGCAGGGTCAATTCGAAGGCAAGAAAGGCGATGATCACCCACGCACTTACGAAGTTGGTATCTTGCGCGGCTTTTTGCATCGGGTGTGAAGTGCGGATTTTATCGTCTTCACTCACGGTTGATTGATAATCTTCAATTTCTTGCGTGAGCGCCCACAGCAACATGCTGCTAACGGCCAGTAAAGCACCGATCCATTCGATACTCATTTCAGGCAGTGACAACACTTGGTTGATGTCGATTTGAAATGAAGAGGCAAACGCCACTAGGGATGCAGGGAGTAAAAGGTATTTCCAGAATAACCCTTGGAGATTGATCGCTTTAAAAGAGACGGTGCTAGTGGCGGAGCAGCAAGATGTCCGCAGTTTATTGCTCAGTTCAGTGAGCGCAGGACGCATAAAATCATCCCGATGCAGAGCATTGATCACTAGACCAGTGATACAACCCGTTACAACCCCAATCCCAATCACATAAAGCCCAGTCACTGGTTGGCTGGCGAGCAGCAAGAAAGCGGCATCGCCCATCGTGGCCGTTAATACCGCGACCAAAGCTCCAAAACCCACTTTGCCGCTGACAAATTGCGTAGTGACAACAATCGCCCCTCCGCAACCTGGCAAAGCACCCAGTAGAGCGGCAATCACCACTTGTAGGTTTCGCGAGCGGTGATAAGCGCTGACTAAAGCGTGTGCACCATCCAGCCAGCGAGACACCCAATGATAAATTGCTAAAGTAAAGGCCACATAAGTTGACACTGCCCAGAATGAATCCGCTAAGGTTTCGACTGTCACTGCGCGAGTATTCTCACTGACAAGCAAAGCAAAGAGAGCGATAGGCAGCAGCAGTCGCTTGTATCTGAGGTTAAACAGAGAGACAAGGACGCGATGATTTGCCATGTTTGGCCATTTTAGAGAGTTCATAGAATACCGCGCGCAATGAATGAGAATTATTATCGACAATATAGTTGAGAACTATTCGCAATTTCAAGCGAGTTGTTGGCAGAAAAAGGTTTTTTTGATTTAGCACCATGAAGAAATTATGAAATTGAGTAGAGTGCACCCTTTGTTTACGCCCGTTTGATGGCAAAGAGAAAATAGGTAACAGAATGATTTTAGTCGTTGGTCATAAAAACCCAGACAGTGACAGTATTTGTAGCGCATTAGTGGCGGCTGAGCTTTTAAAAGCGCGTGGTTTAGAAGCGAAGGCGGTACGCCAAGGTGAAATCAACCGTGAAACGCAACATATTCTGAATGTGGCAGGCGTTGAGCAACCAGAATTACGTACCAGTGTGGCGGGCGAACAAGTGTGGTTGGTGGATTACACCGATTTAGCGCAAGCACCGGATGATCTCAATCAAGCCGAAATTCTTGGGATTGTCGATCACCATCGTCTTGGTGATGTGATGACAGTGAATCCACTGGAAGCGTGGATTTGGCCTGTCGGTTGTACCAGCACTATTTTGTTCAATCTGTTCAAAATGGAAAATGCAGAAATCACACGCCCACTCGCGTTACTGATGATCTCTGCCATTTTGTCTGACACGGTTGGCTTTGCCTCACCAACCTGCACGCAAAAAGATCGTGATGCGGTGGCTGAGTTAGCGGTATTAGCGGGCATTACCGATCTGGAAGGCTTTATCAAAGCGCTACTGATTGCGAAAACTGACATTGAAGGCTTAAGTGCGGCGCAGCTGGTCGAAAAAGATCTTAAAGCTTACCCATTCAATGGACGTGAGTTGGTGGTTGGTCAGGTTGAACTGGCTACGCTAGAGCAAGTCGCGGATATGATTGATGCCTTGGAGGCAGATCTGCAACGTCGTTGTGATGAGGAATCATTGGCGCTTGCAGCACTGATGCTGACCGACATCACTACCGCGCAAACTCGTCTGCTGTTTAAAGGAGAATGGTCAGAAAAACTGGCTAAGCATGCAAAAGACGGCGTACTGATGATGGAAAACACCCTAAGTCGTAAGAAGCAAGGTTGGCCTTGGCTACAAACGGAACTGGCTTGATTGCCACTTCGCGGTTAACATTCTTGTTAAGCAACGCTCACGCTGTATGCCGTGGGCGTTTTTTTATCTCTGATTGTAGGCGGTATCCTGCAATTTCATCGTTCAGTAGAATGGCAACATTAGGTGGGGAAAACATGTCCAATCCATTAACCGCAGAGCAAATGGCGCTCATCAACCAGTATGACCAAGAGCAACGATTCAACTACTGCCTGAAAGAGATTGTGGCTAACCAGCAAGTGTGGATTTTAAAAGATGAGCACGGCTGCGTAATGCTTAATACGGAAGAGGAAGAGTGTGTTCCGGTATGGCCGCATCGTGAATTTGCGCAAGCGTGGGCAACTGGCGAATGGGCTGAGTGTGAGCCAGAATCGATTGGCTTGAACAAATGGTTTAGTCGCTGGACACAAGGGTTAGAGCAGGATGATTTATCTGTAGTGGTTTTTCCAAATGATAATGAAGAAGGGGTGATTTTGTTCCCTGATGAGTTCGATTTTGAACTGAAAAAGCTTGCTAACCGTCGCTAAGTTATTGTCGGCCATTTTTTGCTGGTGAAACTGAAACTAGCGCAACCATTCATACAGCGGTGAGGAACGCGCGACTCCCACCGCTTTCTCCAATACACCTTGTTGCTCGTACTGTTTGAGCTTTGCTTTGAGCACACTTTGCAGTTGCGGTTGCCTCATGCCACTGCTTAATTCAGGTTCGTAGAGCAGCTTGAGTAAAATCACATCCAATGGGGACAGCAAATCTTCCGGCGTTTTATCGTTAAAGATCGAAGGGTAGGCGAGCTCTGAATCATTGGGTAATCCCATCACCTGAGTGATCTCCTCGACAATACACGCCAGCAGTTTGCCATGGTCACGAGCTTGATCGACCGGAATCACGACTGAAGCCGCAACAATCTCAGAGGCCGAATTGGTGGAATAATTGGCCTGACAGATTGCACCATGCATGGTTTGGGTGGCGGATTTACCCGCCACCTCTTCTAAGGCTTGTTGCCACTTTGATTGTTGGGTGAACACCCAAATTACGTTGGCCTCAGTGCGGCTGGTCACCACCTGAATCGAGTGCCCAGTCACTTGGGCGAGGTGTTGTACATGATCGCGTGCTAATTGCTCATGCAGGGCTTTATCAGGCACTTGGTGATCAAAATAGATGCGCAGAGGCTCACGCCATTTACTGAGCGGTTTTTCACCTGCGGAGTACTCGTTACGCAGTGCAACGTTGAGAAAAGCCCGTTCAATAAAGGCGGGATCGCGCCAATTCTCTTGACCAAAGGCACAGTGGCTAATAAGGGTGAGAAGCCCGAGCGCAATCCCTCTTTTCATCATTCAATACTTAAAGGTGGGAGCCTTGGTAAAGTGGCTCTCAATCATGCGTTGGGTGATGGGATGCTGAGGATCCGCCAACACTTCGTGAGTTTCCCCCGATTCCACCACGTCTCCTTCATGCATGACGATGATTTTGTCAGTGATGTGCTTGATCACTCCGATATGCTGGGATACATACACAAAGGAGACGCCCATCTCTTCTTGCAGTTCCAAAAACAGATTGAGGATTTGCGAGCGCATCGCCATATCCAGACCGTTCAACGCCTCATCGGCAATAATGATGGAAGGCTGTAAGATGAGCGCACGAGCCAAGCAGACACGCTGTTTTTGTCCAGTCGCCAGCATCTGCGGATAGAAGTAAGCATGCTCTGGCAGTAAACCGACACGTTGCAACGTATCTTTTACGCGGCGCATTCGCGCTTCAGGTGTCATGCTGGTATTTCGTTTCAGCGGCCCTTCCAGAATTGTTCCGATCTGTAAACGTGGATTGAGCGAGGTATTCGGGTCTTGGAAAATCATCCGGATCAATTTACAGCGCGTCGAGTAGTCTTTGTGTTCTAACAACTCCCCGTTGACGCGGATCTCGCCACCGGTCGGTGCAACCATCCCCGCTAACATGCGAGCGAGGGTAGATTTTCCTGAGCCATTTTGACCAATAAAACCAATGGTTTGTCCTGCTTCAAGAGTAAAGCTGACTGGCTTTACCGCATGTTGGATCTGTTTGCGTAAAAAGCCTGAGCGAGTGACAAAGTCTTTGTGCAGATTGGTGACTTCTAACAGCGCACTCATTGTGGCGACTCCATATTGAGCGGGAAATGGCAAGAAAATTTATGGTTTTTTACCCAGCGTGAATGAGGGACTTCAACACACTGACGCTGAGCGTAAGGGCAACGTGGCCCTAAGCGGCAGCCAATCGGTAAGTGTTGCAGTGGCGGAATTGAGCCGGGGAGAGATTGTAATTTCTGTTTGTGCGGGATCCAGTCACTAAAATCTGGCATGGCTTTCAGCAGCGCTGCGGTGTAGGGGTGCTTTGGCTCTGCCACAATTTTTGCAGTTTCCGCCGATTCCACCGATTGCCCGCAATACATAACCGTAATGCGATCCGCCCACTGAGTAATGGTGGTTAAGTCATGGCCGATGAGCAGGATCGAGGTGTTATTGACCTGATTCATGCGACTCAGCAAACGCAAAATTTGCGATTGAGTGATGGGATCCACGTCGTTGGTGGGTTCATCTGCGATCAGCAATTTCGGTTTAGCGGCAATGGCCATCGCAATCATCACTTTCTGACACTCGCCATCCGTCAGCTCATAAGGGTAGCTAGACATGATGTCTTTGTGATCTTTGATGCCGACTTTGTGCAGCAAAGCAATCGCCTGCTTTTTCCGCCATGTGAAACGCTCCCACCAGCGTCCTTCGAAGGTGCGAAATGGGATGGACTCAATCAGTTGTCGTCCAACCTCTTCAGATGGATCAAGACAGGTGGAAGGCTCTTGGAAAATCATTGCCACATCGCGTGCGATCACGCGTCGGCGTTCACGCGGGGTGAGCTGCAACAAATCAATATTGCCAAGACGCATACGGTCAGCCGTGACGCGCCAGTTTTCTTTACAGATACCAACAATCGCTTTCGCAACCAAGCTCTTACCTGAGCCTGATTCACCCACTAAGCCACGAATTTCCCCTTCATTCATGGTCAAGCTCATACGATCAACCGCTTTCACAAGACCTTGTGGAGTATCAATCTCAATCGTCAAGTGACGAATATCAAGTAACGGCATTATTCGACTCCCGCATTGAGGGCTTGGCGTGCACCATCGCCGACCAAGTTAATCACTACCACCGTAAACATAATGGCTAAGCCGGGGAGAGTCACTGTCCAAGGGGCAATATAGATGAGCTCGACTGAATCACCGAGCATCGCTCCCCACTCTGTACTGGGCGATTGAGCACCAAGCCCTAAAAATCCGAGCGCGGTGATATCCAGAATCGCAATCGAGAGTGCCATGGTAATTTCCGCTACGATAATGGGCAGAATATTAGGAAAAATGGAATGCCAGAGCAGATAAAATTCATTCGCTCCGTCTAATCGCGCTGCCATGACATAATCTTTTTCCACTTCATTGTGTACCGCAACATACACGGAGCGAATAAAGCGCGGGATCAGTGCCAGACCAATCGCCAGTAAAATGTTGAACTCACCGGCACCCAGAAAGGCCACAAAAATGATCGCCAATAGCAGTGAGGGGATAGACATCACCGTATCGAGAATATGGTTTAAGGTACTAGAAAGCAGTCCTTTGGTCATGCCAGCCAGTGCACCAATGGTTCCACCGACTAGGGTTGCAATCAGTGTAATCAGGACGGCAGCACCTATGCTAAACAGCGAACCATCAATCAGGCGAGACAAGATATCTCGCCCCAGATCATCGGTGCCAAGGAAATAATCAACGGTACCTTCGGGCTCCCAAGAAGGGGGCAGGAGCAATACGCTGGAGTGCATTTGCGGGTCGTAAGGTGCAATCCAAGGCGACAAAATGGTCACCAATGCAATAAAGAGCAAAGACCACAAGCCAAACATGGCGAGATTGTTCGCGCGAAAGCTTCGCCAGAAACGCTCAAACTGGGTTGGAATATGTTCTTCTTGATAAATACTATCGCTTAACATACCACTCTTTCCTTACCAAGGGGTTAGCTGCTGCGCCAATCAAATCAGAGAGGATATTGGCCGTTAAGACCAGAGTACCGACAACGATAACGCCTGCTTGAATCGACATAAAATCACGGTTGGCTAATGCATCCAATAACCAACGGCCGATACCCGGCCAGTTAAAGATCGATTCAGTAATAATGGCTAAGGTCAGCATGCTGGAAAGTTGAACGCCAAATTTCGGGATCATCGGCGGAATCGCATTGCGTAAAACGTGCTGAGTGACGATTTGATAGTTAGACAAGCCTTTAATTTTGGCGGCACGGATATAGTTTTGGTTCATGACTTCGGCAACCGAAGCGCGCATTTGGCCGATGACTTGCGTGGTCGGCGCCAGCGCCAGCACTAAGCAGGGCAGCGTTAAATGCTCTATCACACTTTGCAGCGCTTGGCTGCGGTAGGGGGATTGAGACAAAAAGGCATCAATCAGGGCAAAGCCGGTAACGTGATCAATTTGATACAGCAAGTCATAGCGTCCCGCCACAGGAAATACCGGGAAATGCAGTGAAAACGCCATGATCATCATCAGCGCCAGCCAGAAAATAGGGGCAGAATATCCCGACATCGAAATGAACGAGATAATAGTGTCTAACCATTTCCCTTGTCGCATTCCCGCCAGTGTTCCGATAGGAATTCCTACGAGCAAAGAGAGGATAAACGCGATGGTACACAGCTCAATGGTGGCCGGAAATACCACCAGTAACTCATGGAGAATCGGTACCCCATTTTTATTGAGGCCAAAGTTGAATTCCATCAGTTGCACCAAATAGCTTGACCATCCTTGCCAAAAGCCGATCAGCGTCCAAGGCGAGTGCGGGTCAAATCTGGCTAAGCTGTAGCCGACCATGGTCAAGATAAGCAAGGTGATGATAAATAAGTTAAATTTACGGACCGTATAGACGAACATTACTCGGCCACCCTCTCGACAGTATTAAACGGTTGGACATTAAATGGACTAATGCGAATGCCCGTTAATGATTTGCTATAAGCGGTAAACTGTATGCCGTGGGCGAGAGGAATCACCGGAAACTCCTGATTGAGGATATTTTGCGCCTGATGATACAGATTGAGGCGATAGCGCGGTTTATTGGCTTCTAGCGCCAAGTCCAACAGAAAATCAAAATCACTGTCGCACCACATGGAAACGTTGAGACCTGCGCGGTTGGAATCACAAGAGAGTAAGGGGCGTAAGAAGTTATCTGGGTCACCCGTATCTCCCGTCCAGCCACTTAAGTACAGGTCAATATTGTTGCGTATACTCAGCTCTTGGCGCTCTGAGCGATCTTCACTGATGAGGCGTAATGTCACCCCAATGTCGGCGAGATTCGCTTGGATCAGCTCTGCCGTTTTGCGCGGGCTAGGATTGTACGCTTTCGGCTCTACAGGTACTGACATGGTCAGCTCCAGACCCGTTGCAAATCCAGCTTCACGCAGCAAAGCTTGCGCGTAGTTACGATCGTAGCGAATCTGCGCCGTATCTTGCTGATAGGCCCAAGAGGTGGGGGGCAAGATGGTAAAAGCGATGCTTCCGGTACCGTAATAGACAGAATCCAAGATATTTTGTCGATTAATCGCGAAATTGAGTGCTTTACGCACGCGATTGTCATTTAACGCAGGATGTTGAGTGTTCACCGCGATAAAGGCCACATTCATCGCAGGTGTGGTTTGCAGCACAATATCTGGGTTCTTTTCAATCGCAGGCAGTTGGCTGGAAATCGGTGCATTGAGCACATCACATTCATTGCGCAGCAATTTGGCCAGCATGCCAGTCCCACGTTGTGAAATATCAAACACCACTTGCTCGACTTTTGCCGCACCTTCCCAATATTGGGGATGACGTTTCAAGCGAATTAAATCGCGCGGATGGTATTCGGCAAGGTAAAAAGGCCCAGTACCCAGAGGAAGGTTATCCAGCTTCTCTTTTTCATCATCAATGATGAGCTGATTGGCGTATTCCAACGACAGAATCACCGCGTGGCTAGTGGCGATGTTGGATAAAAAACTGTTATCAGGCCGGCTAAGGACAAACTTTACGGTTAAGTCATCGAGCGCGCTGACATCAACCAATAGATTCTGAAAATCAATGCCTTTAAACCAAGGATATTGAGTTTGGCCTACTTTGTGGTAGGGATTGGTCGGGTCAATAATGCGTCGAAAACTGAACACGACGTCATCGGCATTGAGGGGACGTGTCGGGCTAAACCAGGGAGTGGTTTGAAACGCGACATCGGGACGCAGCTTAAACACATACTCAAGTCCGGTGCTATTGACGGTCCAGCTACTGGCTAAACTGGCAACGGGTAAGTGTGTTTCGGGGTCTATTGTCAGCAAGGTGTTGTAGATCTGCGGACCGAGTGCATCAGAGGTGATATCGTTATCCGCCAACTGCGGATTAAAGGTGGTCGGCGCACTTTCACCACAGTAGACAAAGCCGCTACTGCGGATCTTGCTGTGGTCGATGTTTTCTCCGCAGCCTGCCAGCAGAGTCATGCTGCACAGCCCTAGCGTAAATCGTAATAATGCATTCATAGTGATCTGAGTCAGTCACGAGGCGTTGGCCAGAGTCTGGCAAGCCTCAAAATCCCGCTAATTTACCATTGTTTTTCGAACGAAACCAAGTGAAAAGGCGCATTTACCGCATATCACTCAACGTGAGGCGAGGCGTTTTCACTGTTCATTTGTGGGTACTTTCTCATCATGCCTCGAAATTGATGATAGCTGAGTCCCAGCAACTGCGCGGCGTGCTTTTGATTAAATTTCGCTTGCGTGAGTGCCGCTTGTAACAACTCAATATCACACTGTTGCTGCCATGCCTTGTAGTCAAGAGGCAAATGGAAGTCGGTACGAGTGGTATGGCGAACGTCAACCTGCTCAGACTCATCGGTGACAATGTCACTGGATTGGAACGGGTTAAAGACTAACTGATCAATTGGTTGGCTATTCAACCCATGTTGATACACCGCGCGCTCCACCACGTTTTTCAGCTCACGCACATTGCCCGGCCAAGAGTAGGCTTGCAGTTGGTGTAATGCATTGGGGCTAAAGCCAACAAAGAGTGGCAGTTGTAGTTCACGGCACATGCGAATAGCAAAATGTTCGGCAAGCAGCGCAATATCTTCTGGCCGATGGCGAAGTGCGGGCAAATGAATCACGTCAAACGCCAGTCGGTCCAGTAAGTCTGCGCGAAATGTGCCTTGCTGAGCCATTTGCGGTAAATTCGCGTTGGTTGCACATACCAAGCGCACATTCGCGTTTAATACTTGGTTACCACCGACACGTTCATATTGGCCGTATTCGATCACGCGTAGCAGTTTTTCTTGCACTGAGAGTGGTGCAGTGGCCAATTCATCTAAAAACAGCGTACCGCCTTCGGCACGTTCAAAACGTCCTTGATGGCGTCCTTTGGCTCCAGTAAACGAGCCTGACTCATGGCCAAACAGCTCTGAATCGATCAGTCCTTCACTGAGCGTCGAGCAGTTTAGCGACACCAGCGGTTGTTCCCAACGTTTTGATAAATAGTGCAAGCGCTGGGCGATCAACTCTTTACCCGTTCCGCGCTCGCCAATGACCAGCACAGGACGATCGATCGGCGCTAAACGTGAGACTTTGTCTAACACCGCTAAAAACGCAGGTGACTCTCCGAGCAAGCTCTGTTGCATTCTCTATTTCCTCAAAGTGGTGAAATTGACCAACTGTTGGCGAATTTCATCATAGCATGCTAAGTGAAAAAGTCGGTATATTTGTAATTGTTTGAAAAATATGGATTTAAAAGTTGGCACGTAATTTGGATTTATCTTTGCAACCAACGCACAGCATGGGGCTGCAGCGGTAATCTCAGTGTTTGGCACTGAAGGATAGGAGAAACGTCATGGGTATTTTTTCTCGTTTTGCAGACATCGTAAATTCCAACATCAGCGCGCTACTGGACAAAGCAGAAGATCCAGAAAAAATGATCCGCCTGATTATTCAGGAGATGGAAGATACGTTAGTGGAAGTGCGTACCAATTCCGCCAAAGCAATGGCAGATAAAAAAGAGCTGGCGCGTAAAGTGGAGTCGATTGAACAGCAGTTAGAGGATTGGCAGAACAAAGCGACATTGGCGCTGACTAAACAACGTGAAGATTTGGCGCGCGCGGCACTGATCGAGAAGCAGAAACTGCAACATGTGTTGAAAGGTTTGCACACAGAGCAGATGCTTGTCGAAGAAACCATTGAAAAGCTAACAGGCGAAATTGGTAAGCTCGAAACCAAAATCACTGAAACTCGTGCGAAACAGCAAGCGTTAGCGATTCGTAGCCAAGCGGCGAGTCATCGTCGCGATGTGCAGCGTCATTTGCACGCGGGTCGTACCGAAGAAGCGATGGCAAAGTTTGAGCAGTTCTCGCGTAAAGTCGATGAGCTGGAAGCGGAAGCCGATCTTTATGCACAATCAGGCCAAGCGCGCTCTTTAGAGCAAGAATTTGCTGAGCTACAAGCACAAGATGAGATTGAAAAAGAGCTCAACAAGCTTAAAGCTCAGATGAAATCAGACCAATAATTGGGAGTAGACTATGTCCTCATTTTTTATCGCTGTGCCATTGATCGTTTTTTGTATCTTTGTTGCACCGCTGTGGCTGATCCTCCACTACCGGAGTAAACGCAAAACCGGGGATGGTCTATCGGATGAGGAGCTGCAACTTCTGCGCACCCTGTCGGATAAGGCAAATCGCTTGCAAGACCGCGTGGAAACCTTAGAGCGGATCTTGGACGATGAAACCCCAAACTGGAGAAATCGCTATGAGTAAACGCGAGCTGTACCGCGACCCATATAACGGCAAAATAGCGGGGGTTTGTGCAGGGTTAGCGAATTACTTCGGCCTAGAGGTTTGGCTGGTGCGAATTTTAGTGATCACCGCAGCCTTGCTGGGTGGGACGTTTTTAGTGCTGGTCGCTTATGTGGCCATGGCTCTGATGCTGGAGAAGCTACCGAAGCAGTACCGCGAAGATATTCGTAGTCAGCAAGCGCATACGCTGAAAAGCAAACCTTGGGCACAAGGGCAAGCACCAAAAGAGCTGTTGCACACGCTAGATCGCGATCTCAGCCAAGTCGAGAGTCGAATTCGTGGTGTGGAGGCGTATGTCACCTCCGAAGCGTTTAAGGTCAACCGCGAGTTTCGCAAACTCTAGTCACCAGCGCCAATTACAAATCGTGGTGAATAGATAGGCGCGAGTTATTATTGAGCGGTATGAAATGCCGCTCTCACTTTCGCTAATATTTGGTGAAAAATCGATGGCGCGAGTGGAGTTAACGCACTGATTCACCTATGTTTGAGCTATGTCTAAGCATAGGTAATTGGTATGAACAAAACCCTTTTGGCCTTTTCTATCTGCTCCACTTTGCTGGTGGGGTGTGGAAAAGAGCTTCCTCCCGTGCCTGAGCCCGATTCGCGGCCAGCTAAATTGACGACTGTGTCCGTAGGTAACAACACCTTTTCTCGCCAATTTCCAGCCACTACGGCGGCTGGCGATCGCGCGGTGCTCGCTTTCCGTGTACCCGGACAACTACAAACCATTGATGTTTTAGCCGGACAAGAGGTGAAGAAAGGTGAGGTACTTGCCAGACTCAACCCTGACGAATATGCGTTGTTAGAACAGCAAGCCAGCGCCAATTTTCAATTAGCCGATGTGCAATTTCAGCGGGCACAGCGATTACGACAAGACAAAGTCGTTTCCGAGCAGGATTTCGACCAAGCTCAAGCCAATCACAATTCCGCGAAAGCCACCTGGGAACAAGCCAAAGCCAATCTGCGTTATACCCAATTGATCGCCCCTTATGATGGCACTATTTCGCTGATCCCAGCAGAGCAGTATGAGTATGTCGCAGCCAAGCAAGGGGTGATGAATATTCAAACCAATCAACTGCTCAAAGTGCAGTTTCTCCTTCCCGATCATTTGCTTAATCGCTTTTCTCGCGATGGTGTAGAAGCGCATATGGTGTTTGACTCGTTCCCTAACCGCCAATATCCGTTGCAATTTCAAGAGATAGATACCGAGGCCGATTCCAAAACCCGCTCCTATAAAGTGACTATGGTGATGGAAAGACCCAATGATGTCGGCATTTTGCCGGGTATGGCGGGGCGTGTAAGCCTCATGGCTCCGAGCGGTAGCGCGACGGTGATCCCCACTTCTGCATTGTTTGCAGAGCAAGGGGGAAAATACGTATGGCGAGTCGATGACGCGGGGCTGGTCAGTAAAGCTGCGGTCACTTTGAATGAACAACGCCAAGTGCTTACAGGCTTAAATGATGGCGACCGGATCATTATTTCCGGTGTCAGTGGCGTGACCGAGGGCATAAAAGTGCGTGAATGGGTCAAGGAGCGAGGGCTGTAGGATGAAAATAATTCGTTACACCGCTTGGTTGGCTCACTTACTGTTGATCGCAGGATGCAGTGAACCCACGAAGCTCGAACGCGATACGCTACCGCGAGTAAAGGTGGCGCAGGCAGGTGAAAAAGTCAGTGATAAGCTCTTTTTTCCTGCGGTGGCCAATGCGGCTGAACGTTCTCATTTGAGTTTTCGAGTGGCAGGTGAAATCAGTAAGTTCCATGTCAAAGAGGGCGCTCGCGTTAAGCAAGGCGACATCTTGGCTGAAATTGAGCCGACCGATTACCGTTTGGCTGTCGATAATGCTCAAGCACGATTTTCCGTGATTGATAGCCAATATCGGCGTTCACAACCACTTGTCGAAAAAGGCTTATTAGCCAAATCACAGTTTGACGAAATTGCTGCGCAGCGCCAAATCGCTCGTGCTGAGCTTGAGTTGGCGAAACTTCGTCTCTCCTTCACCCAATTACGCGCACCAATGGATGGCATCATCTCGCGTGTCAGCGCTGAGCAGTTTGAAAGTGTTCAGGTTGGCCAACAAATCGTCAATATTCACAATATCGATAGCGTTGAAGTTTTGATTCAACTGCCTGATCGCCTGTATGCGACACAACCGACGGCCAGCGAGTTGGCGAAGATAGAAACCGTGGTGCGTGTCCCAAGTGGTCAAGTTTATCCCGCACGTATCAAAGAATTCACCACTGAGCCAGACCCTGCCACGGGGACATTTACTGTCACCCTTTCTCTGCCCATGCCAGAGCAAGAACTGATCTTGGATGGCATGGCTGTTGAAGTGAGTGCCAAAGGGCAACATGTCGGGCTAAACCCACTCAATACCATCAGTATTCCGATTGAGGCGATTTTGAATGCAGACGGTGATGAGTTAGACAAAACCGCTCAATACGTTTGGTTGCTCAACAACGACAATACGGTGAGCAAACGTCAGGTGCGGTTAGCGAAAGCGTCACGCAGCCATGTTCAAGTCAGTGAAGGAATTAACGCGGGAGATCGTTTAGTGGTCGCTGGCGTTGCAAGATTGAGAGATGGAATGAAAGTACAAGTCCTTGAGGAGCGTGGCCATGAGTGAACAGAAGCAGACCCCGCCAGAGAATAATGAGAACCAAGGTGTTGCCGCTTACTTCATCAATAATCGCGTGATCAGTTGGATGGTTTCGCTGATTTTTTTGATTGGAGGGACGGCCGCATTTTTTAATTTAGGACGTTTGGAAGACCCCGCTTTTACCATTAAAGATGCCATGGTGGTGACCTCTTATCCGGGGGCAACTCCTCAGCAAGTGGAAGAGGAAGTAACTTATCCGCTGGAAAAAGCGATTCAGCAATTAACTTATGTCGATGAGGTGAATTCGATTTCGAGCCGTGGTTTATCCCAGATCACGGTGACAATGAAAAACAATTATGGCCCGGATGATTTGCCGCAAATCTGGGATGAGCTGCGGCGTAAAGTGAATGATTTAAAAGGCGCTTTACCGCCGGGGGTGAATCCGCCTTTGGTTATCGATGATTTCGGTGATGTGTATGGCATCTTGTTGGCGGTCACTGGCGAAGGTTACAGCTACAAAGAGCTACTTGATTATGTGGATTATCTGCGCCGTGAATTGGAGTTAATTGATGGCGTCAGTAAAGTCTCAGTCAGCGGGCAGCAGCAAGAGCAGGTTTTCATCGAGATCTCGATGAAACGGATCAGCACGCTGGGAATTTCGCCGCAAACCGTCTTCAATCTGCTCTCGACACAAAACTTAGTCTCGGATGCCGGAGCGATCCGGATCGGCTCTGAGTATATTCGCATTCATCCGACAGGTGAGTTTGACGATGTGGAGAAATTGGGCGACCTGATCCTGAGTGAAAGAGGCGCACAAGGGCTGATTTATCTACGCGATGTGGCCGAAGTTAAACGTGGCTACGTGGAAGTTCCAAGTAACGTTATCACCTTTAACGGTAAGCTCGCGCTTAACGTGGGGGTCTCGTTTGCTCAAGGCGTCAACGTGGTGGAAGTCGGGCAACGCTTCGATCGCCGTTTGGCCGAGCTCAAATATCAACAACCGATCGGGATTGATATTGCCGAAGTGTATAGCCAGCCCAAAGAAGTCGATAAATCGGTCAGTGGTTTTGTGGTGAGCCTTGGACAAGCGGTCGCCATCGTTATCATCGTATTATTGTTCTTTATGGGGCTGCGCTCGGGGCTGTTGATTGGTCTTATCCTGCTTTTGACTGTACTGGGCACCTTCATTTTCATGCAGTATTTCAAAATCGACCTACAGCGTATTTCATTGGGCGCGCTGGTTATCGCTTTAGGGATGTTGGTGGATAATGCGATTGTGGTGGTCGAGGGGATTTTGATTGGCACGCAGAAAGGCCGAACGCGCTTGCAAGCTGCAACGGACATTGTCACCCAAACCAAATGGCCACTGCTCGGGGCGACAGTGATTGCCGTGACTGCCTTTGCGCCCATTGGCCTGTCGGAAGATGCAACGGGTGAATACTGTGGAACCTTGTTCACGGTATTGCTTATTTCGCTGATGCTGAGTTGGTTTACGGCCATTTCGCTGACGCCATTTTTTGCCGATCTGTTCTTCCGTGGTCAGAAAGCGCCAGCCAGCGGTGAAGAAAGCGATCCCTACCAAGGTTTTATCTTTGTGGTCTATCGCCGATTCCTTGAGTTTTGTATGAGGCGCGCTTGGCTAACGATGGGCGTGTTGGTGCTCGGACTTGCAGCGAGTTTGTATGGCTTTACCAAAGTGAAACAAGCTTTCTTCCCATCATCGACTACCCCTATGTTTATGGTCGATGTTTGGATGCCTGAAGGGACGGATATTCGAGCGACGGATGCCATTTTATTAGAGCTGGAAAAATGGTTGTCGGCTCAAGAAAGTGTCGACAGCGTGACCACTACCGCAGGCAAAGGTCTACAACGCTTCATGCTGACTTACTCACCAGAGAAAAGTTATGCCGCTTACGGTGAGATCACCACACGGGTTACGGACTACCAACAGCTCGCTGCCTTGATGGCGCGTTTTCGGGCGCACTTAGACGCCCGCTATCCTCAGATTAACTACAAGCTGAAACAGATTGAGTTAGGGCCAGGTGGCGGAGCCAAAATTGAAGCGCGCATTGTAGGTTCAGACCCAACGGTACTGCGCAGTATCGCAGCGCAAGTGATGGATGTGATGTACGCTGACCCCGGTGCCTACAACATCCGCCACGATTGGCGTGAACGCACCAAAGTGTTGGAGCCGCAGTTTAATGAAAGCCAAGCGCGTCGTTATGGGATCACCAAGGCGGATGTGGATGAGTTTTTAGCCATGTCATTCTCGGGTAAAACCATAGGGGTGTATCGGGATGGCACCACCTTGATGCCGATTGTGGCACGTTTGCCGGAAGAAGAGCGGGTGGACATTCGTAATATCGAAGGCATGAAAATCTGGAGCCCAGCACTGAGTGAGTATATTCCATTGCAGCAAGTGACTCTTGGTTACGAAATGCGTTGGGAAGATCCGCTGATTGTGCGTAAAAATCGTAAGCGCATGCTGACGGTGATGGCGGACCCAGATTTGTTAGGCGAAGAAACCGCTGCCACGTTACAACAGCGTTTGCAGCCACAGATTGAAGCCATTCCTTTACCGCCGGGTTATTTCCTTGAATGGGGCGGTGAGTATGAGTCATCCGGTGATGCTAAAGCTTCTTTGTTTAAAACCATGCCATTGGGTTATTTGTTCATGTTCCTTATCACCGTATTCTTATTTAACTCGGTGAAGGAGTCGCTGATCGTTTGGCTGACAGTACCTTTGGCGGTGATCGGGGTGACGACAGGTTTGTTGGCGCTGAATACGCCGTTTGGGTTTATGGCCTTGCTCGGCTTCTTGAGTCTTTCGGGTATGTTACTCAAAAACGGCATTGTGTTACTGGATCAGATCGAAATTGAAATGCACTCCGGCAAAGATCCGTATTTGGCGGTTGTCGATGCGTCTTTGAGCCGTGTTCGCCCCGTCTGTATGGCGGCGGTCACCACCATACTCGGTATGATCCCATTGCTGCCGGATATTTTCTTCCGGCCTATGGCGGTAACCATCATGTTTGGTTTGGGTTTTGCGACCGTACTGACTCTGATTGTCGTGCCGGTACTGTATCGCTTATTCCATCATGTAAAAGTCCCACAATAGCGATAATGTCAGTGAACGCTGATTAGAGACCTTAAAATACGTGGCTCTTTGGAGCCACGTTGCTCATTGAATGAAGAAGGATAAGCATGATGAATGCGGAACAGGGCGTATGTGCTTGGGCGATGAACCATCCCTTAGAGCGTGAATATCACGATAAAGAGTGGGGCAGAGCTGTGCATGATGATACCAAGCTATTCGAGTTTCTTACATTGGAAGGGGCGCAAGCGGGATTAAGCTGGCTCACGGTATTGAAAAAGCGCGAAGGGTATCGCCAAGCCTTTTTAGGTTATGATTTACAGCGCCTTGCACAGTGTGATGAAAGCCATGTTGAGCAGATCATTGCCGAGTATGATGTCGTAAAGCATCGCGGCAAAATTGCTTCTGTGTTCTCGAATGCGCGAGCCGCCTTGGCGTTACAACAGGAGTTCGGCTCTTTAGATGCCGCGTTGTGGCAATTTGTCGGTGGTCAACCCAAAATCAACCGCTGGGTAAGCATGAGCGATGTACCCGCCTCAACGGAAGAATCAAAAGCCATGAGCAAATTTCTGAAAAAACGTGGCTTTAAGTTTGTGGGCGAAACAATTTGCTATGCCTTTATGCAAGCGTGTGGTTTGGTCAACGACCACTTAGTTGGCTGTCCCAATCACTCTAATGCAGACAAGCTCTGATTCACCAAGAGCTGGTTTGGGAAAATACAGAAAATCAAAGCAAATAGGGGCTGAAGCCCCTATTTTGATCATGGAACGAAAAACTGCTATGCATGCAGGATTTGGTTGTAGCGCGCAAAACCCGCTTCCAGATCGGCGATTAAATCTTCGACATCTTCTAACCCGATATGAACCCGGAGTAGAGTGCCGCAGAAGTGAGGGTTTGCGACTGAGCGAAGAGAGGTAAAGGCTTTGGGTTCGTGGGCTAAGATCAAACTTTCAAATCCACCCCAAGAAAAGCCCATGCTGAAGTGTTGCATGCCATCGAGTAGAGCGGTTGTGGCTTCTGGATGCGTCGTTTTCAACACAAAAGAGAACAAGCCATTGCCGCCAGTAAAATCACGTTCGAAAAACTCGTGCCCCGGACAGGTCGCTAACGCAGGGTGGCGAACATGATCGACTTCTGGGCGAGTTTGCAACCACTGGGCAATCTGTAAACTGTTTTGTTCATGCTGGCGTAAACGTACATCGAGGGTGCGCAATCCACGCATTGCCATGTACACATCGTCAGGTGAGGCATATTGTCCCATCAAATAGCTGTGTTCACGCAGTTGTGCCCAACACTTCTCATTGGCGACCGCAGTACCGAGCATCACATCAGAATGACCGACAATGTATTTGGTCGCTGCTTGAATGGAAATATCGACGCCATGTTCGAAGGGTGAGAACAGTACCCCAGCCGCCCAAGTGTTATCCAACATGACAACGATGTCGTGCTCGTGAGCGATGCGAGAGAGTGTCGGAATATCCTGCACTTCCATGGTCAGTGAGCCCGGTGATTCGGTAAACAGAACCTTGGTATTAGGTTGAATCAACTCGCGAATACCTTCGCCAAGCATAGGATCATAATAGGTGGTTGATACACCAAGTTTTTTCAGGACTTTCTCACAAAAGTCACGGGTGGGTTCGTAACAGGTATCGACCATCAAGATATGGTCACCTTGCGCAACAAAAGAGAGAATCGCGTTGGTGATGGCCGCTGCGCCACAAGGGTAGAGCACGCAACCCGCGCCGCCTTCAATCTCAACCATTGCTTCTTGAAACGCGAAGTGAGTTGTGGTGCCACGACGTCCGTAAAACAGGGTTTTGTTGGCGCGATTGATCGCCGCTTGGTTTTTTTGTGCGACCGTATCAAACACCACAGTAGAAGCGCGTTGTACTGGGGGGTTAACCACGCCAAGTGTCCATTTTTTGTTGCGTCCCGCGGTAACGAGGCGGGTCTTTTTACCTTCTGACATCTGCTGTCCTTGTCTGACTTTACAAAACGTTATTTAAACCATGGTGCCGTGCCGGATGGCAACCCCACTCAGTGAGAAAATCACAATAATGGGTTAAAGAGATAAAATACGCGCTCCAAGAATCGGTTGTACCATGGGCGCTGCTCCCACTCGGCATAAACGACGGAATGAGACTGATCAATGTACTGCTGCTGCAGCCAATGCATCTGTTGAGTAAATTCCAGATCATCCACTGCGAGTGTAAGCTCAAAGTTAAGCCATAAGCTGCGCATATCCAGATTCACCGTCCCTACTAAACAGAACTGCTGGTCAATCACGACAGACTTGGTGTGCAACAAACCTCCATCAAACTCATGGATCTGTACGCCAGCTTCGAGCAATTCGCCGTAAAACGCTCTTGAAGCCCATTGCACCATGAGCGAGTCGTTCTTTTTCGGAATAATAATGTCGACTTTGATGCCACGTTGCGCCGTCATTTTTAATGTGGCCAGCAAATCTGCGCTTGGCACGAAATAAGGTGTAGTGATGCAGACTGAGCGATTGGCTTGGTTGATCGCTAACGTCAGCACTTGAGAAATTAAATTCTCAGGCATACCAGGGCCAGAAGGGACAACTTGGATTGGATGCTGAGGCTGATTCGGTTCGAGGCGGCATTCCGGATTTTTCGGCAACATGCGTGAGCCGGTTTCAAATTCCCAATCCCAGCAATGAATGGCCGAGAGGACATTCACGGTCGGTCCTGTCACTCGAACCATAATATCGATCCACTGGCCCACGCCTGCATTTTGCTTGAAGTAGGCAGGGTCAACCATATTCATGGAGCCGGTGTAGGCGATTTCATCGTCAATCACAATGATTTTGCGATGTTGGCGCAGATCTAGCCGACGTAGGAAGATCCGCCAAGGGCTGACTTCTAACGCTTGTACTACCTCAATTCCGGCATCACGCATCATTTTTTCCCAAGGGCTACGGAAAAAACGTGGGCTGCCAGCAGAATCGAGCAACAGTTTGACGTTGACACCGCGTTTTGAGGCTTGAATCACGGCCGAAGCAACGGCATCGGCTAAACCACCAGGATGCCAGATGTAGAACACCATACGAATTTGAAACTGGGCGCGTTCAATATCATCAATGATGGCGTGCAAGATTTCATTCGGAGAGTTGAGTAAAGATAAGGTATTGCCACTGAGTGCGGGTATGCCCATCCGGTTGTTACACAGCTCATCAATTCGTGAGATGTGTGCTCCCATCCCTTCTTGTACATGGGCTTGGCAATCATTGAGAGAGCGGAACCAGTGGCCGAAAGGCGTGAACATCTCTTTAGCACGTTCGGCTCTTTTACGGCCGAGGTTGAGTTCCCCAAACAGGAAATAACAGAGCACCCCCACAAACGGGATGATGTATATCACCATCAACCAAGCTAAAGAAACGCTGACCGCACGTCTTTTCAAGACAACGCGAATCGTGACACCGGCGACCAAAAGCCAATAGATGCCGATACTGAGCAAAGTGAGGAAGTGATAAACCTTGTCCATGCCTATCCAATAACAAACTGATATTCAAAGGGGATAGTAAAGCGAAAGCATAAGAGAAGGAAGCGAACTGGCCAAATTAATACAATAGTTAGGCTTATCCTGCTTGAAACGGCAAGTCGTCCGAGTATATCCCTTTCCAATTTGAAGCTGCAGCGGTGTTGGCTACGTTCGTTTACCCCAATCACATAGTCTGCCTATGCATGGGGATTATGAGAGCCATCCTTGGCTCTCACCAGAGGCTAGCCTTCGGCTGTGCAAATTTGTTCCCGACAAATTTGTCACTCACTTGCCGCCTACCTGCAACTTCAAGTCGTTTGGGTATAGGTAGGATGTTGTTGTTATTAATTTGTAAAAATGAGTGTAAGACGTCAAGCTTTGGATGAAAAACAAACAAACGCACCAGAAATATTACTGGTGAATAGCAAAATAGACTGTTCGGGCTTCCAATTTTATTCTTGAACTGATTTACTTGCCATACTTACAAAGTTAGTGATGATTTTGTCATGTGTAATTTTATTTTTACACCTACAATCATAAGCAAACAAACACAATTCATTGGTAGCAAATATGGCAAGTGGTTCTAGAGGTCAGTTCACCTCTCGATTTGGATTTATTATGGCTGCAGCGGGTTCTGCGGTGGGGCTTGGCAATGTGTGGGGCTTCCCAACTCAAGCTGCCAGTAATGGTGGTGCCGTTTTCCTTTTGGTTTATCTCTGTATGGTCTTTCTTCTCGCTTACCCGATGTTGGTGGCGGAGTTAACCATTGGGCGTTATGGTCAATCTAACCCGATACGTGCATTTCGCTCTGTTTGGCCGCAAGGCAAATGGGGTGCGATTTTGCTTGGTGTTATCGGCATGGTCGTGGTGTCACTTATCCTTAGCTTTTACGCCATCGTCGCAGGCTGGCTAGTTGGCTCCCTGTTTGGTAGTGGCTTAACGCTGATTGGTGCCGACAGTGCAAGTCAGTGGCTAACCTCGTTCAGTACTGAGCGAAATCTCATTCTGATGGTGTCATTCATGGTATTGACCATGTTTGTGGTGCGTAACGGTGTCGCTAACGGGATTGAAAAATGGTCTACCCGTTTAATGCCACTGCTATTTGTTTTGTTTGGTTTACTGACGGTGTACATCTTCACTCAAGAGGGTGCTCTGGATGGACTCAAAATGTATCTGGTACCAGATTTGAGCCACTTTACGCCTGATGTTGTGGTTAGTGCGATGGGACAAGCCTTCTTCTCACTATCACTGGGTGTATGCGTGATGACCACTTATGGCTCATACCTCAACAAAGAAGCAAATTTGCCGAAAACTGCAGCACAAGTGGCTTTGATTGATACTGGTGTCGCCTTCATTGCTGGCTTGATGGTACTGCCTGCCATGTTTGTTGCGAAACACAACGGTGTGGAGATTTTCTCTTCATCTGGTGAGTTACTCAATTCTGATACCTTAGTCTTTACCGTGTTACCTGCGATGTTTGACACCATGGGGGCGGTAGGTGCTGTGATTGGTATTATCTTCTTCCTTTTGATGATCATTGCCGCATTGACTTCTTCCATTTCTATGTTGGAAGTGCCCGTCGCTTGCGCAGTGGAAGAGTTACAGCAGAAACGATCTAGTGCGGTGTTATGGATTGGCGGTTTGGTCACGATCATTTCAGGTGTGATTGTGCTGAATTTTTCCAGCTTGTTTGGTTTAGTGATTAATTTCACCACGGTTTACTCGCAACCGATCATCGCACTTTTGATTACCTTGATTGCGGGTTGGATTTGGAATCGTAACCAGATCCTATCGGAGCTGAAACAAGGCTGCCCTGACATTGAAAACAGCCTATTTTGGAAAATCTGGCCTTGGTATGTGCGTCTTGTCTGCCCGGTTCTGATGTTGATGGTGTTTTTCGCTTAAGTAACCTGAGTAACAGAACTTTGCAGATAAAGCGGCTTTTCAGCCGCTTTATCTTTTGGTTTTGGGTATATAATCACGCCGCAAAGTGAGGCGTATTTATGTTTGATATTCTGTTTACCCATCCTGATTTTCTGCTTATCAATAAACACCCCAACGTATCTGTCCATAAAGATGATGGCGATACCATGTTGCTGCAAGAAGTGGCGACGCAAACAGGGGATGGTCAGCTCTACTTGGTGCATCGGTTGGATAAGATGACGTCGGGGATTTTGCTGTTGGCAAGAAATGCCACCGCGGCCAGTGAGCTTTCGCAAGGTTTTGCTAAGCGCAAGGTTGAAAAATTCTATCTGGCGATTGGCAGTAAAAAGCCGAAGAAAAAACAAGGTTTGATCTGCGGAGATATGGAGCGCTCACGTCGCTCATCATGGAAGCTGGTGAACTCGCAAGAAAATCCGGCGATCACGCAATTTTTCTCTGCGGCCGCGGCAACGGGGGAGCGCTTGTTTTTGTGTAAGCCCCATACCGGAAAAACCCACCAAATTCGCGTAGCGTTAAAATCGATAGGTTCTGCGATTGTGGGGGATCCTATTTACAATACGGCGGATGAGTCTGATCGCGGTTATCTGCACGCTTTTGCCTTGCGTTTTACCTATCAAGGTGAGGTTTATCAATGGCTGTGCGATCCGCGCCAGTTTTCACACTTAGGTCAAAAATGGCACGAAGAAGCGGTGAATCAAGGGATTGAAAATTGGCTATCACCTTGGGATTTACCTTGGCCAGCGCTGAAAGTGGTGGTGAAAGAGTAGGCGAGCGTTCTCATTGTGCCCTCAACGTGTCGATCAACTCACGTTGAGGGCGCGAACTTTACCTTTGTTCGACGTGTTGCAAGGTTTGAAAACCGTAATAGATGCGGGTTGCCGTAGTAAACCAACAGGCAGCACCAAACAGCCAAGCTAGGGTTGAAAAAGAGTGAGGCAATAAACACATCAACATGAAGCAGGCGATGGTTTCCGTGCCCTCTGTCAGACCGCTCATGTAATACAAGGATTTGTGCTGATACACCGGATTGGTGATGTTACGTTTACTGGCCATGACTGCAAAAGCAAGAAAGCTACTACCCGTCCCGATAAAAGCAAAAATCAAGAAAGCGCCCGCGACCGCGTTATGTTCTGGGTTTGCAAGGACAAAGCCAAACGGCACTAAAGAGTAGAACAGAAAGTCGAGGCTAATATCGAGAAATCCTCCCGCATCTGTCAGCCCTTGGCGGCGCGCGAGGGCACCATCCAGTCCATCACAGATCCGATTAACCACAATCAATAACAAGGCGAGCCAGTATTGCTGCATTGCAAGCGCAGGTAATGCTAATGCCCCAATCACAAAGCCGAATACCGTGGTTTGATTGGCGGTGACGCCCGCTTCATCCAGCAATCCTGCGGCTTGATGAAGTGGCCAGCGAATGATTTTTATCGCGTAGCGATCAAGCATGGTTTACCTCTGTTTCTTGCTCAATGACGGGCCATTCAATGACACGACTGCCCACTGGCACATCCTCATGATCATGAGTGACCATGAGTGTTGGGATCCCTGCGCTGGTCAGTTGATTGAAAACCCAATCTCGAAATTGGCTGCGTAAGGCTTTATCTAATTTACTGAAGGGTTCATCCAGCAGAACCAATTTGGGCTCGGCGAGCAGCATGCGCATCAAACTGATCCGTGCCCGTTGGCCACCAGAGATCTGCTCGGGAAACGAGCAAGCCAGCTCAGTGAGGGCAATTTTCGTTAAAGCGGCATAAGCGTTTTTCTTACGTTGTTCGCCTTTAATCGAATTCGGCAACGCAAACGCTAAGTTTTCCCACACATTGAGGTGTGGAAAAAGCCAATCGTCTTGAAAAAGCATGCCTACTTGGCGTTGATGAGCCGGTAAGGTGTTGAGCTGCGTATCCCCAAGTTTCATCGAACCTTGAAACGTAAAATCCGTGGCGAGATGACCCGCAATCACGCTCAGTAAGGTGGATTTGCCGCAGCCACTAGGGCCCATTAGGCTCACAATCTCGCCTTCTGCGATAGTCAAATTAAACTCTGCCAAAAGGCAGTGGCCATCTTGTTTAAGGATGGCGAGGTTTTCGAGAGAAAATATCATGAAATACCGTTGTCAATTGTGCTGCTCGGTAGCGGTGAATTTGCATACGTCCGAGAAGCAGAGCTATTGAAAAGAACACGAAAGGCAGGAGTGCTTGGCAGAGGGCGTAAATGGCTGTCACTCGACGATCGTAACCGCTAGAAAGGGCAACGGCCTCGGTTGTGATAGTGGTTAAGCGTCCGCCGCCGAGCATCAAGGTGGGGAGATACTGCGCCAGACTGACACTGATCCCGACGGCCCACGCATAAAGCAGAGCAGGAAACAGCAATGGCAATTTGATTTTCCAGAAAATTTGCCATTCGCTCTTACCCAAACTGCGTGCAATCTTTGAGAAATTCGAATTGTAGCTTTGCCAAGGGCCACTTAAGGCTAAGTAAACTAAGGGAAATGCAAAAAATGTGTGTGCCCATACCACCCACCAAGTATAGGCTTGAGAAGCCATCAGCAGAGTCAAAACTTGAATACCGAACAACAAGGAGAGCTGGGGCAGCAACATAGGTAACGCGATGATGTAAACCGGGATCGCCCGTTGAGTGTGCAGCCGATACTCTTGGGCAAGGATGCCCAACAATAACGCTAAGCTACCGGAGCCAAGGGCAAGCAAAACGCTGGTTTCCATGTTGTGCAGAACATTCGGCCACTCGTCATACCAAAATTGTCCGGTCCATTGGGTTGGGAAGAGGTCTGGGAAGCGCCAGCGCTGTGCCAAACTCCAAATCAATGTGAGCGGAATCATGGCTCCTGAAATGGTGAACAAGAGCGTGAGTATGCTTTTGTGAGGCAAAGGAAAGTGAGAGCGACCAGAAGACTGCCACGCGCGATAGCCGCGAGTGAATAACCACTCAAGCGCAACAATCGCCACTAACACTATGCTTGCGAGAAGTAATAGCACTACCGCACCAGAGGCGGCTCTGGGGAGTAGGTTCAAATCGGGTTCATTAAACCACTGCCAAACTAGGACTGAAAACGTTGGGGGAGTAGTCGGCCCTAACACTAAGCTGAAATCGACCACGGAAATAGCGTATGCGGCGACGGCAAACAAAGTAAAGCGGATTTTGCGCAGCCACTGCGGGAAAACAATCTTCCACCACATTTGTGGCTCCGAATAACCCAGTGAAGCACTGAGCATTTTCATCTTGGTTAAATTCAACTGCTGTAAAATGGGCAAGCTGATCAACAGAATAAATGGCACTTCCTTCAGCGCCAGAGCGATAGTAAGGCCGATGGCGTAAGGGTCGTGCACCAACCACGTCACCTCATGCGAGTTGTCACGGAGTTCGAAGCCATAATAGAGCAGACGAGCCAACCACCCGGTCGAGGCAAACAAAGAAGCAAAACCGATCGCGAAGGCCACATGGGGTAAGGCAAGCAGGATAGATAAACTGTTTTCTATGCGCTTCCAGCGAGGATGAAACCAAAATCGCTGCAAAATGGCGAAGCTCATCAAGAGGGCAAGATAAGTGCTGAATAGGGTCGAAGTAACAGAAAGGAGCAAGGCGTATTCAACGCCTTGCCATTGCCAAACTTGACTAAAACCCTGCCAAGATACGTGGTGATGCCCAAGTACGGGCAGATAGCCTGAGGCTGAGATCAAGACTCCCGCCAACCCAGGTAGGATCGGCGCGACACAAAGCAAAATGAAACCCCAATAGGCAGTTCTAAGCATGGTCTGACAACCGTTACTTTAAGCTATTACCGTAGCGCTTTTGCCATTCTGCTTCGAGCGCGCTTTGCCAACTTGGGTGCGGCTCAGCAATCGCAGGGAATAGGATGGTATTTTTGGCACTGCCTGTCAGAAACTGAGGTTTCAATATGGAAGGGTCGCCCCAAATAGACAAATCCCCTTTACGAGATTGTGCTTCGTCACTCAGGAGGAAATTAATCGCCACCAGCGCCCCTTCTTTTGCGTTAGCGTTCCAAGGAATTGCTAAGAAGTGGATATTGGTTAAAGCGCCCTTTTTCATCGCATAGCTTTGCGCTGTCGGTGCGAGCTTGCCAGTAGCTTGCGCTGAAAATACCGCATTCGGGTTAAAGGTGATCGCGAGGTCTAGTTGACCATCATCCAGCAGTTGCATCATCTGGGCAGAGCCAGCGGGAAACTGTTTGCCTTTGCGCCAAGCCACAGCATGCAATTCATCTAAGTATTGCCATAGTGGTTGGGTGAGCTGCTCAAATGTGGCAGGCTCTACGGCTTGATTGAGTTCTGGCGCATAGTGAGTCAGTTCGATCAGGGCTGCTTTCAAGAAGCTGGTACCATGAAATTCAGGGGGCTGTGGGTAGCTAATGCGGTTTGGAAAAGCCTGCGCATAGCTGAGCAGCTCGGCAAATGAAGCCGGAGGATTGTTCACTTGCTGCTTATCATGAATAAACACCAATTGTCCGACGCCCCAAGGCGCTTCTAAGCCTTCAGTTGGCTCGGAAAAATCGCTGTCAACGGGTAAGCTTTTGTCGACTTTCGGCCAGTTAGGTAAATCTTCGACAAATGGCCCGTAGAGTAACTGGTTGTTTTTCATTGATTTGAAGTTTTCACCGTTAATCCAAACCAAATCGACACTGCCTTGCTCATTTTTTCCTGCCGCTTTCTCTGCGATCAAACGGGTAGTCGTTTCGGCGATATCCGTTACTTTCACATGCTGCAAGGTGACGCCATAGCGGGATTTGAGTAGGTCAGCAGACCAGCGCAAGTAGCTATTAATCTCTTGGCTGCCACCCCAAGCATGGAAATAAACCGTTTGTCCGCGGGCTTTCTCGGTAGTCTCTTCCCATGATTGCGCAGAAACGCCAAATGAGAGGGCGCAGGTCGTGAGAAAAGTCAGCATTTTTTTCATGAATTGTCCTTAAAATTTCGGCTTTACAGTATTTCTAGACCGGGTGAAAGATGCTTGTCTTTCATTATGAAGGAAAAAATTCAAAATGCTTGTTTTGCTTGCCTTAAGTGTGGCGAGGTCAGGATTAAATAGGGTGAAATAAAAACGGCAGCGATGTGCGCTGCCGTTATCTTATGCCGACGTTAAGCTACCGCTCTGGGAAAAGCGTTATTTGACCCAGTCACGCAGGGTAAACGTTAGCGTGTGAACATCGTTCTTCAGCGTCAGCGTCTCTTTGGTCAGGGTGATCTGGCTCCAGTCGGTCAAGGTTTGTGACACGGCTTGCTCCGTATCCATGGCATCACCAATGCACATTTTCATGGTCATGCCCATTTTCTCAATGCGGAATTGGTTATCTTTGAGTTCAGCCTTACCAAAGAAGTTATTACAGCCGGCATTCCCGCTGGCCATCATCTGTTCACCGATCTCCAAACGTGGTGCTTGTTCGTGTTCGCTTTTCACCACATCTTTGCCATCAATTTGAGTCAGTTGCCAATTATGGTGTTGAAGATCTTGAGCGGTAATCTGCACGGCATCACCATTGCTTGCACAAGCGGTCATCAATACAGGAAGGGTGATTGCGGCAAGTAATGATTTTGAACTAAGCTTCATATTATTCACTCCGAATGTGGAAACCCGCACAGTATAGTGAATAAAACACTGTTTTTGTCAGCATAAGGTCATGGTTTATATGAAACTTTGAACCTAGTCGCTTTATAAGCCACTACGAAGCCAGTAGAAAAGGATGTGATTCACCTATGGAGCAATTGGAGTTTTTCAATATTGTCAGCCCTTGCATTGGGGTATGCAGTGTCGATGAGAAAGGCTATTGCAAAGGTTGTTTACGTAAGCGTGAGGAGCGTTTTGAGTGGCTGAGCATGACTCCTGCGCAGCAATTACATGTGATTAAACTCTGTCGGCAACGTTATCGCCGTAAACAGCTGGAGGCGCGTGGTCAGAGCAAAACGGAAAATCTGAGCGAGAGTACAGTACCGCCGACTGACGCTCAGCAGACTCTGTTTTGACCTGTCTATTCAGACCACAAATCACTGACCCAACCTCCTACTTGATCATCGAAATGGTTGCCCGCAAATTTACGCGGTTCATTAGCACTCGGATCTTTTACTTGGGTCATCATTTCATAAATGTAGCGAGCCATGGGATCGCTGCAGCTTTCTACTTGTTGCTTACGAGTGGCGACCTCTCTTATCAGCTTTAGACGATAACTCTTGCTATTGCGTTTCATTGGCAAACCTCCAATTGTTGAGCGACTGAGTTTAAAAGTTAGAACTCAGTCACACTATCGTCAATGGTCATTTGCCGTACATTTTCTAATGCTATTCTTGCGCTCTATTTCGCTATCTCGTTCATATTTTTCGGTGCTATCACTCTGTTTGCCCCAATAGAGGGCTAATCGAGCGATTTTTTAAAGCGCAGCGCAGCCAGCATCAATCCAAAGAGAGTAAAGAGCGCGAGCCAGAGCGTATCGCGCCACAAGTCAGCTAAATCTGCCCCACGTAATACAATGCCACGGATCAAACGCATAAAGTGAGTCGCGGGGAGCAGTTCAGAGAGCCATTGTGCTGCGGTAGGCATTCCTTCATACGGAAACATGAATCCGGAGAGGAGAATGGAAGGAAGTAGAATAAATACTGTCATCTGCATGGCTTGGAGCTGGGTGTTGGCGATGGTGGAAATGACTAAACCCAAGGTCAAACTGGCAGAAATGAAGAGTAAAGTGCCGAAGAGAATTTGGCTTAACGCGCCATTAATCGGAACGGCAAAAATAAAATGCCCTAAACCAAGAATAATCGCCACTTGGATCAAACCAACAAAAATGTACGGGACGATTTTTCCTATCATCAACTCAATGGAATGGACAGGAGTGGTGATCAAAAGCTCCAAATTGCCTCGTTCGCGCTCACGCACAATTGCTGCACTGGTAAACAAGATCATGGTCATGGTTAAGATAACCCCGAGTAATCCGGGAACGATATTCACCGCAGAACGGCGGCTGGGGTTGTAAAGTAAAGTGATTTCAAAAGTGGGCGTTAAAGGTTGGATGCCGAGGGTTGGAAGATCGGTAAGCGGCATATTTTTTAGCCCTAACAGCGCGCCTGCGATCATGGTATCTGAACCATCAATCAACCATTGCCCTAATTCACGTTGTTGTTGGCTGCGTGCGACCAGATCGCTCGGCAAGATCAGCGCTGCGCGAATATCACCACTGGCAATCGCTTTTTCCGCCTCATTAACCGTGAGATAGTGCTGCTTGACGCGGATCACTTGAGTGACTTTGACGGATTCCACAAGTAACCGACTGAATGAGGAGTCGCTTTGATCCACCACGCCAATCGGTATATTGCGCACATCGGTATTAATCGCAAAACCAAATAGTAAGAGTTGAATGAGTGGGATCATCACAACCATGCCAAAAGTAATGCGATCGCGTGATAACTGACGAAACTCCTTCACCAAGACCGCTTTAATGCGAAACAGGCTGTTCATTGTCGCCCCTTACCTGTGACGGTAACAAAGACATCTTCCAAGCTCGGCCGGGCAAGGGTTAATTCTGCGGCGGCCAATTGAGGAAAGGTATGGCGAAGCCATAGGATAGGGTCAATAACGTCACGATGGACTAGTACGCGTAAGCGAATGCCGAGCTGTGCAGCTGAGCGAACTTGCGAAAAATTGAGCAACTTCTCTTTTAGACTCCGCAGCGCCGGAGCTTTTATTTCCACCACATTTACCCCCATCTGCTGCATCAATTTTTCAGGCTCATCGTCAGCGCGAATTTCCCCCGCTTCCATAATGGCCAAACGGTGGCAGCGCTCAGCTTCATCCATATAGTGCGTGGTAACCAGAATCGTGGTGCCTTGCGCGGAAAGGTCAAACAATTGCTCCCAAAACTCACGGCGGTTCTCAGGATCAACCGCAGACGTGGGCTCATCAAGAAACAGTAACTCAGGGTTATGCATCGTTGCAGCGGCTAATGCCAAACGCTGTTTTTGTCCACCACTCATGCCTGAAACACGCTGCTTACGTCGTTCATCTAAACCATAAGTTTTGAGTTGCGCTTGGGTGCGCTGTTGTAATGTACTGCGATTCATACCGAAAATCTGGCCAATAAACTGCAAATTTTCTTGCACCGTAAGGTCGTCATACAATGAGAATTTCTGCGTCATATAGCCAATTTTCAAACGCAGCAGTTCGGATTGCTTGGGAATCGAGAGCCCAAGTACCTTGATCTGCCCAGCGGTAGGCTGCAGCAAACCAGTTAACACGCGAATCGTGGTCGATTTACCGCAGCCATTCGGCCCTAAAAAGCCATAGATGCTGCCGCGTTCTACTTTTAAGTTAATGTTTTCTATAGCGGTAAAGTGCCCAAATTGTTTGACGACATTTTCGGCATGGATGGCGTAATCGCTCATTGCGGCTCCTTACGGCAAATCGACTTGGGCGGGCAAACCCGATGGCAGATCCATCGCACTCTCAGGCAGATCCACTTCGGCCAAATACATCAAACGTGAGCGCTCTTTTTCTGTTAACGCATAGTAAGGAGTAAAAGAAGGCTCATTCGCGACCCAGCGAATTTTGCCTTGATATTGATCTTTGATGCCGTCCACATGCACGGTCACCGTTTGGCCAACCACAAACGCTGCGCGGTGAGTTGCGGGCACATAAACCCGCGCGTACGGTAAGCGGTCGGCTTGCACAATCGCGACCACAGCATTGTTCGCTACGCGTTCACCAAGATGGTAAGGGAGACTATCGAGAATGCCATCGCGGGTGGCAAGGATAGTCAGTTCATCGAGTTTTTGTTGTTGCAAGGTGACATTGGCTTGGGCTACGGCCAGTTCGGCTTTGGCTTGTTCTATGTCTTCGATTCGAGCTCCAGCGGTCAATTTAGTGAATTCTTCATGTGCTGACGCCAGCTCTGCTTGCGCAGAATCACGCGCCGAGCGTGCAGCATCCACTTCCGATTGACTGATCAACTGTTTTGCCACCAACTCTGCTTTACGGTTTAGTGTCAATTCAGCTTCTTTGTGTTGCGCCCGTGCTTTCGCGACGCGAGCTTGGGCAACGGCGATGTCTTCGGGGCGCTCGCCGTTCGTCAGTTTATTCAATGAGGCCTGAGCTTTGGCTTGTTGTGCCAATGCTTGAGTCAATAGGGTCGTTTGGATCTGGCTGTCGAGCTTGACTAGCACATCACCGACTTTAACGTGCTCGCCTTCTGCGATGGGGAGTTCACGAATGATTTCGTTACTGGTTGCGCTGAAAGTGATGCGATCGCGCTCTAGGGTTCCTAATGCTTGAGGTGGGTTTTCTGCACTACAAGCACTGAGCAGCAACGCCAGTAGGCTTGCTATTGAGAGAGATTGAATCATGTGTCCACCGCCATTGTGCTCAATAACCTACATCTAAGTGTATGTTGTGATAAAGGATTGTTGCACTGATTATTGGCCAACTCTGTGACAGGTTGAACTGGATTTATTCATCAGAAATGAGGCAGTGTGGAATTTGGCTCCCAGCTGGGAGCCAATAGCGCAGGAAATTTAGCGAAGTAAACTGTAGAGCAGAGCAGAAACGGCGAGCAATCCAACCAGTAACACGAAGAAAGTGCTGAAACGTTTTTGATGTTCACGCAGGGCGGGCACTTTGAAGACGGCAATCATCGGCATTATGAATAGAATCATTGCGATGACTGGACCAGAAAGCGCTTCCATCATGCCCAAAATGCTTGGGTTGAGGATTGCAGCGATCCAGATGGTGACAAATAAAAAGCCGATGGTGAGACGTTCCGCCAAACGTAGTGATACCCCTAAGTTTTTGGTCAGTAGGCCAGATAAACTTTCACGCGCCCCTAAGAAGTGGCCGAGGAAGGAAGAGGTGATGGCGATGAAGGCGACCAGAGGCCCGAGCGTCGCGATAAATGGGTTGTCAGTGACATTGGCCAGATAAGTCAGCACCGAAATGTTTTGTGCTTTGGCTTCTTGCAGTGCTTGTGGCGAAAGGGCAAGTACACAAGAGAAGACAAACAACAACACAAACAAAATTAAGACCACGCTAGTGTGGCGCAGAATCTGCTCAGACTTTTGATCAGCTTGTTCACCATAATGACGACGCTGGATATTGGCAAAACTTGAAATGGCCGCAGCATGGCTGAATGAGAACACCACTACCGGTACGGCCAGCCATACAGTGTGCAGAAAATCGCTGGTTTGCGGAAAATCAAACGAAGGCATTGACCAGTAAGGGATCAAATACAGCGAGAGTAGGGCAAGGATCGCCGCCAGCGGATAAACCATGATGGCAAAAGCGCGCAGCATGATTTTCTCGCCACTGAGCATGATAGCGATAAGCCCAAACACTAAAGCACCAGAAAGTAGTGCGCGTGGCGGCGATACCATGTCCGCTTGGTTAACCAAGAAACTATCGACTGTGTTGGTAAGGCCAACACCGTAGATAAGCAGAATAGGAAAAATCGATAAAAAATAGAGTAGGGAAATCAATCGTCCAGCATTTTGGCCAAAGTGCTCTTCGACCACATCAGTAAAATCGGCATTTGGGCGACGTGATGAAAGTACAAAACGCGCCAGTCCACGGTGGGACAGATAGGTCATAGGAAAGGCTAATACTGCCATCAGCACCAGCGGCCAGAATCCCCCTAAGCCAATATTGATCGGTAAAAATAAAATCCCTGCACCTACTGCTGTACCAAATAGGCTTAGTAACCAATAGGTATCATGTTGAGTCCATTTTGAGGAACGGGCAGCACTAAAATGGGTCACTTCCTGAGAGTCTTTCACTGAAATCTCACTTCTCTAAAAATAATAATGTGGCGAATCCTACTCCTATTAGTGGTTATGATCATTTTGCGATACTGGTCATAATCACTGGAATTTTCCGTATGTGCTTAGTTTGCAAACTATGAAAAATTGAAAAACTCAGGTTATTAATCTAAGTTTGTGGTTTTTATTTGAAACTAAATACTAAAATTTTATGCTTTTTAGTAAATTTGATTGTTCGCTCGATTTTTGCTCAATGATAGGTGAGTCGATGCCTAAAGGGAATCGACGCTGGTATGCGGCACGCTTTTCGCGCACAATCGCTGTCATAACTCTTCTTATCAATCTTATGAACCATGCGTACTCGTTTTCCTGCTGAATTGCTGCTTGTTGTGACCACCTTATTAGCTGCGGGAGGCTGGGTTTTCTCGAAGCAAGCGATTCAAGAATTGCCCCCGTTTGGCTTTATTGGCTTACGCTTTATCGCGGCCTCGCTTTGTTTGTTGCCATTTTGCTTGAATGCGTTGAAACAAGCCTCACGGCAAGCGTGTTTTCAATCGATGGGGGTCGGGGTTTTACTCGCCGCGTCACTTTTTTGTTGGATCCACGCCATTTCAATCAGTGATACCTTGGGTGAGGGCGCGTTTATCATGAGCCTCTCTATGTTGTTTGTGCCGCTATTGGCATGGCCGATTTTCGGACAGCGACCGATTCGTGCCTTTTGGCTTTCACTGCCCGTGGCGGTCGTGGGGCTCTTCTTGTTGGCATGGAATGGCACTTGGCAATTTGCCGCGAATCAGTTGTGGTTTTTAGCGGCCTCATGTTGTTTGGCGCTGCACTTTAACTTCAATAGCCGTTTCTCAAGCCAGCTTCCGCCTATGTTATTGACGACCTTACAATTGTTTACTGCAGGCTGTTTGGGTATCACGTTATCTTGGTTAACTGAAAGTTGGCCTGCGACCATCAGTCCAGTGACCTGGAAGTGGTTTGCATTGAGTGTGTTACTGGCCACTAGCTTGCGTTATTTAATGCAAACCATGGGACAAAAGAGTGCTAATCCGACGAATGCGGCGCTACTGATGCTGTTGGAGCCGGTGTGGACGTTAGTGTTAAGTGTGGTGATTTACCAAGAAACCATGCCATTTAACAAAATGTTGGGCTGTGGATTTCTGTTAGCCTCTTTGCTGTTGTATCGAGTCAGCTTGCTGCGTTTGCGATAACTACGGAGCAAAGCAAAAGGCCTCATATAACACCGCCAGCATGACGCTGGCGGTGTTCGTTATCCATTCAATCTAATACGGATTAAGCCAATTCAGGCAAGATCAGTTTGGCGATTTCAAAGTAGATGATAAGGCCAGTACCATCGACTAAGGTTGCGATGAACGGTGCGGAGACTACCGCTGGGTCGACATTCATACGGCGCAGTACCATAGGAATGACCGATGATACCAGCGCGCTCCATAGCACTATCGCCAGAATCGTTAGCATCACCACCAAACCGATTTCAGGGCCGACACCCAGCGTCCAAGCACGGATCCACGCCGCCATTGCCATCGCCAGCGCAACCAGTGTGCTGGTTGACAATTCTTTGCGAAGTACGGTGCCAAGATTGCGTAAACTCACTTCACCGACAGCCATGGCGCGCACTATGGTGGTGGTAATTTGCGTACCACTATTACCACCAGTACCGATGAGTAGCGGAATAAAGAAGGCGAGGGCGATCGCCGCTTCCAACTGCTCCTCAAAAGAGCGTAAAACCGTGCCCGTGTAGGCTTCCGCCACAAACAGTACCAGAAGCCAGACAATGCGTTTTTTCCACAATTGCCAAGGTGACGTTTGTAGATAGCTCGCATCAAGTGGCATGGAGCCACCTTGCATTTCAGCATCTTCCGTGGTTTCTTTTTCTAAGATACTGACCGCTTCTTCCAGATGGAAAAAACCGACTAACTGCTGCTGATGTACGACGGGCAGCACCGATAGGTTATGCTCAAGCAGCAGACGCGCCGCTTGTTCTTGGTCAAGATCGGCATCGAGAGTCAGACATTGTGGCTCAATAAGGTCACTCAACGCTTGATCGGAATGCGCCATCAGCAGCGCTTTAGGATCAATCGCCCCAAGTAGCAAACCATGTTGATTGACGACGTAAAGACGATGGCGCGCTTGTGAATCGCCCCAAGATTCATACAGCACCTCTTTCGCTTCAACCACAGTTTGTGATTCAAGCAGAGCCAGACGCTGCGTATGCATATGTGCGGCAACGCTCTCTTCTCCCCAGCGCAGACGTTCACGATAACGCTCCGCATTGATCGGATTCATCATGTTGAAAACGCCATGCAGCTCATCTTCATTTAAGCTACGTAAGGCTTTTTCGACAACGCGAGGATTGGCGTAAGCCAAGCCAAGATTGAGGGCGTTGCTATCCATAACACACAATAAATGACCTGCACGGGGAGGAGATAGCAACAGGATCAGTTCAGCCAGTTGTTCACCAGTGAGCTGTTGTAAAACAAAATGAATTTCTTGTTCGGTGAGTTTGAACAGTTTTTCCACCCACTTATCGCGACGTGAAGAGTGCGCGAGTTTGCGAGCAAATTCATTGAGTTGTTTCAGTTGTGCAGCCGCAACAACAGAGTGGTTTGTTTTCATTACATTCATCACACATACCTCATGTGACTCAGGACAGACCTGAATTGTTTGAACTTTGATGCAAGAAAACAGCAGTAATTGGACGAGCGAAAAGGAAATGGTATGAAAAAGACTTCATCCCCGAGTCCCAGCTTCAGCACTGCACAACGTATTCGCTCACGCGAAAGCCACTTGGGTTAACACCTTAATCCGATGAAAACTGTCCTGATCTTGGGCATCTCTGGATGTCGTGAGATCAGTGGCCTATGTTTGTACAGGAGCCTCGCCTAACGAGATGCTGTAATTACACAGTATATTTCCCTTTGACAAAAAATAGGCTTGAAGGCCATGACTCCCTCATCAAAAGGATTTTAATGCTCAACAGCTTGAGCGGCGGGGATTATAGGTGCGATAGTTTTGCCAGTGCAAGCCGAAATGTGGTGAAAAATGTAATAGTTACGTAAAGTTTTGGTCAGAACCATGCATTTGCATGATATTGCTTGGGGTTGAATAAAATAATATTCATCTCACTAATTTTCTTCTGTAGGAATTTTCTCTCAAAAAGATCACAACAACAGAATAGGAGGATTTATTTACGCTAAAGCTATTAATAACGTTGCCTATTTTATCTTTATTACATTATTATTTATCTATAAGTGTGATCTCTGCCATGGGTCTGTGACGATTGAAACGATATTTCTTTACATTACTGTTAAGTGTTTTTGCATTATTTGTGCGTGCTGCGGATTATTTGGATCCGAATGAGCAAGCGTATGTAGAGCAAAAATCTACAGTCACCATTGCAGTATTAAAAGAAATCTGGATGCCTTACTGGGGTGGGACAGGTCAGGAGCCGATAGGGATTGAGCATGATTTTGCCTCAGGGATAGCCAAAGAGCTCGGGATCAACATTGAGTACAAAGGCTTTGATACCATTGAAGCCTTACTTAACGCCGTCAGCACGGGTAAAGCGGATATGGCTATAGGGTTTGGGCAAACCCTTGCGCGTGAAGGAAAGTTCCTATTTTCTAAGCCTTTATATGAGAATGTACGCGTTATTTGGTTACGCGATAAAGCCATGGAAGAAAAACCCTTTGCCAGTTTAAAATGGGTCTGTATTCAAGGCACATCCTATTGTGAAATTCTCAAAGATCGTGGTTATCCCAATATTATTATGGCTCGTAACTACAGCAGCTCTGTGGAAATGATTCGTCAAGGGATTGCGGATGCGACGGTGACAAATTATGTGTCCTTAAATCACTATTTAAGCCAAAAGCGTTTAGCATTGGGTAAAGTGATTTTTGATCCAGACTTGGGCGTACAAACAAACCGTATATTGATCAATAACAATGAGCCTTTGTTATTGTCAGCAATCAATAAAGTTATTGACGCTGACAAACAGGGACTGACGGAGAATAAATTAAATTCGGCAGATGTTTATTTCCTAAATGATCAAGCGAATTTAAATATTTTACGAAATGAAAATGTTAATCCAGTCGTTCGCTATACAATTCAAGACGATTTATTTCCGATGTCATATTGGGATGAAAAAGAGAAAAAATACAAAGGTTATGTACATGATTTATTAGAAAGAATCAGTACTAAGAGTATTCTTAAATTCGAGTTTGTTCCTGCCTACGGCCGAGATGTAGAAGATATGCTGCGTCATGGCAAAGTGGATCTTATCCCTAGTTTTAATATGACTTATGTCGATGACCGATATTTCATCCATACAGGCAGATACACGGATATCCAATTTGGCTATATAGAAACAACTCGGCCTTATACCACCCCAATTACTGGCATTCTTGATCGCACAGGCAAGTTTAACGCTTATATTGCGGTACAAAAGAATTTATCTGATGTGAAAGTATACCGCAGCATGTATGACCTTGAGCAAGCGTTAGAGAAGGGGGATATTACGCATGGGCTTCTTAATAAAGTACTGATTAATCAGATGTTGTTGGATGGTCATCAAGACGCTTTCAAACTCTCCCCATTGACCGAGGGGCAAGATCTTCGAGCCGATATGACGATGCTTGTACGTAAAGATGCCCGAGGTTTACAAAACATGCTGCAAAAGGTGTTAGCCACCTTCAGCCAACAAGAGATTGATGAAATCAAAGGTGCCTATGACCGCGTCACAGTCTATTTTGGCTATGACAAACAGAAAGTCCTGATATATGCCTTAATCATATTGTGTGCTTTATTAAGTATCGGACTTATCCTCACCTTATCGCTCAGTCGTTTACGCGGTAAATTACGCAGCTCCGAACAAGTTGCCAAGTTATCTACTGAGCAGCTACGTTGGTTGACGGAATTACTGGACGCCATTCCGAGCATGATATTTATTTCGGATGCAAAAGGTGAGGTTGTGTTAACCAATGCGGCTTATCGGAAAATTTATCACACCTGCTGTGAAAAAGGGTGTGTTCAACCGCAGCCTGAGTGTTCATTTCTTGCGCTTCCAGACCAACATGAAGCGGAATTCTCGATCATTATTCAAGCTCCAAAATCTAATTGCTCTATCGGCGAACACTATTTTCATGTGACACGCCGTGCCATTTCTCACCCGATTAATCAACGTAAGTACTATTTAACGCTGTTCAACGATATTACGGAATTAAAAGAAACTGAGCAGGCTTTGCGTCAATCCAATGAGCAAGCGTTACAGGCGGTAGAAGCGCGAAATCATTTCTTGGCAGTCGTCAGTCATGAGTTACGTACCCCGATTGCGGCGATGCTGGGACTGATGGAGATTTTGGCTTCACGTTTAAAAAGCAGCGAAAGCCAACTGCTGTTGACCAATGCGATAAGCTCGGCAGAGCGTTTGAAATTACACGTTAACGATATTTTGGATTTCTCAAAGATAGAGGCGCAGCAGTTACAGCTGGATATTGGGCTGTACAATTTAGCCGATGAACTTGGGCCGTTATTGCGTGGATTTGAAGCCAGTGCCCAGCTCAAAGAGATTGAGTTTGATGTGATTTGGTCGCCGAATTCGTTACTGCTTGCGAACTTCGATGCCTTGCGTTTTAACCAGATCGTGACCAATCTTCTTTCTAATGCGATCAAATTTACTGACCAAGGACGAGTGGTTTTTAAAATCGACGTTGCCCCTGAGATGTTAACTATCGTGGTCGAAGATACCGGTTGCGGTATGACTCAAACGCAAATCGAGTCGCTGTTTGTTCCTTTTGCACAAGCTGACAGCACAATCACTCGTCGCTTTGGTGGAACAGGCTTAGGTATGTCGATTGTCGCCAACCTGATTGAACTGATGAATGGCAAGATTGAGGTGAAGAGTGAGTTTGAGCAAGGGACGCAAATCCAAGTGAACTTGCCTCTTGTGACGCAAACTTGTGATGAGTTTCGTGGGCAAGTCGTTGCTATGTCTTATCGCTCCCCTTATATGCTGTGGGCAAAAGCGCTGGGAATGCGAGTGGAAGAGAATGAAGAGTGGGTCGAGCAGAGTGGCCACAATATTTATCCAGATTTGCTGCTCAATAGGCTCAGAGAGGTCTCCAATCTGACTCAGGCTCAAACTGAGCCTGCCCATTCTCGTTTGCTACAAGGTCACGTATTAGTGGCCGATGATGATGCGATTAACCGTTTATTGATCAAAAAACAGCTCAGTGAGCTTGGTTTGAGTGCCACCTTGGTGAGTGATGGATTGCAAGCTTTCGAAAAGCTCTCGCAACATCCTGAGCAGTATGATTTGTTGATTACTGACTGCCATATGCCACATCTTGATGGGTTTGCTTTAACGCGAAAAGTGAAGCAAGAGATATCCCTATTTAAAGGCGCAGTTGTGGGTTGTACTGCAGAAGATTCGCGCCTAGCAGCGGAACAAGCTCTGCAAGCGGGTATGGATAAGGTGATTTACAAACCTTATACCTTAGCCAATTTGCGCAAAGTACTCAGTCGTTATCTCACAACACAATGGGTCGCACTGCCTGAACAATCTTGGCTTGACGCTTACCAAGAAGAGGAACGCGAGGAGATGGCAATGGTAGTGGCTGAGTCACTTGCTCAAGATATCGCTTTACTCAATCAGCCAGACTGTGATGTCAAAGCACTGGCACATCGAATCAAAGGGGCAGCCGGCTCCCTTCAACTACAGCGGTTAGCCGATTTGGCTAAAACCGTTGAGAAACAAAACGATCCACAACAACTTGTGGCCGATAAGCAGCAACTGATCAATGCCATGCATGAAGTGGTCGAGCAGGCACAACAGTGGCTTCATCAGTATCAGAGCGAATAACGTTATGAAAATAATGATAGTAGAAGATGATCGAATTCAGGCGACTAGCCTGAAGCTCAAGCTAAGACAGCTTGGGTTGGATGACGTCATCTTGGCTGAAAACGGATTTGCTGCCTTAGAACTGTGTAACAAAGTGGGTATCGATTTGATGTTTTGCGATATTCGAATGCCGCAGATGGATGGGATCAGTTTGTTATCACAACTGAGTTTACAGGCACCTAAGCTAGGTGTGGTGATACTCAGCGCTGTGGAAGATACGATTCTTGAGTTAACCCACAACATGTGTAGTTTGGCTGGATTTGCTTATGTTGATCGCCTACCTAAGCCCTACGAAGTGGAGGATTTACAGCGTGTTGTCGAGGGGTTTCAAAAGCAAACGGAGCCCGAAACCAGTCACAAACCTGCAATCACGCTAACCTGTGACGAGATTGAACAAGCTTTTCTGCACGACCATATTTTTAATTACTATCAACCACAGTTTGATTTTCGCAGTGGGGCGATGGTCGGCGTTGAAGCGCTAGTACGTTACGAGCACCCAACTCATGGCATGTTAAGCCCAGCAGTGTTTCTGCCTTTAATTGAGCAGTGTGGCTTGCATGAGAAACTCTTCCTTACCGTATTAGAAAAGTCGGTCTCTGCACTGGCCAGTATTGGTGCTGACTTGCAGCTTTCCGTCAACATCAGCCAGCGCAACTTGCAACACTCAATCTGTGATCCCATTCTCGCCATCTGTGAGCGGTATGGTTTTCCCGCAAGCAAACTGACTCTAGAGATGACGGAGCATGAGGTGTACAACGGAACCCCGACCTCATTGGCCAACCTTGCTCGACTGCGAATGTATGGCGTTGGGCTATCGATTGATGATTTTGGTACGGGTTACGCGTCATTAGGTCAACTGGCTCAACTGCCTTTTACGGAACTCAAGATTGATCGCAGCTTTGTGCATGACTTGGCAACCAACTACAAACACCAACAATTGACCAATATGTGTTTGTTGCTGGCTCAATCTTTGGGGTTGCACTGCGTCGTCGAAGGGGTAGAGAACGAAGAAACATGGCAATACTTGCGTCAACTTGGGGTAGATACTTGCCAAGGTTACTACGCCGCTAAGCCCATGCCGATTGCTCAGTTGAGCGAACTTTACACTAAAAATCGTCGTCAGTGTTTAGGTTGTCAAAGCATGGATGATGGCTGGCAAATCTTGCTGGTGGATAACCATATGCTCAGCGCCACGGCATTACAAAAAGTGCTCAATAAAGAAGAGAACGTCAGCAAGGTGTTTGTGGCGCAAGATATTGAGCAGACGCTGCACAAACTGCGCGATTTACCGATCAACCTGCTGGTCGTCGAAAGTCGGTTTTTATCGACAATCAGTCCTGCGGCATTTCACGAGTTGCTTGAGCCTTACTATCGAGGGGCGCTCTTGGTGCTGCATGATGGATTAACCGCTGAAGCTCAAGAGGATGAGCCCAAAGCCATCGTCGTCAAAGCGAATACTTTGATGGAAACCAGCTCCCGGATCTTACTGCAAGCGCAGCAGAGCAATGTGCGCCCACAGGCGCAACAAGAAGAGCTTGCTCAGCTTTCTGAGCGAGAGTTGACGGTTGCGAAAATGTTAGTTGAAGGTCTAACGAATAAAGAAATCGCCTTACAACTCGATATCAACCAAAAAACAGTAAGCACTTACAAGACTAGGATTATGACCAAGTTAGGGATTAAATCGGCCATGGAATTGGTGCGTTTTGTAACATTAAAATAGTACCGAGAGTTATGGCTGTACCTACTTTTGCTGAATTAAAAGTTTTAATCATCGACGATGCGCCGATAGTCATTGCCAGTTTACGCAGCATGTTGCTCAAGCTGGGTTTCACTGAGCCAAACATAGTGTGGAGTAAAAGCCCACGAGCCGCGGTATTCATGGCCGGAAGGCAGAGATTTGATATTTTTATTTGCGATTACAACTTCGGTAAGGGGTTGAATGGTAAGCAAGTTTTTGAGGAGCTAAAACACTATAAACTCATCAAGCAAGACGCGGTATTTGTATTAGTTACAGGTGAGAATTCGGCGTATGTCGTGCATTCGATTCTGGAGCTCAAACCGGATGAGTATATCCTAAAACCCTTCAATATCATGACCTTGCAGGAGCGTTTAACTAACGCTATCTCACGCAAACATGCGCTCAAAGCCCTCTATCAAGCAGAACGCGATGGCGATGCTGAATTAGGTCTGAGTTTGTGTGACGAGCTGGAGCCTTTTTACAACGATTACTATTTCGTGATCCAAAAATTTCGTGGGGAATTTTTAACTCAGTTGCGCCGTTTTGATCACGCGCGCGAAGTCTACCTCGAAACGTTAGAGCATAAAGACTTTGATTGGGCAAAAATTGGTCTTGCGAATGCCCTCAAGCAGACCGGGCGTCAAGTCGAAGCCACACAAGTGATACAAGAACTGCTGGCGAGTGCTCCCAATAATGTGCGAGCTCGGGTGGAAGCGGCGAGCATCAGTCTATGCAATAACTCAATTCCTGAAGCCATTCACCATTTACAGGTTGCCAACCAAATTGTCCCCGGACATTCAGAGCGTGAATGGGTACTGGCGAATCTGTGCTTATCGGTTGGGGATGGAGCCTCTGCTCTCGAGCGCTATCGCTTGTATGTGGAAATTAACAAAGAGACTTATCGTAACAATCATCAGATGCACCTCAATTTTATTCGTACTTTGCTTTATGCCGCCCGACAAGCGGAATCGGAACAGCGTGATCTGTGGGTGCAAGAGGCGAAATCCATTCTGAAAGGGCTTTACGATAAAGGCCAGCATGAAGATCTGCTTGCCCAACTCGAATTAGTGGCTGCGCATTTAGCGATGGAAGAGGGTGAATTTGGGGTTTCAGTGGAAATTTTAAACAAGATTTATCGCGCTAAACCGTTCGAATTGTTTGAAGACCGCTACCATTTTACGTGGCTACTCAATGTGATGGGGTTTGACTCTGAATTTGCCAAATGCATCAGTTGGTGTAATGAAACCCTGTTAAATCAAGAAACAGACATCGTTTTAGAAAGTAAAGTGGCTTTAGCTAAGGCATTAAAAGAAGCTAATCAAGAGAAGCTGCAATGGCTTGAACAACGCTATCACGCACTTTGTAATAAACAGCAGACCATCGACTCGCTGCTTGCGATTTACATCGAAATTTTAGAAAAGTGCCCGACATTGCGTACTGTATGTATGAAAGTGGTGACGATATTTTCTCGCTACTGGCCGACGGCATTAACGGAATCGGAAGCAGAACGCTTGCTGAAAAGTTGTCATCGCACCATCCGACAACTGATGAATGAAGAAGAGTTACAGCAAGCTCAATACGCGGAGTTGTATCGAAAAGCACTCACTTTTCGTAGTCGCTATCGTTTACAGCGAACCGAATCAGTTGAGGCGTAACCGCCCTCTACAGAGGACGATTACGCCGTATCATCAGTCGAAATAGGCCACCATTTCGACCGTGTCGCCGAGTTGTTGTGCGTTTAACGAAAAGTGCACATAGCCTTCTTGTGTCACAGGAATACGCAAATACTCATGACTGCCCGCACCAGTTGAGGCGTGCTCAAACTGCTCTCGAGTTGGCCAATACGCTTTTGCTGCAAACAGATCGACATTGCCTCGGTTTTGTTCTGAAGCGGTGAGCCATACTTGTACTTCACTGACGCCTTTTGGCACGTAGATGGCGACGTAACGTTGTCGATGCACGGTAAGGCTTTGACTGTTACCCGCTTCTAAAAGCACAGGAGCAAGATCATCTTTGATAGTCGGTTGCTCATTAGGCTGTTCAGTGACTAGGTGTGTGTTGAGGATGACTGCTGAGTAATCCGCACGTCCTGTCACACTTAAATAGTAGCGTCCGGGTTTGATGTAACCATTCTGCTCAGGTTTGAAGGTAATTTGCTCGTTGCTGCCATAGGTAAATTCCGTTACCTGATAATCATAGTAATGGGCAACCTGCTGGTAGCTCATGTACAGATCGGCATCTCCCTCCCCGGAGATCTGAACGTGGAACTCTCGGCTGTACTCTGGCACATCCACATAGAACAGATGCTCGCTGTACGCCTTTCCTGTCAGTGTTAAGGACGAATTGGCCGCTAACTGAGTGACCGCATTGGGTTCTGGGTTAGGCTGTTCTGGATTATCTGGATTATCTGGATTATCTGGATTATCTGGATTATCTGGATTATCGCGTTGCAATGTATCCAGCCACGCCGAAAACTCGGTGTTATAGCGTTCACCCAGTAATTTGACACTCTGTGCCCACTGATCAAACTGCCCAGTACGAGAGAGTGCCAGCAAGCTTTCCACGTCTTGTGGATGCTTTTCCAACATAAAGCGTACCGCTAAGTAGCCCCAGCGATAAATGCGGTTCGTATCATTCGAGTAGGTGGTGGCAAACACATCAGAAAGGCTCAATTTACCTTGAGAAATCAGCTTAACCGCCGCTTGGTAGCCCTGCTTATAATGCATATATTCCGCGAAACCTTCTAACCACCACACAATATGACCATGGGCTAAGTTATCACTGAACGAACCATACTGGTTGAAGCGCGCGTCCAGATAATGAGTGTACTCATGCTCTAAATTGAGAATCGACAAATCCGCATCATTGGCATAACGATAGGCGACAAAACGGGCTTGATTGTTTTGATCCGCAGGGTTGCCTTCTAAATACTGCCCGCCATTGTCGGTGGTATTGCCAAATAAAAACGAGGAGTAATTGACATAGCTGCTGTTATTGGCAAACACCACCACCTCAACGCGAGTGTTGTAATCATCAGCGACCGGTGCCAATCCCGTATTTGCCACTTGGTGAAAATCTTGCTCTTTTTTATCCAATACGTCACAGGCTTGCGCGGCTTGCGCATCGGAAAGATCTTGCGAGCGAATAATGGCAGGGCCTTGGCATTCAAAGCGGTTTGGCAAAATGCGCGCGGCTAAATCGCGCTTCGCTGCATCAAGATCGATACCGAGCTGTTGCAGCACCTCAGGTGCGTAATAATGCAACATCTCAACGGCAGCTAACCACAATTTGTCGTGTTTACTCCCTAAAGGATAGCGAGCAATCACTTGTCGCATCACATGACGAGCCTTTTGCTTGGTAATGGCATCTGGGCTAATCAATAAGCGGCCAGTTTCACGCAGAGCGTTGTAAACCAAAAACTCAGCGTCGGTTTCTAATGCCCACTCATTGTCCAGAGCGAATCGATACAAGGTATCAATATGTTGAGTGTTGGCGGCTAAGTAGCGGTAAAACTCCGAGTTACCCACATGGCCAGACATCGCACGGAATAAGTTATTTAAACCATCGACCCATTGTGTATCTTGCGCCGTTTCTCGATTGAAGCGGTGCAGAGCTAAGATCATCGCATCCATAGTGAGCGGTAACTGCTTAACGTTATCCACCATTAAACTTAGGCTCTTCATTGCGCCCACCTGTTCACGGCCTTGGTCAAAAGCATGCGGATGACGTAAAAAGCGGTCGATCGATTGAGCAAAGCGTTGACTGAGTGCTTGAGAATAAGGTTCACGCCCAGCGTTATAACGCACGTAATACGCTGCGCGAATGAACTCACCATAGTTTTCCAAGCGACGAGCTTGCTGCGCTTCACCAGTATAGCGAGCAATTTCAGCATCGAGCACAGTTTGTAAATGCGCTAGAGAAGCTTCGCTATAGAGGTTATCCAAGGTTGCCGTTGGTGCGTAAAACCATGAGTTGTAACAAGCTTGTGTAGCCACGGCAATTTGCGCAGGAAGATCGCGCGCGGGCTGTAAATCTTGTATCTCACAAGCTGCTTGTGAATAGGAGGAGTAAGAAAGACCAGCGATGACGCACGCCCAAGCAATGGGGTGATGTTGGATACGTTGTTGAAAAGACACTGCAAAACCTATTTATGATGAATATATTTGGGCTGTGGTTTATAAGGTCTTTCTTGGTTTCAATAAAATCTGATGCGTATGAATTATGAGGCTTATTCAATAAATGGAGTTTTTATTCTAATCCAATGAATCAAGGTCACTTTTTATACATTTTTCTGTTGAATGGTTTAGTGATAAATCACTAATAATTCGAGGATATTTAGTGTGAAATCCGTTCATACTCTGCAATAGATAGAAATGTTCTATTCACATTGCTTTACATTTTATTTTTTCATGATATGGTACCGTTCCCATCAATAGTCTGGGTGGGAGTTATCAGAGGTATCTATGAACAAAACATTTTTATCAGGAGTGGTTGGAACACTTCTTTTTACATCTTTTCAGTTCAGTGCTTCTGGAACGGAATCCGGAGTCTCTAGCCGTATTATTGGTGGAGAACAAGCGACTGCAGGCGAATGGCCTTATATGGTTGCGCTAACCGCTCGAAATAGTAGCCACGTTTTTTGTGGTGGTAGTTATCTTGGTGGTCGTTATGTTTTGACTGCTGCGCACTGTGTGGATAAAGAAGATCCTGCTAAGGGGGATGTACTGCTCGGTGCTTTTGACATGAATGATGTTAATACTGCAGAGAGAATTCATGTCAGACAAATTTATGTGCATAATAGCTATATTACTGCTTCAATGGGCAATGATATTGCTGTTCTTGAATTGGAACGGGATCCCTTACCTCGAAGATCTGTGCAAATTTCAGATTCATCGGATTTCAATGAGTTGACAAAAGATTCGCCAATGACGGTGATCGGTTTTGGTAATCGTAAAGAAGTCGATGGTGAGAAATCCGATCCTGCAACCATATTACACCAAGTACAGGTCCCCTTTGTTCCACTCCCGGAATGTAAAACAAAAGGCAGTGATCAGGACGCTAAAAACAATTACTCTCAACTAACCAATAACGCGTTTTGTGCCGGTTCGTTTGGCAAAGACGCTTGTTCTGGTGACAGCGGTGGCCCTATCTTTTTTGATTCCAACAATGGTCGAAAGCAGATGGGCGTTGTTAGCTGGGGGGATGGCTGTGGTCGAGCCAATAGTCCTGGTGTTTATACTAACCTCAGCGTTTTTAATGATTGGTTAGATGATCAGCAACTAGGTCTATCCTATCGCCAAAAACGAGACTTAGGAGTAGTAAGACCAGGTTCGTATACTCATAATTTAACTTTTACGAATAACGGTAATGCTGACATCAACTTGGGCAATACCTTTGTTTTTGTTGTTGGCATTTCTAGAACAGACGCTGCTGCGATTGTGAATAATAGCTGTACAGGAGTGTTAGCTTCAGGAGCGAGTTGTGACGTTGAGTTTAGCTATAATATTACTGAACATAAACAGAGTTATGTAAAATTGATAATAGGATCAAGTACTTATAAGACGGGTGCTGTTCATGCCTACCTCTATTTTGATGCTTTGGACGCTGCGCCTTCAGAAACAGTAAGCTTTTTAGCGAATTTACCTGTCCATAATACCCACGTGAATGATCACCCTTGGACGGTTGTCGGTAATGGTCTGCAGACTTCAGCTTTACCAGCTGGAGAAGAGTCTGTAATTTTGTTGGAAAACCTACCTCAAGGTAGACTCAAATTCCACTATAAACTGTCGTCAAGTGAAGTTCTCGATCAGCTATTTGTCTACGTGAATGATAAGTTTAAGGGTAAATACTTTAACAACACGGAAAATCTAGCCACACTTGATATGTATGGTACGAATAACAAGGTTCGATTTGTATACAGAAGACATAGCGGTAGTACTGATGACCAAAGTCGAGCCATATTGAGCCAAATAAGCTACGATCCAAAATTCTTTGATCTACCTCCACCGCTTGATATTCGTATCGGTGATAGTGGCGGCGGTAGCCTAGGTGGGGCAGCCTTAGCTCTTCTCTTTGGTTGTGGCTGGTTACGTCGTCGTCAACGCGTCTGATCTATCGATAGCCAATTTTGTTTACTCAAAGCCAACCGTGATAGGTTGGCTTTGTCGTTTTTGGCAAATCGTTGGGAGAGCTAGTCCGCCGACCACACATTGCGAATATCCGGCCAACCCCAGTTGGTGAGCGCAACATCATGTAATACACCGTGGAAACGCAAGGTTTGTCTATGGTGGAAAAGAGGCGCCAGCCAAGATTCACTGACCAGAAGTGAAGCAATCGGCTCCAGTTGATCGAGATATTGAGGTAATTGCGCTTGCTCACGTACGGCATTTAATTGCTGCATCAGCCATATCACCTCATCTTGGCTGGCGCACGCATGCAGAATCGGGTTGCTGAATAACATAGCAAAAGCGGAAGCGTGGCGGTTGTCATCCAAATTAATGTTGGTCAGTACCAAGGTTTCATCCAGCTCGCCCTTGAGCGCACGTTGATTCAATTCCCGATAAGTGTAAGTGTGAATGCTTAATGTAATGCCTTGAGCTGCAAGCAATCTGGCAATCGCTTGGGCACAGGTCTGTAATGCGGTGTAGTTGTACAAGGCCAAGGTCAACTGCGTGGGAAGCGCAACTTTCGGAGCTGGAGATTTCAACACAGCGCGCCAGCTTGGCAGCAAGTTGTGCGCGGGTTCGACGCCAAACATCTCTCCGTGACAGCGAATATCTTGCTCAATCGTGTTTGGATTGAGTAGCTCGCTGAGTCGGTGTGCTTGAGCTTGATCCAACGGTTGCTTGGCTCTCTGGTTAAACAGCACCATTAAACACCCATCTTCGACGCGGCTTTGCTGTTGGGCGGCAGAGGTTAAATGAGGCGAGTCTGATAGTGAGACTTGATGATGGCTGGTCGTATTGGCTTCCGGCTGATTAGTTTCAATGAGTGGGCGACTTAAACGCTCCTCATCGACTTGCCAAATGGTCACACGATCGGTCAAGGCTCGACAGCCGTAGAATTGACTGAATGCTTTGAGTTTGAGTTTATTGCGGGTGTGTTCCTGAACTTCAAAAGGGCCACAACCTATCACAGGAACAATTTGTCCTTCATGAAATTGGCTGTAATTCAATTGACTGACCGGTTGAATGGCGTATTTCACGCCAGATATCATCCCTGCAAATCCCGGATCTGGGCGCTCTAAGTTGAATACCACTTGAAAAGGGGTTGGCGCTTTAATATCGCTAATATGTGCCAGCTCTGCACGGTGTGTTTCTAGACTAGAGAGTTTAGCAAACAGGCTGACAATGGTATTGGCATCCAGCGGCGCACCATTATGAAAGGTTAATTCGGGTCGCAGATAAAACGTCCATTGCCAAGTGTGCGGATCATAATGCCAATGATGCGCCAGTTCGGGGTGTACATGGCCATTAGCATCAGAGCTGACCAAACAACTGTAGATCTGACGGATCAAAAAACGCTCACTACTTCGCTGAGGAAGATGGGGCAGCAGCGGTTCAAATGGACGCTTATAAGTGAGCTGAATATGCAGCCGTCCTTCTTGTACCGTAGCACCAGACGTTTTCTTTAACAGTTTGGCAAAAGCGACCTCATCGTTATCTAAAATCGCTAATGCTCGTTCGTATTTACCGATCTGTACTCGTTTGGCCGCCAGTTGCTCCTTGAGTGGCTCAAGTTCTCTGTGCAGTAATAATGAAGAGCGGTGATGTCGTCCTGCCTTCGGTGTCCAAGTTAACCAACCCAATTGATTCAAACGCACCAGCAAATTTCTTGCGTGACGAGGACTCGTAAACAGTCGCTCCGCCAGTTCAGGCAAAGTGGTTTTAATATCGTGACCCACACCCAAGGGAGTCAGCCTAGCGTAATAGCGCAATAAATTGAGATCAGACATGGTTACCTCAACGCTTAGCTCATCTGCGGCTATTGTAGTGAAAAAAGGTGGAGTTAATGGTGAAAACCTACGGGTGGTTTGTTCCTCATTTCTCGACTTCTCAGTGCGAAATTCCCAATTTTCTGCGTAAAACGGTGTAATGCGGAGCAAAGTGATTTAAATCGCTCACTTTTTTGTTTCCTTAATCAGGATGACAATAAAAGCATCAACACAACAAGGAGTGCAGAGTATGTTCATATCACCCGTTAACGAACAGACGATGGCCGCCTACTATCAACAACGGCTGCAGCAAACTCATAGTGTGATTGAGCGAATGGCGTTGGTTGCGTTATTTGAGTTGCTCTTTACTCAAACGCCCCCTGAGCCAGAACAGCCCAAATCATCAACCCCATAACGAGATAAAACCCGCAGCACTTGCACTATTGCTCCTGACGCTTCCCCCAAGCTGATACGCAAGTGCTGCTTCTTTACTACCTGCGTAGGGTGACTTTGTGAGCACATAGCCAATAATGTACAGCTGAGTTCGCTAAACTCTTTCCCTCACTGAATGAATAGGAGAGGGTGATGGCAATCCGTAATGTGGTATTTGATGTTGGTAATGTGATCGTAAAATGGGCACCACAAGACATTGCCCAACTGACGTTTGGTGAGGGAGAAGAGAGTGCCTTCATGGCAACGGCTGTATTTAAAAGTGAGTTCTGGCGCGATTTGAATAAAGGAAAATACACTGAAGCGGAAGTGAAACGCGCACTCCATCAGCAATTAGGACTTTCCTCTGACACTCTAGAACAACTCTTTTTCCATATTAAAAATACCCAAGTTTTGCTGCCCGGAACCTTGCAATTAATGGATGATCTCCTCAAAGCAGGTTATCGCCTCTACGCGTTGACCGACAATGTGAACGAGATTGTCGCTTACTTAAAAAAACAATATGGCTTTTGGCCCAAATTTACTGGCGCAGTAGTGTCGAGTGAGTGTGGTTTGCTTAAACCTGATCCGGCGATTTACCAGCATCTGGCAGACTCCCAGCGCATTCTCCCGCAAGAAAGTGTCTTTATGGATGATATGCCAGCCAATGTCGAGGGGGCGCGCCAACAAGGATTTCATGCCATTCAATTTGTTGATGCGCACCAAGCAAGAGTGCAGCTAGCGCAAATGGGGCTGCACTTTTAAAGGTCAGCACTTTGGCTAAAAAGATGAATACTTGATGTGGTAACGTCAAGCCGTTTGGTTAGCGCAATGAATAGGGCAGGTGAAAAACCTGCCCTATGTGTTTGTTTGTCTTGTGGCTATTTCGTCGGATAAATCGTCAAAGGCTCAAACGTCGCCGTTGCATTGCCGTTGGCTCCCGGATGATCGGTGTATTGTGTGTCTTGCATTAGGGTATAAAACACATCAACGAAGTCGTCATCATTTACAAGGACACCATCGGGAATGGCCTCGATAATTTTTCCCGTGATCTGCGCAATAATCGCGTAGCCTTGCACTTCAGGATCAGGGATAAGTTTGAGCACCTCTTCCGCCACTTTCACCAGTTGTTTCGCTAGTTCTTTATAATCCGTGCCATCATCTTGCTCCATGAGGATCATGTCCGCAGCACCCCAGCGATAGCGAGTCCAGTGAATGACTACCTGATTCGGGAAATAATCTTGCTTATCGTAATCCAGATAAGGCATATCAATCAGATCAATGGTTGGTTTATCGCGGCTTGGATCAACTCCAGTGACTAGCGCATAAATTTCGGCACGGCCTGAAATCCAAGGTTCTTTGTCATCTTGCAGACGAATTTTCTTTAAAACAGTGGTGGAAATGGGCGCTGTATCGGCGGATGCAGAGCGACTCAAAGAACGTGTCGATGCTTCAATTGAGCTACTCTCTTGCGTAGACAATTGTGGGCTTTGCCCCAAGCGCTGCATTTCCGCCCGCATGGCTTGCAGACCCGCTTTGAGTTCGACGGCGCTGTCGTTATCAACTACAAAGACGGGAACATCTGGCAATTGGTAGACATCGAGTTGGTGGATTTGGCCATACACATCATAAGCTTCAATGTATTGCCAGCTATCATCGTTACCACTCGGCTCAAAAGCAAACAGCGGACTTTGTCCTTCTTGCCACTCTTTGAGCATCGAAGCATCGGCCAAACGCAGTTGCAGAAGTTGCTCTGTAAACTGGTCAATACCTTTTAAGGTGCGCACATTCTTATCTGCAGAGCGTAACTGTTGGCTCATCTCAGTATTTGGCGCGGATTCCACCAGTTCAGAGACTGAAATGCTCAAGTTATCTGCACTGATTTGTGTTTTGAGTGTGTGCGCGTAAGCGGCATAGTTTTGGCTGAAGGATTCCGCCAATTGACGCTTTTGTGCAACGACGGCATCCGCCTTCGCTTGCGCTGTTAGTCCGGTGTTGCTTTGTGTTTCTTCTGATTGGCAGCCAACCAGTGCAACAGTCAGAAGCACTGCTATGGAGAGTGGTTTATGCATAGGTGAACCCTTTTCTTGTTGTAGTGAATAGAGCCATAGCTCTATTGGGCTCAAACTACCACGCTTTGCACGTTACACAGAGAGAAACTATTCAGCAGATTTATCTTTGTGGCTCAAGATCAAATTCTGCAACATAAGGGTGAGATTGCAGCATAAAGTGCTACTGTGCTCGGGTGAATGATTTTTAGAGTTGTCAAAGTTTGGTTAAACGTCGAATTATCTTCTGTTTCAAGCAATTAGCATCACGTAACCTATTTAAGGCATTTCTCCCCACTTGAAGGAGCAGTGTTCGCACGTTCGCTCATCCTAATCACATCGTTTGAGATGTTGATGAGGATAGACTCGTTTTTCGTTTCGCTGCCACTCCAAGTCGTTTTGGGATATGTCAGGCATTGTAACGCGCGACTTCCTGTTGCATGCTCTCGGCGAGTCTTGCCAGCTCCAAGGTTGCTTCAGAGCTTTGTTGTGCTCCCAACGCGGTTTGGTTGGAGATTTCGCTGATGGTGATGATGTTTTTATTGATCTCCTCAGTCACCGCACTTTGCTCCTCTGACGCTGTCGCAATTTGCGTGTTCATGGTCGAGATACGATCGACGTTAGCCGTAATTTGAGACAGCGCCGTCCCTGCCAAACGTGCTTTTTCAACGGCTTTTGATGCTCCAGAAACCCCTTGTTCAATTAAATTCGCCGAATCTCGACTGCTCTGCTGTAAGCGCTGCACTGTCTGTAGGATCTGTTTCGTCGATTCTTGGGTGCGGCTTGCTAAGGTTCTGACCTCATCGGCGACGACTGCAAATCCTCGTCCTTGTTCACCCGCGCGAGCGGCTTCGATCGCAGCATTCAGCGCCAATAAATTGGTTTGCTCTGAAATACTCTGAATCACATCCACAACACTGCCAATGTCTTCTGAATCTTTGGCAAGTAACTGCATGGCGGCAAGCATCTTTTGTAAATCGTTGGATAGCCCTTCAATCATCGCAATATTTTCCTCAACGACCTTGCGTCCCTGCATCGCGGCTTGTTCTGCTTCTTCAGAGGCTTCTGCAGCAAGGCCTGCACTTTGCGCGACTTCGTGTACGGTGGCGGTGAACTGATGGATTGCGGCAGCAATTTGCTGTGTTTGCGACTGCTGTTCGACGATGTTTTGCTTCGTTTGCATCGCAACGGCCGCGTTTTCCTCGGCAGCCGTCGCTAAAGCAGAGACTGAGTGGCGATTACTGCTAATGACTTCTTGAAAGCTCGTTACAATTCGGTTGACGTATTTAGCAATATCCGAAAATTCATCGTTCCCAGTGACGGGGATGCGTTGAGTGAGATCGCCAGCGGCAATATGGGTGGCAGAACTGGCTAAGTGGTGCACTGCATTATTGACTCGCTTAGCAATCAGTAGTGCTAAGCTGGTAGTCACTATCAAGGCAAAAGCACCCAGTAAGCTGACCATCCAGATAAATTGGTTAATCTCGTGTTGAGAGGCAGAAAAGTTATTTTTTCCTTCTTGGGTTTGAATGTCGAGAAAGGCTTCCGCCGCTTTTTTGATCTCGTTATAAAGAGGGTTAATGACTTGGAGCAGAATTAAGTTAGCCGCATCGTATTTTTCAGCCTTGAGCTGTTGGAGAGCGGGTTCAAATCCTTGACGAGTGACTTGATCCAGCTTTTCTTTCAAGGTTTGGATCACGGCTTTTTCTTGAACATCCAATACGGTAGCCAATATTTCGTTATCCACAATACGGTGCAAATTGGTCAGCGATGTTTGGATACCTTCGACGTGCATTGTGATCGGATGATCATGCATCAGCGCGTATTTGGAGGAAGGGTCATGCTGGAAAGCTAACAGCAGTTGGCTGCGCGCGCTGCCTAACTCATCCAATATGCGTCCAGCACGAATCGTATGTTGCATTCCTTTTGTATAAAGCGATTCAATCGAATCTGAAGCACTTTGCATGCCTGTCAAGCCTTTGAAACCCAAGAAAAGAATGGAAACCACGATCAGCACCACGATCAGTTTCAAGCGTAGGCCAACGCTATGCAGTGAGTTTGTAGTGCCCGCTATTATTGTGCGATGAGCATTGTTATGTTGATTGGATACCATCATCCATCCCCCGACAAAAAGTAAAAAGTTAATGAAATTATACTGATTTGAGTATGGTCCAAACTGGATAATTGGATTGAATTTCATAACGTTATGATACGTAGATCATGATTTTTATGGATGATATTCACAAGGATGACGGTCTACTGACAATATCAGACACTGAAAATGAACCCACTGTTATAAAATACCCATTGAATGCTCTTGGTATATTGATGTTAATTATCATCACTATCCAGAACGTATTTGAGAGAACCTTAATAACTGGAGTGGAGAGATGCCAACAACCGATCAAGCGATAGCCATTACTTTGCCTTCTTTGATTCATCGTATAGGTAGCGATACCGTTAAGCGATTGAAACTGCAGGCACAGACTTTTGATTGCGAGTTAAAGCGTATTCGTCGCTCGCGAAATTGGCAGTTATTAGGTGAAGCGGCCTCGATGCAGAAATTTGTTATCCAAATCAAGCAGACCGAATATCAAGTTGCTGAATATCTGATTCGACGCGTGGAAGCCGGTTTAAGGCTGCCGAGCGACAAGATCGAACCCATCGAAGTCCAGCTGCAGCGTTTAGTTCAGCAAAATCCGTCCATAACCTTAGCGGAACTCATGGCAGCTACACATTGCAGCTTGATGCAGGCGCGAGCGGCTCGTTTTGCTGAGGAGAGCTTTGAGTGACCTTTTTGATGAAGTAAGATTAAGTAGAATCTTTGCTTTATGTGTCGAATATAACTAGTCTTTAATGAGTCTATAATTAAGGCATAGTCAAATGCATATTATTCCTGTGGCGTCAGATCCCAAAACTTGTTCATGTGGTGTGAATGAAAATTCGCTAGATTTTGATTTTACTATGGCATTTCAACCTATAGTAAATTGCAGAACGAAAGAAATATTTGGCTATGAAGCTTTAGTGCGAGGTTTAAATAACGAATCGGCTTATTCGGTTATTTCAAGAGTTAATGAAGATAATCGCTATTTATTTGATCAAATGTGTAGAGTTAAAGCGATTGCTCTTGCCGCCAAGTTAGGACTGACCAGTAAATTAAGTATAAACTTTCTCCCCAACGCTATTTATGTGCCAGAGCGTTGTATTCGTACTACGTTAGAGGCCGCGAAACGTTACCAGTTTCCGATCGAAAATATTATGTTCGAATTTACCGAGGCTGAGCGGGTAGAAGATGTTAATCACATAAAAAGGATTGTCGAATACTATAACCGTCATTCCGCAGCTAATTCCAGAATTTAAATAGTGTGATCTAGCGATCGTTTG
>OARB01000008.1_pt1 | contig 166820 bp, 137 predicted proteins | sample 1475561 | NCBI WGS metagenome assembly OARB01 (sample SAMEA3360673, study PRJEB22359) | human gut metagenome | biome: ENVO:urban biome; feature: ENVO:human-associated habitat; material: ENVO:feces | place: Bangladesh | collected 2011
GATTCCATCCCGAACTCAGAAGTGAAACGAAACAGCGTCGATGGTAGTGTGGGGTCTCCCCATGTGAGAGTAGAACATCGCCAGGCTTTTAATCTCGCTGATAGTGTCACCACGCTATTAGCACACAATTTGCGGAGAGATGGCTGAGTGGTTGAAAGCACCGGTCTTGAAAACCGGCGATGGTTAATAGCTATCCTAGGGTTCAAATCCCTATCTCTCCGCCACTATTAAGAAAGGCCGCTGACAACTCAGCGGCCTTTTTGCATTCTGTCATCTTGATTTTCAATATCTAGATTATCGATACAGTACCGATAACCTATTCTTCTAAAGTTCTTTATTTATCAACAACGCTTTTCTTTGCCGAAACGACCCGCCACAGTGCTTGGACAAGCGGATTATCTAACTGTGAACGCTTGCAGCAAACACCGAGCATAAAGGGTTTGATGGGGGTGACGCTTAAGCGCTGGATCTTGTCACGCACAGGGCTGTTATTGATAACCACATCCGGAGCAATCCCTACTCCACATCCAAGAGCCACCAAGCTAACAATCGCTTCATGTCCTGCGATCTGAGCGTAGATATTGGGCTTTATCTTCATTTGCTTAAACCAGGTATTGGCTCTATCGCGCGCGGTTCCCGACTCTGGGACAATAAACGGAATTTCATTCCAATCAGGCTGCTCTTTTTGTAGCTCATCCATAAAGCTGCTGATCCCAAGTGGTGCGATGACGGAAAGAGGGATCTCACTGATTGTGGCGAATTCAATGCGGCTTGGCAGTTGTTCAGGCATCGCAGAAATTGCTATATCCGCTTCATCGTGCAGGATTTTATCGATCGCTTGTGCCGGATCGCCTGTTAGCAGTTTAAATTCGATATAAGGATGCTTGAGGCGAAATGAGCTGAGAAGCTCAGGTAAGTGGCTATAACTGGCCGTAACAGAGCAGAATAGCTTTATCTCTCCTCGTAGTTCTTGGCTGTCATCGTTGAGTTCGGTAGTGAATTGTCGCCAGTCGTGAATGATGCGTGCCGCAACGGGCAGTAATTGGTGGGCTGCGGGAGTGAGTTCAACACTGCGGTTGTCGCGCAGAAAAAGTGTGTGACCTAAATCTTGCTCCAGCTTCTGTATCTGCCGACTGAGTGCGGAAGGGCTGAGATGCATTGCAGAAGCGGTTTTACTGAAATTTTTGCAGTCACATAGATGCATGAATAGCTGCAGAGTTTTGATGTTCACAAAAGTTCCTATGTTGCATTTGTTGCAATAACTAGTTGTGAATATATCACTTTGCGCAATTTTGTCTCTGGCTTAGTATGAGTTTATTCGGTCAGATCGCACCGACTTAACGGAATCACTTATTAAGGAGCACCCTCATGGCGAATTATTTCAATACGCTGAATCTGCGTGAACAGTTGGATCAACTTGGTCGTTGCCGTTTTATGGCGCGAGAAGAGTTTGCAACCGAAGCTGATTACCTAAAAGGTAAGAAAGTGGTGATCGTAGGTTGTGGGGCTCAAGGCCTAAACCAAGGCCTCAATATGCGTGATTCAGGTTTGGATGTTTCTTACGCTCTGCGTCAGGCTGCGATTGATGAACAGCGTCAGTCATTTAAGAATGCCAAGAATAATGGCTTCAACGTGGGTAGTTATGAACAACTCATCCCAACCGCAGATTTGGTGATTAACTTGACGCCAGATAAGCAGCACACCAGTGTGGTCAATGCGGTGATGCCTCTGATGAAGCAAGGTGCTGCCTTGGGTTACTCACACGGTTTTAATATCGTTGAAGAGGGCATGCAGATCCGTAAAGACATCACGGTTGTGATGGTGGCACCAAAATGTCCGGGTACGGAAGTTCGTGAAGAGTATAAGCGCGGTTTCGGCGTTCCTACTCTTATCGCGGTACACCCTGAAAACGATCCACAAGGTGAAGGTTGGGAAATTGCTAAAGCGTGGGCTGCGGCAACGGGTGGCCATCGTGCGGGCTGTTTAGCTTCTTCTTTTGTGGCGGAAGTGAAATCCGATTTGATGGGTGAGCAAACCATTCTCTGCGGTATGCTGCAAGCGGGCTCTATCGTTTGTTACGAGAAAATGGTTGCTGATGGCATCGACCCTGGTTATGCGGGCAAGCTTTTGCAATTTGGTTGGGAAACCATTACCGAAGCACTCAAGTTTGGCGGTATTACTCATATGATGGATCGCCTGTCTAACCCTGCAAAAATCAAAGCGTTTGAGCTGTCTGAAGAGTTGAAAGATCTGATGCGCCCACTGTACAACAAGCATATGGATGACATCATTTCTGGCCACTTCTCTAGCACCATGATGGCGGATTGGGCGAATGATGATAAAGACTTATTCGGCTGGCGTGCAGAAACCGCTGAGACGGCCTTTGAAAACTATCCAACAACCGACGTAAAAATTGCTGAGCAAGAATACTTTGATAACGGTATTTTGATGATTGCCATGGTGCGTGCTGGGGTTGAGTTGGCGTTTGAAGCGATGACGGCTTCAGGCATCATCGATGAGTCGGCTTACTATGAATCACTGCACGAACTCCCACTGATTGCCAATACGGTAGCGCGTAAGCGTCTGTATGAAATGAACGTGGTAATCTCTGACACTGCTGAGTACGGTAACTATCTGTTTGCCAATGTGGCGGTACCACTATTGCGTGAAAAGTTTATGCCGAAAGTGGGCACTGATGTGATTGGTAAAGGATTAGGCGTGGTCTCTAATCAAGTTGATAACGCAACGCTTATCGAAGTAAACAGCATCATCCGTAACCATCCGGTTGAGTATATCGGTGAAGAGCTGCGCGGTTACATGAAAGACATGAAGCGCATCGCCGTGGGTGATTAATCCCTAAATTGATTTCCAAAGCAAACACAACAACACACTATAATAAAAACCAAGAAGGCTTAGTCGAATGACTAAGCCTTTCTTTATTGAGTGCTAAGTGGCGTGTTTACTGTATGAACTCAGCGCTTATTTATCCGCTAATTTGGCTTCAAGCTCAGCCATTTTCTGCTCTAACTCAGTGAGCTTTTGGCGAGTGCGTAACAGCACTTGAGTTTGCACATCAAACTCTTCGCGGCTGACCACATCCAGTTTGTTCAGTTGGCCTTGAATGACTTGACGCACTTTCTGTTCTACATCAGCACCCAGTTCTTTGACGGGTTGTGGCATGGCTTCATGGATTTGCTTGGCGATCTGCTCGAGTTTTTTGGCATCAAACATAGTAATTCTCCTGTTAAGTTGCCAATATTCTATGCAATTCAGCTAGCGATGTCGTTAGATTGGATAATAAAAAAGGCCATCGAAATGGCCTTTTGTGATGAGACTGAATATTGGCTTACAGCTGACGATGAGCCGCTTTGGCTTCATCAATGCGGGCCAATTTCTCCAGATCTTTATCCTCAACAAACACCGGTAGTGGTTTGTGTTTCTCTGCAAGGTAGCTGTAAATCACCGGCAGTACAAACAGAGTAAACAAGGTACCAATTGCCAGACCAGAGACGATAACAATACCGATACTGAAGCGCTGTGCAGCCCCTGCACCGGTGGCGTACATCAGTGGGATCAGGCCTGCGATCATTGCTGCAGTGGTCATTAGGATTGGGCGCAGACGCACTTTAGCGGCATGCATGACAGCCTCAATCCGGCTGAGTTTGTTGTGTAACTGCTCCTCTTTGGCTACTTCACAGATCAAAATACCGTGTTTAGTGATAAGACCGACTAGTGTGATCAAGCCAACCTGCGAGTAGATATTCATGGTTGCCGTACCCCAAGCCAGTGCGATCAAGGCACCACAAATGGCGAGTGGTACAGAGACCATGATAACCAAAGGATCTCTGAGAGATTCAAACTGAATCGCCAACACCAAGAAGATGATCGCCAGCGCTAGGCCAAATGTGGCATACAGCGCGCTACCTTCGGTCACATACTGACGAGCTTCACCCATGTAGTCATGGCTATAGCCTTTAGGCAGTTTGCTGCTTGCCAAATTCTCAAACCAGTTGATGGCATCCCCCATAGCCGTGCCCGGAGCTGGCACCGCACCAACGGTGGCAGAGTTGAGCTGGTTGAAGTGGGGTAGCGAGCGAGGCTCTGCAACCACATCAATCGTAACTAAGCTACCGAGTGGGATCACTTTGCCATCTGCTGCGCGAACGTAGTAGCTGTTCATCGATTCAGGGTTGAGACGCCATTTACGTTCCACTTGCGGGATCACTTCGTAAGAGCGGCCGTTGAGGTCGATACGGTTGACATAACCGTCGGCCATCATGGTGCTGAGCGTGATGCCAATATCTTGCATGGTCACGCCGTAGGCACCGGCTTTATCTTTATCGATATTGATCTTCATCGTTGCCGAATCGAAGTTCAGATCCAGATCCGAGTAGACGAACATCGGATTGGCTTTGACTTCGGTCAGCACATCGGTGGCGATGGTAAACAAGCTTTCAAAGTTGCTTGGCGTGGTGATCACAAATTGGATCGGTAAGCCAGAGCCTGCACCAGGCAGTTCTGGCATCTGGAATGCCGTTACCGCCATACCTGGGATATCTTGTACCAAGGTACCCACGCGGTTGGTTACTGTGGCTTGGCTAGCTTCACGCTGGCTCCATGGCACCATTGACGCAATACCAAACGCCTGGTTTGAGTTAGGAACACCAGTAAACACCTGAGCGAACTGAACTTCTGGCTGATCAGACAGAATTTTATTCACATCATCCATCGTATTCGCCAGATAATCGAGGTTGGCATTCGACGGGCCTGTACCCATCAGCATGATTACCCCTTTATCTTCCGATGGCGCAAGCTCACTTGGAATGAACTTAAACAGCATTGGTAAACTTGCAAAAACGATAAACGCAAAGGCAATAACCACAGGGCGATGAGCCATTACCGCGGTCAGCATGCGTTCATAGCGTGCCGTCATGCGATCCAGTAAATGGTGCACTTTCAGTTCAAATTTGTTCGGCGCTTCATTGGCTTTGAGCATCTTTGAACACATCATCGGCGACAGAGTCAATGCAACAATACCGGATACAAAAACAGAACCAGCCAGTGTGAGCGCAAACTCTTTAAACAGTGAGCCGGTGATACCGCCCATCAAAGCAATCGGCGCATAGACCGCACCCAACGTCAGCGTCATCGCAATAACTGGGATGGCAATTTCACGTGTACCGATGATCGCCGCGCGGAAAGGAGATTCCCCTTCTTTGATATGGCGGTCAACGTTCTCTAGAACGACGATTGCATCGTCAACCACAAGGCCGATCGCCAGAACCATCGCCAGCAGCGTCATTAGGTTCCAAGAGAAGCCCATCATCTGCATCACCATCGCAACACCAATCAGTGAAAGCGGGATAGTGACAATTGGGATGAGTACGGCACGCAGTGAACCCAAGAACAGAGTGATGACCACAAGAACGATCAGCGCCGCTTCTACGATGGTTTTGATAACCTCGTGGATCGATTCATTGATCGCAACCGTTGAGTCGTACAACACGTTCATTTCAATGTTGCTTGGCATGTTTTTCTGCAGCTCAGGCAGCATCTCAAGCACATCTTTGGCGATGTTGATCGGGTTCGCACTTGGGGCCGCGTTAATCGCGGCAACGACCGCTTCACGGCCATTAGCACTCGCGCGATAGGTATCATGGCTCTTAGCCAAGGTAACTTTCGCGATATCACCTAGGCGAGTCACGGTACCTTTCTCAGCTTTCACCACCAGACTTTCCAAATCTTCCACGGTGGAGACTTGGGTATCGGCGCTGCCGTTATAAAGAACGAATTCACCAATCGCCTGACCGGTCGCTGACTGATAGTTGTTGGCATTCAGAATGCTCATCACATCCGCTGCGGAGAGGTTTAGTGCCGCCATTTTGGCTGGATCGAGCCATACCCGGAGCGCGTATTTCATACCGCCATACAGATCGATACTTGACACACCATTGACTGCGTAAAGCTGTGGATTAACCACGCGCTCTAGGTAATCAGTGATTTGGCTGGATGCCAATTCATTACTGGTGAAACCAATATACAGAACCGCAGTGGTTGAACCGGTCGACATGGTGACGGTCGGATCTTCTGCTTCTTTAGGCAGCTGCGAGCGAACTGAGTTGGTCTTGGCCAGAACGTCAGATAACGCGGCGTTGGGATCCGTATTCAATTTCATGGTCACTGTGATGGTCGAGCGACCCAACACGGACTGTGACGTCATAAAATCAATGTTATCCGCCTGTGCTACCGCTTGTTCCAAGGGTTGAGTAATAAAACCTTGAATCAAATCGGCACTGGCACCGTAATAGCCGGTGCTCACCGTAATTACGGTATTGGTCATTTCAGGGTATTCACGCACCTGCATTTTGAAAATGGCTTGTAGACCAAGCAACACAATCAAAAAGCTGATCGATACCGCTAAAACTGGACGTTTTATAAAAACATCAGTAAAGCGCATGATGCCTCCGCTTACAGCATTGGGGTTTCTGCTGGTGGTGTAGTCGCATCACTTTCGACGATACGAACTTTAGCACCGTTACTCAGACGTACTTGACCTGTCGTGACAACCACATCACCCGGTTTTACGCCTTCCAGAATGTGAGCAATAGATTCAGAGCGCTCACCCACTTTCACAACATGTTGCTGGACGCGCTTCTCACCATTTTCTTCGCTGACAATGTAAACATTGTCACCGTAGAGGGTATAGGTAATCGCGGTTTGCGGCAGAGTGACTTGGTTTTCCAGCTTAGGCAGAATGATGTTGGCACGCGCAAACATGCCGCTTCGCAGTTTGCCATCACTATTTGGGATATCCGCTTGTACTTGGATCAGGCCGCTTTGTACGCTTACAGCAGGTTCAATTGCCGAGATGGAGCCTTTAAATGAAGTCTGTGGATAAGCATCCACAAAAATATCGACTTCTTGATCCAGTGAAATACGCGAAATATCTCTTTGTGGCACGGTAAAACGCAGACGCATCACGCTGGTATCTTCCAAGCGCACAATGTCTGTACCCGGCTGCAAATATTGACCTAAGAACACATTACGAATACCGATCACACCAGCAAAAGGCGCTTTGATTTCACGGCGAGCAATGGTGGCTTTTAGGCTTTCAATATCAGCGGAGAGCGCATAGTAGCTCGCTTCTGCTTCATCATAAGACTCTTTAGAGATAGAACCTTTAGCGAACAGACCCTTGTAGCGTTCATATTTGGCTTTCGCTGCAGGCAGGCGCGCTTCAGTGCTTTTTAAATTGGCTCGTTCTACCGCTGAATCCAGTAGCACTAGAGGTTGGTCTTTTGCGACTTGCGTGCCCGATTCAAACGTAATTTGGTCAATCACCCCTGCCGTTTCGGTCGTTAATGTCACACCTTGATTCGGCTCAATAAAACCGATCGCTTCAATCACGGGTACCCAATCAACCGGATTGGCGGTCACTACGGTAACCGGAAATTCTGGCTCAGGACGATTGGCGAGGTACTCGGCAATTTTCTGTTGTTTGAAAAGATTGAAACCTATCACGCTGCCAAACAGCAGGATCGCGATAAGCAACATAAAAAATGTCCACTTTTTCATTCTGGTGCGAACTCCAAATTAGTGTTGAGTAATTGCATCCCAACTGGCTTGAATCATTGCATCGAGAGTTGAATCATCCAGTTGATAAAAACCTAAAGCGTATTGACGAGCAAGAGTGACGGTTGTTTCAAAACTCAACGCAGAAAGAAGATGGTTATCGAGAGGTTTGAAAATTCCCTGCTGCTTTCCTTGGTCGAACAACAGTTCGACTTTGGCAAACATTTTTTGCTCTAGTTCCCTTACATTGCAACAAGTTGTTGTTGGTAAAGACTCATACTGCACTCGATTACTAATAATGTCACGACAAGAGCCAGCCAACGTCCAAATATTCAGCCACATAGTACGGAAGCGTTCTTGCAAAGACATGTCATCTCTAAGATTAGCTTGTACGGCTTCGGCGATTTTTTGACTAACGTGCAAACGCACTTCAATCAAGAGATGATCTTTATCGCGGAAGTAACGATAAATCGTTCCGGTTGCCATATTCGCTGCTTTCGCCACTTTATGCATCGAGAGCCCTTGAAAGCCCTGTTCTGCAATCAGTTTTTCAGCCGCGATAAGGATTTGGAGCTGTTTATCGCCGTACACTATTTCAGACATCACATTTCTCTGCAAATGAACGGTTGTTCATTATAGCGGCTAATACCCCCTGTTTTGCAATACACTTGTGCAGTAAATTTTTGTAAAGGCAGTTTCTTTGTTGGTAATCCTCGGTGAGCGGATTATTATTGGCGGCTAAATAAAGAGGATTGAGAGCGCTATGAAGCTGAACCCAAGACAAGATGAAGCGGTCAAGTACGTCTCCGGACCCTGTCTGGTATTGGCGGGGGCGGGTTCGGGTAAAACACGCGTCATCACCAATAAAATTGCCTATTTGGTTCAGCAATGTGGCTATAAAGCACGCAATATTGCTGCGGTTACGTTTACCAATAAAGCGGCGCGTGAGATGAAAGAGCGCGTAGCTCAAACACTCGGTAAAGGTGAGTCGCGCGGCTTAATGGTGTCGACCTTCCATACTCTTGGCTTAAACATCATTCGCCGTGAGTTTAAAGCTTTGGGCCTCAAAGCGGGTTTTTCACTGTTTGACGACCAAGATCAGCTCGCGTTACTTAAAGAGCTGACCGAAAAGCAGCTCGACGGCGATAAAGATCTGCTGCGCTTGCTACTGAGCACCATTTCCAACTGGAAAAATGACATGCTGACTCCGCCGCAAGCCAAGGCAATGGCGAAAGGGGAACAGCAGCTGCTTTTTGCACACTGCTTTGAGCTTTACCAAAAACAGATGCAGTCTTACAACGCACTCGATTTCGATGATTTGATATTGCTGCCGGTGTTACTGCTACGCAGCAATGAAGAAGTACGCCAACGCTGGCAAAATCGGATTCGCTATCTGTTGGTGGACGAATATCAAGATACCAACACCAGCCAATATGAGTTGGTCAAACTCTTAGTGGGTGAGCGTGGCCGTTTAACTGTGGTGGGAGATGATGACCAATCCATTTATTCATGGCGTGGTGCAAAACCACAAAACTTGGTGTTACTTGGGGAAGATTTTCCGAGTTTAAAGCTGATTAAGCTCGAACAAAATTATCGCTCGACCAGCCGCATTTTGCGTGCGGCGAACATTTTAATTGCCAATAACCCCCACGTTTACCAAAAGGCGCTCTTTTCTGAGTTAGCGGAAGGGGAAAAGCTCAAGGTCATACTGGCCAATAATGAAGATCATGAAGCAGAGCGAGTGATCGCAGAAATCATCGCCCATAAGTTTCTCAATCGAACCGAATACCGAGATTACGCGATTCTTTATCGCGGAAACCATCAATCGCGACTGATTGAAAAATCGCTGACTCAAAACCGTGTGCCGTACAAACTTTCCGGCGGCACTTCGTTTTTTGCGCGCGCAGAGATCAAAGACATCATGGCTTACCTGCGAGTGCTGGTGAACCCTGATGATGACAACGCATTTTTACGCATTGTGAATACACCGAAGCGTGAAATCGGCCCAGCTACGCTCGAAAAGTTAGGCAGTTACGCCAATATGCGGGGCAAAAGCCTATTTACCGCCAGTTTTGAGCTCGGTTTAGAGCAGCATTTGAGCGGGCGAGGGCTTGAGAACTTACGCCGCTTCACTGAGTGGTTGGTGGCGATTGCCGATAATGCTGAGCGGGGTAACACGGTGGAAGCGGTGCGCGCATTAGTGCGTGATATTCGTTACGAAGATTGGTTGTATGAGACTTCCGCCAGTCCGAAAGCGGCCGAAATGCGCATGAAAAACGTCTCCGATCTCTATTCATGGATCGTGGCCGATTTGGAAGGCGATAATCCCGATCAGCAAGAGAAAACTCTGAAAGAGGTGGTGCAGCGTTTAACTCTGCGCGACATGATGGAGCGTGGCGAAGAGAACGATGACAGTGATGCGGTACAGCTGATGACACTGCACGCCTCAAAGGGCTTAGAATTTCCGTACGTGTATTTGATTGGAGCTGAAGAGGGCATTTTGCCGCATCAAACCAGTATTGATGAAGAGAATGTCGAAGAAGAGCGCCGCTTAATGTACGTTGGGATCACCCGAGCACAACGCGAGCTAACGTTTATCGTGTGTAAAGAGCGCCGTCAGTTTGGTGAACTGATCAAACCTTCGCAAAGCCGCTTTTTGGATGAGTTGCCCCAGGACGATATCGAGTGGGAAGTAAAGAAAAAGCCCGTCACCCAGGAAGAGCGTATGGCCAAAGGCCAAGCGCATATCGCTAATTTAAGAGCGATGTTTAAGAAGTAAATAAAGAAGGGCTTGTCAAAACAAGCCCTTCTTTATTATCAATTGATGGAATGGTAAGCCCGCTTATTACAGGCCTGCGATCATATGCTCAATCGCAGCAACGATTTCATCGTCAGAACAATCCATACAGGTGCCTTTTGGCGGCATGGCATTGAAGCCGTTTAGCGCGTGGTTTTTCAACACATCCTTACCTTGGGCGATACGCGGTCCCCAATCGGCAGCATTGCCTGTTTTCGGTGCACCAGAGATCCCCGCTGAGTGACAGGCAGTACAAAAAGTACCGTAAACCGTTGCGCCATCACGAGGACCTGTAGGAGCGGCTTGTACTGGTTCGCTACCCGCCAGATACACATCACCTACCGGCTTAATGCGTTCAGCAATTGCATTTTTATCGGCTTCAGTTAGAGCAAACGCTGCAGTAGAAAATGTTAGAGCAGCGAACAGTACGCTTAAGAGTGATCGAGACATATCCATTAACTCACTTTACATTCCGAAGGTAAGTGCTGCTTACCTATTATTTTTAGAGTGTTTCAATTTAACGGGCGGTAATTGCTGTTAAATCAATGTAAATTTCGGGTGATTATATCCTGAGAAGTTGTTGCAATAAACAACAAGTTGCGATCTTCCGGCGGTGAGTCACATCCTTTATAAGGGAATAGTAGCAAGCATCTGATGAAAAAGGCGTCAAACAGTAAAAAAAGTAAAAAAAGTACTAGACGCCCTAATGTGATATACGTATTATTCCACTCCGCCGATAGGGCATGCGCCCGTAGCTCAGCTGGATAGAGCGTTGGCCTCCGGAGCCAAAGGTCGAAGGTTCAAATCCTTTCGGGCGCGCCATTTCGCCCGGGGAATATCGGTAAAGAATTTCAGTGGTGGCTATAGCTCAGTTGGTAGAGCCCCGGATTGTGATTCCGGTTGTCGTGGGTTCGAGCCCCATTAGCCACCCCATTTATTTCGGTGATATTCAGTTATCCCCAGTCTTAAGAAAGACTCTTAAGCAAAACATAGTCGGTGAATAGCGCAGTTTGGTAGCGCATCTGGTTTGGGACCAGAGGGTCGGGGGTTCGAATCCCTCTTCACCGACCACTTATTGAAAGACTAGGCAAGAGCGTAGTCTGAAATAACGGCAGACAAGCGGTTATTACAACTTTCAGTGGTGGCTATAGCTCAGTTGGTAGAGCCCCGGATTGTGATTCCGGTTGTCGTGGGTTCGAGCCCCATTAGCCACCCCATTTATTTCGGTGATATTCAGTTATCCCCAGTCTTAAGAAAGACTCTTAAGCAAAACATAGTCGGTGAATAGCGCAGTTTGGTAGCGCATCTGGTTTGGGACCAGAGGGTCGGGGGTTCGAATCCCTCTTCACCGACCACTCTTCAAAGCCTCAGCAAATGCTGAGGCTTTTTGCATTTTATCTCTTTAAAATTCATGTTTCCTCGCCAAGTTGTCCTGCATTGACACTGTCTACCGATGGCCGCTTTTTCATCATTACGTTGTTGGGCATATTTCTCTCTAGTAAATTGCGATCTTACCGACAATTCATCGATATTTCCCCGCTAACACATCTGTTCACGACTATGGTTACTGAAGTGTTCAGTATGACTCAATGAACTATTTTTATGATTTATCTGAGTTAAATTGGGAGTTTTTTGGTTTTTATGACTGGATAGATGCTTACCATCCAGAGTTTTACTTTGTTGTTTGCACTCAAAATTTGGCAATTGTTTCTTATTTGTTAATTGTTCCATTTTTGCGTGGAGAAAAGTTATGCGTTGGTTGTTTTATCTCCTGTTATGAATCACGTCGTTTACAGTAACAAATACCAACCATACTGAGATTTCTTCAATTTTTTAAAAATGGTAAGACCAATAATATATGTGATTTTTTTGCATATTAAGCGATTTGTGGAAATTGTTTCTGGGTTAAGGCGCTTTTTTATCCTCTCTTTGTTGCTTTTGTGTGAAAGATTTGCCAAATTGAGAACCTTATAAATTGTCAGAATATTGTTCTGATTGGAATGGATGCAAAATGTACATCAGTCTCGCCTTGTTCGCTGATGTGCTTCAGACAGGGCAGAATGCTGCCACAGCAGTAGAGGTCTGATGGAATGTCACTTTTAGAAGTCAAAAATCTTAGAATTGAATACCCTTCTCGTCACGGTGTGCACGCGGCGGTGAAATCACTCACCTTAGATATCCAACGTGGTGAAATTGTCGGTGTGGTTGGGGAATCGGGCGCCGGAAAATCGACGGTCGGTAATGCGGTGATTGACCTGCTCAGCCCTCCGGGAACTATTGCGGGCGGTGAAGTGTATTTAAACGGTGAGAAGATCTCTGGTCTTTCTCCGCAAGCGATGCGTGAAGTACGTGGTAGTAAAATTGGCTTTATTTTCCAAGATCCCATGACCTCACTCAACCCGCTGTTTACCGTCGAGCATCAGTTGACCGAAACCATTCATGCCAACATGCAGGTGAGTGCCGAAGAAGCGTATCAACGTGCTTTATCTTTGATGAAGCAAGTCGGTATTCCGCAGCCTGAAAATCGCCTTAAACAGTATCCTCACCAATTCTCTGGTGGCATGCGTCAACGGGTGGTGATTGCGATCGCGTTGGCTGGTGAACCTGATTTGATCATCGCCGATGAACCTACCACCGCGCTGGATGTGTCGATTCAAGACCAGATCCTGAATCTGATTCGCGAACTGTGTAAGAAGAATAATGTGGGTTGCATGCTGGTTACTCACGATATGGGTGTGGTTTCTAACGTTACTGATCGCGTAGCGGTGATGTACCGTGGTGATTTGGTGGAGTTCGGTCCGACTGCCAAAGTGCTTGGCACACCTGAGCACCCTTACACCCGTAGTTTGATTTCGGCGGTACCGCGCTCTGATCGCAAACTCGACCGTTTCCCTCTGGTGAGCTATATCGAAGAAGCGAAAGAGCTCAAGCCGTTGGATGTGAAAAGCCATTGGTTGGGGCAGAGCCAAGATCACCGCAAATACACAGGGCCGCTGTTAAAAGTCGAAAACGTCAATCTACGTTTTGTGACCAAAGATTCGCTGTTTGAAAGCCGCCGTGAGTATGTGCAAGCGTCGAATAACGTCAGTTTTGCAGTACATGAAGGGGAAACCTTTGGTCTGGTCGGCGAATCGGGTTCAGGTAAATCGACCATTGCGCGCGTGATTGCCGGTTTGTATCAACCCAATGCGGGGCGAGTGACTTTTGAAGGCATCGATTTAACCGCGCTGAAATCGGAGCACGAACGTCGCCCACTGCGTCGTCAAATGCAGATGGTATTCCAAAACCCGTACACCTCGATGAACCCGCGGATGAAGATTTTTGACATTATCGCCGAGCCGATCCGCTTCCATAAGTTGACACGAAGCGAGAGTGAAACCCGACAAATCGTTAATGATCTGCTCGAGCATGTCGGCTTAGGTAAGATGGCGGGGTTGAAATATCCCCATGAATTTTCAGGTGGTCAGCGTCAACGGATCTCGATTGCGCGCGCACTCGCGACGCGACCACGTCTTTTGATTTGCGATGAACCTACCTCGGCACTGGATGTGTCAGTGCAGGCGCAAATCCTCAATTTGCTGAAAGATCTGCAAGATGAGCTCAATCTTACCATGCTGTTTATCAGCCATGATTTGCCTGTGATCCGCCAGATGTGCGATCGCGTTGGGGTCATGCAGATGGGGACGCTACTGGAAGTGGCACCCACTGAGCAGCTGTTTACCGATCCGCAGCATGAATACAGCAAGAAATTGATTTCCTTAATGCCTGAATTTACAGGCTTACGCGAAAGCACTACGGCAGCATAGCCGTTAACCATGGACCAACTTGGGTTGGCGATTGTTACAAAAGCAAATACAACAAACTAGGGATCTGGATTCCCGCATAAGGAGTTATGCAATGAAAACCATGAAAAACAAACTGGCGTTGGCTTTGATAGCGGCTGGCTTGAGTTTTGGTGCGATGGCAGCGGATATTACCGTGGCTTACGACGCTGACCCGGTCTCAATGGACCCACATGAGCAGCTGTCAGGCGGTACTCTGCAACTGTCGCACATGGTCTTTGATCCACTTATTCGCTTTACACAAAAAATGGAATTTGAACCTCGTCTGGCCGAATCTTGGCAGCGTGTGGATAACGAAACCATGCGTTTCACTTTGCGCAAAGGCGTGAAGTTCCACTCTGGCAATGATTTTACTGCGGATGACGTGGTATGGACGTTCAATCGTTTGAAAGAATCGGCGGATTTTAAAGGGATTTTTGAACCTCTGGTCTCTTTGACTAAGGTGGATGATTACACCATCGAAATCAAAACGGCTGGCACTTACCCGCTGATTGAAAACGTGGCGACCTACATTTTCCCGATGGACAGCAAGTTCTACACCGGCACCACGGCGGATGGTAAAAACAAAGCAGAAATCGTTAAGCACGGTAACTCTTTTGCCTCTGAAAATATCTCTGGTACCGGGCCATTTACGGTGACGGCTCGTGAGCAAGGCGTGAAACTTGAGTTCCAACGCAACCCCAATTACTGGGATAAAGCGTCGAAAGGCAATGTGGACAAACTGACGCTGGCAGTGATTAAAGAAGATGCAACTCGCGTTGCGGCACTGCTGTCTGGCGGTGTGGATATGATTGCACCGGTTTCTCCGAATGATTACCAACGCATCAAAGATGCGAAAGGTGTAGATCTCTTCACTATGCCGGGCACTCGTGTGATTACCTTCCAAATGAACCAAAACAGTAACCCAGCGTTGAAAGATGTGCGTGTGCGTCAAGCGATTGTCTACGCCATCAACAATGAAGGGATTGTCGATAAGGTCATGAAAGGGGCAGCTACCACGGCTGCGCAGCAAAGCCCAGTCGGTTATGCCGGTTACAATGAGAACCTAAAGCCACGTTTTGATCTCAACAAAGCGAAAGAGCTGATGAAAGAAGCAGGTTATGAGAAAGGCTTCAACCTGACCATGATCGCGCCAAACAACCGTTACGTGAACGATGAGAAGATCGCGCAAGCGGCATCGGCGATGTTGTCAAAAATCGGGATTAAAGTTGACCTAAAAACCATGCCAAAAGCGCAATACTGGCCTGAGTTTGATAAGTGTGCGGCAGATATGCTGATGATTGGTTGGCACCCAGATACAGAAGACTCAGCAAACTTTACTGAGTTCCTGACCATGACCCGTGATTCCAATACGGGTAAAGGTCAGTACAACTGTGGTTACTACTCGAATGCGGAAGTCGATAAGTTAGTCAATGCCGCGAACGAGGAAACCGATCTAGAAAAACGCAGCACCATGCTGAAGAAAGTGGAAGAGATCCTGTATAACGAAGCGGCGTTTGTGCCTCTTCACTTCCAAGATCCGTCATGGGCAGCGAAAAATACGCTAGATATCGCACCTATCATCAACGGTATGGACTTCCCATACTTTGGCGATCTGGTGGTGAAAGAGTAATCTCGGACCACTCTGCTCTGTAGGCGTTGGTCTACAGAGCTTCTCTTCGGGTACAGGGTTTTGTTTCAGTCGGGCCCCGTACCCTTTTTCAGACTGAAAGGTTTTGGCGCTTCATCGCGCCCACAGATTCACATGGAAAGTTAAGGGGCAAGGAATGTTTTCGTTTCTGGTCAAGCGCCTGTATCAGGCACTGATAGTGATGTTTGTGATCAGTTTGGTAGCGTTTGCCATTCAGGACAACCTGGGTGATCCGCTGCGCGAGCTTGTGGGTCAGTCCGTTTCTGAAGCTGAGCGTCAAGCACTGCGTGACGAATTAGGCCTCAATGATCCCTTCATTATTAAATATTCTCGTTTTGTAACTGCGGCGGTGCAGGGGGATTTAGGGACTTCCTATTTCTTTAAGCGTCCGGCGCTGGAAGTGATCTTCGATAAGCTGGTGGCGACACTGGAGCTGGTGTTTGGTGCTACGTTGATCATCATAGTGTTTTCAATCCCGCTTGGGGTCTATTCGGCGATTCATCCGAAAAGCTTGTTTACCAAGATAGTGATGGCGGGCAGCAGCATCGGCATTTCGATCCCGGTCTTTTTAACCGCGATCATGCTGATGTATGTCTTCTCGATTGAGTTAGGTTGGTTGCCGTCCTATGGTCGTGGCGAAACCGTTAACCTACTGGGCTGGGAGTCCGGATTCTTTACCCTCGATGGCTTGCGCCATCTGGTATTGCCCTCTATCGCACTGGCTTCCATTATGTTGCCGCTGTTCATCCGCCTCGTGCGCTCGGAAATGCTCGAAGTACTGAGCTCGGAATACATCAAGTTTGCGCAAGCCAAAGGTTTGCCACTCAACAAAATCTATTACCAACATGCGCTGAAAAACACCATGTTGCCGGTATTGACCGTGGGTGGGGTGCAGATTGGTACTATGGTGGCCTACACCATTTTGACTGAAACCGTATTCCAGTGGCCGGGAACGGGCTTCTTGTTTTTAGAGGCGATTAACCGTGTGGATACGCCACTTATCACCGCCTACGTCATCTTTGTTGGGTTGATCTTTGTCGTGACCAACACGATTGTCGACCTCTTGTATGGCCTGATTAACCCGACCGTCAACCTCACTGGCAAAGGAGCTTAACCATGAGTGCAGTATCGATCGCTCCTTCACGTTGGGAGCGCTTTAAGCAGTCCGATTTTCTCTATTATTTCCTGCGCGACAAAGTGGCGATGAGCAGCTTTGCGGTGTTTGTGCTATTTGTCATCGTGGCAATCAGCGCGCCCTTGATTGCGCCCACCAACCCGTACGATCTCTCGTCGATTGATATTATGGATGCAGAGCTTCCACCCTCATGGATGGAAGGGGGCAATGAACACTTTTTGCTGGGCACCGATGAGCAGGGGCGTGACATTTTCTCGACCATTCTGTACGGCTCACGCTTATCACTGACCATCGGCTTTTTGGCGGTGGGCCTACAACTGACACTCGGCATTGTGATTGGTTTGTCGGCAGGCTATTTCGGTGGCCGAATTGATAGCTTTTTAATGCGTTTTGCCGATATTCAGCTCTCATTCTCCACCATGATGGTGGCGATCATTGTGTCGGCGATCTTTAAAGCCAGTTTTGGTGGCGAGTTCTTCAGCCAATATGCGGTGGTGATGTTGGTGGTGATCATCGGTGTGGCGGAATGGCCGCAATACGCGCGTACGGTGCGTGCTTCGGTGCTGGCGGAGAAGAAAAAAGAGTATGTGGAAGCGGCACGCGTGATGGGCTTTAAAGCGCCGCGTATCATGTTCCGCCATATTCTGCCCAACTGTTTATCACCGATCCTGGTGATTTCAACGGTACAGGTGGCAAACGCGATCATGTCAGAGGCGGCACTCTCCTTCCTTGGCTTAGGTTTACCGGTCGATCAGCCGTCACTGGGCTCTCTGATCAGTATCGGTTTTACCTACATTTTTTCGGGTGCATGGTGGATAACCGCCTTTCCCGGCATTGTATTGGTATTGCTGGTATTAGTGATTAACTTGCTTGGCGATTGGTTGCGTGATGTGTTTAACCCGAAAATTTACAAAGGGTAAGTAAATCCGATTGATTTGCTTCACAAACTCTCCATAAACTAAGAGCCGTATTTGAATGCGGCTCTTTTTTTGCATTTATTTTTGCTATACCGGATCCCAATAAGTGTTCGAGGCAAGATAACTTGCCTGATTCGAACCCTGATTTCAGTCACAGAGTATTAAGGAGACAAGCGGATGCCGAAATGGATTCTATGCTGCAACCTGAGTGTGGCTTTACTGTTATTCGCCCCCATTGCTTCAGCCGAGAGTGACTATTTGTGCGATGCGCAGCAGGCGGCGGTTAACCAATTACCTGTGCTGGATGCGGCTTGCCCAATTGGCGATGGCCTGTGGGGCAAAAAGCCCAAGCGGGGAGACTCTCTGTTTTGGATCCAGTGTGGCATGTTAAGCAAACCGATGCCGCTCGCCACAGTAAAAACCCTTTATGAACATATCTCGACCGATATTTGGGTTAAGCCTGAGCCCAAAGGCGCGCGCTGTTTGATCGGCCCTTATAGCGATTTTGCTCTCGCCAGCAAGGAGCTGAAAAAGGTCAAAAAACTGGCGACCTTTGAGCAAGCATTCATCCGCCAAGTGGTGAAAACCTCTGCGCAGCAGCCGGTGATGAAAGCCAAACCCACAACCGCTGCGGTGGCTCCGGCTGCCAACACAGCGGTATCAGAAGCTTCAGCACCTAAGCCCGCGAGCAAACCGAAAAGCGAAGAAAAATCCGCTCCCACAGTGGTACCTGCCGCCGTGCCAACCAAACCCGTAGCAAAACTGATCAGCACACCTAAACCTTCGGGAAACAGTGGTTTTGTATTGCGCCAGCAAGTGAAAGTAGGCAGCCAAACCTTTGCTCTGCCGTACAGCGACAACCCGAAAGTGCAGTTTTACATGGAGCATGATCAGGCGTGGAATCGCCTCGATTATGATGCTGCGCAAATCGTGTGCCGAGATCTGGGTATGCGTCTCGCTACCGAACAAGAGTGGTCGGCGTTATTGCAGTCGAAACAGATGCAACAATATCAATGGCCTGTGCAATTACCGTATTGGGGAGAAGGGCGTAAAGGGATGTTCACCACTGGCAAAGTCAATGTGTTAAAAGGCTCATCACTGCTCAATGTGGTGTGTGTGAAGTAAAGTTTTTCGGCATGATTCTCTAAAAAAGAAAAATCGATAAAAAGAAAGCGGCGATGGCCGCTTTCTTTTTGAGTAGAACGGAATCTCGATACCGCTACCGCATCGTGTGACCATACTCTTTATATCCAAATCTAAAATAATTCTGGAAAGTCTTATGTATCAATGCCTCAGTATATTTTTCCAGAAAAATTAAATTTTTTGATAAAAATGAAAAAAATTAGAGTCTGGAAAAGTGAATTTTCCAGACTAAAGCTAGTCTTGGATGCTCTCTTCTTCACTCGATGGAACGTTCAGCAATGCGTTTACTGACTGTGCAATTTTTGCTTCCATTTCTGCGTAATTATCTAAAAATTCAGAATCTGCGTGGTAAGAATCCTGGATATTGATGTTGAGTACTTTGCCTGTTTTGTCGTCTTTCCTATCACCGTGCATTTGGAAAAATACTTCATAGCGTCGAGATGACACACCTTCGAATGGTAAAAAGCACACTTTATTTTTTGCATCAGCATTATCACTAATAGAATCATCATGAAGTTTCATTGCTAAACTTTTCTCATAAGGTTCCACATATACGACTTTTTTTATTCCGGCAGCAACGATGTGTCGCGCACAGTTGTGACACGGATATGTCGTAACATATAATGTTTTATCTACAGATGTTTCTTTGTTGTTTCTTGCTAATGCTATAAGAGAATCCATTTCAGCATGAACCGCTCTTGAATATTCAATCAATGTTTTAATCTTGGTTTCAGATGTTATTTGGTTGACGATTTCTTTTAGCTCAAGGGTATTTGTGATTGATTTCTTCAATATATCTGTAATTTCTTCTTTCAGAATATCTTTGTGTTTATCATTCGAGCATCTGCCAGTATGGACGCATCGAAAATCAGCTAATGAGTTTGAATTATATAAACCGCCCCCAAAGCTTGGCACATCATTACAGCCAGTAGATATAATGTTGCCTTGGTTATCAAGTATTGCGGCACCCACTTGTCTTGATAAGCATGCAGACCTGAGGGCTGCTGAATAAGCAGCATGCATGCCGATTTCATCGATAGTAGGACTTATACCATTGATACCGTGAACGAGCTTTATGAACCGTTCTACTGACTTATCCAACATTTGCTTTTGATTGTGAATGTTATGAATAAAATAATCAGCATTAAACAGGCTTTTTTCTACTTGTTGTCCATGAGAAACATCTTTTCGATCCCTTCTCATCAGAGTATCTATTTCTGATGGAGAGATTTTTTCTTCCTCTAGATTTAACCTTCTTTCTCCTTCTGTACGGATCAAGCCAATAAGATAGAAATTTCTAGGGTATACCGATCTAAGGAATTTGATTTCATCAGGGTGCTTTAACTGGTCGATGATGTATGCGATCTTTTTTGTGGTTTTTATTAACGATGGTTCATTGTCATTTTCTTCTGAGGTTTCATCAATTTCATTTTGACAGATTAATGTTCTTTCCAGCGCAATTTCTTCGATAGCACAGGCTGCTAAAATTGAGCTCTTATGTGTTTCTCTTAGCGAGTTACCAAGATCTTGCAATCGGTTGTAACGCTTAAATGCCGACAATCCATCTAATGAGGTTTGAGTTTTTTCTGAAATGATTTTACTTATCCGGATATCAACAACTTCATATCCATATGTCTCAAGAGAACTAACTAAACTCTCTTTTAATGCCTTTACACCAGAGCCAATAGCCCCACAGAGGCCAATGACTAGTTCTCTTGAACGTCGTTCTAGTATTCGTTTTTGGAGATCATTTGATGAGCTAGAATTTGATTTTGTTGGAGAAGGAACTGTACTTAAGATCTTTTTTGCGGAGGACTTATTCATTGTAAACAACCTGAAATTATGAAACTTATTTCTATACTCTCAGGTTGCTATGTTGCTAATCAAGAATTAACGTGGTTACCAATGGATTTTTTGTGCAGCACGCAAAAGATTGGCTCTAGCTTTCTCTTTTTTTGCGTCTTTCTGTGAAAAGAGCACAACATTACCGCTAGTGTCTGATTTAGAGTTATGGGAGAGACGGTTTTTGTCGCTATTAGAAGCGTTTCTATATTCATGAATGCTTGTAATCATTTGCTTTCCACCGAAATATCCATTCACTAAAGTATGATTTGCGAACAGTAAAGTGCGCACATTCTACTCATATTCCTTGAGCCTTCAAGTACAAGGTATATCAAAAAACGCATTTTTGCGACTAAATCCAACTGATTTCATAATCTGTATCAAAAAAAATAATACCAATAAAATCAGGTGTTTGTATGTTTGGGGTGGTATGAAAGATGAGTGAAATACTATATGTTGATGTTTTTTGTTAATTAAACACTAAATATAGTGTCTCTATCTATTTCTTACTAATTAAATCTTTTAGAAGGTTTTTCTTCTCTTCAGGGGACATTCGATGGATTAAACAAGCTAGCTCCGCTGATTCATCATCCTCACAAAAGAAATAATTCAAAGGCACTCCAAGTTCATCTGCTATTAATTTTAAGGTCTGAACATCAGGTGTGTGTTTACCTTTCTCATACTGGTTCATTCGTGGACTTGCAGAACTTTCGTCCATACCTATACGTACTCCCAAGGCTTTCTGAGAGAGTTTTGCTTTTTTACGTGCTTCTTTGAGACGCAGTGGGATTGGGTTTTGGAATGACACTTATGGCTCATAATCTTGAAGCTCAAATTAACTAAGATTTTCTTAGTTTTGCTCATTTCTGTATACTAAGCAATCCTTAGTTTTTAGTGGTATTAGAAATACATGAGACGTTCTATGAAGATCAGTGCAGAGATGTACAAGTTGTTGATTGAAAGAACATTAGATGGTTTTTCAGTAATTGAATTAAGAGATGAGTTTATTGTTATAAAAGACTCACTCATTGATCCTGATGAAGCGTATAAAAAAGTTTATCGGCAAATCTTACGGTTTATAAAGAAAGGTTGGCTTAACGGTGAAGGGAGTGGTCGTCAAAAACGATACTTTCAGACAGACACTTTCAAGGCTCTTCATGCGGAGCCAAAGTCAGAAAATGTGGATATTGAGATTGTTTTGAACCAGGACTACTCGGTATTAGTGAGTGAGCGTAATCAATATAAAGGAGAGTTAGAGATTGTTTTAGGTGAGATTGACGAATACCAGTCTCTCAATATTCGATTCCCTGAACTGGAACCAAAATTAATCACGCTTCTTGATGAAGCAAAAGAACGTTCTGCGTGTCTACTGGGAAAGGTTAATGGGTTAACAAATGTTCTGAAGGTGCTCTCTGGTCAAAAAATAGTGCACCAGAAGTTCAAAACTAAGGCCTTGCTTTTTGAAAGGACATAGAACGATATATAACCAAAGATCAAGTGATTTTTATTTTTCTTAGTTATGTATTAGCTAGTTATGTGCTTGAGGTTTTGAGAGTGCTTTTAGTTAAAAAGGTTATAGGTTAGCAGATACTAACAGGTGATGGCATTAAATGGAGTTATCCACAGTGGGTGTGTTATATGCAACTTGAAATACTGGCTTAGTAACATTATCTTGTTATCTGTAGTGTCAAAGACACAATATGTAGTGTCTTTCTGTGGAGGAAAAACTAACAGGTATTAGATAAAGAAAACCCCCAACGATTGTCAGGGGCTCACTTAAAGACAATCATCACCTACTAGGATGGATGTTCATCTAAACGTCGAACACTTAGCTTAGCATCCATCCTGGTGAACATGAAATAGTTATCACCAATTTTTGGAAGCTTAGTTATGCCTAAAAATATCAAACAGACTTCAAGTGATGTTGCTTCACTTGCCTCTCATATCCTAAAGAACCCAAATGCTTCAACGATCGCAAAAGCGTTTGCTGGTTCGGCTTTATCACAAACTTCAACCTCCAGGCAGACTAGCTCTGAAATGGAAAGCAGAGCGTCTAAAGCGTTGCAGAGCACTAAATACAGTGAAGAAACGAAAACTCTCGCTGCTTCTGTTTTATCTCAATCAAGCAAAGATCGGTAGGAAGAAGTATATGTCCCGTAAAGATTTACTAACGGATATTGCTGACACTCTAAAAAGCATGGTGCAGTAACTCGTATATTCGAGATGCTCACCAAGAAGAGCTATGAGCATCTTCAATGTCCACGCTGCAATGGTCCAGGGTATGAGCCATGACTAAGCTAGTGAGGATAGGGTCGTAAGTCGTGGTAAATCTATTGTCACAACTTATGCAAAGTGTACTTAGGTGATGGATTGAAAACGGAGGTTACATGCCAAATCCACCTGAATATGAACACCTTAAAAACCAAGTCCGAATTCTTAGTTTGAATGGCGGTGGTGCAAGAGGCTTGTTTACTATCAGCTTGTTAGCTGAAATAGAGCGAATCATCGAGGAAAAACAAGGTATTAACGGTTTTAAAGTTGGAGATTATTTTGACCTGATTACAGGTACTTCTATTGGTGGAATTCTGGCTTTGGGTTTGGCTTATGGAAAGAGCGCCAGAGAACTGGAAGATGTCTTTAGAAAACAAGCTGGGTATATTTTCCCAGAGCAGAAATACCCACGATTTTTCCCAGTTTTTCGCAGACGGTATCGACTGGCCAGAGGTCCACTTTATGATAGTAAGCCATTGGCTAAAACGATAGCCAGTATGGTAGGAGAAGAGAGCACTTTTAATGATCTGAAGTGTCGAGTTCTAATTCCTACAGTTAATCTTTCTACAGGTAAACCTCAGTTCTTCAAAACGCCCCACAATCCTGAGTTTCATAGGGATGGTCGTATAAAACTAATAGATGCAGCCTTAGCTACCTCAGCTGCTCCCACATATTTTGCTCCTCATTACTGTGTAGACTTAGATTCGTACTTTGCAGATGGGGGATTGGTTGCTAACAATCCAAGTTTTATTGGCTTGCATGAAGTCTTTCGCGATATGGCAACAGACTTTCCTGAAGCAAAGGTTAGCGATGTAAAGATACTAAACGTAGGGACATTGGGAGAAGAGTACAGTCTTAGCCCTTCTAGTTTGGCCGGGAAGAGTGGATACCTAGGATTATGGGGAATGGGTGAGAGGTTAGTTCTCAGCGCCATGGCAGCGAACCAAGAACTCCATAAAGCAATGTTATTGAGAGAGTTTGCGACACATGATGCTATAGGAAATTTCGTGCGCTTGGATAACAACATACCTCATGAAGCCGCTAGTGATATCACTTTGGACAACGCTTCTGCAAGCTCGCTCAGTAATTTAGCTAGCCGCGGTAGGCAGTTAGCTACTGAAGAGTTCACTAAAAACAAAGCATTGGCAGATTTTTTCAAAGTACCTGCCCGCAAATTTAAGTAAATCTTAGAGGAGAGTGAGAATGACTTGGAACTTTCACCAGTACTACACAAACCGAAATGATGGCTTGATGGGCAAGCTAGTTCTTACAGACGAGGAGAAGAACAATCTAAAGGCATTGCGTAAGATCATCCGCTTAAGAACACGAGATGTATTTGAAGAAGCTAAGGGTATTGCCAAGGCTGTGAAAAAAAGTGCTCTTACGTTTGAAATTATTCAGGAAAAGGTGTCAACGACCCAAATTAAGCACCTTTCTGACAGCGAACAACGAGAAGTGGCTAAGCTTATTTACGAGATGGATGATGATGCTCGTGATGAGTTTTTGGGATTGACACCTCGCTTTTGGACTCAGGGAAGCTTTCAGTATGACACGCTGAATCGCCCGTTTCAGCCTGGTCAAGAAATGGATATTGATGATGGAACCTATATGCCAATGCCTATTTTTGAGTCAGAGCCTAAGATTGGTCATTCTTTACTAATTCTTCTTGTTGACGCGTCACTTAAGTCACTTGTAGCTGAAAATCATGGCTGGAAATTTGAAGCTAAGCAGACTTGTGGGAGGATTAAGATTGAGGCAGAGAAAACACATATTGATGTACCAATGTATGCAATCCCTAAAGATGAGTTCCAGAAAAAGCAAATAGCTTTAGAAGCAAATAGATCATTTGTTAAAGGTGCCATTTTTGAATCATATGTTGCAGATTCAATTACTGACGATAGTGAAACTTATGAATTAGATTCAGAAAACGTAAACCTTGCTCTTCGTGAAGGTGATCGGAAGTGGATCAATAGCGACCCCAAAATAGTTGAAGATTGGTTCAACGATAGTTGTATACGTATTGGTAAACATCTTCGTAAGGTTTGTCGCTTTATGAAAGCGTGGAGAGATGCGCAGTGGGATGTTGGAGGTCCGTCATCGATTAGTCTTATGGCTGCAACGGTAAATATTCTTGATAGCGTTGCTCATGATGCTAGTGATCTCGGAGAAACAATGAAGATAATTGCTAAGCATTTACCTAGTGAGTTTGCTAGGGGAGTAGAGAGCCCTGACAGTACCGATGAAAAGCCACTCTTCCCACCCTCTTATAAGCATGGCCCTCGGGAGATGGACATTATGAGCAAACTAGAGCGTTTGCCAGAGATTCTGTCATCTGCTGAGTCAGCTGACTCTAAGTCAGAGGCCTTGAAAAAGATTAATATGGCGTTTGGGAATCGTGTTACTAATAGCGAGCTTATTGTTTTGGCAAAGGCTTTACCGGCTTTCGCTCAAGAACCTAGTTCAGCCTCGAAACCTGAAAAAATCAGCAGCACAATGGTAAGTGGCTGAAAGTGAAGCAGGAATTACATCATACATTACTGGGATGCGGATTTCGTTATACGCCCGCTAAACAAATGCCTAAAGGCATTCTGTTGGATACAAAAAGCCGACGCAAAGGCTACTACGTAAAAGAGTACTCGACTAAAGGTGGGGTATTTGTAATTGCTTTGGTTCTGTGGAATGACCCGCACATACAGTTACCCTTTGCGTATATTCTGCAGCAACCTGAACAGTATAAAGGTCGACTACTGCCTCACATTAATTTCGGGTTTTGCCTGTGCTATGTTACTCAAATGGAGGCTGATTGGAACTCCAATGATCTAAAGTCAACTTATCAAGATGTGGATGAGCAAATACAGCTAACCTTGGATAACTCTGTCGCATCTGTCGAGAGTGGAACATCAAATGATGTTGAGCTTGAAGGAGAGTTTAGTGCTTATTGGCAATCAGAAGAAGAGCTCTACCTGTTAGCTAAGCCATCGAGAAAAGCTCAGTTAAAGGCTCATCTAGTAGAAGCTGAGCTAAGTAGTGGCTCTATCCGGAGAGAGTACGTAGCTGCTTGCTCTGAGCAAAGTGAAGAGTTAGTAAAATGGTTGAACCAAAGAAAGTTCGATGAAAGCTCCCTGCAAGAAGTGTCAATTACAACACATTGTATATCAGTAAAGCCGAACCGTTTGGCAGGTGTAAACTGGCCTCCATCTTGCCTTCGTGAGGTGTTAAGTTGGTTGAAGCTCGTTGATTACTCTGCGCATGCTCGGACGGTTACTCTCTTGATGGCCAAGAGGACAAAACGTCACATATTGTTGTTTGATGTGGAGGGGCAAGATGAATTGGCCGTTTACTTGGAGCTGAATTTAGATGTTATTGGTAAGCGGTACTTTGGTAGGAATGCCGCTAGAAAGCGGAACATAAATAATGAAGCGGCATTATTAGGTGGCAAGTTTGTGAGTGCCAACTTTAAGCGGCTAGGTGTGACCAGAGCTGATCGAGACACTCTACTAAGTCGTAATCAATTGCGACCAGACGTTGGAAATTTAAGTCAGAAGCGTATTGCTCTTATTGGATGCGGGACTATAGGTGGATATTTGGCAGAACTGCTGCTGCGTAGTGGTGCTGGCTGCGGAGAAAATTACTTCCACCTTTATGATAATGATTCTTTCAAACCACACAATTTTGCTCGGCATTCTCTGACAGCTCATAACTTTGGTCTAGCGAAATCTATAGCTTTAGCCAATAGCCTGAAGGAAGCCGTCCATATCGCTCAGAGTATTAAAGGAATTGACAGACAGTTCCCTATCCAGGCAGATGTTCTATCGAAATATGACATTGTTATTGATGCAACAGGTCGCCCACCTGTTTCCAAACGTCTTGCAGCAGTGGCTAGGACTCTAATTGCAGATATTAGGCCTGTTCTTATTCATGCATTTAATGATGGTAATGGACGGGCTTCAAAGGTTTTGGTTGATGATGGTCGCTGCTGTTATGGTTGTATGATGGCTGATCCAGCAGTTTATCGAAACAACATAGATCTTCGTTTTGAGGGCATTGATCTGGCAAAAGAGAAGCACATAAGTTGTGGGAGTACATATACACCATATGATGCTGCAGTAAGCCATATAACGGCGGCTTTAGCTCAGGAGGCCGTCTTGAATACGCTAGAGCATACACTTCCCTGGAACTATAGTGAGCATATGTTAGATGGTTCTCGTTCGAAAAAGCCGAGAACTCTAAAGCGCTTCTCAGGATGTAATATTTGTGATGAGTGATGTCGAACTTGTTTTCAAAGATGAGAGTGATTGCCTTGTTGTCATTATGGGACATGTAGTAACGCGGTTACTGTCTTATCGTCAGCTCCATCATCTTACCCCTGAGTCTGCTGGTGTCCTTATAGGAGAGCGTAGAGGACAACATTTGGTTGTTTGCGATATCTCTGAACCTGGGTCTGGCGACATTCGTCAGAGGTGCAGAGTTGATCGTCGAGGAGTTCACCATCAGTCACGAGTGAATGAGGCCTTTGAAAGATCTGCTGGTACTCATCTGTACCTTGGGGAGTGGCACACACACCCGGAAGATAGACCATTCCCCTCCGCGACAGATAGACATTCTTGGAGAAGAAATATTGTCTCCGACGAGTCTATGCTCTTACTGATAGTTGGCCGCAAGGACTTTTGGCTTGGTAAGAAAGAAAGAGAGTTAATTACTGTATTTAAGAAAATCGAATCTTAGGTATACTAATTCATTCACTGTACTTCGGAAGTTGTTCAATATCGGATTCAAATTCTGAAATTTTGTACTGATATTGCTGAATCATTAAGGTGAGCTGGTTATGTTGGCTCGCCATACTAGATAGTTGTTCTTTTAAATCTTCTACTTGCTCTCGGTACTTTTCCTTCAATTTTATTTCCTTATTTAATCTATCTCTTAAGCTAGAAATCTTATCTTCATATGCATTTTGATTCCTTATTTTCGGTGAGTTCCGGATAGCGGACTCTTTGATTTTTTGTACTATATCTTTGTAGTAATAGGCAGAGCCATCACCGAGTCCAGCTTCTTCTTCGACAGCCTTAACGGATATCTTCCTTGCAGGATCTACGCGGTGAGTTTTTCCCGATAAAATTCTTCCTAGTGCTTGCTCTAGTTCAACCTTCGTAATTTGGGATTTGCTCATATCTATCGTTACCTATCTCAAATCTAGTGAATGGTATCTGAAATTTGTGGAGAACTTTTTCAGCAGCTCTGATTTGGGTAATGAAATGTGAATACATGGAAGATGTTAGTGAACCTATAGCTTCCATGTCAGTAACTTGTTTACATACCCATTGATAGCGTTTGTCCCAGTTTTCAGCTTTTTCTTTATCGATAAGCTGGTTTTCACAACTCATACAGTTGGCTGGGGAACTAACCTTATGCATCTGGCATTCGTAGCCAGCCATACAGTAAGAGTGTAGCGTGCCTACAAGGGTTAATCGACCAGCTTTTACATGCTCATTAATCGCATCCCATGATTTATATTTTTTGTGAAGAGATATTCGGTTTTTATTGATTGAACCGGCCATATGCCCCATCAGTTGACCTGAATCACAGCCTTTATACCATTCATGAATTTTCTGTGTCGTAGACTCTTGGATTACGTCATTGAGGAATGATTGAAGCTCTGTATCGATCTGTAGTGCTTTTATTTTGCTGGCAAGACCACCTTCTCCATACCATTCTGTTGTGGGTAGATCTAGGTGTTTGAACTGTTCTTTTATCGCAATATCGTGACAAAGATTATGACGTTTTGAAAATACAGCGAAGGTTCGTCTTAGTTGGTGGGTCGTCAAGGGCCAGACATTTCCGACTTTTAAACGCTCATCCGCATTATTTGGTTCACGGTTTGGATTGATGACTCTAAACTCATCGAGGTCATCTTCGGTTATTAAAGCACCCGCTTTCTCGCATATTTTTAAAAAATGGGTACGCATATTATTGTCTTGTCGAATAATGGGCTTTTGCGATTTTCGTCCTTGGCCTAACCATAAGCAGCTAGAATTATGAACGCTCATTGGATCATCGTCTTCAAGTAATTGTATGCGCATATACCTTGATATTGCTTCTGCTAGTTCAATTGCTTTTTGAGTAAATTTTGTTGTTACCCATTCCGCCATTTTCCCTCGACCTTGAGAAAATTTATGTTGTTCTGATTGAAGTGTGTAGTATTTTTTACCGTACATTTCTTTTTCTTTGAAACTATTTGAATGGAGACAAAAAAGCTCTGAACGGCGCATACCGGTTAATGCACCACAGACAATAAAGCATATGGTTTGAATTTCAATGATGGTTCCTTGAATGCGTAATGCACTTTTGGGGAGTAAGCTTTCTAAGTGGGTATCTTTAATGTGGGCGTCAATAATGCTGCTGTAACTTGCTGGTTGATGTTTATTAACTTCAACTCGATATTCATTGGATTCTTCACTTATCCATTGCCATATACCGCTTTGTATTTTGTCGTCTACTCTCCGTTTCCCTTCTTCATAGTTTTGCCTCATGTCATAGAGTAGTTCATGTATTTCTTCTTTATAGGGATGGTAAGTTTCTACTACATCAAAACAATATCGGTATATCTTTTCCATGAGTCTGGTCGGAATTGCATAGAACTGATTTTTTCCTTCATAGAGTCTCCCCGTTATTTCCCTACCAAATTTACACTGGGTGCGTCCTTGTGGTATTTCAAATTGTATGGGGAGATACCTCGCTGCTTTTTTTACATGCATCAATGCATTGTAAATACCTTCGACTTGCCCAGAACTGTAGTTTTGCCCTTTAAGGTATTCACAAAATTCACTAAAAACGATTTCAGATGATAATGAGTTAATAGATTGGAAGCCTTTAGAATCAATAAATTTATAAAGAATGCTTAATTTGGAAAATCTAGCAATTAACGTTGAAGGCTTTATGACAGCACCTTTTCTATGATGTCCTGCAATATAAAGCCAGCAAAAGCAAATTAGCTTCATCTCTCTAGCCAAATCATCACTAACTATTTTTGAGAAAACAATGCGTTTTTTATAAACGATTCTTGCATCTAAATATGCACGGAAGTCCCATTCTTCATCACCAAAGTGGCTGTTGGGAGAGCCGTCAAAATTCTTTGTTACTACAACATCATCGAGTTTTTTTAGTTTTCCGTCAGAATAAAGTTGAACAATGTTTTTATATTCAGAAAGGTTCTCTTTGAGGATGTTTTTAGGCAGTTCAAACAATGGTGTCATAGGTTGTCCTTAAAAATCGATGTTGATTCCTTCTGGCCATAGAGGGTGTCTTCCTTCATTCTGCAGTTTCTTTTCTGCTAATCTTTTTACTTTGGGATGGATGGTGAAGACAATGCGATTGATCGAGTTTAAAAGGTCTGAATAGTTTTTATTAAAATGCTGCTCATTGAGGTGGTGAACTTTTGAATCAATGATCGATTCTCGATAACTCAGTAGACACCAGATATCCTCGACACTTTCAATGATGACCTGATTTTCACAATCGAAGCAATTATGAATGTCAGAACAAGCCAGGTGGTCAACATTAAAGTCTTTCGGGCTAAAGTGATTCCTCCTTCGATATTTGTCAGCCTGACTGGAATAGACATTTTTACAGCCTGTTCCTATAATCGTTTTTTCGCCGTGCTTATCTGCATATTTTGCAAGGAACTCCTCGTACGGAAGAACTTCTACTCCCAACTCTTTTTTTGCAAATTCTTTTGCGGAATTAATATCTGAACACCGAGCTGCGCCTTCAATTGTGTGAGTTGCTGCAAGCAATTGTTTTTGGTTCTCAACCTGATTTCCGGAAGAATAGTGCTTTGATAACGTGTATGGGGTGTTGCCTAAGAGCAATGCTGTTTCAGTTGTATTTCCCGTTTTTGCTAAATAGCGGCAACTTCCACTGGCACGAAATTTCGAAGCCATTGGCCTTAGTGGCTCACCATCATCAGATTTTAGGTCAAACGTCTCATACAGCCATTTAGAGAAGGTTTGTATATGTCCTTGTTCCAAAGGTGCAATATGGTCTCTTTTGGTTTGCCAGAGCAAATGGGGATCCGAAGAAATAAGGCTACTAAGCTGCAATAGCTGCTCAAAAAATCTAAGTGCTATTTTGGGAACATGAAATGTACCGTTATCCCCAATCGATATAGATACATACTTATTTGCCCTAGGCTTTAAAACACTTTGCTCAAACCATTTACCACCGTCAAATATTTTTTCTTTCGGCTTTGTCATGTTGAGAAGGACGGTTGTATTGCCCCAAGTGTAATAGGACAACATGAAGTAGGCGGCACTAAAGCATTTTGTTATTGGTGAGGCGATTTCATGTGTATGGTTGTTGTAGGTAAAGGTCGCAGTTCTTTTATTGGTTGAGGCATTCAAATGTATGCTTGGGTTCTCCATGATTTGTTTGGATACCTGTCTGAAAAATGAGTTAATAATTTTGATTAAGGAAGACAGCTCTCGATCTGAATAACCTTGAGTAGGATTAGGTTCAGAGCGAAACAATCCATAAGGAGAGAACCATTCTGAGCTTGGGTTACCAAGCATTTCCAAGCATTTTTTTGAACAAGAAATCATTTTCCGCGCAGAATTGACGTTCATTGAAGATATACGAACTTGCTCTATTAAGTGTCTCTCCCATGACTCAACTGCGGCAGAGCTTTCCGGATTAAGTCTTTTCGTATCACAAAAGCGAACGTATTTCGCAAAATCTCTTAGGTAGCTTTGTTTTGTCAGATCAGAGTATTCGTTTGTCTCAGTAAATATTCTGTACCATCTCAGAACATCAGCATCTCGATGTGCAGGTTCTGCTCGCTGTAAATCTCTTTTAAAAGCAACTCCTTTGTAGAAAAAACGAGTGAAGTCATAAGTGAACGTTTGTTTTATTCCTGTGCGAAGTTTGATTGTTAGCTTAGGAGGCGTGTAAGTCATAGCATTGCTTCCTCCAATATTTGGTCAAGCATTACAATCGCATTTTGATTTGCTTTTTCTTTTCTTAAATATCGAAGGTATTTCCATGTGGTTTTATCATCTTTGTGCCCCATCCATCCCATAATTAAAGCTAAAGCATCACCAACTGGAAGGTGATCCAACAATGAATCCAAGCGATAGGTACCATAAGTAGCCCTTAAATCGTGAGTCCGATGACTAAAAACAATATTATGTTTATTTTGAATATGATGTCTTAATCGACGAAAATGTTGTTGGATGTTATTGCTGCAAAGAGGGTTTCCAAGATTATTCAGAAGTAGTGTTTTATTTACACCATCTGTTTTCTTTTCTCGCTTTAGTCGACGTTCACTAACCGAGTAATCATACATTTTTCGCATTAGCTGGTTGGGTATTTCGACTTTACGTGTTTTGTTGAATTTTGTGTGTACACCATTGTGAATACCAATTTCTACTTCATATCTATGAATATGAGGGTTAGGCATCTCAACAATAGAAAATGGAAATGTACAAGCTTCTTCAACGCGCAATCCAGACTGTATTTGGAGTAATTGATGAATGATAAATTCGTCGGAACATTCTTTAAGGCAGTCAGCGAAAAATAGTAGTTCTTGTTGAGATAATGGATTGAGTTTTTGTTGTTCGTTTCTTGCTGGTTTTCTGATTCTGAGGTCAGTTGAACGTACTGTAAACCTAGGGTTGTTGTGGCTCATCATCCCTGAGTTAGCTATATGGACTATCTGATAATTAAATGGTTTGTTCTCTTCAGTAAAAGTTATAAATCTCTCATGAGCTGCCCATTCATAGAATTTGATGACATGAAGAATGTACATAGATGCTGTAGAAAAAGCGATCTCTCCGCTTCTTGCTGCTTTTAATAGGTCATCATTTCTGAATCTATAGGTGGGTTTTAGATAATCGTTTGCTGGAAAATTATCCCAGGAATAATTATTGGTTTCTAAGAACTGCCAATATCTCTTAAGGGCGCGAACACTTGCTGTTATATCGACTGCTTTTCGAATATTCACCAAGTAATTGAACCAGAGGTTCACCGGGAGCAGGTATTCGTGGTCTTTGGAGTAAAAGGTAGGAAACCCAGTTAGATGAATAGATGTTGATTTACTTGAAGGCGGATAGATTCGGGGAACGTCAAAATTGTTCGAATTTACGACAGTAACCATACCAGTCTCCAATGTATTTGATATACATAGAGGCTAGTATGGTTTCCAGAGTTTACAAATCTACAGGGTGGATTTTCCAGACACCGATCTACATGGTAACGAACTCTTCCGAGCCCGTAGGGTGAATTGCGACCACGGAGTCGAAATCGGCTTTGGTTGCGCCCATTTTCATCGCGACACCAAAACCTTGGATCATCTCATCAACCGCAAAACCGATGCCGTGTAGACCAACCACGGTTTCTTCAGGGCCAGCACAAACCAGCTTCATTTTGCATGGTTGACGGTGAGAGGTGACGGCGGTGTACATAGCGGTAAAGCTGGATTTGTACACTTTCACGTTCTCTGCACCGTACTGAGCAATCGCTTGTGGTTCAGTGAGGCCAATGGTGCCGATCGGTGGGTGGCTAAACACCACGGTTGGCACTAACTGGTAATCCATCTTGGCGTTCAGTTTGTTGTTAAACAGGCGCTCAGAGAGTTGACGACCTGCTTTTACGGCCACCGGAGTCAGCTCAATGCCGCCTTCCATGATGTCACCCACACAGTAAATGCCTGCAACGTTAGTGTTTTGGAACTCATCGACCTTGATGTAGCCTTGCTCATTGGTTGCAACACCCGTTGCCGCTAGGTTGATGGCATCGGTGGCTGGGTGGCGACCGATCGCCCAAATCAGGGTATCCACGTTGTACGTCTGACCATTTTCCAGATGCAGCGTCAGGCTACCATCGGCTTCTTTCACCACTTGTTTTGGCACGCTATGGGTGTGCAGTTGTGGCCCTTCGCTGTTCATCACTTCCACTAAGGTTTCGATGATCATGGGGTCGAAACTACGCAGTGGAGACTCTTTGCGGCAGAACAGGTGGGTTTCTGTACCTAGCGCATTCAGCACGCCGGCGATTTCTACTGCAATGTAACCAGCACCGATCACCGCCACGCGTTTTGGCTGCTCGCTCAGCTCAAAAAAGCCGTTCGAGTCGATGCCGTATTCTGCGCCTGGAATATTTGGAATGCTTGGGCGACCACCTACGGCAATCAGAATATGGTCAGCCGTGTAAAGTTCGCCGTTCACTTCGACGGTTTTCGCATCCACAAACTTAGCGAAGCCCTTAATCACGTGAACTTTGTTGTTGCCCAGAACACGATCGTAAGATTGATGGATGCGGCCAATGTAGGCTTGACGGCTTTCCACCAGTTTTGCCCAGTTGAAGTTTTTCACATCGACATCAAAGCCGTAATCTTCTGCATAAAGGTGCATCGCTTCTGCGATTTGCGCGCCGTGCCACATCACCTTTTTCGGTACGCAGCCAACGTTGACACAAGTGCCGCCGAGATCTTTGGCTTCGATGAGAGCGACTTTCGCGCCATACATCGCCGCGCGGTTAGCGGAAGCGATACCACCGCTGCCACCACCAATGCACAGGTAGTCAAAATGTGTTGCCATTACTTTCTCCAATTATGTCTGGCGAAGATGCTCTTCGCTCTTTTCTTGTATTCCTTATATCAGGGCTAGGGCGTCACAATCCACCCGCCTTGATGAAAAAACAGCTTATTCTGGTACCACCCACTCGACTTTATAGTGTCCAGTAGCGGGGGCAATCGCCTGTTTGAGGAAAGGCAAAATGGTCTGCATCTGGCTTTCCAGCGTCCACGGCGGGTTAATCACTATCATGCCCGAGGCGGTCATGCCGCGCTCATTGGTATCTGGCGCGACACCGAGTTCAATTTGTAAGATTTTACGGATCTCTAAGCCTTGCAAGCCTTCTAACATGTCATCGATATCGCAGCGATTGACCACTGGATACCAAATCGCATAAATACCCGTTGCCCAGCGTTTGTAACTCTGAGCGATAGCGCGCACCACATCGCGGTACTCTTTAGCCAGCTCATAAGGCGGGTCAATCAGCACTAAACCGCGGCGTTCTTGCGGCGGCAAACTGGCTTTCAGACGTGCGAAGCCATCTTCTTTATAGATAGAGACTTGGCGATCGCGGTGAAACTCTTGCTCCAGCAATGGGTAATCGCTTGGATGCAGCTCAGTCAGTACCATGCGATCCTGCTCACGCAGATGGGCGCGGGCGACTCGAGGTGAACCCGGGTAGTAACGCAGTGTTTCCCCTTGATTGAGCTGGCGAATCGCATCCAGATAGCTATCGAGCTCTGCCGGAATGTTGTCTTGTTGCCAAATGCGGGCAATGCCTTGCTTGTATTCGCCGGTTTTTTCCGACCACTCATGGGTCAGATCGTAACGACCCACACCAGAGTGAGTATCATGGTAGACAAAAGGTTTCTCTTTTTGTTGCAGAGAATTGAGGATCAGGCTCTGTACTATGTGCTTGAGCACATCTGCATGATTGCCTGCATGGAAACTGTGTCGGTAACTTAACAAAATAGACTCTCAAACCCGCTTGAGGGGCGCTGTACTGACCGCTGATTGACTTGCGTCCAGTAATAGAAACAAAAATATTGGCTCGATTATATACCGATTTTACGTGCAGCGCGCAGCGTAACGGCATGGTTTTTTAGGCGGCTTAAGGCGCGAGTGAGTCGTATTTTGCAACGCTTTTCCTTGGGTCAGCTATTGAAAAATCGTTCTGCTACCTATATTTACTTATACAACTCACAGGTCAAAATTCGGCCTGTCTCTATGCTGAAAAGGAATCTTTTTATGTCAAACCCACTTCTTACCTTTACGGATCTGCCGCCGTTTTCTGCGATTAAACCGGAGCACGTAAAGCCAGCGGTTGAGCAGGCGATAGCGGATTGTCGCCACACCATAGATAAGGTTTTAGCCGAAAATCCACAACCGAGCTGGGAAAGTGTGATTGCGCCGATTGAAGAGGTCGATGATCGCTTAAGTCGTATCTGGTCACCGGTCAGCCATATGAATTCGGTGGTGAACAGTGATGAGCTGCGTGAAGCCTACGAAAGCTGCTTACCGCTGTTGTCCGAGTACAGCACTTGGGTTGGTCAGCATAAAGGGCTGTTTGAAGCCTACAAAACCATTAAAGAGAGCGCGGAGTTTGCCAAGCTTGATCGCGCGCAGCAAAAAAACATCAGCGACAGTCTGCGTGATTTTGAATTGTCAGGCATCGGCTTGCCACTGCAAGAGCAAAAGCGCTATGGCGAAATCAGTAAGCGTATGTCTGAGCTTGGCTCTAAGTTCTCCAACAACGTGCTGGATGCCACCATGGGGTGGACCAAGCAGATCACCGATGTAAACCTGCTCGCGGGCATGCCGGAATCGGCACTGGCGGCGGCACAAGCAGCAGCCGAAGCCAAAGGTTTAGAGGGGTATCTGCTGACCTTGGATATTCCGTCTTATCTACCAGTGATGACTTACTGTGATAACCAAGCACTGCGCAAAGAAGTGTATGAAGCGTATGTCACGCGCGCTTCGGATCGCGGCCCGAATGCGGGTAAATGGGATAACAGCGAAATCATTGCTGAGCAGCTCAAACTGCGCCATGAGATCGCGCGTATGCTCGGCTTTAGCACTTACAGCGAAAAATCGCTGGCGACCAAAATGGCGCAAACCACTGACCAAGTGCTTGGTTTCTTAAATGATCTCGCCAACAAAGCCAAACCACAAGGTGAGCGTGAAGTGGAAGAGCTGCGCCAATTTGCCGAAAGTGAGTTTGGCGTCAAGCAGCTTGAGCTGTGGGATATTGCTTACTACAGCGAAAAGCAAAAGCAGCATCTGTTTGAAATCTCCGATGAAGAGCTGCGCCCTTACTTCCCAGAACAAAAAGTAGTGAATGGCCTGTTTGAAGTGCTGAGCCGTTTGTTTGGCATGCAAGTCAAAGAGCGCCAAGGGGTAGATGTATGGCACGAATCGGTGCGCTTTTTTGATATTTTTGATGCGCAAGGAACGCTGCGTGGCAGCTTCTATCTCGACCTGTATGCGCGTGAACACAAACGCGGTGGCGCGTGGATGGATGAGTGTCGTGTACGTCGCACTACCGACAGTGGCGCACTGCAAACACCAGTGGCTTACCTGACGTGTAACTTCAACCGCCCAGTCGGCGATAAGCCTGCGCTGTTTACCCACGACGAAGTGACGACTCTGTTCCACGAATTTGGTCACGGCATTCACCATATGCTGACGCAAGTGGAAGTGGGCGCGGTATCCGGCATCAATGGTGTGCCTTGGGATGCAGTCGAGCTGCCAAGCCAATTCTTGGAAAACTGGTGCTGGCAAGAAGAGGCGCTGGCGTTCATTTCTGGTCATTACCAAACGGGTGAGCCACTGCCGAAAGCCATGCTCGATAAAATGCTGGCGGCGAAAAACTTCCAATCGGCGATGTTTATTCTGCGTCAGTTGGAGTTCGGATTGTTCGACTTCACGCTGCACACCACTTACGACCCAGAAGTGGGGCCCAAAGTGCTGGAAACCTTGGCGGAAGTGAAAAAGAAAGTAGCAGTGCTGCCGGGCTTGGAGTGGAACCGCTTCTCGCACAGCTTTAGCCATATTTTTGCGGGTGGCTACAGCGCCGGTTACTACAGCTACTTGTGGGCAGAAGTGCTTTCGGCGGATGCATTCTCACGCTTTGAAGAAGAAGGCATTTTCAACCGTGAGACTGGCCAAAGCTTCCTCAACAACATCCTTGAGATGGGTGGCAGCGAAGAGCCGATGGAGCTGTTTAAGCGCTTCCGTGGCCGCGAACCACAAATTGATGCTCTGTTGCGTCATGCCGGAATCGCCGCGTAATCGATAGTACTTTCAGCCCACCTCGTGTGGGCTGAAATTTTTCCGGCCACCGCTGCGCCCATTCAAGACGTTTGGGTATCTGCGACACTTGGGGTTATAATCGCCGCCATTATGTATAAATAACCAGTGGCGAAGTCATGATCGATCCCTCTCTATTGCTCGACGGTCTCAACGATAAACAACGCGAAGCGGTGGCAGCGCCACTGGAAAACTTACTGATTTTGGCCGGTGCTGGCAGTGGTAAAACCCGCGTACTGGTGCACCGGATTGCGTGGCTGATGTCGGTGGAAGAAGCCTCACCGTTTTCGGTGATGGCGGTGACCTTTACCAACAAAGCTGCAGCCGAAATGCGTGGCCGAATTGAAGAGCTGATGCATGGCACCGCCTCTGGCATGTGGTGTGGTACTTTCCACGGTATTTGCCATCGTATTCTGCGCGCCCATTATCTCGACGCTAAGCTGCTGGAAGATTTTCAGATCATCGACAGTGACGATCAGCAGCGTCTGCTCAAACGCCTCATCAAAGCGCACAATCTGGATGATAAACAGTGGCCGGCACGCCAAGTCGCGTGGTGGATCAACAATCAAAAAGATGAAGGATTGCGCCCGACGCACATCAACGCCTTTGATCCGGTTACTCAAACTTATCTCAAGCTGTACACCGCTTACCAAGAAGCGTGCGATCGCGCCGGCTTGGTCGATTTCGCCGAAATTTTGCTGCGCGCCCTAGAGCTTCTGCGTGGTAATCAGCACATTCGCGAGCATTATCAGGCGCGCTTTAAGCACATTTTGGTCGATGAATTCCAAGACACCAACGCGATTCAGTACGCGTGGCTACGTATGATGGCGGGTGCTCAGTCGAACGTGATGATCGTGGGTGACGATGACCAGTCGATTTACGGCTGGCGTGGCGCGCGAGTGGAAAACATCGAAAAATTTACCCGCGAATTCCCGAGCGTGAATACCATTCGACTGGAGCAAAACTACCGCTCCACCAAAACCATTTTGGAAGCCTCAAATACACTGATCGCCAATAATAGCGAGCGGATGGGCAAGCAGCTATGGACTGACGGTTTGGTCGGCGAACCCATTTCGGTGTACTCGGCGTATAACGAGCTCGATGAAGCACGCTTTGTGGTCAGCAAAATCAAAGGCTGGCAGGAGCAGGGCGGCACACTGACCGATTGCGCGATCTTGTATCGCAACAACGCCCAGTCGCGGGTATTGGAAGAGGCATTATTGCAAGCGAGTTTGGCCTACCGCATTTATGGCGGGATGCGCTTTTTCGAGCGCCAAGAGATCAAAGATGCGCTGAGTTATCTGCGTTTGATTAATAACCGCAATGACGACACCGCCTTTGAGCGAGTGATTAATACGCCGCCGCGCGGTTTGGGTGATAAAACCCTAGAGACCATTCGCTTTGCCGCGCGCGATCGTGGCTGCACCTTGTGGGATGCCAGTGTCGGTCTGCTCAATGACCAAGTGCTCACTGGGCGTGCTGCGAGCGCGCTGAGCCGCTTTGTTGAACTGATCAACGCCTTGGAAGAGGAAGGCATCGACATGCCGCTGCATGTGCTCACGGACCACGCGGTAAAAACCTCTGGTCTGCTGGAGATGTATCAGCAAGAAAAAGGCGAAAAATCCAAAGCGCGGATTGAAAACTTGGAAGAGCTGGTGACGGCGACGCGCCAGTTTGAAAAGCCAGAAGAAGCGCAAGAGATGACCATGCTGACCGCATTTTTGACCCATGCGGCACTGGAAGCCGGTGAAGGTCAAGCCGATGAGCATGATGATGCGGTACAACTGATGACCTTGCACAGTGCCAAAGGATTAGAGTTTCCGCTGGTGTTTATGGTCGGTGTGGAAGAGGGTATGTTCCCGAGCCAAATGTCTGCCGAAGAGGCGGGGCGTCTCGAAGAGGAGCGTCGCCTGTGTTACGTCGGTATGACCCGCGCGATGCAAAAGCTCTACATCACCTACGCGGAAATGCGCCGTTTGTACGGGCAAGATAAGTATCACAAACCCTCACGCTTTATTCGTGAACTGCCAGAAGGCTGTTTGGATGAAGTGCGCATGAAGGCGCAAGTCAGCCGTCCAACCAGTACAGGGCGCTTTAGCCAAACCGTAGTCAAAGAAAGCTTTAACGAAACCGGTTTTAATTTGGGCTCACGAGTCCGTCACCCGAAATTTGGTGAAGGCACCATCATTAACTTTGAAGGCAGTGGCCCGCAAAGCCGAGTGCAAGTGGCGTTTAATGGCGAAGGCATTAAGTGGTTAGTCACGGCTTACGCGAGATTAGAGAAGGTGTAGATAGAATAGTGCGGCGACGTGGCTCCCCCTTTTAGGGGGAGGTCGGGAAGAAATTGCCAATTTGCCCCTAGATACGAAGTAACGATTAACGTTTCTGTTGAGGAGTTAAGTGGTGATGACTTTTCGGGAGAAAAAAGAAAACCCCGGGGGCAAGCCCACCGGGGTTAGAGTCTTACTCGCAGCATTCCAGCTACTAAAAGGTGCTCCCTGCATCTAATCCTTGATAGTACGCTGCAATCCGTCAGCTCAATCCTTGCATCGCCATCCTAGCGGTGTCCTGTGTCTTCCATTACAACTCACAATCCTAGCGAGTTCACATCACTTGTTCCCTGAGCGGTGTCCCTGCCATCATCCTGATGTTCAGTCCTTGCCTCGTCCAGAGGTGTCCATTTCCCATCCTTGTCGTTACCATCCTAGCAACGATTGCGTCCGTTCAATGTCCAATTACGCTTTCCTTGCCGAGCATTCATCCTGAATGTTCGATTCTTCTTCCTGAAGATCACCAATCCTTGGTGCTTTCCTGTTCCGTGTCAGTATCCTTCCGACGAGATTCATCTTACTGAGCTGAGCTTTCTGAACAAGCAAAGCGAAGCGATTTCTTGATGTTCGAAATGATGAAATTTTGAACATTTTATTTAAAAACAATTGCTTATGTTGTTTTTGTCAGTGTTTTTTATCGCAGAAAGCGAATTTGTCCTACCGCTTTGTAAGAGATCTCGCACAGCATGATCGGCCAAAGTCGGATCATAGCCATCCGAAGGTTTGTGCTATAGCGCGGCTTGCTTGCCATAAAATCACGCCACCGGCCAAGATAAACACCGCAGCGCATATGCTATCGACGGATCGCGTAATGCGCTGCATGCGTTGTTGCATGGCAGACGTGGTAAGCAGCCAAGCTAAACAGGAGAACCAAGTTAGGGATAAGCCAACCAAAATCGCAGCGGCACTCACCTTGCCAGACACAGACATGCTGGCTGGGATCAGGCTAGATAACAGGCTGACAAAAAACACGAGAGCTTTGGGATTCAAGAGATTGGTCATCATGCCTTTTGTGAAGGCTTGACGGCGGTTGCCGAGAATGGAGGGCGCAGGGCTGTGCGTCGGTGTGCTAGCGTTTTTTTGCGCCATCACTGATTGCAAAGCGCCGGCCCCTAAATAAAGCAAGTAGCTGCCGCCGGCCAGTTGTAACAGGTTAAACAGCATTGGCTGCTGTTTGACTAAGTAGCTAATGCCGGACAGGCTCAAAATCAAATGGACTAAAATGCCGCACGACAAACCTAACGCGATCATCACGCCAGTTTTACGCCCGTGCTGTGTAGCGTTTTGCACCACTAAGGCGACATCAGGCCCCGGGCTTAATAAGGCAATAAAATGCACACCGGCTAAGGTGGCTAAAATGGACATTTCGTTCATGCTTTCTCCTCACATTATTCACCCAGTATGCCGCGCGGCGAGCGCGAGGAGCTTGTAAATTTTTGACAGCGTGGTTAAGAAAAGCGAGTGATCAAAGAAGGCGAAAGGCCATAAGTGGCTTTGAAGGCTTTACTGAAATGGGCCTGATCGTAAAAGCCGACCTGATACGCGACATCTGTGCCTGGTTTGCCACTTTGCAGCAGTTTCATTGCTTGCTCTAGGCGTAGCCGTCGTAACCAAGCGTAAGGCGTGAGCCCCGTTTGCGCTTTAAAATGGCGCTGAAATTGAGTTGGGGAGAGTTGGCACAATTGCGCTAACTGTTCGAGCCGGATCGGTTGGTCAAGCTGGCTGAGTACCCACTCTTTGAGTAGGGCGAGATTGTGTTGGCCAAGCGGTTTTACGGTGGGTTGTTTTAGGTAGCTATAACGCTCAAGCAGCGGAGCAAAGCCTTGATAAGGTAAGCAATCTTTGGCGAGCTGGCTGAGGTTGTCCTGTCGCAGCAAATGGTGAAGTTGCTGCAAGGAGTGAAATAGGGTCGGGTCTTGTACAATCAACTGCTCAAAGCCGATCACTTGCTCAATCTGGTTGGCTTCGAGCGTCTGCTGTAACCATTCAGGTTCAATGGAGAACACTTGTACTTGATAGCCCGTATTACTGTGCGCGTGGCCATCATGCAATTCATCGGGTGACATCAGTACCACACCACCTTGTCCCACTTGATGCCAAGCCCCTTGGTGATAAAAACGTTGTACACCTTGGGTGATGAGACCGATATGGATATCCAGATGGTAGTGACGCTCAAACGCAAACTGGCGATAGTCGGCTTCAATCAGACTGATCGCGGGGTAAGCGCTGGGGCGATAATTCACTGTATCCATAGAGACCAAAAAGTAGGCTAAGTTACCAAAATCTTAAGCGGTGAGTCAGAGCTTGTCTTGTAAAAAATGATCAGTGCCTCTTCGCGTGGGTGGGAAAAATGAGGTGCGAGTAAAAAATGATGGGCAGACTCTGCCCATCACTTTTTGAGTTAACGCTTACTCGCCGATGGCGACGCCTTCACGGCGAGGGTCAGCGGCTCCCTCAAGACCTTGTGCAGTAATACGAATGGCGTGCAGGCCAGAGTTGAGCTCTTTGATCCCGACCTTTGCCCCCAAACTTTCTAGCGCTGGCTTGAACTGCTCGGCGGAGGTGCCTTGTTCGAGCTCGATTTCGCCAAAACGATTCAGCACATGCGGTTGATTGATCGCGGCTTGAATGTTCATGCCCCATTGGGTGTGAGCAACGATTGCTTGCGCCACATAGCCAATAATTCGGCTGCCACCGGGTGAGCCAATCGCCAAATAGGGTTGGTTATCCTGCAAGACAATGGTCGGTGCCATCGATGAACGTGGGCGTTTGCCCGGCTCTAAGCGATTGGCAATCGGGCGACCTTCACTTTGCGTGGCAAACGAAAAATCGGTCAGTTCGTTGTTGAGCAAAAAGCCGCGCACCAACAAGCGTGAACCGAACGCGTTTTCGATCGAGGTGGTGAAGGAAACCACGTTGCCTTCACGGTCAACAATGTTGAAGTGGCTGGTGGAGGGCAGTTCTATCGACTGATCGGGGCTGCGTAGCTGCGCATGATGCCAAGGCGGATTGCCTGCTGGCGCACTGGTCAGCGCTTTGCCGGGTTGGATCAGTTTAGCGCGCTCGGCCAGATAGGTTTTATCCAATAAGCCTTGGGTCGGAACGGGCACATAATCTTGATCGGCCATGTACAAGCCGCGATCGGCAAACGCCAGTTGTGAGGCATCCCCCAGCACTTGCCATGATTTCACATCCTGCGCGCCCCAACCTTTGAGATCGTATTGTTCGGTGAGGGCGAGAATTTGTCCCACCGTCAGGCCACCTGAGCTGGGTAACCCCATGCCGCAGACTTGATAGCTTTGATAAGCCGCACACACGGGCGCACGCTGTTTGACTTGGTACGTATCAAAATCTTGCTGAGCGAGCACTCCGGGATTGCCCGGCGCATTTTGCACCGTGGCGATGATGTCTTTGGCGATGTCACCTTGATAGAAGGCGGAGGCGCCTTGCTGTGCGATGGCTCTGAGTGTGGCGGCGTAGTCCGGGTTTTTCAGTAAAGTGCCGGCTGTGAGGGGTTCACCTTGTGCATCAAAGAAATAGGCTTTGGTGGCAGGAAAACGGCCTAAACGCTCTTTATCTTCTGCAATGAGTGCCGCGAGGCGAGGACTTACCTCAAAGCCTTGCTCGGCGAGTTTGGCGACAGGTTCAATCAAGCGCGCCCATTCCAGCTTGCCGTATTGACGATGGGTTTCCCACAGCAGTTTGACCGTGCCGGGAGTACCAACCGAGCGACCGCCGACCACGGCATCGTAAAATTTCATTGGCTGACCTGTACTATCTAAAAATAGTTCAGGTGTGGCGTTGAGTGGCGCGGTTTCGCGGCCATCGAACGTAGTGAGCGCTTTTTTCTTGGCATCCCAGTAGACCAAAAACGAGCCACCGCCAATGCCGGATGATTGCGGCTCAACCAAGCCCAGCATCAGTTGTGTCGTCACCATGGCATCTATCGCATTACCGCCTTGGCGTAAAATCGAAGCCCCTGCTTCGCTCGCCAGTGGGTTAGCCGCCGTGACCATCCAGTTTTTGGCTTTGACTAACGATTTGTGCTCAAAGCCAGTGGCTTGTTCTGGCGCAACCGCATCGGTGGCTTGATTCGGGGTAGCTTGTGCAGCCATCGCAAACATCAGCGCAGAAAGCGCCAAGGGGGTATGAGTCCAATTCATGCCCATCTCCATTTTCGTTGTTATGAAGAGGTCATGTTAACGTTGGGTTAAAGTTTTGTTCTAGCGGCTTGTTGGCTAAATCGATGATTTATGCAGCAATGTCTCAGGATTGAACGAGTTAGACGAGGTGGAATAGGGAGGTAAGCCGGGATAGCTTACCTCGGTAGCGAGCTCTAACGTGCACGCCGTGCGGCGTGTCCTGCTTTTAACCCATCAACACTGAAGATGACCAAGGCACTCCAAATAAAAGCAAAGGTGATCGCCTTATCGCTGGTAAAGGCTTCACCGTAGACCAAAACTGCGAGCAAAAACATCAAACTCGGGCCGATATATTGAAAAAAAACCAAGCGTTGAGAGTTTGAGACGCGCTGCGGCTCCGGTAAAACAGAGCAGGGGCAAGGTAGTCACGACGCCAGCGCAAACCAAGAGCAGATTGAGCTGCCAAGTGTTGAGTGCCATATCACTGGTTGGCGTATCGGCGAGCCAGATTAGGTAGATGGCGGCGGCAGGCAGCATAAACAGGGTTTCAAGGAACAAGCCTGTTTGCGCATCGACTTGGATCTTTTTACGCAGTAGACCATAAAAACCAAAGCTGGTGGCAAGGGCAATCGCCACAATCGGCACTGAGCCAAACACCACTAACTGAATGCCCACGCCAATCGCGGCAAGCGCGACCGCAAACCACTGCAATTTACGCAGGCGCTCGCCGAGAAACAGCATGCCGAGCAGCACGTTGAGTAGCGGATTAATGTAGTAACCCAAACTGGCATCCAGCATATGGTTAGCGTTGATTGACCAGATAAAAATCAGCCAGTTACCCCCCACGAGCAAAGCGGTCACTAACAGCAGCCAAAATTTGCGCGGAGTGTGTACTACGCCAACGACGCTGCGCCAACGACGACCGAGGTGAATCAGAACCGCGAGCAACACAAATGACCACACCACCCGGTGGCTAAGGATTTCCAGCGCCGATACGGCGCCAAGTGCTTTGAAATAAATCGGCGCAATGCCCCACATGGTGTATGCGCTGATCGCGAGCAAAATTCCTTTTTTGGCATCTTGTTGGTCGGGTGTCATGAACAACTTCTCTGGTTATGGTGATGACCGCTTTGGCGGCGGTAGCAGCGAAGTATAACCTGAGAATCGTACACTGTACGTATTTTGCGGTTTTATTCACCGAGTAACCCCTCTACAATAGCCAGCTTGTTGGCGACCCATGACTCTTACTTTGCACTCTATCGATATGACCGCGACTTTAATGGCTGAATCTTCTGCTCTCTTTGCCACTCCTGAACGTGTTTTGCACGAGGTGTTTGGCTATCAGCAATTTCGCGTCGGTCAGCAAGAGGTGATTGAGGCGGCGCTGGCTGGGCGTGATAGCTTGGTCATTATGCCGACTGGCGGTGGTAAATCGCTCTGTTACCAGATCCCTGCACTGGTGCTGGAAGGGGTCACGTTAGTGATTTCTCCCCTGATTTCGCTGATGAAAGATCAGGTTGACCAGCTTAAAGCCAACGGTGTCGCCGCCGAGTGTGTCAATTCCACCTTGGCGCGCGAGGAACTGATCGCGATTTATAACCGCATGCATGCTGGCCAGCTCAAGCTGCTGTATGTGTCGCCAGAGCGGGTATTGACCGCCGAGTTTATCGAACGGCTCAGCCATCTGCCGTTAGCCATGATTGCGGTTGATGAAGCGCACTGTATTTCGCAATGGGGACACGATTTTCGTCCTGAATACGCCTCATTAGGCCAGCTTAAGCAGCGTTTCCCGAATGTGCCAGTGATGGCGCTGACGGCGACTGCGGATGACGCGACCCGTCACGATATCATGCAGCGTTTGCAGCTCAATGAGCCGCATCAGTATCTGGGCAGCTTTGATCGCCCGAACATTCGCTACATGCTGGTGGAAAAACATAAGCCGGTTTCACAAGTGATTCGTTATCTGGAAACTCAGCGCGGGCAGTGCGGCATCATCTATTGTGGCAGCCGTAAAAAAGTGGAAATGCTCACTGAAAAGCTGTGCGGCAACCACATTCGCGCCGCCAGTTACCATGCAGGGATGGATGCCGATGAGCGCGCTTGGGTGCAAGAAGCGTTTCAGCGTGATGACCTGCAAATTGTGGTGGCGACCGTGGCGTTTGGCATGGGGATTAATAAACCCAACGTGCGCTTTGTGGTGCATTTTGATATTCCACGCAACATTGAATCCTACTATCAGGAAACTGGTCGCGCAGGGCGTGATGGTTTGCCTGCTGAAGCCATGATGCTGTACGACCCTGCCGACATGAACTGGCTGCGCCGTATGCTCGATGAAAAGCCCGATGGCGCGCAAAAACAGGTTGAAAGCCACAAGCTCACCGCCATGGGCGCGTTTGCTGAAGCGCAAACTTGTCGCCGCCAAGTATTGCTCAATTATTTTGGCGAATATCGCGATAAGCCATGTGGTAACTGCGATATCTGCCTCGACCCGCCCAAGCGTTTTGATGCCACGGAAGAGGCGCGCAAAGCCTTGTCGTGTGTCTATCGCGTCAATCAAAACTTCGGGATTGGCTATGTGGTGGAAGTGTTGCGCGGCATGCAAAACATCCGCATTCGCGAACATGGTCACGACAAAATTACCACTTATGGGATTGGCCGCGATCACAGCCACGATTACTGGGTGAGTATTTTCCGCCAACTGATCCACAAAGGCATGCTCTACCAAAACATCACGCGCAACTCGACATTGCAACTGACCGAAGAAGCTCGCCCTTTGCTGCGCGGTGAAATGAATATTGAGCTGGCGGTACCGCGTTTAGATACCGCGGCGCGCGCGGCGAAATCCGACAAATTGTCGGGCAAAAACTACGACAAAAAACTGTTTGCCAAACTGCGTAAGCTGCGTAAATCGATCGCCGATGACGAAGGGTTACCACCGTATGTGGTGTTCAGTGACGCCACCTTGATTGATATGGCGGAGATCATGCCAACCTCTTATGGCGAAATGTTGGCGGTGAATGGGGTTGGGCAGCGCAAGCTGGAAAAATACGCCGACCCGTTTTTGGATCTGATTCAGGAGCATTTGACCTATCATGGCTGAGTTCGGTTTAGGCGACTATCTTGCCGCGGAAGGGCGCTTGATTGTGCGCGCCGAAAACTTCGATTTTGAGGCTTTTGCTGAAACCGCTTTGCGTTTGGTGAACCTGCTTTCCGCTCGGGTGTTGGAAAAGCAGTGCGATGCAGATCTACACACTTGGCTAATTGATTTTGAAGGCTGCCATTTGCTGCTGCGCGGCGAGCATTACAGCCAATCATTGTGGCTGGAAACCCTAACCGCAGGTCAGGGCGATGAGGAGCTGGCGTTTATTGCCAAGCTCTTGCAGCGCATCTAAGCCAGTAAAGTCGAGCGTTGTTCCATCGCGCGCAGTCTGTGCTTTCCTTTTATTTTTCGCCCCTTATGCTAAGACTCATGCACTTATGGGTTTTAGCACTTATGGTTTTTCGCGCCTATAGGTCTTAGCACTTACGGATAATCCACCTATGACCAATGGAGGAGAGGCGAATGCGTTTAGAGTCGATTCATCAAGAAGTCATTTCGTTTGAGCGATTTGTGTGGCGTTGCCTGCGCTATGCGTTGATTGCTTTATTGGTATTGCTCGTTGGTCTGCTGCCAGGGGTGATTGGCTTTATGTTGCTGGCGGAGCTGGCTGCTGCTCAAGCTTGGCTTAATGCACTCTCGATGGTGAGCGGCCTTGAGCTCCCTTATCCGGTGGCGGATTTCCACCAATCTGCAGCCTTACACCTCTTTTTGGCTTTTTATAGCTTATTCATTGAGACGGTGTTTTTTGTCTCCCTTGCTACTTTATTTGCCCCCGCTATTCACCGCGTGTTTCACCGTATGCACTGTGCCGAAGAGGCGCAGTAAAAAGCCCCTTGCGGGGCTTTATCGTGTCTCAAGAATTAGGCTTCGCCAATAAAACCGCCGGTCTGGTGCGCCCATAACTGGGCATAAATCCCTTTGTGCGCCAGTAGCTCTTGATGCGTGCCTTGCTCTACGATTTTCCCTTCATCCATCACAATCAGCCGATCCATCGCGGCAATTGTCGATAAACGGTGCGCAATCGCAATCACGGTTTTGCCTGCCATCAAAGTATGCAGATTCTCTTGAATGGCTGATTCCACTTCAGAATCGAGTGCGGAAGTGGCTTCGTCCATGATCAGGATTGGCGCGTTTTTCAATAGCACGCGTGCGATCGCAATACGTTGACGTTGGCCGCCAGACAGTTTTACGCCACGTTCACCGACTTGAACATCATACCCAGTGCGGCCTTGTTCATCTTGCAACTCCTGAATGAAATCATGAGCATGCGCTTGGCGAGCGGCTTCTTCGATGGCGGCTTGATCGGCATCGGGGTTGCCGTACAAAATGTTATCGCGGATCGAGCGGTGCAGCAGTGAAGTATCTTGGGTGATCATGCCGATATGGCGGCGCAACGACTCTTGGCTGACATGGCTAATGTCTTGCCCATCAATTCGAATCTGACCGCTTTGCACATCATAAAAGCGCAGCAGTAGATTGACTAACGTGGATTTGCCCGCGCCAGAGCGGCCGACAATGCCGACTTTTTCTCCGGCTTGAATTACCAAGTTGAGATCGTCAAACACGGTTTTTTGCGCGCTGTAACCAAAACGGACTTGCGAGAAGCTCAGCTCACCAAATTTCACTTGGAGCGATTTTGCTTGTGGGCGATCCTCAATTTCCACTGGGTTCGCTATGGTGTTCATGCTGTCAATCACGGTGCCAACGCTTTCAAACAGAGCGCGAATTTCCCACATGATCCACTTCGACATGCCTTGCATGCGCAGCGCGATCGTAATGCCAATTGCGATCACCCCGACGGTGACCGTTTCCGCGAGCCATAACTGGATCGAGAGGGCTGCAATGCTAAACAGCAACAGATAGTTGATCAGATCCACACTGTAGAGAAGCGAGGTTAAGGTACGCATCTGGCGGTAAACCGTGTGTAGAAACTGCTTCATACCCGATTTTGCGTAGGTGGTTTCGCGCTGAGAGTGGGAGAACAGCTTTACGGTGGTGATGTTGGTGTAGGTATCAACAATCCGCCCGGTCATTTGCGATTGTGCGTTGGCTTGATCGGTCGAAATGGTTTTTAAGCGGGGTACGAAGTAGACCTGAATCGCGATATAGAAGAGCAGCCAAACGAGGATCGGCACCACCAAAATTTTGTCAGCCTCGGCAATCATCACCAGCATCGACACCATATACACCGCGATATAGACCGACAGATCGACCAATTTCAGCACCGTTTCGCGCACGCTATTCGCATTTTGCATCACTTTTGTCGCAACGCGCCCAGCAAAATCACGTTGGAAGAAGCCGATACTTTGTTTGAGTAAATAGCGATGAGTCGACCAGCGGATCGACATCGGGTAGTTACCCAAAATGGTTTGATGCAGCAACATCGAGTGTACGAGTGCCAGAATCGGCATCACTACCAGTACCAGTGCCGCCATCGTCCACAGCCGTTCGCCGTGCATTTCCCAAAACTGGTGGCGCTCTTGAGTGCTGAGAATATCAACAATCTCTCCCATGTAACGTACGAGAGTGACTTCTGCCATCGCTACGCAGGCGCTGAGTAGCGACATCAATAACAGCGGTTTTTCAAAGCCTTGCGTGTAGTAACGACAGAAAGCAACCAAAGATTTAGGCGGTGTTTGCGGCTCTTGAGCCGGGAAAGGTTCGGTCAGTTTTTCAAACCATTGGAACATGAACAAGGTGCCTTAATGAAAGTAATTGAGAAAGATTCGCAATTTTTTGCTTTTAATTAAGATAATTATCACTAAAATTGCGTAAAATTAATACTAATAAAAACGATTCTCAAATCTATAGCAGAGGTTTTATCATGCGCAATATTCGCCCGAGTCAGCTCGGACAATACATTCGTCGTGCGCTTCGCTTGCACTTCATCCCTGTTGTTTTGGTTGCCGCACCGAGTGTAATGGCCAATACCAACCAAGAAACTGAGCAGTTAGAAACCTTAGTGGTGACCGCTTCAGCCTTGAAAGTGGAAACACCCGCACAAGAAACGCCAAAAGCGCTATCGATTGTCACTCAAGAAGAGATTGTGGCTCGCGCGCCACAAAAATTGGATGAAGCGCTGCGCTATACCTCCGGCGTCACCGCTCAACCTTATGGCGCGGACAATGATACTGATTGGCTCAAAGTGCGTGGTTTTGATGCCGCAACCTACCAAGATGGCAGCCGCCTGTTCCGTGATGGTTACTACACTTGGCTTATCGAACCTTACGCTTTAGAGCGTATTGAAGTGCTGAAAGGTCCCGCTTCGATTTTGTATGGTGAGGCACCTCCAGGTGGAGTGGTCAATGCGGTGCAGAAGAAACCGACCGACATTCCACAAGGTGAGGTTGGCCTACAAGTGGGTAATGATGCGCTGCGCACCTTAACCTTAGACATTTCCGATTACGCGAATCAAGACGGTTCCGTGCGTTACCGTTTAGTCGCGTTGATGAAAGAGAATGATGGTCAGTTGAACGGTACGCAAACCAGCCGTAACTACCTTGCGCCAAGTCTCAGCATCGATATTTCTGAGCAAACCCGTTTAACCCTGTTGGCGAGCTTTTTGGAAGACAGCGGTGTGCCGACTAACCCATTTTTCCCTGCGGCGGGCACCTTAATCGATTCCAACTTTGGTCATATCGATCCCTCTACCAACTTAGGGCAACCGGATTACGACAAGTATGAGCGTCGTCAGGTGTCATTGGGTTACTTGTTCGAACATGATCTTAATGATGTCTGGGCGCTGTCACAGACCTTCAATTACGGCGATAACGATCTCTATCTGCGCAGCAGCTACGCTTTCTCGAATGATGACCCAAGTAAAGACACATTAACGCAAGGCATAGTGTTCCGTGATGGTTCAACCGAAAGCTTGAGCTTAGATAACAAAGCGGTGGCGAAGTGGGATTCTGCCCGTGTTGAAAACACGCTGTTGATGGGCTTAGAGCTGCAACGCCACCAGACTCAAGGTGTTGAGTTAGATAACTACAGCTTTGGCACCATCAATCCGTTCAACCCGAATTATGGCAATTTCACGCCTATCGATGAATCTTCCGCAGCGGATCGCACCATTACCAAAGAGCAAGCGAGCCTGTACGCGCAGTACCAAATCAAGCTGGATCAGCAGTGGATTGGCCTGATTGGCGGCCGTATGGATTGGGTCGATACTGAAAACGAAAGCCAAAAGAACATGCAGCGTAAAAGCCGCAGCGATGCGGAGTTTTCATTCAATGCGGGTTTGATGTATCTGGCCAGCAATGGTGTATCACCTTACCTCAGCTATTCACAATCGTTTGATGTGCTCAGCACTATCGATAGCGCGAAGGGTGAGTTGTATAAGCCACTGAAAGGCGAACAAACTGAGGTTGGCGTGAAGTACCAGCCAGAGTTTTATGATGGTTACATCAATCTAGCTTGGTTTGATATCACCCAACAAAATGCGCTGGTGACCAACCCAACGACTTTTGTGGCGACGCAAACGGGTGAAATGACCGCCCAAGGTATTGAAGTCGAAAGCGTAGGTTATGTCACTGATAGCTTGAAACTGACCGCCAGCTACACCTTCACCGATGCCAAAACCGATGAAACGGGTGGCAAGGGGACGCAACAAGCCGGTTTGATCCCGAAACATCAAGCGTCAGCGTGGCTGGATTACGATGCGGCGCAGCTTGGTCTGCAAGGTTGGACGTTTGGCTCCGGCGTACGTTACATCGGTGAGTCGAAAGATAATCCGCGTTCGAGCGATCGTACGGTGCCGAGTGTAACCTTGGTCGATCTGATGGCGGGCTATGAAATCACTGAAAACTGGCAAGTGCAGCTCAACATCAACAACCTGTTTGATCGCGAGTTCGTTTCTGGCTGTGATTACTGGTGTTACTACGGCCAATCACGCAGCGCGGTACTCAGTGCTAACTATCGCTGGTAATCGGCAATTGTTGTGAACTTGCCGTTTGGGGTCGCCGATTGTCCGTATTCTTGGATGATTGGCTGCAAGACAACTCCCGCTTCTGGCGGGATTTGTTGTTTTTATTGAATGTCAATTATTAGGGGGATCAATGTTTCAGTTGGCTGATATTCAAATGGTTCGCGGTGGGCGCACCATTTTGGCGATCGATCATTTGACCATTCCGACCCATGAGCTGACAGTTGTGCTCGGTCACAACGGTTCTGGCAAATCCACCTTAGTCAGTTTACTGTCGGGCCAACAGTCGCCCGATAATGGTCAAGTGACCCTCAATGGTCAATCACTCTCATCGCTGCCGAGTAAAACCCTCGCCAAAGCCGTGGCCTTTTTGCCGCAGAAATTGCCGACCAGCGCTGGATTAACCGTGCGTGAGTTGGTGCGTTTAGGGCGCTTTCCGTGGCGCGGCACCTTGGGCCGATGGCGCAAGGAAGATGAGCTGATTATCGATGCGGCACTTGAAAAAACGGGTGTGAGTGGTTTTGCGCATAACTTGGCGGATGAGCTTTCCGGCGGTGAGCGTCAACGCGCTTGGGTGGCGATGCTGCTTGCGCAGCAATCTCCGGTGTTGATTTTGGATGAGCCGACGTCGGCGCTTGATGTGCATCACCAATATCAATTGATGGCGCTGCTGGCGGAGCTCAATCAAACCCAAGGCGTGGGTATTATCGTGATTTTGCATGATCTCAATTTGGCGCTGCGCTACGCGACCCACATTGTGGCGCTTAAGCAGGGGCAGATCGCCTTTGAAGGCGGTGCTGAATTGTTGCTCGATGAGCAGCGGTTGTCGGATCTGTATCACTCACCGATCCGTTTGATTGATCACCCGAATCCCATTTCCCACTCTTCTACTAATAAGGTTTCGATCGTATGTGCTTGATGAGTCTATGGAATGTTCGTCTGCGGAACATTTGCCGACCAAAGGCCGTTTTTGGCTGGCTTGCCGCGCTTTGTCTATTCGCACTGCCCGTGCAAGCACAAATTGTGCTGACGGATAGCCAAGGGACGCACACTTTTGCTGAGGTTCCACAGCGAGTGGTGGTGCTGAACTGGGATCTGCTTGAACAAGTGCTTGAACTGGGCATTCAGCCCGTTGGCGCGCCGGAATTGAGTTCTTACGTGCAGTGGGTTGTGCAACCCGAGGTGCCAAGTTCGGTGCAAGATATTGGCACTCGTACTGAGCCGAATTTAGAGAAAATCGCCGCACTTAAACCGGATGTCATTTTAGCCGCAGGGCCGCAACAAGATTTGCTGGCCACCTTAGGGCGCATCGCGCCAGTGGTGTATCTACCCAATTTTTCCGAGCAAGATAACGCTGCCCAAGTGGCGATTTCCCACTTTAAAACCTTAGCTACCTTGTTTGGTAAAGAGGCGGTGGCGCAGCAAAAACTGGAGGCGATGTATGCCCGTTTTTCTGAGCTGAAAGCTTCGCTACAGCACGCCTTTGGTGACACTTTACCTGCGGTGGTGACACTGCGTTTTGCCAACCCAACCTCGGTGTTTCTGTATACCGAAAACTCCACGCCGCAATATGTGCTAGAACAGCTCGGTTTATCGTCAGCGCTGCCGCAGCCGCCGAAAGAGTGGGGCATAGTGCAAAAACGCTTGAGTGAGTTGCAACACGTTGAGCAAGGCTATGTGCTCTATTTCTTGCCGTTTGCGGAAGAGAAAAAAGTGCAAAAATCGGTGTTGTGGCGCGCGATGCCGTTTGTGCAGGCGGGGCGTGTCAATTCCGTGCGTCCTGTGTGGAGCTACGGCGGGGCGATGTCGCTGCGTTATAGCGCAGAAGCGATCACCGAAAGCTTGCTGGCGGTGGCTCCGCAATCATGAGTGTGCTGCGTTTAACTGGTTTGGGGGCGCTGACTCTACTGTTGGCGCTTGTTAGCTTACAGTGGGGGCACAATTTAACCCTCAATGAGCAGTGGCAATTGGTGCTCGGTCATCAAGCCGCGCAAAGTTTCGCGCAGGTGAATTTTATCTACGCGCAGCTACCCCGTGCGGTGATGGCCATAGTGGTCGGCGCGGTGCTTGGGTTGGTGGGCAGCTTGATGCAGCAGTTGACCCAAAACCGACTCACCTCACCGCTGACGTTGGGAACCTCATCCGGTGCTTGGTTGGGGCTGATTATCGTCAATATCTGGTTCAGTGATTGGGTGGCTGATTACAGCGCACTGGCTGCGATGGCTGGAGCACTGCTCGCTTTCGCACTGATAATCTCGATAGCGGGGCTACGCAATCTCACCGGATTACCGCTAGTCGTTTCCGGCATGGTGGTGAACATTTTGCTGGGTTCGATTGCCACGGCCTTGGTACTGCTGAACGAAGAGTTCGCTCAGAATGTGTTTATGTGGGGCGCAGGTGATTTAGCGCAAAACGGCTGGGAGTGGCTCACTTGGTTGCTGCCGCGTTTGGCTTTGGTGTTCCCGTTACTGCTGTTTGCACCTCGAGTGCTGACTTTGCTTCGGTTAGGCCATGAAGGGGCGGCGGCGCGTGGTTTAGCGGTATTGCCTGCTTTCTTGTTTCTGATGGCAGGCGGGATTTGGTTGGTCTCTGCTTCAATCACCGCAGTTGGGGTGATCGGTTTTATCGGTTTATTAACCCCGAATATCGCCCGTTCACTGGGGGCGCGCACGACCAAAATGGAGTTGTACAGCAGTGCGCTGCTTGGCGCTTTGTTGCTGCTTGCCACTGACATGCTCGCCATGGGGCTGAGCGTGTGGGCTGAGGAAGTGGTACCTAGCGGCATTACTGCCGCCGTGATTGGTGCTCCGGCGCTGATCTGGTTTAGTCGTCGCCAGCTCCAAGCGCAGGATTCGCTCTCTATCTCCTTGTCTTCACATCGCCGTTCGCCTTCTCGATGGGCGGTGATGCTCATTGCGGCAGCTTTGTTGTTGGCACTGAGCCTACATATTGGTTGGCAGATGGAAAGTGCAAGCTGGGCGCTGCCGAGTGAGTTTCAATGGCCGCTTCGTTGGCCGCGCATGCTCACCGCGCTGTTTGCTGGGGTGGGATTGGCGATCGCGGGAACGTTACTGCAACGGCTGATTTATAACCCGTTAGCCAGCCCCGATATTTTGGGCGTCTCTTCGGGGGCTACGTTTGCTTTGGTGTTTGCTAGCTTGTTTTTAGGGCAAAGTTTGCAGAGCACCCACTGGATGACAGCACTGCTTGGCAGCGCTGCGGTATTGGTGGCGCTGTTGCTGCTTGGGCGGCGCCATCATTACGCACCATCTAGCTTGATCTTGACTGGGATTGCTATCACTGCACTGTTGGAAGCCTTGGTGCAATTTACCTTGGCTAAAGGAACGGGCGACAGCTATCAGATTTTGCTGTGGCTATCGGGCTCAACTTATCGTGCCACGGGCGAGCAAGCTTTGCTGCTCAGCGTGGGTGTGGTGGGGTTAACACTGTTGGCGCTTGGCTTGTCTCGTTGGCTTACCTTGATCTCAATTGGGCGCGGCTTTGCTTCTGCTCGCGGCTTGAGTGCGAGTCGCGCCAGCTTAGTGTTGCTGATCTTGGTCGCGCTGTTGTGCGCTTTGGTGACCGCGACCATGGGCCCCGTCAGCTTTGTCGGTTTGATTGCGCCACACATGGCGATGATGCTCGGCGCGCAGCGTGCTCCATCTCAACTTCTGCTGGCCGCCTTGGTCGGTGGTACTTTGATGTTGTGGGCAGACTGGTTGGGGCAAGCCTTGTTATTCCCCGCGCAAATTGCCGCAGGCACGCTAGTGGCAATCATTGGTGGCAGCTATTTCCTGCTGCTGTTACTCAGTCAGCGTGCACGCTAAACCCGAAGTTGAGAGGCGTTCGCCTCTCAACGCATCTGGCGAATGTCGGAAGAAATGTCATCGATCAACTGCCGCGCGGACGTTTCACGCTGCTGAGTGAGGGTGAGAAAAATCAGGTCGGTCAGCACGTTTTGCGCAGTTCGTGAAGCAATCGCGGAGCTGCGGTGCTGCGTTTCATCGGCAATTGTATCCAGTGCCAGATCGGCTATCTCACGTAAGCGATTTTTGTTCGGTGTGGTCAGGGCAATCACTTTCGCACCTTGCTGTTTGGCCGCTTCCGCTGCAATCAGAATTTCGCGCTTTTCTCCCGAAAATGAAATCGCAATCAGCACATCTTGGCTATGTAAGGTGCGAGCGGTCGCGATCTGCACATGGCTATCTTGCTCCGTGAGCGCGGTAATACCGAGCTTGAGCAGCTTAAATGCGAGATCTTTGGCGACCAGTGCTGAGCCACCAATCCCGATGATCTGTACCCGCACCGCTTGCTGAATCCAGCTGATCGCCTCACTAAACTCATCCAAACGCAGGGCATTGGTCGTGTGAAACATCGCTTCGGTTTTGGTTTGCACCAGTTTTTGGGCAATCACGGCAACGGGGTCATCGGCCAAGATGTTGCTGTGTAAAGGCTGGTTGACCATGACTTGTTTGCGTCCCAGCTCTTCGGTGAGGGCGAGTTTAAATTCGCTGTAGCCTTTAAAACCAAGCCGTTGGGTAAATTTGACTATGCTCGATTGGCTCACATTGGCCCACGCGGCCAAATCTTGGCTGGTCATTGCTGCCGCCTGCGCCGCATTGGCGAGAACCCAATCACCAATCTGGCGGCCACTCTCGGAAAGTTGGGTGCGACGGCTGACGATGCGTTGTAGTACGGACATTTTTTACACTCCTCATGAATAAATTATTCCATTGTAGGAATAATGCCTGCCACGCTTCATGCTTTTTCAATCAATGGTTTCATGGTTGAGCGTTTATTTTTCTCGATGCTTTTCACGATTATTCCAAAAAACGGCTGCTTAAAGAATAACCTTAATTGTGATTCTTATCACCAAAATGGAATATTTTATTCCATAGAATCGCCTCAATTCGAAATTTGCCGAGAAGCCTTATGAAGATTGATTTAACCCGCTTAGTGACCGAAAGCCGTAATCCGGCCAGTGAGCAGATTGATACCTTACCCACTTTGGACATGCTGAAAGTGATTAACCAACAAGATCAGTTGGTTGCCTTGGCGGTTGCACAAACTTTGCCGCAAGTGGCGCAAGCGGTGGAGGCAATTGCGACCGCGTTTGCTCAAGGTGGACGCTTGATTTATATGGGCGCAGGCACGTCTGGTCGTTTAGGGATTCTGGATGCAAGTGAATGTCCACCGACTTATGGCAGTCAACCTGAGCAAGTGATTGGTCTGATTGCCGGTGGCCACACAGCGATTTTAAAAGCAGTCGAAAATGCGGAAGACAACCGCGAGCTAGGCCAAAGCGATCTCAAGGCCCTGCATCTAAGTGAAAAGGATGTGCTGGTTGGCATCGCGGCCAGTGGCCGTACCCCCTATGTGATTGCGGGTATGGAGTACGCACGCTCAGTCGGTGCCACCGTAGTATCACTGGCGTGTAATCCGGGCTGCCCGATGGAAGCGTACGCCGATATTGTGATTACCCCCGTAGTCGGTGCGGAAGTGGTAACGGGCTCGTCACGCATGAAAGCGGGCACTGCGCAGAAACTGGTGCTCAATATGCTGACCACGGGCGCGATGATCAAAAGTGGCAAAGTGTTTGGCAACCTGATGGTGGATGTGGAAGCAACCAACGCCAAGCTCATCCAACGGCAAACCAACATTGTAGTGGAAGCGACAGGCGTAAGCGCCGAGCAAGCGGAAGCCGCATTGGCCGCGTGTGGTCGCCACTGTAAGACCGCCATTTTGATGATATTGGGGGGCTTTAGTGCAGAGCAGGCCGCTCAAAAACTGACGCAGCACCAAGGTTTTATCCGTGCTGCGCTCAATCAAGAATAAAACAGGAAGAGACAAGACAAGGAGCCGATGATGGCCAAAATAACCCAAACCATGATGGCACAAGTGCTGTCTCTGGTGGGCGGCAGTGGTAACGTCGCCAAATGTGGCAACTGCATGACTCGCTTGCGTTTAACGCTGAATAATTCTGCGCTCGCCGATCATGCGGCATTGAAAAAAATTTCTGGAGTGATGGGCGTGGTTGAAAGTGACGCACAACTGCAGATCATCCTCGGTCCCGGTAAAGCACAAACGGCCGCGGATATGATGAATGCCTTGATTGAATCGGGCGACAACGTGGCACCTGCAGTGAGCGAGGCGGATCTCTCCACCATTGCCGCGCAGCAGAAAAAGCAGATGAAGAGCAAGCAAACCAGTGCGGTACAACGCTTTTTGAGCAAGTTTGCCACCATTTTTACCCCGCTGATCCCCGGATTTATTGCCGCAGGCTTGCTGCTGGGCATTGCGACTCTGCTTGAGCAAATCTATGTGGTTGGCCAAACCCCGAGCGAGTTTATGCTCGATCTGGTGGCTTATCTCAAAGTGTTTGGCAAAGGGCTGTTTGCGTTTCTCAGCATCTTGATTGGCTATAACGCGCAGCAGGCATTTGGCGGCTCTGGCGTGAACGGGGCGATTCTGGCTTCGCTGTTTGTACTCGGTTATGACCCAGAAGCAACCAAAGGCATTTACTCGGGGATGAGTGAGTTCTTCGGCTTTGCAATTGACCCGCGCGGCAACATCATCGGGGTATTACTGGCGGCAATTTTAGGCGCGCAAGTGGAACGTAAAGTGCGTGAATACATGCCGGATGATTTGGATATGATCCTGACTTCGGTGGTGACTTTGCTGATCATGGGCGCGGTGACTTTCCTCATCATCATGCCTATCGGCGGTGAGCTGTTTAAAGGCATGTCATGGCTGTTTTTAAACCTCAATGATAACCCACTCGGTGCTGCCATCTTGGCCGGTTTATTCTTAATCTCGGTGGTGTTTGGTATTCACCAAGGTTTTGTGCCGGTTTATTTCGCGCTGATGGAAGCGCAAGGCTTTAACTCACTGTTCCCGATCCTTGCTATGGCAGGCGCTGGGCAAGTCGGTGCCTCACTGGCGCTATACGCGAGAGCCAAAAAAGAGACCACCATTCGCACTCAAATTAAAGGGGCGATCATCCCGGGCATTCTCGGCATTGGTGAGCCACTGATTTATGGCGTGACGCTACCGCGAGTGAAACCTTTTGTCACTGCCTGTATTGGCGGTGCGGCGGGTGGCTTCTTTATCGGCCTCATCTCTTATTTGGGTTTGCCGGTTGGCCTCAATACGGTGTTTGGCCCATCCGGTGTGGTGGCGATTCCCCTGATGACTTCAGCCGACGGTATTTTTGCGGGTATGGCGGTATTTGTCGGTGGTTTGCTCATCTCTTATACCGTTGGCTTTGCTGCTACCTACTTCTTCGGTTGTAAAGACGTCGATCTGAGCTAAGTTGGTTCCCTGTAGGTTATCCCCTTAACGGACGGGGGGATAGTAAAAGCGCCCAATCTAGGGCGCTTTCTTTTCAACGATTGAAGTTTTTCAACGATTCAAGACGCTACTTCTTGGTGATTTTATCCAAGTAGCCCATCGCAAAAGCCGAGACCACAAAAGTAATGTGCAGCAGCAAGTACCATTTGATTTTGTCACTTTCGATGTTTTCGGTGTTCATAAACACTTTGAGCAGATGAATTGATGAGATGGCCACAATCGAAGCAGATACTTTGTTTTTCAGCGAGCTGGTATCAAGCTTGCCCAGCCAACCGAGTTTATCTTCACTCTCATCGACATCGAGTTTAGACACGAAGTTCTCATATCCGGAAAACATCACCATCACGATAAGGCCGCCCACCAGCGACACATCAATCAAAGAGAGTGCGACTAGGATCAGATCCACTTCTTTGATAGTAAAAATGTTTGGCAGTAGGTGGAAAATTTCTTGGAAGAATTTAATGCCCAGCGCGAGCAGCAGCAGGCTTAAGCCAAGATAAATCGGCGCCATAATCCAACGTGAAGAATAGAGAAGTTTTTCGATCAAACGTTCCATAGGTTTCCAATTACTAAGAAGTTAGGGGATTAAATAAAAGCCCCGAATCAACGAGGCTTTAAGGGTTATTCGATGTTTTGGATCTGCTCTCTCATCTGCTCGATGAGTACTTTCAGCTCCACACCGGAGGCGGTGATATCGGTTGAGATGGATTTCGAAGCCAAGGTGTTCGATTCACGGTTGAACTCTTGCATCATGAAATCGAGTTTACGGCCACATGAGCCACCTTTTTTCAGCACTTCACGCGCTTCTTTGACATGAGAGTCGAGACGATCCAGCTCTTCGGCTACATCCGATTTTTGTGCCAGCAGGATCAGCTCTTGCTCTACGCGGCTCGCATCAAGCTCGATTTTTGCCTCTTCAAATTTGCTGAACAGACGCTCGCGTTGCCATTCCAGAATTTCTGGCATGCGTGCGCGTACTTTGACCACTTCGGCGCTGATCGCTTGCAAACGCTGCTCAATCAGCGCTTTCATGTTATCGCCTTCACGGCCACGCGCGGCGATAAATTCGTCCACGCCTTCATCAAACGCACTGAGTAGTGCTTGGTTTATGGCGTCCATATCCTGCTCAGGCGTTTCCATCACGCCCGGCCACTGCATCACTTGGAATGGGTTAATGCGGCTGAGTTCACCGGTCATGTGCATGATCTGGTTAGCGGCATTAATCACTTGCTGGGCGAGTCCTTCATTGATGGTGAGGTGGCTTTGCGCGGCTGGATTCGCTTCAAAGCGCAAATGACACTCGATCTTACCGCGTGACAGGCGCTGACGAAAACGCTCGCGCAGCAGTGGCTCTAAACCACGGAACTGCTCAGGCAGGCGGAAGTACGTTTCTAAATAGCGTTGGTTAACCGAGCGAATTTCCCACACGGCGCTGCCCCAATCGCCTTTGACTTCTTTGCGTGCGTACGCAGTCATGCTGTAAATCATCAGGATGTCCTTTGCTTTCATCTCTTTGTGACTGGCGCTAATAGTAGCAAAGCAGGCAAAACGGCGCTACCGTGCTGAATTCGTTAACCTAGCGCCTGTAGGGGCTTTGGGCTATAATCCTGCCCCAACCGAATTGATACAGCCACAAGAAGGTCGAGACCCTATGCGTCCAGATAACCGCGCTGCGGACCAAGTTCGCCCCATCAAAATCACCCGTCACTACACTGCGTACGCAGAAGGCTCGGTGTTGGTGGAATTTGGCAACACCAAAGTGTTGTGTAATGCCAGCATTGAAGAAGGTGTGCCACGTTGGTTAAAAGGCCAAGGTAAAGGCTGGGTGACGGCGGAATACGGCATGTTGCCGCGTGCAACCCATTCACGCACGCGCCGTGAAGCGACCAATGGTAAGCAAGGCGGTCGTACCATGGAAATCCAGCGTCTGATCGCGCGCAGCCTACGTGCTGTGGTGGATCTGGAAGCGATGGGCGAAATCATGATCACCGTTGATTGTGATGTGATTCAAGCCGATGGCGGTACGCGTACCGCTTCGATTACTGGTGCAAGCGTGGCACTGGCCGATGCTTTTGCCCATCTGATCGCCAAAGGCCAACTGAAGAAGAACCCGATGAAAGGCCATGTGGCTGCGGTTTCGGTTGGTATCCTAGGTGAAGATGTGCTGTGCGATCTGGAATATGTCGAAGATTCTGCTGCTGATACGGATATGAACGTGGTCATGACCGAAGAAGGCAAAATGATTGAAATTCAAGGCACTGCTGAAGGTGAGCCGTTCAGTCATGAGCAGTTGCTGGAATTGCTGGCTGTCGCGAAAAAAGGCATTGCCGATATTGTCGCAGTGCAGAAGGCATCGTTGTTAGATTGATTAAGTAGCTCCCAATTGGGGGCTATTTTTTTGCCTAGGAAATCCCTTTTTGGACGATGCCTGATCCTCATCGCCTTCTAGGGGGAATTAGCCTTAAGTGTGATCGCTCTTTTAGGGGCGCTAGCCTTAAAACTCCTCCCCCTTTTAGGGGGAGGTTGGGAGGGGGTAGATCACGAGTAGATGCGTTTGTTGCTGGTAACCCCACCCTGACCCTCCCCTAGAAGGGGAGGGGAAAAAGACAACCCTACTCAAGAAGGGGGGAGCACAGAACATCCCCCCTCTTTTAAAAAGAGACGGAACAATGTTTGAATTTCTCCCTGTGGGGAGGAAGTAAGTCCAAGTGTATGAGTTAAGAGAGAGAAATGATGAAAGCTTACCAGCGTGAATTTATTGAGTTTGCCCTAGAAAAACAGGTGCTGAAGTTTGGCGAATTTACTTTGAAATCAGGCCGTAAAAGTCCTTATTTCTTTAACGCTGGTCTGTTTAATACTGGCCGTGATTTAGCGCGCTTGGGCCGTTTTTACGCTGCAGCGTTAGTTGATTCAGGTATTGAATTTGATGTGCTGTTTGGCCCTGCTTACAAAGGCATTCCGATTGCTACCACCACAGCAGTCGCATTGGCGGATCACCACGATGTGGATACGCCTTACTGCTTTAACCGCAAAGAGGCCAAAAATCACGGCGAAGGCGGTAATCTAGTGGGCAGCAAGTTAGAAGGCCGCGTGATGTTGGTGGATGATGTGATCACCGCTGGTACGGCAATTCGTGAATCGATGGAGCTTATCCAAGCCAACAAGGCTGATTTAGCCGGCGTGCTAGTGGCGATCGATCGCCAAGAGAAAGGCAAGGGCGAGCTCTCAGCGATTCAAGAAGTGGAACGTGATTTTGGTTGTGCGGTGATTTCGATTGTGAGCCTGACCGATCTCATCACCTATCTTGAACAGCAAGGTAACAACACTGAGCATCTAGAGGCGGTGAAAGCGTATCGTGCACAGTACGGAATTTAAGCGTATTCATCCAACTAAGCCTAAAACGAAAAAACAGCCTCAAAATGAGGCTGTTTTTCTAGCATTAAGCTCAAGAACAAAACGCTTAGCTTTGATCGCCATGATGGGAGTTGTCGTAAATTTCACTGCCATCACGCTGAGTTTTCAGCAACGACAAGTTCCACATGTACTGCTCCGGCTGTGGCGTGACCAGGGCTTCAATCGCACGGTTCATCGCCAGTGCATCGGCTTCTTCATCGCCAGTTGGGAAGTTTTGCAGCGCAGGCAAAATGTGCACTTCATAACGGCCTGAATCACTGTTGTAGCATGACATCAAAGGTACTACATGCGCTTTGCACAGCTTAGCCATTTTGCCAAACCCTTTGAGCGTGGCTTTTTCGGTAGCAAAAAACGGTACAAACACGGAGTTTTGCGGGCCGTGATCTTCATCCGGTACCCAGTAGCCAACATAGCCGGATTGAATGGAACGCAAGAAAGGTTTGATGCCCGATTCGCGAGTAAAAATACGGCCACCATACTGCATACGTTGGACGTGCATCAGCCAATCGGCAATCGGGTTGCGCTGCGGTTTCATGATGTTGGCGACTTTGTAGCCGCGAGCCGCCAGCATAACGGCGGCGTAATCAATGGCCCAAGAGTGCGGGACTAACAAAATCACGCGCTCGCCGCTATCTAGCAGCGGCAGCAAGTTCTCTTCGCCAATCAGTTCGCCCCGTGCGTTGTTGTAGCGGGTCGAGCGCACCAACAGCTCTGAATAACCGAGCATAAACTGCGAGGCTTTCACAAACGTATCGTGCAGGATCTGCTCGCGCTCTTGCTCGCTTTTCTCTGGAAAACAGTAGGCGAGGTTAACCCGAGCGCGGCGGACTACGCGGCCATTTTTCTTGATGATGAGTGGCACCAAAGGTTTCGCCAGTCGATCACGCAAGCGCCAAGGAATAAAGGCTAACAGTGCTGCGAAAGCGATGCCAATCCAAGTGCCCCAGTGTTTGGGGTGCAGAAAGCGCCACTCAAATTGCGGGTTATGTAGATGGCGTGCAATGCCGTTGTCTTGATCGCTCACAAATTCACCTTTACTGATAGCGCGAGTTGGTCAGTTCATAGTCCGGCAAAGATTTGAAGCGTTTGTGCAGCCACATCCATTGCTCGGGGGCGCGCAGTATAATCTCTTCGACAAATTTATTCATGTAAGCCGCGGCAGCGGTTTCATCTTTTTGTGGGTAGTCCGCTTCAATTGATTTATCAGCCATGATCTCATAACGCCCTTGCGCGTTACGGAAACCGGAGCCGATGACAATCGCGCAGTGGCTGGTGTAAGCCAAAATACTGGTGCCGGTGGTGGTACAAGCTTCTTCTACCGCAAAGAAAGGCACAAACACCGACTTATTGTGGCCATAGTCTTGGTCTGGCAGGTAGAACAGACGCTCGCCTTGGCGTAACACGCGGATCATCTGCTTAATATCGGTTCGGTTGATAAGCTGATTGCCATTGCGTGTTCGACCACGGTACTGAATGAACTCATAGGCAGGATTACTGTGCGGACGATACACGCCATAGCCACCGATGCCTAGCACAGCAAAAGCGCGCGCGGTGATTTCCAGATTGAGTGCATGTACGCAACACAGCAAAACCCCTTGGCCTGTTTTTGCATGTTGGCGAATGGCTTGGGTATCTTTATCAATCAAAATGCGCTTAAAGCGCCAGGTTGGCCAGAACCAAGTGATCCCAGTTTCAATCAGGGCCGCACCGGTGTTTTTGAAGTTTTCCAAAACAAACGCATCGATCTCGCTTTGGCTCATGGTTGGGAAGGCGAGTTCCAGATTACGTCTGGCGATGTGGACACGCTTTTTACCAAAGCGCATCGAAAATTGGCCTAAACCGCGGCCGATTTTTAGCAGCACAGGATAAGGCAGCAGGTTAACCAGCAGGGCGAGTAGGCCAAAACCAAGCCAGACTCCCCAGTATTTTGGGTGCAATAAAGAGAAGGAGAATTCAGGTTTGCTGTATTTATCTTGACTCATTGTACTCACTTAATCTGTGCACTTAGCAGCGCCCAGTATTCATCAAAATTCGCGGTTGGCAGATATTTGAAATCAGAACGCACAAAGCGATTCAAACTGCCTTCCACCTGACCGAGCAGCTGCGCGGCGAGGATATTTTCATCCACCGGGAAGGATTTGCCTTCGCGGAGTTTACGTTCACGCAGAATTTGGCGCAAAGAGGTTTCAATCCGTTCAAACAACTGATTGATGCGATCGCGCAAGCGCTCATTTTCAAACATTAAAGCATGCCCAGAGAGAATGCGTGTCAAGCCCGGGTTACGTTCGGCAAAGGCGAGCAGCAATTGCATCACCAAACGAATGCGATTGAGCGTGTCTTTTTCTTCATCAAAGATGCGGTTGATACGCGACATCAAGGATTCTTCAATAAACTCAATTAAGCCTTCAAACATACGAGCTTTGCTCGGGAAATGGCGATACAGCGCGGCTTCGGACACGCCAACTTGCTTAGCGAGTTTTGCGGTAGTGATGCGTGAAGCCCCTTCATTGGATTCAAGCATCTCGGCTAGAGCTTGCAGGATTTCTTCGCGTCGATTGATTTTTTTATTGCCGGCCATGCCCCGTTTTTCCTTTTGGTTATCACTGCTGATGAACAACAACTACGTCGCAGACTCAGCGCCTGCGACAAAGATGAAACCTTTGAAGTGTAACTAAGCTCAGAGGTTGTTCGAAGCGTGTTGATAAAAATGGTTGAAGTAGGTGGCGAAAATAACGCCTACATTTGCTCATGAATCAAATGCATTACTGCGCTAGCGAGCGCGTCTTTACTGGTTAAAGGTAGGCTGTGTTGCCCTTCTTTCCAGAATAGGGTCAAGGCATTGTCATTGCTGTTAAAGCCTTGGCCAGCAATCGAGACGTCGTTAGCGCAGATCATATCCAGATTCTTGCGCACGAGCTTGCTACGCGCATAGGTCTCGACATCTTGCGTTTCTGCCGCAAAGCCAACGGTAAACGGTCGATTCTCAGTCAGAGCCGCAACGGACGCCACGATATCGGGATTTTTCACCATCTCAATGGTCAATGTGTCGTTATCACGGCTCTTTTTTATCTTCTGTTCGGCCACGGTTTGTGGGCGGTAGTCGGCTACCGCGGCGCACGCGATAAAGATCTGGTGTGAGGTTGCCTCTTTCATCACCGCGCTGTGCATTTCTAATCCACTTTGCACATCAATGCGATTGACGCCCACCGGCGTTGGCAGATGCACCGGACCGCTGACCAGCGTGACGTCAGCGCCGAGCTGCGCGGCGGCTTTGGCGAGCGCAAAGCCCATTTTTCCTGAGCTGTGGTTGGTGATGTAGCGTACTGGGTCGAGCGCTTCACGAGTGGGGCCCGCGGTGATCAGCACGCGTTTACCGACAAGAATTTTCGGGGCGAAGAAGTTTTCACAGTGCGCCACTAATTCCATCGGCTCCAACATACGACCTGGGCCGACATCTCCACAGGCTTGTTCGCCAGCCGCAGGACCCCAAGTCAGATAACCACGGCGGATAAGCGTTTGTAGATTTTCTTGGGTCGCGATATTGCGATACATCTGCTGATTCATGGCTGGCGCAATCGCGACTGGTGCGCTGGTGGCCAGAATGAGCGTGGTGAGCAAATCATTGCCCATGCCTGCGGCCATGCGCGCGATGAGATCGGCAGTCGCCGGGGCCAGCAGCACCAAATCGGCCCATTTAGCGAGTTCAATATGCCCCATCGAGGCTTCTGCCGCAGGGTCAAGCAAGCTATCCGACACGGGACGTCCGGAAACGGCCTGCATGGTCAGCGGAGTAATGAATTCTTTGGCGGCGTGGGTCATCACCACTTGCACGGTCGCACCGCGCTCCACCAATCGACGAGTCAATTCTGCACACTTATACGCTGCGATACCGCCACTGATACCGAGCAGAATCTTTTTGCCTGCCAATGATTGCATTTGGGATCCCTCAAAAAATCTGCGCGCTATGTTAGCACAGCTCGAGCTAAAAGTTGGAGTCACAACCGCCGCTGTGCATCGCGCCACTGGTCGAGCTGCAAAGCATCGGTCATTTCACAGACAATAGACCATGAATATGAGATAAGTCATTCACAAAGCTAACAATAATGAAAGGGAATCTTATGCTGTCTTCTCTACGAAGCCGTACCAAATTACTGCTATTGACGGTCATTCCTCTGATCGTCATTACCGCCTTGGTCATGGCGGTGAATTATCAGAGTGGGTTATCTACCTTACAAAAAGAGCTAGAAAACTACCGCACCGATCTGATTGATGCCAAGAAAAAAGAGCTGCAAGCCTATCTCATGATGGGGGTGACGGCGGTGAAACCCTTATATGAGAGTGATAAAGCCGGTGAAAACCAAGCGCAAGCCAAACAAATCCTCAAAGCGATGCGTTTTGACAGCGATGGCTATTTCTTTGCTTACGACTCACAAGGGGTCAATACCCTACATGCGATTAAGCCTGAATTAGAAGGCAAAAACCTCTACGGCATGAAAGATGAAAATGGTGTGGCGGTGATTGCTGGCTTAATTGATGCCTCGAAAACGGGCGATGGATTCCTCTATTTCTCTTGGCACAAACCGACGATTAATGCGCAAGCGCCGAAACTGGGTTATGCCGAATACCTGCCGAAATGGGATTGGGTATTGGGGACGGGCATCTATATTGATGATGTCGATACCCAAGTGGCAGAGTTTCGCGCGCAGCGCGAGGCGGATCTCTACGATCAAATGATCTCCGCGATTGGGCTTTCGGTTGTCGGTTTGGTGTTCACTATTATTGCGGTGAGTGTTTTGGTGTCTCGCGGCATTGCACCACTGCAACATGTGGTGAGTTCACTACAGGCGGTGGCTGCGGGTGGCGGCGATTTAACCGCGCGGATTAAAGTTGAGAGCCAAGATGAGATTGGCGATGTAGCGAAGGCGTTTAACGCCTTTATGGATAAGCTGCATCCGCTTATGACTGATATCCGCGCCTCGGCCAATACGGTCGAAGCGGCTGCGCAGGAATTGGATCAACAAACCTCGCAAGCCAGCCATAAGATGGACGGTCACTGTTTAGAGACCGATAAAGTTGTCGCTGCGGTGACTGAAATGAGCGCCACGGCGCGCGAAGTGGCGAGCAACACTTACTCGACCGCGCAAGCGATTGAGTCGGCTAACAGCCAAATTGCTGTCGCGCAGAAAGAGGTGAATCTGGCGATTGATGGGATTGGTGAGTTGGTCAACGAAGTGAACCAAACCTCTGCTGCGGTAGGCGATCTCAGCCAACAGGCGGCGAAGATCACCCAAGTGCTGAAAGTGATTGGCGATATTGCTGAGCAAACCAATTTACTGGCACTGAATGCGGCGATTGAAGCGGCGCGAGCGGGTGAACAGGGGCGCGGCTTTGCTGTGGTGGCCGATGAAGTACGCTCACTGGCGAGTCGTACTCAAAATAGCACTAAAGAGATTGGTGAAATGCTCAATGCGCTGCACCAAGGGGTCAGTAAAGCGGTGCAGAGCATGAACATCAGCCAAGAGCGTGGTGAGAAAACCGCGCTGGAATCGGTGCAGATTAAAGAGAGCTTAGCGGGGATCTCCAAAGCAGTAAGCCTAATTCATGATATGGGCATTCAGACGGCTTCTGCGGCTGAGCAGCAAAGCGCCGTAGCAGAAGACATCAACCAAAATCTGGTCGCGATTCAGCAGATCGTCAATGAACTTAGTGAAAGCTTTAAACAGACCGAAAGCGTTAGCGCAAGTTTGTCCCATTCTGGACAACAGATGGGCACTTTGGTTGGGCATTTTAAGCTTTAATCAACAGTGAAATTGCATTGCCGCTTGAGGTGATTCGAAACTTTATTAGGGCCGCTTGCGGCCCTTTGCTTTCTCTGTTTTGTGTAAGCAAAACCGACCCAGAGAAAAGATATGAGCCTAAAACAGTTACCCACCGAATCCATGCCGCGCGAAAAATTGCTGCAACGCGGTCCACAATCATTAAGTGATGCGGAATTGCTGGCGATTTTCCTACGTACAGGCACCCAAGGCATGAACGTGCTCGCCTTAGCTGATCTGCTGCTGCGCGATTTTGGATCGCTGCGCGCACTGTTTTGTGCCTCCAAGGAGCAGTTTTGTCGCCACAAAGGGTTGGGCGAAGCCAAATTTGTTCAATTACAAGCGGTATTGGAGATGACGCAGCGTTATCTCGCTGAAACCTTAAAGCGCGGTGATGCCCTCACCAGTCCGCAGCAAACCAAACTTTATTTATCGAGCGTGCTGCGCGATCGCCAACGAGAAGCCTTCTATATATTGTTTTTGGATAACCAACATCGTGTCATTCGTGATGAGATTTTATTTGAAGGGACGATTGATGCGGCGAGCGTTTACCCACGAGAAGTGGTTAAGCGGGCGCTGCACCATAATGCCGCTGCGGTAATACTGGCACACAACCACCCATCGGGTGTTGCGGAACCGAGTCAAGCCGATCGAAGGATCACCGATCGCCTGCGTGATGCACTCGGTTTGGTTGAGATTCGTGTGCTGGATCATTTTGTCGTCGGTGATGGGGAAGTGGTCTCTTTTGCTGAACGTGGCTGGATATAGTCAACACTTATGGTTTGCGGCATTTTTAAGCTTGTGAGTTAGCGAGAATCTGCTAATATGCCCCGACATTTTTTAACCCTGATTCAGCTCGCACCGTAAAAAGATCAGCAAATCCTGCGAAAAGGATCTGTTCGGGTCTTGAGCAATGTGCGGCAAGTTAGTATAATGCGCGACCTTTGATAGCCTTGTATGGGTATTCCATAACGGTTTTTAACCTCAACTTCTGATTTTGGAAAGAGAGAGGTTCGGCCACCAAGGTTGATATCGAGCTGAAACGATTTGGAGAAGACATTCATGTCACGAGTATGCCAAGTAACTGGTAAGCGTCCTGCAGTTGGTAACAACCGCTCACACGCAAAAAATGCTACTAAGCGTCGTTTTCTGCCGAACCTACAAACTCATCGTTTCTGGGTAGAGAGCGAAAAACGTTTTGTTAAACTACGTCTAACTGCTAAAGGTATGCGTATCATCGACAAGAAAGGCATCGATGCTGTTCTTGTAGAGATCCGTGCACGTGGCGAAAACGTTTAAGAGGAATTGAGCAATGGCTAAAGGCATTCGCGAAAAAATCCGCCTAGTATCATCTGCAGGTACAGGTCACTTCTACACCACTGATAAGAACAAGCGCAATATGCCTGGCAAGTTCGAGATCAAGAAATATGATCCTGTAGTTCGCCAGCACGTTGTGTACAAAGAAGCAAAAATCAAGTAATTGATTTAGCTCTTGTTTACAGTGTTGTAAAAAAACCCAGCCTTTGGTTGGGTTTTTTTCTGCCTGTTATTTGGGTTTTGGCTGCCAATAACAGAAAGCCCAAGGTATAGAGCTCCTCTTATACTCAAACTACTTGGTGTTGCAGCTTCAAGTAGCAAGGGGATGACTAGGATCTCACTAAGCACTTTGTTAATCTCAAAACGTTTGCTTATCGCAAGGAGTGATTATGCGCGTTTCTCCCAATCGACGTCGCCGTTGGAACAACATTCTGATTTTGTCTGTGATTGCTTTTATCGCGGTGATTAATCTGCCGACCGTGATTAAAAGCTATTTATTGCCCGATCCGGCGAGCCAGTTTCCAAGCTTACTGAGAACAGACGCCACCTTACAGGCGTTGTATTTCCCTGCGTTTTCATTAGAAAAAAGCCGCGAAGAGTGGCAGTCGGAGCCTGAGTTGAGTGTTGATGGGCAAGAATTAGTGCAGCGTTGGCATGCACTCACTGGGACAGAAGTGGATGAGGCGACGTATCGCGCCCTGCAACCAACGTTGCCAAACGCACAAACGATAGAAGTGTGGTATGCCGATCGCGAAGAGCCACAAAGGATCACCTTCTATCAAACCCCACAATTTTGGTTGCTAAAAAACTGGCAAGATCGTTGGATTGCGGTCTCGGCCGAAGCGAGTTATCTATTCCCTGCGCCATTGTAAGAGGTTGTCATGCCTGAATTACCTGAAGTTGAAGTCAGCCGTTTAGGGATCTCCCCACATTTGGTCGGTGGCACCATTCAATCCTTAGTGTTACGTACGCCCAAGTTGCGCTGGCCTATCCCTCAAGAGCTGAAACAGCTTGAAGGGCAGACCATTCTCGCGATTCATCGTCGAGCCAAGTATCTGATTATTGAAACCGCCGTCGGCAGTGCGATTGTGCATTTGGGTATGTCTGGCTCGCTGCGTATTTTGGATGGCGATTTTCCTGCCGCGAAACACGATCATGTGGATCTGGTGATGACCAGCGGCAAACGGCTGCGCTATAACGATCCGCGTCGCTTCGGGGCTTGGTTATGGTGTGCGCCTGATGAGAGCCATGAAGTGCTCGGGCGTTTGGGGCCTGAGCCGTTGACCGAAGCTTTTAACGCTGAATATATGATGGACAAAGCGCGCAACAAACGCATTGCAGTCAAAGCTTTTATCATGGACAACGCAGCGGTCGTGGGTGTGGGGAATATCTATGCTAATGAATCGCTGTTTACATCACGCCTCCATCCACTACGCCCCGCTCATTCGCTGAGCTTAGAGGAGTGGCAAACCTTAGTGGCGAACATCAAACAAGTGCTGCAAGTGGCGATTAAGCAAGGCGGCACCACACTGAAAGATTTTACCCAAAGCGATGGTAAGCCGGGCTATTTCGCGCAAGAGCTGCAAGTGTATGGCAAAGCCAAACAGCCTTGCCCCCATTGTGGAGAGCCGCTTTGCGAGCAGAAAATTGCTCAGCGCAATACCTTTTTCTGCCCGCAGTGCCAGCATTGATATACCCAAACGACTTAGAGTTGCAGGTAGCCAACATCGCTGCAGCTTCAAGTAGGAAGGGGATTGAGGGATGTGAGCTTGCATCCCTTTGAAGCGCTAGATTTTTTTCTTTTGATGTAGAGCGTTAGCGACAATAGCGGGCACAAACTCATCCACATTACCGCCGTGGATTGCCACTTCCCGGACTAAGGTCGACGAGATAAATGCGTGCTCTTCGGCGGGCGTTAAAAACACACTCTCTAAGCCCGGCATTAAACGGCGATACATATTGGTGAGACCAAATTCGTATTCAAAATCGACTGTGGTACGCAAGCCGCGGATCAATACATTCGCTTTTTCGGCTTTGGCAAAATCAACTAACAATCCGGAAAAGCCTTTCGCGCTGACGTTATCCAGATGTGAGGTGACTTGGCGCGCGAACTCGACGCGCTCTTCGAGCGTAAACAGAGTATTTTTACTCGGGCTGGCGGCTACGGCGATGATCACTTCATCAAACATTTGCGCGGCGCGCTCAATCAAATCCAGATGACCGTTAGTGATGGGGTCAAAAGTGCCAGGGTAAATCACTCGGGAAAGACGTTTTTGGCTCACAATCCGTTACTCATCAATCAGGGAAGTGGCCTCATCCTAACAAAAAGCCTCACATTTACCTATGAAGTCGGTATGATGAGCACGCAAAATTTCACACCTTATCGAGCACAATGAAAAAGTTACTGGTTATTCGCAACGATAAAATTGGCGATTTTATGCTGGCTTGGCCAAGTTTCGCCATGCTGAAAGCTTCTCTGCCGGATTGTCATATCACCGCGCTGGTGCCGAAATATACCGCCGCATTGGCAGAGCTTTGTCCATGGATTGACGCGGTGATCATCGACCCCGGCCAACAGGCTGATAAGGCGCAGCATAAGCAACTGGTGCAAACAGTTAAAGCACAGCAGTTTGATGCTTCCATCAACCTGTTTTCGACTATGTATAACGCACTGTTAGTGTGGAAAGCGCGCATTCCTTACCGTTTAGCGCCGGCGACCAAATTGGCGCAGATTTTCTATCAGCACCGCATTAAGCAAAAGCGCTCGCAATCGGCCAAACCGGAATATGAATACAACCTCGATTTGGTACGCGCTTTTTTGCGTGATATCGGCCAGCCGATTATTGAACCTAATGCACCGTATCTGACCTTTCCAGCAGAGCAATTGGCAGCGCAGCGCAGCAAACTTGCTGAGCAGTTAGACATTGGCCCCGACAAAGCGTGGCTTTTTGTGCATGCTGGCAGTGGTGGTTCAGCGAATAATCTCTCCCTTGAGCAGTACTGTGAGTTAGTCACAGGAGTGATGGATGAGCACAAACAAGTGGTGCTCACCGCAGGTCCCGGTGAAGAAGAGAAAGCGGCGCAATTGCAAAGTTTACTTGCTGAGCAAGGAGTATTGGCAGCCTTGTACGCCAAAAATGACGGGTTGGTTGATTTCACCCGCTCACTGGCGTGCGCGCAGCTTTTCATTGCGGGCTCGACAGGGCCTTTGCATATCGCGGCAGCCTTGGATGTGCCGACGGTCGGATTCTTCCCAGCCAAGCGTTCAGCAACGCCACTGCGCTGGCGACCACTCAACTCGCAAGGTAAGCACATCGCTTTTTGTCCGCCGCCTGCAGACGATAAAGCAAACCAAGAGAACATGGGTCGGATTGATATGAAGAGCGTATTGACTGAGCTTGCGCCTTGGCTGCGTAGTGTGCAGCTTTAATCATTAAAAAAGGGAGCTGCGGCTCCCTTTGTCTTTGTTACTTTACTCGATAGATATCGACTTAGCGTTTGTAGTGCTCGTCATTATCACGTGCCCACAAGTCTGCGTATTTTACAAAGGTAGAGTGTGCAGAGAGCAGTGCAATTAAAAATCCCTGTTTTCCATCTAAAAAACCGCGCTTGAGCAGATACATTTTCAGAAAACAGCCCACAGCATGGACGATGCCTTGAGAAAGGGAAGCCTTCTTGCCTTTCGCTTGACGTTGATCCGCCCACGCTTTGGCGTAACCCGCGGATTTCACCAGATAGTGATGCACATCGTTATAGGTGTAGTGAATCGCATCGCCCGCTAAAGTTTCGACTTTCATGCTTGGTTCAACGTGCACCTTTTCATGCACTAATGCGTCATTGTAGCGAGTCAGTTGAGTTGGATAGAGGCGCAGTACGCGATCAGGGTACCAACCGCTATGGCGGATAAAGCGACCAAACACCCAACTGAGGCGTGCAAATTGATACAAGGTATCCGGCTTATTGGCAGCAACGGCTTGCAAAATGCTCTGCTTGAGCTCCGGAGTCACTCGCTCATCGGCATCCAGCCACAGCACATAATCCGATTGGACATAAGATTGTGCCAATTGGCGCTGCAGGCCAAAGCCCGGCCACTTTGCATTCACGTAAAATTTTTCAGTGTAACGACGCGCGACCTGCTCGGTTTCATCGTGACTGCCAGAATCGAGCACTACGATCTCATCAACCCAGTCGTGCACGGTTTGTAAGCACTCATCCAGATGACGCGCTTCATTTTTTACTATCAATGCGACAGCAAGCGTTGGTTTACTCACGAAAAATCCTCGTTACGAATAAATCTGGGTATAAAAGGTGTATCAATCGTTCACCTGTGTGGCCATGATGTCAGCAGCGGCACGCTCAAACATCGCAATCACTTGTTGCGCAGTGATGCGCTGCATCGCATTGGGGTCTTTAACCCGAGTGCGCCAATCAACCTGCTGCGGCATTTTACCGGTTTCCGCAAGTAAAGCTTCTTGGTAAGCGGAAACGACATAGTGGCGATAATGGTATGGACCTGTGCGCTCAGGATTATGGTGAGCGTAGAGACCAATGATTGGTGTATGCATGGCGTTCGCCATATGCGCAGGGCCTGTATCGGGGGCGATCACCAAATCGGCCTTTGCGAGCAGTGCGAGCATCTGTTGCAGCGTGCTTTTTCCCACCAAGTTTAAGACGGGGTGAGCGAGTGCTTGCTCCACTTGCGCGGCCAGATCGCGCTCAACTTGTGCTGGGCTTCCGGCCAAGATCACTTGCCAGCCTTGTTGTTGGGCATGTTCAATAACTGCTGCATAGCCCTCTGCCGTCCAATTCTTATAAGCTTTGCTTGCTCCGGGCACCACAACTAAGCGAGGCTGCTCGGGCTGAAACTGCGCCTCAGCCCATGTCAGATCGTCAGGTTGGCAGGTGAGTGACCACTTAGGCTCAATATCGCGAATACCTAAGTGCTCAACGAATGCCAATAAACCATCTAAGACGTGCATTTTGTCCGGTGAGGGAACTTTGACATTGGTAAACCAAGTTTGAAAATCTTGGCTGCGCGCTGCATCAAAACCCAGTTTATAGCGCGCTTTGATCCCCAAAGTCGCAATGCTGGCGCGAAAAGCGTACTGCATGTGCAGCAGCGCATCAAAACGCTCGGACTTTAATTGCTGCCAAAGCTGAGTATAAGCACGCCATCCGAGTTTTTTATCAAACACGATGACCTGAATATCGGGCAGAGATTGGATAAGTTCTGCTTCCAGTTTACCCGTCACCCAAGTGATGCGTGTTTGCGGCCATTGGCGTTGAATCGCTTGTACGGCAGCTATCGTATTACAGACATCACCAATCGCCGATAAACGCAGGATACAGAGGGAGTGTGGGGCTGATTGAAACAATGCCATAGCCAAGCCTATTCGATAAAACTATTCGATAATTGAGCCAGAATTATGCAGAGCTGACCAGAAAATGTAAAATGCAGCACGCCAGATGCAGAGCAAAACTGCAAAACTACCGGATAACGATAGGAATCGCCCCTTGATACAGACGTTCAACGACGCGCAGCAGAAAGTTTGGTTTGACGACGCGCTTTTGCATGAAGACCCAAGTCAATGCTGCAACCCCGAGTTTTGGCAGCAAAATGGTAAAGTGCTCGGAAGCGCGACAGGACGAGGCACTACGTGGTTTGTACAGTTGCAACAGACACAAGGTGCGTTGCGTCATTATCGCCGCGGTGGTTTGTTTGGAAAGCTGGTGGCCGATTCTTACTGGTTCACCGGTTGGGAAAAGACTCGCAGCTATCAAGAATTTATGCTGCTCAATCACTTACGCGATGCTGGCGTCAACGTACCACGCCCGATTGCCGCTCGCGTACAAAAACATGGACTGCTGTATAAAGCCGATCTCTTAAGTGAAAAAGTGCCGAATGCCCGCGATCTGGTGAGTATCTTGCAAGAAAGCCCGATCAGCGATGAACTCTATCGTAAAATCGGCCGTGAGATCCGCAAAATGCACGATGCGCAAGTCAACCACACCGATCTTAATATTCATAACATCTTGATTGATGACCAAGAGAAGGTATGGATTATTGATTTTGATAAGTGTTATGTGCAAATTGGAGATTCTTGGAAACAAGGGAATCTCAAACGATTGAAGAGGTCGTTTGAGAAAGAAGTCTGCAAGCGAGGGATTAATTGGAGTCTTGAAGCGTTTGCTATTATTTCTAGCTATAAACATGAAGAGTAAAATATGCTATTCGATCAGATTACATTCGTAATTCAAGGACCTATTACACCGTCCATTACCTCCACATCTGTTCGACGTTTACGATCAATTTTCCCAGGCTGTCAAATTATCGTATCTACTTGGGAAGGAGAAAATACGCAAGATATTGAAGCTGATCTTATTATTTATAATAAAGATCCAGGTTCAACTATATTTGTATATAGTAAACGAAATGATGCTATACCTGTTAATATAAATCGACAAATTGTGTCAACTGTTTCTGGATTACGCCATGTAAAAACTAAATTTGCAGCGAAATTGAGAGCTGATAATATTTTAAACAAAAGAAGGGTGTTAGAAATTTTTGAGCAATTTCCTTTACGTAAGGAGGGTTATGCAGTTCTGAATAACAGGCTTGTTTGTTCTAATTATTTCGCGAAGGAGTTTGAGAGGGGGCTAAGTGTACCTTTCTTCTTCTCTGATTTTTTCCAATTTGGTGAGGTTGAAGATCTACTTAAAGTATGGGATTGTGATTTATATAGTGATTATGATTTCAAATCAACATTGAGCGGTAAGAAGCAGCACAAATATTATCCAAATGACAGTGTTAATGTAGAGCAGAAAATTTGGAGCAATGCAGCAAGAAAACTATATCCTTATGAATTAAAAGATGAACATGGTGATCATTTTGCAAGGCAACAATCGTATAATTTTATGATAAATAATCTTATCATTGTTGACGGAGATGAACTTGGATTAGACGTACCACAACGTCTTCGACACTCAAATAGCTATCCCTACGATTTTTTTACGTTTCAAAGATGGAAATGGTTGTATGAAAACGAGTTTTTAAAAACTAAAAACACTCCATTAAACTTCAAATTTTTTTGGTATTTGTCACTTATAATTAAGACTATTAGGAAAGGAGTTAGGCTAAAATTAAGAAAAACCTTAACTCCTATTTTTATTAAAGTTAGAGAGTGATATTTAATTAAAAGAATGGATCTTTTTGAGTATACGGCCTATTTGATTTCTATAGTAACGGTATAGACGTTTCTTATCATATGGTATTGATGTTATTTGATTAAGATGCAGCCAATCCTTAAGGTCATATTCAAGCGCCAGATTACCTCGTTTATAGAAGCGCTCAGTGACATCCAATCCAATATTTTCTGGACAATCCATGAGTAAGTTATTGGCCATAAACTGTGGCCAAAAGTTTTCACCTAAGCCTGCGTGATCGCAGGTTTTACTCTCGATATGGTGCTCTTCATCGAGTAGTGCGGAGATCCAATTCAGACATAAAACTTGCTCCGTTGCTGGGTGGCGTGCTTTGTAGCCCGGCTTAAGCGTGAAGTGTAATTCTGGTATCCAGCGATCAGACCAAATAGTCAGAAGATCTTGGGTCAGTCCAAAATCAAACAGATCGCTTTTATGAAAATGCACCGGATGTCCGTAGTGGCTCGAAATAAAAAACGTACTGCTGGTGAGCACTCGCTGAGTCAAAAATTGATAATTCTGAGCTCGGGGGAGATCGGCATATCGTTCATACAACTCAACAAATTGGCGACCCGTCAGTAGGTTATCGGTACGTAACTTAACCGCATAAGGCGTTTTTACCGCTTTCAGCCCCATGTGGGTGCTGTACATCTGACGGTTATTATTGAGTTTAATTGGCTGACCGTCATAAAAAACGGTATTTGCGCCGGGATCATCCAATTCCAACACTTGGTCGTAATCGAGCCCATCCAACGGCTGCCCTTTCCAAGTAGACAGAATGATGGTCGATTTAGGAAAAAAGCGTCGTATGGAGTTCAAACATTGCTCTGTGATGCCCGCGATTTGCTGACGACTGGCGCTGGCTTGCACTGGCCCCTGTACAACAAAGGTGATCGCTTCATCATCAATCTTGATCATGGTTGTGGCTGCCTCAAAAAGTCAGTGTACTCATCTGGCACGCCACAAAAAATGACCTCATGACGTGCGATCAAGTGGTAGTGAATATTTAACCCTTTTTGAATGAGTAGGTTGTAGAGTGGCGCAATGTATAGCTCGCCTCGCTCCCATTCTTGGCTAGGTCTTGCAACATATTCGCGATACGCCTCCAAGTAATCCTCTTTACGATTAAAGTGATAAAGCCCGGTACTACAGAGATCGGAAATCGGATTTTTCTCGGCTGTCTGAATCACTTTGGTGCTGCCAGCATGTTCTGGTTTGGCGAAAGACCAGTTGTCACCACCGCCCTGAAACACTTCTAGGTAGCCATCGCTGTGTTGGCTAATGTCAGGAAATACAAAATTCGGACGAAATGTGTCGATGTTAAACACCGTGATCGAGCCTTGGTAGTCCACGCCTTGCTTTGCTAATTCCTCTAACCCCAAAGTCACCGTTTCTGCTTGGCCGCGAGTTTCGGTATGCAATTCAGCAATGTAAAACTGTTTAATGCCAAGTTGAGTCGCTTTTTCACGCACAAAGACCGCTGTGTCGTAAACATTGCGCACAATAAACAGAAACGGAGTGCTAGCAAAATAGGCGGCAAAGCTGTTGACCGAGTGTTCAAACAGGGTTTGACCATGGGCTTCAAGCATATATTTAGGCTGGGTATAGCCGGCTTTAAAGAAGCGAGAACTCATTCCCGCCATTGGGATTACAATCATTGATCAAGCCTCAGTAAAATTTGATGGAGACGAAATGCATTCGCAAATAAGGCATCTTGGCGGCGACGATCATCGGCATGCAAAGGCAACATGGAGAGGAATAGTTGAATTTGCATCGCGTAGAGATTTTTCGCCGTGAGACCGAAGGTCTGTTCAATAAGTTCGATAAAACCTTGTTGCGTCTCTTTATGATGGCTCTGTTCGGCAATCTTTAATTCGATCGCGTTATCGGCAATCTCAACATGGTAGTAACCGGCAATAATCCAGTCATATAAACCAAGAATCGAATGACTCAGCTTAGCGAGATCGTAGCGGATATCACCATATAGTGTTTTCTGCCCGTCAGGCGTCATCCCTCTAGGGTCAATTGTCTTAATCTTGTTGGCTCGGAAGTCATACAAAATGTTGCTAAAGCAAAAGTCACCGTGTAAGACCCCTAGCAAAGGTTTGCCATCAGGCAGATGTTTTTGGCTATCACGTAGAATTTGCGCTAGCGAAATATCTTGTCCAGCAAACTGCCATTGATCTTCTAAAGTGATGTGTCGCGCTGCACAGAATTCGTTGAGGCGTAGAGCGGTTTTATCGGCAAACAGTATGTCGAGAGTATTGATAGGAGCATTGGGCTCGACTGCTTGCTCAAGGCATAGGCTTAAAAACTCCACCGCGCTAGCTAAGATTTTCTGCCAGATTTGGCTCGGTAATCTGGAAAAAACGAATAACTCGTTCAGTGCTGTTAGGTAGAGATATTCTAAGCGATAGGAAATTTTCCCCTCGCTGTTTTGGCTGCCTAAATATTGTGGAATGAAACCACGCATCGCCATCGGCAGATTGTCAAACCAGTAAGCTTCAGCGGCGATTTTTTGGTTTTTGATGCTCGATTTTTCAATCCATTTAGCGGTGATGGTCAGTTCATTAAAGGCGCGCTGAGTGGTGAATTCGGCTTTGGAGTGATAGTAAGTATTCACATGGCCAAAATCGAGCCAACCGATGGAGTTGACCGCACTTAAGCCGACGCTTTTATGATAGCGATTGAGGCCTGCAATAAACTTCCATTCACTCTGTGTGATACAACGAACCAGTTCCCGTGGGTGGCTGAATTTGAAGTAACCATCGATAATTCGCTGACTTTCGTGACTCATGGGCGTATTGGCATCTTGTAGCCAATCGACGTCATCATTAGTTAATACGGCCCAGTTATAGCTGTCTTTTGCCGTGGAAACGCTGACGATATCATCGCCAACGGGCAGTTGGTTAAATAGCGTATCACCGTAGAGGATGTGCAGTGGTGCATTGAGTGAGTGCCCACTAATATTGAGTGCCGCCACCAGTGATGCCCCTAAGCTGAGTCCATCTGGTGTAGCGATAATTGTCACCTGATTTTGTTCAAGCCACTGGAGGTCAATCTCTGAGACCACATAAGACTCAGGTAAAGAGAGGTAGACTTTTACGCCTTGTGGTGCCAAAGCGACTTGATGCTGAAATAGGCGACGATTGCCTAACGGCAGAAAACTCGGAGGAATACGCCCAAATTCAGATTCCAACTCTTGGCCAACATAGGCACCAGACATAATTAGGAACATGATTTTTCCTTCTCAAAGAGTTGGTGGATCTCTTCTAAATTCATCGAGGCAAATTCGGAAGGGCGCACGGCGCGATCATCAATGTAAAAGCCATCGTGCCCACACCAAGGTTTTCCTACTAAAATTTCATCATAAGGCACTTGGTGTTTATCCAGCCACTCAGTAATGATAGGAAGCGTGTGGATATTGATTTTGCCGACGTTACCTTCATAAGTGCGCATATTACGCGCCGTCGAAATCACAATCTCAAACCCTAGTTGGTGATATTCGCGAAGTTGCTCAATCACATCAAGCCGAGGTAGCACGTTACGATAATCTGAAGTATTAGCTTGGGTGAGAGTGCCGTCGAGGTCGACGATCAATTTTTTCATTGGGCGAATTCCTTAGTAAAACCTAATTCGGTCAAGGTATTTTCGAGAGCTCCACGATTTTGCATTACAATCGCTAAGGCATTTTTTCCGCATTGCTGCCGTTCTTGAGCATCAGAAAACCAATGGTTCACCTGCTTGGCAATGGTTTCTGGTTGGTCAGCAATCACACAGGCATGTGCATTGATGAGTGCGTGGGTGATATCGGTAAAGTTGTAAAAGCTAGGGCCTGTAACGATGGGTTTTGCCAGTGCAGCAGGTTCAAGCAAATTATGCCCGCCGACTTTTTTGCCCACTAAACTGCCACCCATAAAACACACATCAGAAGCGCCGAGCAAGACCAGCATCTCTCCCATGGTATCGCCGAGATACACTTGAGTGTCGGAGGTTATGGTTTGTTGGCTGCTACGAGTTTGCACTGAAAAAAGGCTAGCTGCGAGCTTATGCACCGCCGCAAAACGTTCAGGATGGCGCGGCACTAAAATCAACAAAGCATTAGGATGCTGCTTGAGGATTTCTTGATGTGCCGCAAGCACAATTTCATCTTCACCTTGATGTGTGCTGGCGGCTATCCAGACTGGACGATGTTTACCTAAAGCCGTTCTGAGCGCTTCACCTTGAGCAATCACCTCATAGGTGATGTTGATATCAAACTTAATCGAACCGGTAATTTTGATTTTTGTCTCAGCCACACCGAGCTGAATAAAACGCTGCGCATCGTCTGCAAATTGACATAACACTAGGCTGAGAGGTTTCGCCATACTGTTAAAGAACGGGTGAATACGCTGATAGCCGCGATAGGATTTTTCCGAAAGTCGTGCATTCACGAGTGTAATCGGCAAACCCGCTTTGGCAACGGTATGCAGAGTATTTGGCCACAGTTCTGTTTCCACTATGATCAATTGGCAAGGTCGTACACGACGCAAAAAGCCTCTCACCGCAAAGGAAAAATCAATCGGGGTATAACGATGCTCAACCCAATCCGCCAATTTTTCCGCTTGTTCAGCACCCGTCGGGGTCGTGGTAGTCAGCAGAATTGGTGTATTCGGTGAACGTTGCTTAATTTGTTTTATGAGTGGCGTTACCGCTAGGGTTTCACCCACCGACGCGGCATGGATCCAGATCGGTGGGGTTGTGGTTTTTAGTGGTGGGGTAATGCCGAAATGCTCTTTCCAACGTTTTCCGACACTGGGTTTCCCCTGTCTACGGCGATAGAGGCCATACAGTAAAAACGGTGCAGCTAAAGTGAGTAAAAGCGTATAAAGCGTACGGAGCAGCATTATTTTTTCACGAGATCTTCGGGATTGATGTGTGTCCATTTACCACGAGGTTTATCAATGTACTGGAAGTGTTCATTGGTAAAGGTGCCCTGAATACATACGTATTTACGGTCTTGAGTGTGAATCACCGCTTTAGCTGACAAGATGTTATTGAGTACCGTTGGTCCTGTGGAGTGATACACCCCCATGGAAGGCTCGTAGTGATTCACGTTATAAACCACCTGTTCAATGGTGGCCTGTAGATCTGGATTGTTTGGTGCAGTTGCAATGAAGTAGTTAGTGATCTCGGTATTATTTTTAATGCGAATATACAGCTCTTGTGAGTCGCCGAGCAGCTTATCGAGCGGCCATACTAGCGTGGCATCAATATCCATATACACACCACCATAGGTATTGAGTACCACTAAACGCCATAAGTCAGCTTGGGCTGCACCGTTAGTGAGGCGAGAGTAAGCATCATAAACTTCTGGTGATGTATGTTCTTTTAAGAATTCCCCACGTGCTTCGGTACTCACATAGCGATAGTCACAGTTGAGCGACATGAGGCGGTTAAACAGATAGTTAAGGTAAACCGGTAGTGAGGCTTGATCGGTAAAGTTGGTTTGCCAAATAGTGCGTGGAATGGTGGCATTGGCGCGCATTTTTAGCTTAGCTGGTGAGTAAGCGGGAATCGTAAAACGCAGCTTTGGAAACACCCAATGAAATGGGTAAGAGAGCATTTTAAATAGGTTGCCAGTCAGACGAATCAGTCGGTTGGCGATCAATACGGTTACTTTGCTCATATTCATTGTTCCTGTGTGTTTTTGGCTGCAGCCAAGCGCATTTTTAATGTTGTATCAATCGCTGAGGTAATTTGCTCAGTAGACGGCTTTTCACCATTCGCATTCATCACGATAGTATGCGCTTCATAGAGAGGGGTGTAACGAAAGGGAACCGTAGCATAAAAAATTCCCACCGTTGGTGTGTGAGTTGATATTGCCACGTTTCGGATGCCCGTATCGGGGGCAATCACCAGAGTCGCTTTCGCAATGAAGGTGACTAAGTCATCAAGAGGCAAACATGGTTGAATCGTTAACGAGCCATTGTCGGCTAGGTCTTGTAAATACTCACCTTTTTCAAACTCATTCTTTCCTTCAAGAAAGACATGTTTCACATTCGGTTGTTGTTGAATGGTTTGCTCAATCACTGCCCGCATCTCAGGCTTAGTTAAAATTTTGCGCAGTTGGGAGGCACCACTGAAATAGACGATATACGGAGCGGCATGATCGCAGATTTGTCTATTGTCAGGGTAAGCAAAATCAAGCGGATAACTCGGGTTGTGGCCAAGGATTTTCAGCATGTCGAGCATGCATTCCACTTCCGGTTGAAAATCAGAGCGAAAGACTGCCAAGTTATACAAAGTGCCACATAAAAAGGGTTTGTAAGGAAAGCCCACTTTGAGTTTCGCTTTAGTCAGTAATGTCATCCAGTAAGAGCGATTCGTTCCTGCCACATCAAAGATAATGTCTTGTGCTTCCAGTTGGTTATAGTCTTGCCATTTTTGCCTGAGTGACAGCTGTTTTGAATCATCGCGGCTTTTCATTATTACTGTTTTGTCCGCTAGGTCTGAGGGGGTTCCATAGAGGTAGTTTGACACGGTGACCAAGGTGATTTCGGCATTAGGAAAGAACTTTCTAGCCTCAACTAAAAAGGGGCGCACAATGACTTGGTCGCCAAGCGCTGCATGACGAATGACAGCGGTTTTCTTAACTGCTAGAGGGTTAAAATGGTCATTTAAGTATTGGCGTGCCGCTTTCGAAGCATAAGCACCTTTTTCAAACCAGAGGTGTTTCATGAATCTTTTCCAATAAATTTATCTAAAGCTTTAATGACTTGTGCAGGTTTTAGTTGATTTAAGCAATTTAAATGTTCTAACGGACATACTCGCTTAAAGCACGGACGACATTCGATCTCTGTATGTACGACTGCCAGTTTATCCGTCAGTGGTGGTGTATATTTGGGAGAGCTTGAACCATAAATTGCCACAATGTTACAACCAACAGCGGCTGAAACGTGCATTAAACCAGAATCGTTACTGACCACAGTATGGCAAGCTGCAAGAAGATCAACGGCTTCGATGAGGGAGGTTTCTCCGGCGAGATTGGCGCAGTATTCCCGCTGTTCTTCACTTAAAGCCTGTTGAATTTGGGTGGTGACGGAGTGATCTTTTGCTGAGCCAAAAAGCCATACTTGAAAACCTTGCTCAATAGCATAACGAGCGACTTCAGCGTAGTAATGATCAGGCCAGCGTTTCGCGGGGCCAAATTCTGCACCAGGACAGAGTCCAATGACGGGACGTGATGAGACTAAGCTGAGTCGCTGTCGAGCGGCTTGCTGCACGATGGCGTCGATGACGAGTTTAGGTCTTGGGCAATGTTCTAACGAAACATCGGCAAGCATTGTGGCTTTTGGGTGAGCCAAAGCAACATACCTTTCCACCATATATTGGAAAACACGCTTATCTGGGCGCAAATCATTGAGTAAGCCGTAGCGAAATTCCCCTTTCCAGCCGGTACGTTTTGGAATGTTAGCAAACCAAGGGATCAAGGCTGATTTAGCTGAATTAGGCAGCACAATGGCATGGGTATACCGATTATCGCGCAGCTCACACCCAATCGCACGTCGCCCAAGCAGATTGAAAGCACCGTGACCTATGGTCATTTCAATCGCTTGATTGACCTCAGGCATGCGTTCCAAAATGGGCTTACACCAAGCAGGAGCTAAAACGTCAATTTGTGCATCAGGATGCTGTTGTTTTAGGCGCTGGTACAAGCTTTGTGACATGACCATATCGCCAACCCAAGAAGGGCCAATAACAAGAATTTTCATCAATTTTTTGCTCTTTTGGCTGCGATGTAAGCATAAAAAATTGCCACCATAAAGCCATAAAAAGTTCCAATAAGGTTGGCTTGTAGTGGTGCTTCAGTTAAACAGAAAATGATAAACCCAAAGGCAAAAAGGTATCCAGTTTGGCTGATTGGAGAGCCTGTTTTTCGATAGTCGTTTAAAAATACCCCAAATGGTAAGATAAGCATCGCGAAAATCGCCAGAATTCCCAATGTTCCATTACTAGCTATAGCTTCAAAATACTGGCTATGTGCATGACCTCTGGGCACCGTGCTCGTCCATTCATCCACTTTTCCTTCTTTAAAAAGTTCAATATTTAAGCTTTCTCTTTCCGAATACGTAGTACCCCAAATTGGATTGTGTTTAAATGCTTCAACAGCGGCATACCAGAGTTGAAGTCGCCCCCCTGATGAAGCTGCAGCGTGAATATTGTTACTGGCAATGCTGGATATTTCAAAAATTGTAAAATCAACCCGTTCTTGTATACGCGGTGAAAATTGATAACTGACTGAGACTAATAAAAAACTGATTAGAGTAAAAACAAGGGTTTGCTTAAATTTTATTTTTCTTACATTGACGATAAAGAACAAGATGAAAACAAAGAGTAGCGTTAAAATGGCTCCTCTTGTTAAGGTTAAGATTGTCGCCACTGTTGCAGCTACAACTGAGAGATACAAATAATATTTGAATCTTGTTTGTGTAAATGACAAGCCAAAAGATAAGATAGCTAAAGCTGCTGCGAGATAACCGAAGTTGATACTAAATAGAAAACCATCAACGCGTGGCATGTTTAATATGAAAAATTGATAAAAAGCAAACGCTAAAGCACCAAAAGAAGCCAATATGGTTGATGTGCATAGTGTGTTATCTAAATTTGCGCCTTTGGAAATTTCATTCTTAATGAAAAAGTACATAGGTATACATAACAGAGCACGAATGCCTGCATCTAAATATCTTAAAGTATCACCATCAATAATGGTAATTGGTAAGTTTGACAAAAAATACGCACTCAGGGTTATAAGAGGAATAATGTCGAATTTATTAAGGTTTAAGCCATTTTTAATTAATTTAACACTAGAGTAGAGAGTCAGTAATCCTACCGCTACAACAGAAAATCCCGGTGTAATTAAAAGTAGTGAGATAGTAAGGAAAATTGAGGTTTTAGTTATTTTATTATTCATTTTAATAGCTCAGGGTCGTGTTCCAACTAATATTGTCTTTGATTTTTCTCGCTGGGTTGCCCGCGGCAATGCAATACTGGCCAATCGATTTTGTTACCGTAGAATTGATGCCAATAATCGAACCAGAACCGATATCCACTCCTTTTAAAATAGTGACGTTATCCGCAAGCCATACATGAGAACCTATATAAATACTTTTAGCCGGATTAATCCTTTTTCCATCACGTAAAATATCATGTCCATCACTGGTCATTAGTTTTACATTGCGCGAAAACATACATTCCTTACCAATCACTAATTTTGTTCCGGATTCTCGGCATGATAAAAAACAATTTTCGCCAATCACGCAATTTTCGCCAATTTCTAAGAGGCAATTGTTGCCATTGAGCTCGATAGAGACGCCTTTTAAATTTGCACCATTATGGATAATCAGTTGGTTATTATTACCATTAACATAAATGTCGCAATAGCGGATACGAGTATTTTTACCTATTTGAATCTTGTTGTTAGGTTTTACCCGAATTTTATTACGTAATTTTGCAATTAAACCAAAGCCAGCCATCTGCAACCTCTTATTATTTTTTGTTCATTTTTCTAAATAGATAATTCCCTTTCACTTTTCGCCACAGACCAAAAGTGTCGGTTCTTGGAAAAATCGCAATCCGACGAATTTGATAGGGATCTTGATGCATCAAAAGTGGACCACTGTTGGTCGCTACGGCAAATGGGTAACCCAGATCCTGAGCCAGTTGTTTAGAGGTTGCATCATGGTCACCATAAGGATAAGCAAAGGAGGTCAGTGGCTCTCCGATTAGCGCTTCAAGTTCGAGTTTGTTGCGCAATATTTCTTCGCGTTGTTCCGATTCACTGAGCTTACTCAAAAAGGGATGAGTCATCGTATGACCACCAATCTCTACTAATCCAGAGTCATGTAACGCTTTAACTTGCTCCGGTGACATCAAAGGGACCACTTTTTCAGGGTTGTCACTCACTTCGACATCCCAGCGATTAAAATTCTCGCCAGTCACCACATACACCACGGCTTTAAATTGATACTTTTTGAGCAGTGGCAGTAACAAGTCATAGTTGTCGCGATAGCCATCATCCACGGTAATTATGATAAAACGCTTACCTGGTTGTAAGCGATGAATAAATCCCTTCTCAGAGAGATCTTTGAAGGTCAGAGTTTCAAAGCCCATCTTTTTAAGCAACTGAAAATGTTTCTCAAGCTGCTGAACATGCAAATAAGTACCATGTACACCTTTTTCGCTGTCATCACGAATAAAGCGGTGGTACATGATGATGGGGACTTCTCGTTGTAACTTGTTGACATAAAACGTTTGATAAAGGTTTTCAAGCTCATTCACAATCACTTGTAAATCATAGTTAAGCTTGATCTGTTCAGTGATCTCTTGAGTGCAGTGCGGTTGACTTAGGCCTTGCTCAATCAAAGCGGGGATTTGCTGGAAATCTATCGCCAGATCGTGTGGACCGATGTCGCCAAAATTGGTTGCCATGGCTTGGTTTAGATTATCCAGTTCGATAATCCCCACGCAGCTTGCTTCACCAATCGCAAGGGTCGGGCGGCCACATAGGAGTGCCTCCATCGCGACTCGTCCTGCACCAATCACCAAATCTGATTGAGCCATGATCTGTTCAACGTTGGCGCTGTAGCCGGGAAATGAGACTTTATCTTGCAGTGCGCTAAAACGCTCAGTTAACGGTGTACCTGTGATCACTTGTACTTGGTAGCGGTCGAGGTCTAAACACTCGGTTAGCAACCTATAGCAAAGTTCACCTTTAGGGCCACTGAGTCGGCCAATGATAGAGATAACTGGCTTAGGATTATTGGGTGCTGCGCTGCGTTTAAAGATACTTGTTTCTATCCCATTACGGCTTACGTGCAGTTGGCTCTCCGGTACATTGAGATCTTTGATTAATTGCTCTCGTATCGCTTCACAAACCGGAAGCGCTTTATCTCCCATTGCATGGAATTTTTTGCGCGAAACATGTACCGGTTGACGACCATGGACCGTGGTCACCATTGGTGTATTAGTCAAGCGGCAGGCAATATGGCAACTCCAGCTTGATGCTCGTGAGTGAGCATGGACTAACTGGATCTGATGTTTCTTGATCAGGTAAACCAGATAGGCGACATGCCAAAAGCGCCGCGGGATGCTGCGTTTATTAAAGCGCAGTTTAAAAAACAGGCCATCGTGAGCTTTGGTGAGCGTATCGGAAACATAAAATACCTGATGGCCACGTCGAGTGAGCTCATTACCTACACTAGTGGCATACACCTCAGCTCCCGTTACTTCGAGTTGGGATAGGGCCATCAAAATATTCATCTAAACTCCAATTTCCACATCTGATAATACACCCCTTACAGGGCTAATTTCTTACATATTCTCTTTTGGAAGGTAATTCATCTATCCCCTCTACAAAGAGGCAATCCCTTTGTTCCTCCCCCTTTAAGGGGGAGGTTAGGAGGGTTTAAGGGTTTCCCTTACTTACGATTAATCAGCGCCATATATTCAGCGACACCTTCAGCCACGCTCTTGAACTGTACATCACAGCCAGCAGCGCGAAGTTTGGTAAGGTCAGCCTCAGTGAACTCTTGGTAAGCACCTTTAAGATGGTCTGGGAATGGAATGGTTTCGACTTCGCCGCGACCATGGAATGCGATCACCGCTTTCGCCACTTCGTTGAACGATTCCGCTTTACCAGTACCACAGTTAAATATGCCGGATACGCCATGATCTAAAAACCACAAATTGACCGCAGCGACATCGCCGACATAAACGAAATCACGTTTGAAGTTCTCGCTGCCAGCAAACAATTTTGGATTTTCACCCGCGTTCATTTGATTGTTCAAATGAAAGGCAACCGAAGCCATCGAGCCTTTATGCTGCTCACGAGGGCCGTATACGTTGAAGTAACGAAATCCCGTTATTTGCGATAGGGTTTCGTCGTGTTGTTTTGCATCTAGCCATAGGCGGCGTACATAGTTATCAAATTGCTGCTTCGAATAGCCGTAAACGTTGAGTGCACCTTCGTATTGCGGTTCTTCAATAAAGGTATCGGTTTCACCATAAGTGGCTGCTGAAGAGGCATACAGGAAGGGTATTTCACGATCTAAACAGTAGTGCAGCAGCTCTTTAGAGTATTCATAGTTGTTGAGCATGACATATTTGCCATCCCACTCTGTGGTCGCAGAGCAAGCTCCCTCATGAAAAATGGCGTCAATGAACCCAAAATCATCACCGGCCATGATCTGAGCTAGGAAGTCATCTCGATCCATGTAGTCAGCGATCTGTAGGTCAACCAGATTTTTGAACTTACGACCATTTTTCAAATGATCGACGACCAGAATGTCTGTGATACCGCGCTCATTAAGCGCTTTGATAATGTTGCTGCCAATCATGCCAGCGCCGCCAGTTACGATAATCATTATGAATTCCTATAGATGCGAACAGTTGCACGCATTATAGCCTGTCATTTTCTTACTGTAATCACAAAATCTAAGCTCCGCCTTTTGAGGGCTCGCCCTGTAAGGGGTTTTGGTTTAGACTTCGTTGCAAAAGAGATCCTACAGAACGCTATTGGGAGCGAGACCCAAGGGCGGTAGCATACTTGAATGATAACAGCAGGACTCTGATGTTCTTCACTCTGTCGGACCCAATAGCATAAGTTGTTATTGATAATTAAGATGGCTATAAACTACCACTATATTATCAATAACCTGTGTTGCTTAATGCTCCTAACGTATCTATAGATTATTTTGTTGGCTAAGTATTTCCATTTCTATCAATGGTTTATCAGCTTTTCAACAATGCTCTAATCTAGGTTTGAGAACAAATAAAATCATAAAACTAATTGTTGTGAGAGAAAGATGTTTATACCTGTAATTATGGCTGGTGGCTCCGGCTCTAGGCTTTGGCCCCTTTCACGTTCGGCTTTTCCAAAACAATTCTTATCCTTAGATAGCAGTAGTCAGCATACTATGCTACAAGCCACTATTGAGCGTTTACAGGGGCTACCTATTGCTGAACCCATTGTTATTTCGAATGAAGATCATCGTTTTATCGTTGCGGAACAAATTCGTCGTTATGGCAAAAAGTCTCGCATTATCTTAGAACCAGCAGGAAGGAACACTGCACCTGCGATCGCCTTAGCAGCATTTACGGCAATCGAACAGGAGGATGACCCCGTATTGCTAGTATTGGCTGCCGATCATTTTGTAAAAAATAAAAGTGCATTTCAGGCTGCTATTTCACAAGCAGCTCAACAGGCAGAGGCTGGTAAACTTGCTACTTTTGGTATCGTTCCCACCACTCCTGAAACAGGTTATGGTTATATTCACCGGGGTGAAGAGGTTACACAAGGCACTTATGAAATTAACTCATTTGTTGAAAAGCCACAGTTAAATATTGCTGAGCAGTATTTAGCCAGTGGTGAATATTACTGGAACAGTGGTTGTTTTATGTTTAAAGCTTCCGTGTTCTTAAATGAGTTGAAGCAACATTCTCCAGAGATCTATCGCCAATGTGAACTTGCAATGCAAGGCCTTTCTCACGATTACGATTTTATTCGTGTCGGTGTAGAAGAGTTCCTTAAATGTCCTGATGATTCAATCGACTATGCCGTTATGGAGCACACTAAACTAGGTGTGGTAGTATCTATGGATGCCGGATGGAGTGATGTAGGTTCTTGGTCTGCATTATGGGAAGTATCTGATAAAGATGCAGACGGTAACGTATGCCAAGGTGATGCCATTTTAAGTGGCACCTCTAATTGTTATATCTACGCCCCAAATAAACTGGTTGCTGCGGTTGGCTTGAAAGATATTGTTGTGGTGGAAACTAAAGATGCCGTGTTAGTTGCAGACAAAAACCAAGTACAAGAAGTCAAGAAGATAGTTGAACATTTGAAGGCAGAAAACCGAGCTGAATATCGAGAACACAGGGAACGTTATCGCCCTTGGGGTAAATCTGATGCGATTGATAAAGGCGAGCGTTACAAAGTAAACCGTATTACGGTTGAGCCTGGTAAAAAGCAATCATTGCAGATGCATTACCACCGAGCAGAGCACTGGGTAGTGGTCTCTGGTACTGCCAAGGTAACTTGTGAAGGTAATGTTAAAGTAATCACGGAAAACCAGTCCTTGTATATCCCTATTGGTACAAATCATATGATAGAAAACCCAGGTAAGATCCCGCTAGAGCTTATTGAAATTCAATCCGGTTCATACCTAAACGAAGATGATGTAGTACGTTTCGAGGATAAATAAGAGTGAAAGAGTTAACTTGTTTTAAAGCCTACGATATTCGCGGACAATTAGGGAGTGAGCTTGATAATGAAATTGCCTACAGAATTGGTCGCTCGTATGGGCAGTTTTTAAAAAGCGAAAATGACGCAGATAAAACAGTTGTGGTAGGTGGTGATGTTCGTTTAACCAGCGAAGCGCTTAAACAAGCACTAGCTAATGGCTTAATGGATGCAGGTATTAACGTTATTGATATTGGCGTTACTGGTACCGAAGAGATCTATTTTGCAACCTTCTACCTTGGTGTTGATGGTGGTATTGAAGTTACCGCAAGTCATAACCCAATGGATTACAATGGTATGAAGCTGGTTCGTGAAGGTTCAAAACCCATTAGTGGTGATACTGGTTTACGAGAAATTCAAGCTTTGGCTGAAAAGAATGAATTTATGGACGTTGAAGTTAAAGGTAACTACAAAAAGGTTTCTTTACTTCCAGAATATGTAGATCACTTAATATCTTATATTACACCCGCGAAAATTAAACCAATGAAGTTGGTCATCAATTCAGGTAACGGAGCTGCAGGCCACGTGATTGATGAGTTGGAAAAACGATTTATTGAATTGAGTATCCCGCTAGAAATTATCAAAGTGCATCATGAAGAAGATGGTAACTTCCCGAATGGTATTCCTAACCCATTGTTACCTGAATGCCGTGCTGATACCGCAAACGCAGTAAAGGAGCACAAGGCTGATATGGGCATTGCCTTTGATGGTGACTTTGATCGCTGCTTTTTGTTTGATGAAAATGGCGATTTTATTGAAGGTTACTACATCGTAGGTTTATTGGCAGAAGCGTTTTTACAGAAAGAGCAAGGTGCCAAAATTATTCATGATCCACGCTTAAGCTGGAACACCATTGATGTGGTGACTAAGTCGGGTGGCGTGCCTGTAATGTCTAAAACAGGGCATGCATTTATAAAAGAGCGTATGCGCAAAGAAGATGCTATCTACGGTGGTGAAATGAGTGCCCATCACTACTTCCGTGATTTCGGTTACTGTGATTCGGGGATGATTCCGTGGCTTCTGATTACAGAGTTACTTTCCTTAGCCCCGGATATTAGCTTATCTAAGCTGATATCTGCAAAAAGATTTTTGTTTCCATGTAGCGGTGAAATTAATTTTAAGGTCAAGCAGGCAAAGCTAATAATGGAGCAAGTTTATTTACATTATTACGAGAATTCTATACATTTCTCTGCCATTGATGGTATCTCTCTTGAATTTGAAGGATGGCGTTTTAATCTTAGAGATTCAAATACTGAGCCCTTATTAAGATTGAATGTGGAATCTAAACAAAATATCGCGTTGATGAATGATAAAGTTGAAGAGCTTACTAAATTAATTAAGAAATTGGATATTTAACAATGAATAAAAAAGTTGCGTTAATCACAGGCATTACTGGACAAGATGGTTCTTATCTAGCGGAGTTTTTGCTAGAAAAAGGGTATGAAGTACATGGAATTAAAAGACGTTCATCTTTATTCAATACACAACGTGTTGATCATCTTTACAAAGACCCACATGAGGAAGATGTAAATTTCAAACTACATTACGGAGACCTTACGGATTCCTCTAACTTGACTCGTATATTAGCGGAAGTACAGCCAGATGAAGTCTATAACTTGGGCGCGCAGTCCCATGTGGCGGTTAGTTTCCAGTCACCGGAATATACAGCGGACGTAGATGCTATTGGAACTTTAAGGCTACTAGAAGCAATCAGATTTTTAGGTTTGACGAAAAAAACTAAGTTTTATCAAGCCTCAACTTCAGAGCTTTATGGCTTAGTACAAGAAATACCTCAGAAAGAAACTACCCCTTTTTATCCTAGAAGCCCTTATGCTGTGGCAAAGATGTATGCGTATTGGATAACAATTAATTATAGAGAATCGTACGGAATATACGCGTGTAATGGCATACTTTTTAACCACGAATCCCCTAGACGAGGAGAAACTTTTGTAACTCGCAAAATAACTCGGGGGATGGCAAACATTGCGCAAGGGTTAGAAAAATGCCTTTTTATGGGAAATTTGGACGCTCTTCGAGATTGGGGGCATGCTAAAGATTACGTTAAGATGCAATGGATGATGTTACAGCAAGATGAACCTAGAGATTTTGTTATTGCTACAGGTGTACAGTATAGCGTAAGAGAGTTTATTGATATGTCAGCACGAGAACTAGGCATTGAGTTAGAATTTGTCGGTAAGGGTGTAGATGAAAAAGCTGTAGTGAAGTCAGTTATTGGAACGAAAGCTCCTGCAATCAAGGTTGGTGACATTATTGTAGCTGTGGATCCTGCATATTTTAGACCCGCAGAGGTAGAAACGCTGTTAGGTGATCCTAGCCTAGCTAAGAAGGAGCTTGGATGGGTGCCAGAAATTACTTTACAACAGATGGTTTCTGAAATGGTAGCTTCTGATTTAGAACAAGCTCAAAGTCATGCACTATTGAAAAAACATGGCTATAACGTAAATGTATCTGTAGAGTGAGGTCCTTTAAATGATTCCTGTATACGAACCAAGTTTGGATGGAAATGAGCGTAAATATCTAAACGATTGCATTGATTCCGGTTGGGTATCCTCAAGGGGGAAATATATTGATCGCTTCGAAACTGAGTTTGCGGAGTTTTTAAAAGTAAAGCACGCCACAACAGTATCTAATGGAACAGTTGCGCTACATTTGGCAATGAGCGCGTTGGGAATAACTCAAGGCGATGAAGTGATTGTACCAACATTCACTTATGTTGCCTCGGTTAATACCATAGTCCAGTGTGGTGCGTTACCCGTTTTTGCTGAAATCGAAGGTGAGTCTCTACAAGTGAGCGTAGAGGACGTTAAACGTAAAATAAATAAAAAGACAAAAGCAGTTATGGCCGTTCACATATATGGACAAGCTTGCGATATTCAATCTTTAAGAGATCTGTGTGATGAGCACGGCCTCTATTTAATTGAAGACTGTGCAGAAGCAATAGGTACTGCTGTTAATGGCAAAAAAGTAGGTACATTTGGCGATGTGTCAACGTTTAGTTTCTTTGGAAATAAAACCATCACATCGGGCGAGGGTGGTATGGTTGTGTCAAACTCAGACATAATTATAGATAAATGTTTACGCTTAAAAAACCAAGGGGTAGTGGCAGGGAAGCGCTACTGGCATGACCTAGTTGCGTATAACTATAGAATGACGAATCTATGTGCTGCGATTGGTGTTGCTCAGCTTGAAAGAGTTGATAAAATTATAAAGCGCAAGCGTGATATAGCTGAAATTTATAGGTCTGAACTCGCTGGACTACCAATGCAAGTGCACAAAGAGTCTAATGGAACTTTCCACTCATATTGGTTGACGTCTATTATATTAGACCAAGAGTTTGAAGTGCACCGCGATGGGTTGATGACCTTCTTAGAAAATAATGACATCGAGTCTAGACCATTTTTCTATCCTGCTCACACGCTGCCAATGTACGAGCATTTGGCAGAAAAGACAGCTTTTCCGTTATCAAATAGCTACTCTCATCGAGGTATTAATTTACCCAGTTGGCCAGGGTTATGCGATGATCAAGTAAAAGAAATTTGCAACTGTATTAAAAATTATTTCAACTGTATTTGAATGTCATGACAGAAAAAAAGAAGCTAGTAGTTTGGGTTCCCTTACCTCCTAATTCATCTTGGCGTGGAGAGGGAATTGCTCAAACAATTGAAAATATTGTTAGAAACATCTCGCCAGAACGTAAAATTGAAATTGTAGTCTCGAGTAAACATGCCGAAATGTTAGTGGGGCTGGAAAAAAGTAACCCTAATATATCTGTTCTCACATTAGGTTTTCGGGGTAAGTCTACTAAAAAAACGATAGGATATGTATCACTAAATGAAGTTGAAAAAGATAGTTTATGGGATTTGGTAATTGCAAAACTGCCAATTATCCCAGCGATTTTCCGAAAGGTTGGGATGTATGTATCCCAACTTGAATATTTATTATCTTTATATATCTACTCTCATCTACAAAGAAGGGGGCGATTCTCAAGCAATAACTGTAGGGTTTGGCTACCTACTCCAATCATCCCGTATACTCATCTTTTGGGTGGTGAAAAGTTCGTTTCATTCTGGGACCCGTTTGTTTTCGAGTATAACAAAGAATTTCCTTTGACTGCTGAATATTTTGTAAAGAAACTGAGTAAGCATTTTTCTAACGCGAGTGCCATTATTACTCAATCAAGAGCAAATAAAGACTATTTAGAAACAGTAATGGGAATTGAATCTTCGAAGATAAATGTAATCTATAATGGTTCTCCAGATTATTCTGAGTTTAAAAAGCAACAAAGTAATCTTTCCTTTTCAGAGGTTTGGAGTAAAAGCGAGTTTTCAGGAGCCTCTAAGAAGGCGGCATTTGAAGCTTTAGTTAATCATCAGCTGAATTTTTCTGTATTATGGAGACTCCTTACGAAAAATAAGGTTTCCAATAGAAAAATTGTTCTCATATCAACCCAAAACCGACCATATAAAGGTTTTGACCAGCTATTCGTGCTAATCAATGAGCTTTGTTTACGAAGAGATAACTACGATTTTATTTTTACTTGCAACGTTCCAACGAAACTAAAAGAGCGGTATCCATCACTTTATGAGAGAATCCATGAAGTTACACGTGTGGATAATTATTTACATGCCTCTCTCTATTTAATGTCAGACATTGTATTGCATCCAAGTAATGTCGAAGGTGGTTTAGGCGCATATCCGCAATATGAGGCCTCTTCTGTAGGAAAGCCATCTTTGATAAATACTGGTCGCCATGTCAATGAAATGGCGGAAGAAGGCTTTGATGTTGATTTGTTATCCTCAAATTTCGTAAATACGAAAGAAACAGTTGATAAAATTGAGAAATTGATAAACTCTGAGGAATATATGAGACAAAATATAGATGCAATTAATAGATTGAAAATTAGTTGGAAAGAATCAGCAAGTAACTACGAAAATGTATTTTTTGGGAATGAAAATGCTTAAAGATATAGTTTCGGTTTTTTATAATTGGCGTATTGTGCATCTATTGGGGGTTTCTACACTTAGAAGTAGATACTCTCGGTCTAAATTTGGACAAACTTGGTTAAGCATCACAATGTTCGTACAAATTCTCTGTATAGGGCTAATTTGGTCTTTAATATGGAGAATGGGAGTAGATGATTATTTACCATATGTCGGTGTTGGACACATAATTTACTTGTTTTATACTCAAACAATTAACGAAAGCACAGGAATCTTCGTTGCAGATGCTCGAGTATACCTAAATGATAGGCAACCTTTTATGCTTTCAGTCGGTGCTCACATATATCGGAACGTGCTGATTCTTCTTCATAATATACCAACCATATTTTTGCTTGTCATATGGTCTAGCTCGGCAAACTTTGAATTTAGTTTTATGTTTGTCATTTCGTTGAGTTTAAGTCTGTTTTTCGTCCTATTTGCTAGCTATTTTTGTGCTGTTATTTCAACGAGATTTAGAGACTTAATCCAGCTGATTGGGCTTTTGATGCAGTTAGCTTTCTTTGTAAGTCCTGTCATGTGGAAAGTAAGCTTTCTACCCGAACAATATCAAAACTATGTGTACATAAATCCATTTGCTTCGCTATTGGAATTAATTAGAAATCCGATAATAGGAATCGACGTTAATCCTTTAGCATTTGTTTCGTTAGTAGCATGGACTTTTATAATTGGTATGGTCAGCTACTTCTCGTACAAAGTACTCGATAAAAAAGTCATTTTTTGGGTGTAGTATGATAGAGCTATCTAATGTTAATTTGCACTACCCTGTGCCAGGGCATTTCTCACATTCTTTGCAAACAACAATATCCAGCAAAATTGGTGGTGTACTGGGTTCTAGTTCTGCAAAAGATAAAGAAATGAAGTATGTTCATGCACTAAGAGATATTAATCTAAAGCTAGAAGATAGCAGTAGGTTGGGTATTATTGGGCATAATGGTGCTGGCAAAACGACTCTACTTAGGTTACTTTCTCAGGTTTATCCACCAACGTCAGGAAAGGTTACTATCGAAGGAAAGATTTCAGCATTGACTGACTTCACTCTTGGAATGGATCCCAATGCAACAGGTCTAAAGAATATCGAATTTAGATTAGTATTTATGGGATGTACATTTAAGGAAGCGCAACAAGCAGTTGAAGAAATCGTTGCTTTTTCAGAACTCGGCGAATTTATCAATCTACCAGTCAGAACTTATTCTACCGGTATGTTCTTACGTTTGGCTTTTGCAATTTCTACACATTTCACTCCGGATATATTGATTTTAGATGAAGTTATTGGGGCTGGTGATGAAACTTTCCGTGAGAAAGCATTATCACGTTTGGAAAGTCTGATCAAGAAGTCAAGAATGGTTGTTTTGTCTTCTCATGATTTAAATGCTATTAAACAATATTGTGATCAGGCTATTGTAATGGAGAAAGGTGAAATTGTTTTCAATGGAACACCACAATCATGCATTGACTACTATTTAAACAGTGTCAAAAAATAATCAACTAGATAAAAAATACAATCTTTTAACTATATTGGATGGTTTATATGTCTATCTCTGAAGAAAAAATTATCAATCTTATTGCAGGAATTCTTGAAGTAGAAATTGGTATTATTAATAAAGAACTTGCCGTTGGTGATATCCCTGAATGGGACTCGTTAGCTCACATGAGAATAATTGCGGCTCTTGAATCGGATTTGGGAGTAGTTTTGGATATCGAACAAGTTCTTGAAATAGAAGATGTTGAAGATATTATCGATGCTGTAATTAATAACGAGTAAATATTATGTCTGTGGTTGAGAGAATATTTAACCATTCCGAGTCAAGACCGGATTGTATAGCGGTCTATGAAAATGATCGAACAATTAGTTATGAAAATCTTGCTTCGGATATAAAAAAAACTGCTGCCAAGTTAGTATCCTTAGGTGTAACATCTGAGGATGCTGTACTTGTAAGATCTAATAATAGCTATAGTTTCATACTGCTTTATTTTTCTATTCACTATGTCGGTGCTAAATTTGTTAATGTTGCTCCTGACTCAGACGTAAGCTACGTGTCTTTTATTGAAGATAAAGTAAATCCAAAACTATTTATTGAAAAAAGCCAGGATTTTATTAGAAACATAGATAGTTATACATTTGATAATATATTTCCCCCTCAGGCGAGGGGGATCGCAGATATTATGTTCACGAGTGGTACTACTGGTGAGCCGAAGGGAGTTTTGTTAAGCCATAAAAGTTTAGTGTTAGCAACTGAACACATTATATCTCATGTAAAAAATACCAATGAAGATGTTGAGCTTTTGTTAATGCCACTAAGCCACTCATTTGCTATGGCTAGAATGAGGACTAGTTTATTTGCAGGTGGTGCTATCGTAGTTGGCTGCTCTTTTAAGCAATTAAAGTCGGTATTCAAAGCTATAGAGTTTTACAAAGTTACAGGGCTAGGTCTCGTTCCTTCGGCTTGGTCATATATTACTTTAATGACCAAAGACCTCATACGTAAGTATTCAGAACAGCTAAATTTTATAGAGTTCGGAAGTGCACACTTCCCTTTCGAGGATAAAAAGCAGGTCGCAGAGTGGTTTCCAAACACTAATGTAGTTATGCACTATGGCTTAACGGAAGTGTCTCGAGCAACTTTCATTGATTTTCATAATGATGATATCAACGCGGTTGGTCATAGATATCGCGGAGCTGATTTTAAGATCATCGATAATAAAGGAGCGGAAGTAATTGAAGGAGAAGAGGGTGAAATCGTTTTTAAAGCACCATGGATGTTGGATGGCTATTTTGAGAACAGCCAATTAACGTCAGATTGTTTTGTAGAAGGTTACTTTAAAACAGGTGATTTAGGCCGTGTTGTTGGGGACTACCTATTTTTAACAGGCCGCTTAAAAGAAATAATTAACGTTGGCGGCAAAAAAGTAAGCCCTGATCAGGTGGAGAAAGTATTATCCGAAGCTCTAGGTGTTCAAGAATGTGCATGCGCTGCTTTATCAGATGCCAATATGGGTGAAGTGGTTCAAGCCTATATTGTTGTAAAATCTGGTTGGGATTGCGAAAATGTAATTTCAAATATAAAAGAGACCATAAATGGCCAGTTGCCGATGCATATGAGGCCTAAAAAATATAGTATAGTCAGTGCTTTGCCAAAGACCGTTTCAGGGAAAGTGCAAAGATACAAACTGTCTTCTGAATAGGAACATTCATGCTAAAACTACGTTTCCCACTACCTGTATTCCGTAACGCCCGAGAAATCGCTAATGGCAGGAATGCCCGAATGGCGTTAAAAGGTTTAGTAGCTAACCGAGCTGCACTTATTATTAGCCCTTCCTTTGGGAGTTCTCAGTACTTTGAACAAGTCGTTCGCCTTATTAACGCACAAAGTGTCCGGGTGATAGAGCGCTCTTGGCAAGGAGAACCAAGTGTAGAGGAACTTTCTGGAGTTATTGGAGAGCTTGAAGATTTTAAGCCAGACTATATTCTTGCACTTGGCGGCGGTTCTATCATTGATGGAGCTAAGCTCGCTTGGTTATTCTACGAATGCCCAACTCTTGAATCAGAACTTCTATATCGACCATTTGCATTGCCATCCCTTCGTGGTCGCGCAAAATTTGCTGCAATACCAACAACGGTAGGGGCTGGCTCTGAAGTTTCATCCGCTGCTGTCATGCTTGATAGTGTTACAAACAGCAAAAAGGCAGTTGTCACTCATGATTTTTTACCAGACTTAGTGATCCTTGATCCTGACTTGGTTTCAGAAGTTCCACCTAAGGTATTGAAAACAACTGTGGCCGATGCTCTCTCTCACGCCATTGAAGGTTATGTCTCTTTGATTGATAACCCTTTGATGAATACTTTTGCTGAGCAGGCGGTATCAATAATCTACCGCTATCGACATCAATTTTCCAATGATAATTGGAGCAGCGAAATGCTTTCTGAACTGCAACAAGCTGCTATGTTTGCAGGGTGGGTTCAAAATCATTGCATAGTTGGTCTTTCACATGCCATTGCTCACCAGCTAGGTACGTTTAATATAGGCCACGGATTGGCGAACGGTTTATTAATGCCTGCGGTGATCAACTTTAATTACCGCGAACATACAGCTGCAACTAAGTATGAACAATTGATCTATAAATCCGGGTTACCTAATAAAGAAGCATTATTAGAACTTTTTGAAGTATTGGTAGGAGAACAGAAAACTGATATGCATTTTTCAGAACAACAGCTGACAACGATCGCTGAAAATGCTTTACTTGACCCTGCTGCTAAGTCAAATCCTGTTCGATTTACAGAAAACGATGTGAAAGAGATTGTGAAGCAATGCCTGTAAATAACGAAAATCTGACCAGTGTACTTGATGCTCGCCCTTTTGAATTATCAGAAGAGCAAAAATCTCCACTATTTAAAGCGAACTTACTTGCAGAGTTAGTACATCATTATCAATGCAACGAGATGTATCGCAAATTTTGTCAAAAAAACAAATTTGACCCTTTGGTATTTGATGGTGAGGTTGCAGATATTCCACCCATACCTGTGCACATCTTCAAAGCAATAGGACATAAATTATCTTCGGTAAGCGATGATACGATAAAAGCGAAGCTTCAATCTTCTGCTACCAGTGGCGTACCCAGTACCATATTGTTAGATAAGGTAACCGCTCGTCGACAGACTCGAGCAATGGCAAGAGTTATGCAGGAGGTGTTGGGGCCTAAACGTCGCCCGTTTTGCATTATGGATATTGATCCGACAAGCCCAAATGCCACTAACCTTGGGGCTCGTATTGCGGCGGTAAAAGGTTACCTAAACTTCGCCTCAACATCGAAGTATTTTATAGATGCTGATAGCCCAAGTGCTCCACTTGAATTTCTGGAGCAAAAGTTTGTTGAACATCTGAATTCACTTGCGAGTGAAGAGCCGCTCATAATTTTTGGATTCACGTTTGTACTTTATCACACGGTTTTTAAGACCCTTAAAGACAAGGGGATCTCGTTTCAATTGCCTAAAGGTTCTCAGGTTATTCATATTGGTGGTTGGAAAAAACTTGAGTCAGAGAAGGTGGATAAAATTACCTTTAATCGAGATATCGCCTCAGTATTGGGTATTTCTCCTGATGATGTTGTGGATATCTATGGTTTCACTGAACAGATGGGGCTTAATTACCCAGATTGTAAAGCAGGATGGAAACATATTCATGCCTATTCTGACGTAATTATTCGTGATGAATCGAACCTAGAAGTGTGTGGGCCAGGTAAAGTAGGCTTACTTGAGTTTGTAAGCCCACTACCGCATTCATATCCGGGGAATGTTGTACTTACAGATGACCTTGGTGTGATTGAAGAAAGTCTTTGTGAGTGTGGTAAAGCTGGAAAAAGATTCAAAGTCATTGGACGAGCAAAAAAAGCAGAAGTAAGAGGCTGTGGTGATGTTATGTCTGAGAAATTGACTAAAAAGCCATCGTATAAGCCACTTTCTCAACAAGAAGAGAGGTTGACTATCTACCACTCACCGATATTTCTCGATGATACTATGTCCGCATCTCAGCAGCTTGATCAAATCTTTTGTTCTTTAAAGAGGAAGCAAAAATGGCTGGCTAACCAACCATTAGAAGCTATTCTTGGTTTAATCAATGAAGCGCGCAAAAGCTGGTCGAGTACGCCGGAGCTTGACCCTTATCGACATACTGGATTGAACTTCCTAGCTGATTGGTGTGAACCCAATCGTTTGAAAAACCTGCTTGATTCAGCATTGAATGGTCAGCGAGCTTTTTTGGATAATTTTTTACCTCGTAAAGATATTAGCCATAGCTCTCAAAAAGCAATGCCAAGAGGTATCGTATCTCACTGGCTGTCGGGTAACGTACCGTTACTCGGCATGTTTGCGCTGGTACAGAGTATTTTAAGTAAAAATGCCAACATTCTGAAAGTTTCAGCAAGCGAATCGCAAGCTTTGCCAGTATTATTGGCGACTTTTAAAGGCCTTAGCTACACTACCCCAGGTGGTTACACTATCCACGGTGATGACTTATTAGGGACTCTCGCTGTTGTATATTTTGATCGACACCAAACTAAAATTGCAGAGAAGTTTTCGGCCAATGCTGATGTGCGTATAGCTTGGGGGGGACGAGAGGCAATCGAGTCTGTAAGTGGCCTTCCAAAGAAATATAATAGTCAAGATATCCTCTTTGGACCTAAGCTTTCTATGATGGTTGTTGGCAGCGATGCTCTAGACTCTGACAAGGCAATCAGAAAGTTGATTCGTCGGGCTGCAACTGACTCTAGTGTGTTCGATCAGTTTGCTTGCGCTTCTCCGCACACCATTTTTGTTGAGAAGGGCGGTCTAATAACACCTAAAGAGTTTGCAGAGAAGCTTGCCTCAGCAATGGATAAGGCTCTTGTACGCTTACCAACTCAAGTACCAGACATTGGGCAAGCAAATAAGATTCGCTCAAAGATAGCGGAATATGCATTTATTGGCGAATATTGGCATGACAAGCACTTACGTTGGACGGTGTTGTTTGATGAAGGGATAGAGCTTGTTGAGCCGACATATCAACGTGTTATTACAGTAAAAGCAGTTGATAATGTATTTGATGTAGTCGACAGTGTACATGAAGATATCCAAACGGTCGGGTTGGCGATGAATGGTGAAAAGCGTCTTCGTTTTGCTAACGAGATAATGTTAAAAGGTGCGATGCGATGTCCAGATGTCGGCTACATGACCCATTTTGATTCCCCATGGGATGGGGTTGTAGCGCTAGATAGAATGGTTCGTTGGGTAACTCTAGGAGGACCGCTGTGAGTTCTCAACAGAATAGACTCAAGAAAAATTCGTTTCAATAAGTCGATGTTCCAAACTTAGGGTGTAATTATGAGCGGTAACGGTTACTACAGTGAAGATGTATTGAAACAAATGGGTTTTTCTTCTTTAGGAAAGAATGTAAAAATTTCTGAAAAGGCTTCACTTTATGGCATCAGTCGAATTTCTATAGGTTCAAACGTTAGAATTGATGATTATGTCACGATATCAGCAGGTGTCGGCGGCGTCGAAATTGGCTCTCACGTACATATTGGAGTATACAGCAGCTTGATAGGCGCTGGAAAAATAACCCTAGAAGATTTTGTAGGTGTATCAGGAAGAGTATCTATTTACTCTTCCTCTGATGACTACACCGGAATGGCTATGAGTAACCCAACTGTTCCAGAAGAGCTTACGAAAGTTACGTCACTCCCAGTTTTGATCAAAAAGCACTCAATACTTGGGGCTGGATGTGTTGTTTTACCTAAAGTCATTGTGGGAGAAGGTGTTTCAGTTGGAGCATTATCGTTGGTGAATAAGTCTTTGGATGATTGGCATATATATTCTGGTAATCCAATACAGAAATTTATCAGAAAGGCCCGTAAACCATTGGAGCTTGAAAAGAAACTTATTTTGTAGAAAAGTATCAGAAGATACTTGATTTTTATTGTCATCCCTAAACCACCGCTTTTAGCGGTGGTGATTGTTCCTAGGGGCATTTTTCCCGAAAATGCGCCCATGTTAGAAGACAAACTCTTATTCACCATAAGTAAGAGGATTCAAATAACATGGGCGACTACAGAAGTTCATCACACGTCTATTGGCGTTGCAAATATCATATCGTTTGGACACCCAGGGAAACCGCATGAAGGTCGTTGATATATAAGGGCTGCGGTGATGCTTAGAATAAGTTACCAATGCTTCATTAATCTCAGTTTTTAGATGTAATCCGATGAAATTTAAGATCGCCTTGTAGATCATTTCTGTTGTTTTGTAATAGCTCCTAGACAATATAGGAGCCTAAATATGAGCGAGTCAATCAACCCATTTATGCATTTCCAAATCATTAAAGACTATCGACAAGAAAGCAAAGTAGAACACAAATTATCAGACATTATTTTGCTGACAATATGTGGTGTTTTGTCGGGTCACGATGGCTGGGATGGCATTATCGATTTTGGTCATGCTCGCTTAGATTTCCTTAAACGATATGGTCACTTTTAAGCTGGAATGCCTTCTGCGGATACGCTTTCTCGTGTGATGGGTATGATTAATCCTGTAGCTTTGCAAAGAAGCTTCATTACCTGGATGAAGGACTGCCATACACTAACGGATGGTGAAGTTATTGCCATCGACGGTGAAACATTACGCGGCTCTTATGACCGCTCGAAAGGCAAAGGAACAATCCACATGGTGAACGCTCTTGCTACAGCAAATGGAATGAGCATTGGGCAACTGAAGGTTGATTCTAAGAGCAACGAGATTACCGCGATCCCCAAGCTACTTGACTTACTAGATGTAAAAGGCTGCTTGATTACGATTGATGCAATGGGCTGCCAAAAGAAAATAGCACAGAAAATTCTTGATAAAGAAGCGGATTATTTATTGGCGGTCAAAGGTAATCAGGGAATGCTTGAGCAAGCCTTTGATGATTATCTTCGAATGGACATGCTTCACGACTTCGACGGTAGTTCTTATAGTACACAAGAAAAAAGTCACGGAAGAATAGAAACGAGAGTGGCTTTAGTGAATCGCGATTTGTCGGTTTTGGGTGATATTGAACATGAATGGCCTGAGCTTAAATCAATGGGCACCGTGGCTTCAATTCGACAAGAATCGGCAGTCGCAACAGAGCAAGATGTGAGTATTCGTTACTACATATGCTCTAAAGAATTGGAAGCTCAAACGTTACTTGAAGCGACTTGTTCTCACTAGGGGGTAGAGGTCATGGATTGGTCACTTGATACCGCATTTTGTGAGGACAATTCACGCATTAGAGCGGACGATCGAGCAGAGGCCTTTGCAAGGATCAGGCAGATATGTTTGAACCTATTAAAGAGCGAACCCACGTTTAAAGGTGGTATCAAACGTAAACGGATGAACTGCGCAATGAACGAAAAGTACCTAAGTAAGGTTCTTGAAAGCCTTACGTGACGGTGATGTTCATGCGGTTTCCGTGCTAAAGGCTTTGGATGAAATTCCTTCTAAATGTCAATAAAATGGCAAATCCATTATTGGTCAACAATGCCCTTTCAGGTCCTCAAACCTGCATCTGCAAGTTGATTCTGTATGTTATTTTTTACGCTAATATTATTTAAAATTGAGGTAGTAATGAAACATCTAATAAAAAACTATGTACAAAAATTAATTAAAACAGAGCTTGATGCTATTCAGTCAAAGTCTGTTCATGATAATCGAAACTTCATTTACAATGGAGAGTTTTTAATTCTTGAAAGCGAATTTGGATGGCATTGTTTTCCCAGAGTGCAGTTGAACCATGCTTTAAGCTACAAAAACCCAAACTTTGATTTAGGTATGCGTCACTGGATTGTTAATCATTGTAAGCATGACACCACTTATATTGATATCGGTGCAAACGTTGGAACTTTCTGTGGAATCGCTGCTCGTCATATTACACAAGGAAAAATTATAGCGATAGAACCACTCACAGAAATGGAAAATAGTATTAGGATGAATGTTCAATTAAATAATCCACTAGTTGAGTTTCATCATTTTGGCTGTGCAATAGGTGAGAATGAAGGGGAAAATATTTTCGAAGTTTATGAGTTTGATAATAGGGTGTCATCATTATATTTTCAAAAAAATACAGACATAGCAGATAAGGTTAAAAATAGCCAAGTTCTGGTTAGAAAGTTAAGTAGTTTAGATATATCGCCTACTAACTCTGTAGTTATAAAAATTGATGCTGAAGGCGCAGAAATAGAGATATTAAACCAGATTTACGAATTCACAGAAAAGCATAATGGAATTGAATATTATATTTGCTTTGAATTTGCAATGGGTCATATACAGAGGTCTAATAGAACTTTTGATGAGATTTTTAACATAATAAACTCAAAATTCGGAAGTAAGGCATATTTTATTCATCCATTATCATCCGCTGAACATCCTGAGTTTAATAAAGCAACGCAGGATATTAATGGGAATATCTGTTTTAAATATGTATCATAAAATAATTTAATATATTCCGTATGTCATTGCAAGTTCAACAGACATTTCCGAAGAGTTCACTATACAGTTTAGTATAGCTTTGTGCATAGCGATGTGCTGTGAATTCCTGTTCAAAACGTTTGCGAGCATTAATACCTAATTTTTCACAAAGTTTTGTATCATGTTCTATTTTTAACATTGCATCGGAAAAGCTTTGACTGTCAGCTGGCGGAACAACTAACCCTGTTTCGCCATTGATGTTCACATAAGATGAACCTGTGCCAATATCACTACTAATAATGGCTTTACAGTACATTTGTGCTTCGATAAGTGATATACCAAAAGCTTCTGAGCGTAGGTGAGATGGGAAAACAAAAGCTTTAGAAAGTAAATGTAATATGACTTTGTCTTCCTCAGAAATGAATCCTACTAGCTTAACGTTTTCAAGATTGTGTTTGGCAATATAAGACTCTAGTTTTACTCTTTCCGGACCGTCACCAGCAATTATAACAGGTAGCTGGTTGATTTTTGCTGCTTCAAGTAAGAAATCTAGACCCTTGTAGTACCGTAATACGCCAACAAATAAGAAAAAACCTTCCCCTACTTTTTCTCGCCATTTATTAATATTATCGTTTGATGGGATAGGATAAGTATTCTCATCAACGGCAAGTGGAATTATTTTTACCTTATTTTTATGCCTTAACAAATTCTCGCTTGTGTGTGCATATTGTGGTGATGTTGCCACAAGGATATTTGCTTGATTTAAAAAATGACTCTCAAGTGGTTGATATAATTTCTTTAAGCACTTTTGACGAATAATATCGGAATGATACGTTACAATACTTGGATTCGATGAGCCAAATAAAGAGAGAAAGTCTCCGGTTGGCCATGGATAATGGTAATGGATTATGTCAGCCCATTTTGAAAGTTTCTTGAATTGTCTAATTAGCTTCCACGAGAATCCATTTGAAGAGATTTCAATCGATTTTTTTACTGAGATTATTTCTGTTCCTTCACAATAATAAGAAGAAGTTTGATTATCAGATAATGTAAGTATTTTAGTTTCTATTCCTAACGGTTTTGTTCCCGATGCTATAAATCGAATAACTTGCTCAACACCGCCTTTTGTTTCAGGATAACAGGTTCTATATACATGCAATACTTTCATTTTATTCTCATTTTTGTGGCGAATAACCCGTAGGTGCATCAAGTAAAATTCGCTTAATACATTCAACATCAAAGTTATGACAGCATACATCAAGTTCCGTGAGTAGGTCTTCCATGGCATCCCAACTCAGTTTTTCTTCACATGCTGTCATGATCTTTTGATGGCTAGTGCCTTCCACATTCTCTCCGATAAGTAGCTCTTCATAGAGCTTTTCTCCTGGGCGCAAGCCAGTAAACTTGATCTCGATATCGCCTTCATCACTTCTTCCATCGCAGAATTCTTTCATGCCCATAAGATGAATCATACGTTTGGCGAGATCGACGATTTTTACTGGTTCACCCATATCGAGGACAAAGACTTGTCCATTATGACTCATCGCCCCAGCTTGAATGACAAGCTGAGCGGCTTCTGGAATCAGCATGAAATATCGGATTATATCAGGGTGAGTTACCGTTACTGGCCCACCTGCGCGGATCTGTTTTTTGAATAGAGGAACGACCGAACCTGAAGAGCCTAAGACATTCCCGAAACGTACCATGGTAAAAATGGTTGTACTGTTTTTATCGGCTAGGGCTTGTAGTACCAGCTCTGCCATCCGCTTGCTTGCTCCCATGATATTCGTTGGCCGCACGGCTTTATCCGTTGAAATCAGAGTAAAGTTTTTTACGCCAGCTTCTATAGCTGCATTAGCACAGGCTAATGTTCCAAAGACATTGTTGCGAATGCCTTCGATAACATTATCTTCAACGAGAGGAACGTGTTTATAAGCTGCAGCATGGTAAACCGTTTCAACCTGATGAGCTTGCATGAGTTTTTTGACGCGGTTTTCACGTTGTACTGAGCCAAGTGCTGCAACTATTTTCGTGTTGAGTTTTAAATTCTGTTTGATCGCTTGTAATTCCTGATCGATGGTATACAAGTTATATTCATTGAGCTCAAATAACACTAAGGTTTTAGGTTTTTGAGCCAAGATTTGTCTGCATAACTCTGAGCCAATCGAACCTCCCGCTCCAGTGACCATGACGGATTTTTCAGTAATGTTTTTTTGTAACAGCGCTAAGTCGGGTTCAACCGGTGCGCGGCCAAGCAAATCTGCGATATCAAGATCTTGTACATCAGTCGCTTTTGCGCGTCCCGCAGCAATATCTTCCACTGAGGGGACAGATTGAATCTCAATGGGCCAATGAGAGAGTCGTTCAAGTAATTTTATACGTGTATTTTTACCGATATTATTTATGGCGATCAGCATCTTTACGGGTTCATAAAGATTTCTGAGTGATTCAAAATCACTACTATGGTGCACTCGCAGCCCAAATATAATTTGTCCTGTTTTAGCTGGATCATCATCTAAGAAGATTACCGGGTGGTACTCATCACCTTGAATGAGAGCATAGGCCAGATCTCGCCCTGTTGAACCTGCACCATAGATAAAAACATTTGGTTTCTGACGCTTGTAATAATGGTAATAGATGGTGCGAATAAAAATTCTAGGCCCACCTAAAGTCAGCGTTGCTAGGCCTGCATAAATAAAGGGGACACTGCGGGGAATAAAGGCCTGAAAGAAAAAGCCGCTTAGTGCTAGCGTCACCGCAGAAATGATGACAGACAAAAAGATATAGCCGATCGCAGGCAGCATCATATAACGTAGCACTGCGCGATACATACCGAGTCGGACAAAGCAGTAGAGAGTGACCCCTACCGTTGTCATCATGCTCAGAAACTCTGGGAAGCTAAACGTGAATGCTAAAGTATCTAAGCGTAGTGCGATGGCAGCATAAAGGGAAAACATCAGCGCAAATACATCATATAGCAACGTTATCATACGCTTATGATGACGCTGTGCGCTTAAGAGCAGTTGAATAGGGGTAAACATTGCTTAGCAGCTCGCCTTATAATTAGCCAACCCAACGGGTTGATATTGTTATGCGTTATATTAGTATCGCCCGAATTGTAGTTTGCTTGAGTAGCGTTTGCCAGACTCATGATGCTGATCGTTGGCATAGTTTTGTAAAAAGATAGGGTAAGATGGAACCAGATAATCAAACACCATTAAAAATACTTGTGACTGGAGCATCTGGCTTTGTCGGTTTGCGAGTACTCACCCAAGCGCAAAATATAGGGTATGCACTGGTTGCGCAATCGCGCAGCCAACAACCCTATTCATTTGAGCAGGTATTGCTTGATATCACACCAAATACAGATTGGGAGAGAGCTTTAGTCGGTGTCGATTGTGTAGTTCATTGCGCCGCTAGAGTTCACCAAATGCAAGAAACAGAAGCGGATGCCCTTAAAGCGTATCGTGATGTGAATACACAAGGCACTCTGAATTTGGCGAAGCAAGCAGTATCTGCTGGAGTCAAAAGATTTATCTTTTTAAGCTCAATTAAAGTCAACGGTGAGCAAACCAAAGCTGGGTCTGCTTTTCAGCATGATGATCAACACATTCCCTCTGACCCTTACGGCTTAAGTAAATATGAGGCGGAACAACAGTTATTAGAGCTCGCAGCAGAAACTGGACTTGAAGTTGTGATCATTCGTCCACCGTTAGTGTATGGCGAAGGGGTTAAGGCTAACTTCCTTTCTATGATGAATTGGGTCAAAAAGCAAATTCCCTTACCTCTTGGTGCGGTGGGGAATATGCGTAGTCTGGTGTATTTGGACAATTTAGTCGATCTAATCTTAGTTTGTTGCCAGCACCCCAAAGCTGCAGGGGAGATTTTTTTAGTTTCAGATAACCACGACGTTTCTTTGACCACGCTTCTTAGAACTATCGCCCAAGCAATGCAGATTCGCCCCCGATTATTACCCATTCCACAAACCGGACTGCAGTGGTTACTGAGGCTATTGGGTAAGCCAGAGCTGGGGCAGCGCTTATGCGGTAACTTACAACTGGATATCGCTCATACCCAAAAAACACTACACTGGTCGCCACCTGTGAGTTTCGAACAGGGCATAGCGCGCACGGTAAATTTCTACTTATCTCAATCATCTAAGTGATAAAGACATGGTTATTCGATTTCTTGATTTTATTTTTGCTCTAGCTGGGCTGTTGTTACTCTGGCCTGTGTTATTGATTGTGTGCATTTTGGGCTATTTTGATACTGGCTCCCCTATTTTCTGCCAACAGCGAGTCGGTAAGAATCAGCGTCCATTTACCCTCATTAAATTTCGAACCATGCCAAAAAATACGGCGTCGGTGGCAACCCATTTGGTTGGTGCTTCTTCTGTCACTAGGCTCGGTCAGTTTCTGCGCAAGACCAAGCTTGATGAGCTTCCACAATTAATCAATGTGCTGAAGGGTGAAATGAGTTTAGTTGGGCCTCGACCTTGCTTGTTTAATCAACAAGATCTGATTGCTGAACGAGAATCCCGTGGAGTGTTTACCGTTCTCCCTGGCATTACGGGACTGGCTCAAGTAAACGAAGTGGATATGTCGACACCAGTAAAGCTTGCAGAGCTTGATCAACAGATGATTCAAACGCTGAATTTAAAAAACTACTTTACGTATATCATTCAGACCGTTTTAGGCAAGGGAGCGGGTGATCGTGTTAAGCCATAACAATCAAGCCGTCCAGTTGGACGGCTCGATTGTTATGGCTTTTACTCTTGTCGATGTAGTTATTTACGCACTGATTTGTCGATGGGCTGTTGCTTATCGCTGAGTTTGTGGTGATTGGCTCGCAGTTTGGTGGCTCGGTGCGTTGCTGAGGCGAGCTAACCACGGCAAGGTGGCGCAAAACAGGAGAAACAACATGGAAGTGGTTCATCACGGAGGGAAGGCGAGTGTCACGGGTTCATGCCATGAATTGCGAGCCGATGGGCAAGCGCTGCTGATTGATTGCGGCTTGTTTCAAGGGGCGGATGAACGCCCGTTGGCTGTGGAGTTTGCGCTGGGGCATGTGGATGCTCTGATCTTAACTCATGCGCACATCGACCATATTGGCCGTTTGCCTTGGTTATTGGCGGCGGGCCTTAAGCAGCCGATTTACTCTACGGCGGCAACGGCGGAGCTGGTGCCATTGATGCTGGAAGATGGTTTAAAGCTGCAGTTAGGGATGTCTCCCAAGCAGAGTGAGCGCGTACTGACTGAGGTGCGCCGTTTGCTGCGGGTGCAAGATTACCAAAAGTGGTTTGCAGTGCAGCCTAAGCGTGCTGATTCGCTCTGGGTGCGCTTTCAGCCTGCGGGGCATATTTTGGGCTCGGCGTATGTGGAAATCCGGCGTCCGAATGGTGAGGTGGTGGTGTTTTCAGGGGATTTGGGGCCAAGCCATACGCCTTTGTTGCCTGATCCGCAGTCGCCAGAGCGGGCAGATTATCTGTTTATTGAAACCACTTATGGCGATAAGCAGCACGAGGATGTGCAGAGCCGAGGGCAGCGGCTGCGCGCGATGATTGAGCGCTCACTGACTGACGGCGGTGCGATTTTGATCCCGGCGTTCAGTGTCGGTCGCACGCAAGAGCTGCTCTTTGATATTGAGCAGCTCATCTTTTCTCAGCAAATCGATGCTAACTTGCCGATTATTCTCGATTCGCCGATGGCGCAGCGAGTGACGCGTTCTTATCGTCGCTTTAAGCAGTTATGGGGACGAGAAGCCAAAGCGCGGCTGCAAATGCATCGGCATCCGTTGGCGTTTGAGCAGTGTATTACGGTGGAAGATCACCGAACCCATGAGCGCTTGGTCAACCGTTTAGCCTCAACCGGAGAGGCGGCGATTGTGGTGGCGGCGTCGGGGATGTGTCAGGGCGGCCGCATTATGGATTATTTAAAAGCGCTGCTGCCGGATAAGCGCACTGACCTGATTTTGGCCGGCTTTCAAGCAGAAGGCACGCTTGGGCGCAGTATTCAAAGTGGTCAACCTTCGGTCTGGATTGAGGGGACTGAAGTGGAAGTCAACGCGCATATTCATACGATGTCCGGTTATTCCGCTCACGCCGATAAGGCCGATTTGCTGCGCTTTATTACCGGCATTCCTGAAAAGCCCAAGCAAGTGCATCTGATCCACGGTGAAGCCCCAGCCAAGCAAGCGTTCGCGGCTGAGCTTACTCAACTCGGATATTCGGTGCTTTGACTGGGAAGCTTGGTTTGATGTGAAATACCCCCTCCTGTCCTCCCCCTAGAAGGGGGAGGTGCAAGAGCCATCTCTTTATCAATCAGCAAGATTAAGCTTGTTTCCCTCCCCTTTTAGGGGAGGGTTAGGGTGGGGTATTTGGCGCTTGCGGATGCTTATATTGTGCATTTTCTGTTTGGCTTGGTGTGAAATACCCCCTCCCGTCCTCCCCCCTAGAAGGAGGAGGGGTAAGATCGATGCGCGCGAATGGAGGGGCGGTGTTTAGCCTCTCAGAGCGCGAAAGTCATTGCCTGTGGGGGCTTGCGAGACGCGCAGGTCAAACTCAGGCAGTACCGCGTAAATATGATCAAAAATATCCGACTGAATACGCTCATACTCCACCCACACTGTGGTGCTGGTAAAGCAGTACACCTCTAGCGAAATGCCATCGTGAGTGGGCGCTAACTGACGCACCATCAGCGTCATATCTTGGTGAATATTGGGGTGAGTACGCAGGTAGCGCTCTAAATAAGCGCGGAAACTGCCGATGTTGGTCAGGCGGCGGCCATTGATACGGCAGGCCAAATCCCAATGTTTTTGTTGGTTGTAGCTGCTGATCTCTTGCTCTTTCTCGACCAAGTAGGGCTCAAGCAGTTGCGCTTTTTTCAGCGCTTGTTTCTCTTCTTCTGTTAAAAAATGCACGCTGGTGGCATCAATCAAAATGCTGCGTTTGATACGGCGACCGCCAGACTCTTGCATGCCTTTCCAGTTTTTAAAGGAATCTGAAATCAGGGCGTAGCTTGGAATGGTGGTGATGGTTTTATCCCAGTTCTGCACTTTGACTGTGGTTAGGCTGATATCAATCACAGAGCCATCTGCGCCATATTTGGGCATTTCCAACCAGTCACCGACCGAGAGCATTTTGTTGGCCGAAAGTTGTACCCCTGCAACTAAGCCGAGGATCGGGTCTTTAAATACCAACATAAAGACGGCGGTCATCGCACCTAAGCCGCTGAGCAGAATCACTGGCGATTTACCGATCAAAATTGAGGTGAAAAACAGCGCCGCGATAATAAACACAATCAGCTTGATGCTTTGCAAAATGCCGCGTGTCGGCAGGTTTTTACCCACTTGGGTTCGGCTGATCAGCAGTTCCAGCACGTTGAGTACGGAGTAAGTGGCCAGCATGCCAAACACCACAATCCACAATGAGGTTAGGGTGTGCAGAACATCGTAAGCAAAGGTGTTAGGGCTTAGCCACAACTGGGTTTGCACCGCAATCACCACACCTTGGATCAGTAAGGCAACGCGGCTAAATAGGTGCTCTTTAAACAGAGCATTGCGCCAAACGCTTTGCTCATGGTGGGTATGGCGTTTGAGCCACAGCAGCACTCCACGGTGTAACACGAGATGAATGGCAATCGAAATGGCTGCGATCAGCCCGAGCGCTTCCGCAAGCTGGATCACGCGTTCAATTTCAATATCAAACTTCTGTAACCACAAGGTTAATGTTTCAAGCATGGCTTACTCCTTAATCAATCTGCGCGCCATACTACCTCAAACCCTAACGGCTTGCTATGTAAGTACTTGCTTCACTCGTTGGCGTAGGTAGGGCACGATGTCTTGCTCAAACCAAGGGTGATTTTTCAGCCATAAGGTGTTGCGTGGAGAGGGATGCGGTAGCGGTAAGACCGAAGGCGCCCAGCGTTGCCACTGCTGTACCGTTTCGGTCAAGGTGCTGGGTTTGTCCGACAGATAATAATGCTGTGCATATTGTCCAATCAGGAGAGTGAGTTGCCGATTGGGCAGTTGTTCCAGCACTTTGGCATGCCACAGTGGCGCACACTCTTTACGTGGCGGTAAATCTCCGCTGCGCCCTTTGCCCGGATAGCAAAGCCCCATCGGCATGATGGCGATGTTTTCTTCGCAGTAAAACGCTTCGCGATCTAAACCCAACCACTGACGCAGCCGCTCACCGCTGGCATCATTCCACGGAATGGAGGTTTGGTGCACCTTAGTGCCCGGTGCTTGGCCAATAATTAAAATCTTCGCCGCCGGATGGGCGCGGATCACCGGATTCGCGCCCAAGGGTAAATGGGGTTCACACACTGTGCACTGGCGAATTTCCGTCAGCAGTGACTCAAGCATCAGTAGCCTTTTTCAAAATCAATCTGATTACGCAGTGGCAAGTTATCGCACCAACGTTGGTAGTTATCGGCGAAGATATCGACCACTTGCTCTGGAAAGCTGACCGCCGCGATGTGTGGTGTGATGGTGATCGCCGGATTGTCCCAGAATGGGTGATCTTGAGCGAGTGGCTCTTTGATAAACACATCCAAAAACGCGTGGCGAATGTGTCCTGCTGCAATTAAATCCGGCAGACCCTGCTCTACTAACGTTTTGCCACGCCCGACGTTAAACAGCAGCGCTTGGTGGCAGTGGCGAAGATTTTCTTGATTGAGCAGCCCTTCGGTTGCGGGGGTGTTGGGCAGCGTATTCACCAGTAAGTCGGCGCGCATTAAAGCGGCTGGCAGCTCACTGATGTGATAAGTGGCATCAAAATGCCCTTCTTTGGCCGGAATGCCGGTGCGATTGACGCCCACCACTCGCAGCCCAAACTGTTTAGCCACATGGGCTAAATGGCTACCAATCGAGCCAGTGCCCAAAATCACTAGGGTTTGATTGGCAAGTGAAGAGTAAGGGCGCGGCTGCCAAAGGCGCTCAGCTTGTTGGGTTTGATACAGGCGAAAATCGCGCTGATATTGGATAGCGTAACCCATCACATACTCGGCGATCAGGTGCCCGAAGATGCCTTTGACGTTGGTCAGCAGATAGTTTTTGCGCAGTTTGGGGTCCATCAAGGTATCGACGCCGGCATAGGCGGAATGCAGCCATTGCAAGCGCGGAAACTCATCCAAACGGCGGGCGGCCATCGGCGGTGCGGCCAACAAAATCGTGGCCTTGGCGCGATCTTCGGTCAAGGCGAGCCCTTCCAGTTGGCGCTCAAGGATCTGCTCGCGGTAGTGTTCATCATGTTCAGTCAGAATATACAGCTGGTGGAAATTGTTCATAGGCGCGTCTTTTTTCCCTTATGGTTATCCAGTACACTTCCGCTGTCTTTTTCCGCAACGATTTGAAGTGACTATGTTACAAAACCCTCTACAGCTTCGTCTTGAGAAGTTTGAACCTTGGCAACAGATTACCTTTATGGCCTGTCTGTGTGAACGTATGTATCCGAATTACGCTATGTTCTGTGAGCACACGCAGTTTGCTGAGGCGCGTATCTACCGTGACATTCTCGACAGCGTGTGGGAATTGATGACGGTAAAAAATGCCAAAGTGAACTTTGAGCATCAGCTTGAAAAGCTCGAAGAGCTGATCCCAACTTCGGATGCGTTTGATTTGTACGCCGTGTATCCCGCGATTGATGCCTGTGAAGGCTTGGCAACCCTGCTGCATGGTTTGTTGGATCGTGATGATTTAGCGGAATCTATGATCAAAGTGAGCCAGATTTCGGTACAAACCGTCGCTCAACTGGAAGAAGCACAAACCGGTGAAGCCATCACCAACGATAACCAAAAAGAGAATGAAGCCGTGTGCGCCGAGTGGGATGTACAGTGGGCGATTTTCCGTCCGCTGCGTGAAGCGGTTGAGCGTGACATTGACCTCATCAAAGACCTACGCAAAGAGCTGCGCGAAGAAGGGGTCAGCAATATTGGGGTGGAGTTGTAATTTCCTCGCGATTGAAAAAGAATTCTCAGAGATAGTCCCCTGTCTATTGAACACAATTTTTGTTCAATAGACAGGGGGGAAATTCTTATCCGTCAAGGATGGCTTACAATTTGAGTCATCTTTCCCAAAGCGTCTTAGGCAGCTTTTTCGTTTATTTTACTATCTTTCCAACCTCCAAGTAGTGTAATGATGTTCATAAGCCTATTTCTTTGTTGGTGTTTCGTTTGGAAGTAGTATCTTGATTTTTTTCTGCCAAAGCAGTTTCTATATTTTAGGTAGGAATCTAAATGTTTTGATATTGCATGCTGTAATTGAATATGTGCAGTTTATAATGCAAGTATTTTTTTGACTAGGGACCATATATGAACACCGCAATTCCAGCTCCATTTTTTATTATGCATAACGTTATCCAATCATACGCATGGGGCAGTATTGACTCAATAAACCAGTTGTTTGACATTCCTAATCCAAAGGGAGAACCTCAAGCTGAAGTATGGATGGGTACTCACCCGAATGGTTGCTCATACGTCGAATTTTCTGGAGAAAAAATAAAACTCAGTACTCTAATAGAACAAAAAAAAACTGACTTTCTCTCAATCCAAACAGTAGAACAGTTTGGTGAGCTACCTTATTTGTTTAAAATTCTTGCTGCAAATCAAGCGCTTTCGATTCAAGTTCACCCAAGCAAAGCAGAAGCAGAGGAAGGATTTGCTCGCGAAAATGCCCAAGGAATTTTGATAAACGCTACAAATCGAAACTATAAAGATCCTAACCATAAACCAGAACTGGTTTACGCGCTTACCAATTATCAAGCCATGAATGGTTTTCGTCCATTAAGTGACATTATTTCACTATTTAGCGCCTTGGCTATCGATGAAATAGCTTCGCTATTGAGCCACCTTAAACGAAACCAAAACGAAACAGGGCTCGAACACTTTTTTACTAAATTACTCTCACTCTGTGGTGAAAAAAAAAGACGCGTTTTAGAACAATTGCTTAGCTATGCTCGATCGCATGCAAAACAACCTATATTTGCCTTAATCGAAGAACTAGCGACACAATACCCAAATGACATTGGCCTTTTCGCGCCTTTGATGCTGCATGTTTTAACCCTTCAACCTGGCGAAGCAATGTTCTTAGATGCGCGCACACCTCATGCTTACTTGAAAGGTACAGCTTTGGAAATCATGGCTAATTCCGATAATGTGCTGCGTGCTGGGCTCACTCCAAAGCATATTGATGTGGTAGAACTTGCTAAATGCACTCTATTTAAGGAAAAATCTGAAGCCACCTTATTGCTCACACCAATTCAACAAGGAGATATGCTCAGTTTCCCAGTGCCTGTAGCGGATTTTAAGTTCGCGATTTTCCCACGACCGCAGCAAGCTAATATCACAGTTAGTAGCGCCGAAATTTTACTGCCAATTGATTGCGATGCTACTTTAGTTAGTCCTTGCGGCACCGTTCTTACAGTACACAAAGGGCAATCGGTCTTTATTCCCGCCTATACGGAAAAATACTGCTTAAGTGCAGCAGGACGTGTCGCGCGAGCATACAATTAATAATGGTTCGAGCATGGCGGACCATGATGAGCATCCCATAGAGCAAAAGGAATTCTACATGCTGATTGGATTGGATATTGGTGGCACAAAAATAGAAATATGTGTGTTAGATAAGCAAGGTAGTATGCTCTATCGACAGCGTATCGCAACGCCAGATAATTATTCTCAGTTTGTCGATTGTGTCTGTAGTCTGATTGTGGATGCTGAGCAAGCCACCCAACCTGTTGATTCGATTGGTATCGGCCTACCTGGTGCAGTCAGTCCAGTTACTGGCCTGATCAAAAATGCCAATTGTACCTTCCTCAATGGGCAGGACTTATCAAGTGACTTGCAGTACCGTTTAGGTCGCGAGGTCAAACTAGCTAACGATGCAAACTGTTTTGCTCTTTCAGAAGCAATCGATGGGGCTGGTAAAGAAAGTATGGTCGTTTTTGGTGCGATACTCGGTACAGGTTGCGGGGGTAGCATTGTAGTTAATCGTCAGGTATTAGTTGGGCCAAATGCCATATGTGGTGAATGGGGGCATAATCCACTCCCCGGATATCATCTCGAACAGGATGGGGCAGCACGGTACTGTTATTGTGGTCGACAGAATTGTATTGAGAGATTTATTTCAGGAAGTGGTTTTCAGGATAGCTACCAAGCTTTAACGGGTGAATGTATTACCGCTTCAGAAATCATGAAGCGGTATAAGCAACAAGAACCGGAAGCTATACATTGTTATACACAACTAATTGATCACATGGCACGTAGTTTTGCTGGATTAGTTAATGTGCTCGATCCAGATATAATTGTTCTTGGTGGCGGACTTTCTAATATTGATGAGTTGTATCGAGATTTACCCACTGCAACTGCAAGACATGTGTTTTCTGACTCAGCTCAAGTACATTTTGCAAAAGCAGTATTTGGAGACAGCAGTGGCATTCGTGGTGCAGCTTGGCTTTAGCACTGAATAATTCGCAAACGCCCTGTTGATTAATGGGGCATTTACTGAGCAATAATCCCTCAAGCTTATTTCTGCTATTTTGCTTCTTTGTCGACGCCACATGAAATATTTTACGGTTTTCTTTTGTCTCTGATGTTCTCCACATCGCGCCTTTACACTCAAAAACTTAATCCACACCAAGCTGGTCGGTATTGTGGCGTAGCCTTGGCAAGATTAAGTGCGTTGGTAAGTTGAAAAATAAAGGCTCTAAGTGCTAATTCTAAGAGCCTTTATCCGTCATTATTTACATCGTTCAACCGATCATTTTTTGCTTAACTGATCGGCATTAGAGCGTAAGCTCCCGTTTTTTATTCCACTTCGTCGCGGCTTTCGATCATGCGATGCTGGCGCTTCCAGTGCTCCCAGCGTTCGGTGGCTAGTTGCTGCATATCGGTTGTGCGGTCGGCTTCATCGATAATCTCTTCGCCGAGCAAGTGCTCGAAGATGTCTTCTAAGGTAAGCAAACCCTGCACTGAGCCGTATTCGTCTACCACGACTGACAGTTGCAAGCGCTTTTGCATCATCTGGTCGAAGGCTTTTGGTAAGCTCAAGGTGTTGAGCACCACATGGATTGGGCGCATCACATCACCCAGTAGCAAGTTTCCTTGGCCATTTTGCTGCTCTTTAAACAACTCAAGGCGGTGCACAAAGCCGACAATGTTGTCTTTCTCTTCGCTGTAAATCAGCGGGCGCGAGAACGGCGTATCGCGGTGCTGCTCGATAAATTCATCAATCGTTAGATCCGCGGAAACGCGAAACAGTACCGGGCGCGGCGTCATAACTTGCGTTACTGGCACATTTTGAATCGCCAGTAAGTTGTTCAGCATTTTTGATTCGCCTTCTGCAAACTCACCGTTTTCATTGGCCAACATCGCCATCGCGGAGATCTCGTCACGTAGCTTTGGCGCTTCAACTTTGCGCGCGAGGCGCTTAGTGATCTGCTCTGAGAACCAGACGAACGGCGTCAGCGCCCATACCATCCAACGCAGCACGAGAGAAGCTTGGGGAGCGAGTTCACGCCAGTAGGTCGCACCTATGGTTTTGGGCACGATTTCCGACAGCACCAGAATGCCTAGGGTGAGCACAGCAGAGAACAGGCCAAGCCACTGGCTACCAAACACCACCGCCGCTTGTGCGCCAGCCGTCGCAGCACCTATGGTGTGCGCAATGGTATTGAGGGTCAGAATCGAGGCGAGTGGGCGGTCGATATCCGCCTTTAGGCCTGCTAGGCGATTAGCCGCAGGGTGGCCTTGTTGGCGTAACTGGGCTAGATAGCTTGGGGTAATACTTAAGAGTACCGCTTCTAATACTGAACAGATAAACGATACGCCAATCGCGACAGAGATATATATCGCAAGCAGAAACATAAAATTCCTTGGTTTTAAAGTGCACGTTCGAACTCTTTTCTTCTCACAATCTTCGCGGTAAAGGCCGCAAAGCACAGGGAGAATATGAAGAAAAATCGCTTCGCCTGAAGGAGCCGAAAGTGCTTTTTTCAGTCACTAAATCGATTGAAATGACAGGCTTCCCAGTCGATTAGCCCTTTTTAAATAAGGTTTCTCTCACTCAATTACAAGTAAACCTGTGGCTGGATTAGTAACAAATTGTGAGTTGTTACTCAGATTACGGTTAAAAGTGCGTCATAAAAGCGAAAGTTGCGCGACAAACCTTTGCCAGAGCGGGCATTTATGTTTTAGAGTGAGCTCGATTCGATAACCTATTGAGAAGGGAAACCTAAATGAACAAGACCCAATTGATCGACTTTATCGCAGAGAAAGCGGACCTGACTAAAGTGCAAGCGAAAGCAGCTCTTGAAGCGACTCTGGGTGCGGTTGAAGGTGCTCTGAAAGACGGCGACCAAGTACAACTGATTGGTTTTGGTACATTCAAAGTTAATCATCGTTCTGCTCGTACTGGCCGTAATCCAAAGACCGGTGAAGAGATCAAAATTGCGGCAGCTAACGTTCCTGCATTCGTAGCAGGTAAAGCGCTGAAAGACGCGATCAAGTAATTGCTTTATACTACGCCGAGATTGAACATCTCGGCGTTTTTGTTTATGAAGCAGCAGTTATCCTTCCTCTTTTTGCTCTCTGGCTTATTGGCCGGGTGCTCGTCTACTCCTAATCCCAATCTTGAGCAGATCAATCAATTTACTGGTGGTAAAACGATTGGTGATGCGACCAGTTTTTACTGGTATACCGAAAGCTTTCAAAAACCGAGCTCAGCCTCAGACTACGTGACCTCCGGTGACTACGGCAGTTATCAAACCAGCTATCGCTGGGAAGAGGGACAAGTGCGTGAGATTCGCCGTGAAGGTGAGCATCTGGATGGTAAGAAGTTGGTGCCGTTTCGCGTCCATATTCGTTTTAGCAAAGAAGGCGAAGCTGTGTATCAGCAGTATCGGTTGGGCGGAAAAGTACTGCCGATGAATGAAGAGCAACTGGCTCACTACGTTTTGCAAGCCAAAGCGGTGGCAGAGGCAACCAAAGAGCAGGACAAACAAGGTTTAGAGCTGATCCAAGGCTACTGGAATGGTAAAACCTTTGAGACTTGTCAGGGCGTTGAGTATCAGCGCGTCGAGTTTAATCAAAGTTTGCCCAGCTTTGTGTTTAACCGCCTAGCTTCTATCGAAAGCTATGTGGCGTTTTTAGGCAAGATCCGTAACGGCAAAGTGCATATCGACGAGCTGCTGTTGCTCGATGATGCGGGTCACGATTGTGTGAAAGAGCCGGAGTTGCTTGATTAAATCGGCCCATGTTTGCCAATCTAATCGAATAAAAAACCTATCGAATAAAAAAGCGCGAAGTTCGCGCTTTTTTCTATTGATAAGAAGATGGATGCCCGCTTACTTGGCTTGCTCACGCGCAATCGCGCGATAACCGATATCGCGGCGGCAGAACATACCATTCCAGTGGATTTGATCCGCCAGTTGGTAAGCGCGTTGCTGCGCTTCTAATACGGTATTGCCGAGTGCAGTGGCACACAATACGCGACCGCCATTCGTCACCACTTGGTCGCCTTGGGTTTCGGTGCCTGCGTGGAACACTTTTTGTCCTGCGCTTTCTTGAGTCGGTAGACCTGAAATCACCTCACCTTTGGCGTAGTCGCCTGGGTAGCCGCCAGCGGCGAGAACCACACCGATCGAGGCGCGTGGATCCCACTTCGATTCCACCTGATCCAGCTTGCCCGCAATCGCTGCTTGGCACAGCTCAACCAGATCCGATTGCAGACGCATCATGATCGGTTGGGTTTCTGGGTCACCAAAGCGGCAGTTGTACTCAATCACTTTCGGTGCACCAGTGCTATCAATCATCAAACCCGCGTAGAGGAAGCCTGTGTAGGTGTTGCCTTCGGCTGCCATGCCGCGCACGGTTGGGTCAATCACTTCACGCATTACGCGATCATGGACGTCCTGTGTCACCACTGGCGCTGGTGAGTAAGCACCCATACCGCCGGTGTTCGGGCCAGTATCGGCATCGCCCACGCGTTTGTGATCTTGGCTGGTGGCCATAGGTAGGACGTTTTCACCATCAACCATCACGATAAAGCTCGCTTCCTCTCCATCAAGGAATTCTTCAACCACCACACGGCTGCCTGCTGAACCAAACGCATTACCCGCCAACATGTCTTGAATTGCGTCTTCGGCCTCTTGCAGAGTCATGGCCACAATTACGCCTTTGCCCGCCGCTAAACCGTCCGCTTTCACTACAATCGGCGCACCTTTTTCACGCACATAAGCCAGAGCTGGCTCAATTTCAGTGAAGTTGGCGTAAGCCGCGGTTGGAATGTTATGGCGAGCGAGGAAATCTTTAGTGAAGACTTTGGAGCCTTCCAGTTGCGCTGCGCCTTGGGTTGGGCCAAAAATCGGTAAACCTGCAGCGCGAAACGCATCCACCACACCAATCACCAGTGGTGCTTCTGGGCCAACGATGGTCAGCTCAATCGCTTTATCTTGAGCAAAGGCAACCAGTGCTGGAATGTCGGTGATGCCAATGTTGACGTTTTGCACCTTGTGCTCAAGGGCAGTACCCGCATTGCCGGGCGCGACGTAGATGGTGTCAACTTGTGGGTTTTGTGCCACTTTCCACGCCAGTGCGTGTTCGCGACCGCCAGAGCCGATGATGAGAACTTGCATTGTGAAATCCTTACTTAAACAAGATGGGGCGCGTTGCACCCCATACCAATCATGCCAATTAATGACGGAAGTGACGCATACCGGTGAAGATCATCGCCATACCGTGTTCGTTGGCGGCATCAATCACCTCTTGGTCGCGCATTGAGCCACCCGGTTGGATAACACAGGTAATGCCCGCTTCGGCCGCAGCATCAATCCCATCACGGAAGGGGAAGAAGGCATCCGATGCCATCACGCTGCCCGCGACTTCCAAGCCTTCATCGGCGGCTTTGATGCCGGCGATCTTCGCGGAGTAAACACGGCTCATTTGACCCGCGCCGATGCCGATGGTCATGTCGCCTTTGGCGTACACAATCGCGTTGGATTTCACGTATTTCGCTACTTTCCAGCAGAACAGAGCATCTTTCAGCTCAGCGTCGCTAGGTTGACGAGTCGAAACCACTTGTAGGTCATCTTGTGCCACCATGCCTTGGTCACGATCTTGCACCAATAAGCCACCATTCACGCGCTTCAAATCAAATCCTGTGGTTTGGCCTTGCCATTCACCACACTCCAGCAAACGTACGTTTTGTTTTGCTGCGACGATGTCGATCGCGGCTTGCGAGACTTTCGGCGCAATGATCACTTCCACAAACTGACGCTCGATGATCGCTCTTGCGGTTTCGCCATCCAGCTCGCGGTTAAAGGCAATGATGCCGCCAAATGCCGAGGTTGGGTCGGTTTGGTAAGCGCGATTGTAAGCTTGCAGAAGATCATCGCCCAGCGCTACACCACATGGGTTCGCGTGTTTCACAATCACACAGGCTGGCTCGCTGAACTCTTTGACGCACTCTAGTGCGGCATCGGTATCGGCAATGTTGTTGTAAGAAAGGGCTTTACCTTGAATTTGGCGCGCGGTGGCGACTGAGGCTTCTTGTGGATTGGCTTCTACATAAAACGCGGCCGCTTGGTGGCTGTTTTCGCCATAACGCATATCTTGCTTTTTGATGAACTGCGCATTGAACGTGCGAGGGAATTTGCTCTCTTCATCCCCTTCTTTGTTATCACCATAAGAAGGTACGAGTGTGCCGAAGTAGTTCGCAATCATGCCATCGTACGCCGCGGTATGTTCAAAAGCGGCAATCGCCAGATCAAAACGCGTCGCTAACGTCAGGGAGTTGTGGTTGGCATCCATTTCGCGGATCACACGGTCGTAATCGTGCGCATTCACCACAATGGCCACATCTTTATGGTTTTTTGCAGCAGAACGCACCATAGTCGGCCCGCCGATATCGATGTTTTCCACCGCATCAGCCAGCGTGCAATTTGGGTTAGCTACCGTTTGGGCGAAAGGATAGAGGTTCACCACCACCATATCGATTGGCTGAATGCCGTGGGTATTCATCACCGCGTCATCTTGGCCGCGACGGCCTAAAATACCGCCATGCACTTTCGGATGCAGGGTTTTGACGCGTCCGTCCATCATTTCTGGGAAACCGGTGTAATCGGAGACTTCCGTTACCGTCAGGCCTTGCTCAGCCAATAGACGAGCGGTGCCACCGGTGGAGAGAAGTTCAACGCCGCGCTCTGCAAGCGCTTTTGCGAACTCAACAATGCCGGTTTTATCTGATACGCTGAGAAGCGCACGGTGAATAGGACGAGCGTTGTTCATGCTTCCATTTTCCTTTAAAAGATATTTGCCGAAAGTGATCTGCTGTGCGGTGTTGGGGAAGCTCGCTGCAAAGCCTCACCGCGCAAAAAACAACAGAGCTATTTGGGGAAATACCTTATCCGCCGCGATTTGAATGGCGCGTATTCTAACCAATTTATTACAAAAGATCTCGCGCAATCGTTTGGCATGGGAAAAATAATCGCTAAAAAACGGTTTTTCAAGCACAAATTTTAACGAAAGCTTAAATTTCCCCAAACTACTCCAAGTAGTCAGGGAGGAGGAGGAGTGATGTTTCAGATTGGAGAGTTAGCCAAACGCTGCGGCGTTTCCACCGATACACTGCGTTTCTATGAAAAAAATGAGCTGATTGCTCCGGCAACGCGCACCGAGTCGGGCTATCGACTGTACGATGAAAAGAGCCAGCAACAAGTCACGTTTATTTTAAAAGCCAAAGAGTTAGGGCTGAGCCTCGAAGAGATTAAAGAGCTGCTGGAAATTCGTTTGGAAGCGACCGAACACAGCTGCGCCGAGGTGAAAGCGATCACCAGCGCTAAGCTGGCGGTGATCGACCAAAAGATTGAAGAGCTGACCCGTATTCGCAGCGCGCTGAAAAAAATCAATGATGCCTGCTGTGGACATGTCGAAGATAATGCCAGCCACTGCTCGATTTTAGCCGCGTTAGAGTAGAGAAATAACGCCTAATTTATATTCTGATTGATAAGGGTAATTTAGTTTTTACCACTAGGAATGACGTTGTCTGATGGTTAAACAACCTAAGTTTGCAATTTTTAGCCTTATCAATAGTAGGTGAAATAGATTGGTGCACTTATAATTTCGCTCTTCATCGGTGTGTGGTGCTCGAGCATATTCTGCCTCTTACCGATGCTATCTTCCTGATACAAAGAGCTATTCTATGATTGGAATCTGTTTTCAAATCAATGACTGGGTTCTGTGCATTGATGAGAATAAGCTGTATCGCCAAGATAGGGAGGTCTCGGCCGAGCCGCGTCTTATTAACTTGCTGCATTTTCTTGCGGAGCATGCCGGAGAGGTATTCGGCCGTGAGGAACTCATTCAACATGTCTGGGACGGGGCGATTGTCACCGACCAAGTGGTCACTCAATCCATTTTTGAGTTGCGTAAGCTATTGCGCGATGGACGCGAAGAAAACCTCAGCTATGTGGTGACGGTGCCTAAGCGTGGCTATAAGTTAGTCGCGAATGTGCAGCGTCTCGATGGCAATCCCTATGTTTCTCGCCAAGAAGAGTCGACAGCCAGTGATGTCTGTTTGGCGGACGATATCGACGACGTGGAAGACGCCGTTCCCGAGATTGTATTTCCTGCCGGCCCGTTAACGCGCGCCGTGTGCCAAAGTCAGCAACCGAAGAAATCAAGCAAGCCGAATGTGAGCCGTTGGCGCTTAAACCTGCTCAATGCGATCTGGATTGGCTTAGTGATTGTAGCGATGGGCTTTTTTACTGTGCAGCAGTCGCAAGTGCGCATCACCCAAGTGGTGGATACCCATCTGATTGAATTTAAATTCCAAGACGGTTTTCATGCTCAGGCGCTCACGCATGAGCTTGCCGATGGTATCGCACAAAAGCTGATGGCCGATCTGACCCAAGTGAGTGATTATCGGGTCATTCTCGGTAAAACGGCTTACAGCTCAGGCATTTTGCCCGGTAAGTCGATCATGGTGCGAGTCAATGACCAAGATGGCCATGAGTTTTTAGATCTTGAGCTTAAGAACAACTCTTCCGATGCGGTGCTGTTTAGTCGCCAATATCCGCTCGATAGCCAGCATCTGGCCTCTGTGCTGAAAAGTGCCGAGTGGGATGTGATGCAAGCGTTGAAAATCCCGAATGCAGAGCAGCAAGCACAGCGTTTATTGGTGGATTTTCCGCGTCAACCCGCGGCGTTAGGGCTGTATGTGCGCGCCAATCATTACTTGAATGTTGCCGATCGTCCGCAGTTCCAAAAAGGCATTTACTTATTGGAGCAAGTGCTGAAATTAGAGCCGGATAACCATTATGTCCAAGCCGAATTACTGATTGCGTACCATGTGCAGCAAGCGATCAGCCCAGATCAGGCGCTCAATCAAGATCGGATGCTGGTGTTGAGTGAGCAGTTGCAGCAGGTGAGTTACTCCCCTCAAGCGGTGGTGCAGCCACGCATTTATGAAGCGTTAGCACTGCAAGCAACAGTCGAAAACCAAGTGGAAACCGCCACGCACTATTTGGCGCAAGCTCAGGGTTTGCGGGAATCGGTGCTTTCATATGTGCTGCAAGGCAAGCATGCTGAACTCAAAGGCGATCTGGATGGCGCAAGCGATGCCTACAGTGAAGCGTTTTATATGGACACATCGCTGGAAACTTATCTGCTGTGCGAAAACTTGGTGTTCCACTCTAACTTAAAATCCATTGATTACGCCATGTACCGCTCGGTGCATCCTTCGGTGGTTCGTTTACTGTAACGCTCGTCTACGGTCAATTTCATCTCTCTATCCCCAAATGACTTGGAATGACTGGTAAGAAGGGGATAGAGCGGACTTGTGCCTTCTTTCTCCGAACTGGCTTTAGCACGGTTTAGAGGGGAGGGCGCGCCGCTTTATCTCTCGGAATCCTTCTGACTGAAAAACGCCCGCTAATGACATCGAACTATGTCTATGTACTCACTAGTCGTTTAACTTCTACTCGCCATTAATGGCCATTCGTTTGAGCCTATTCCCCAAGTCAAATTCAGTGAGCCTCATTGGCATTCTGTGCCGATGGATGTCGCTTCATCGAGCGGCTTGCCAGTGGAGTGACAAATCTTATGGCAAGACCAACCGTTTTTTGGCGATAAACCTCCCTCCTGATACCTCCGCAGAGCAGTATTTAGCGTGATGTTTTCACCTTGATATTTTTAGTTGTCTCTCCTGATATTTTTAGGTTTTTTATTAATGATATGAAAATAAAGAGGTTTATTGGTGGTGTTTATCAGGTTGATATCAAGAAAGTCATGCTTGGCTCATCATTTTATTGATAAGCGGAAGTTTATTTTTTTTCGTTTTTTTGGGCGTACTCTGCACTTCGAAATTTAGCGAGGTAGCGCAGGTGATTGCACTCATGACATCTCGCTAACCCATTCAGTTTGAGTTTTGTAACTTAAGTAGAATCGATTTGGAGATGTTATGTCATCAAATGCAAAAAAAATCGGCCTGATCGCCTGTACGGGTGTGGTGGCTGGCAACATGATGGGCAGTGGTATTGCGCTGCTTCCTTCTACGCTTGCGAGCGTAGGTTCAATTTCCATTTATAGCTGGCTGATCTGCATTGTTGGCGCACTCAGTTTGGCGTTTGTGTTTGCTCGTTTGGCAACCAAAAACCCGCAAGAGGGTGGCCCGATTGCTTATGCAGGGGAAGTGTCACCGGTGTTTGGTTTCCAAACGGGCGTGCTTTACTACCACGCTAACTGGATTGGTAATTTGGCGATTGCGATTACCGGTGTTTCTTACCTTTCGGTGTTCTTCCCGGTGCTGAATAACCCGATCCCTGCTGGTTTAGCGACCATTGCTTCGGTTTGGCTATTTACCTTAGTCAACTTGCTTGGTGGTAGCTGGGTAAGCCGTTTATGTACCATTGGTTTGGTGCTGATTTTGATCCCTGTAGTCGGTACGGCTCTGTTTGGTTGGACGCACTTTGACAGCGCGCTCTACAGCCAAAACTGGAACGTGTCTGCCGGTAGCGATGGCCATGCGGTGATCACTGCAGTGCTGATCTGTCTGTGGTCTTTCGTGGGTGTTGAATCGGCAGCGGTTTCTTCCGGTATGGTCGAAAACCCAAAACGCACGGTGCCACTGGCAACCATGTTAGGTACTGGTCTTGCGGGCCTTATCTATGTGCTATCAACTCAAATGATCAGCGGTATGTTCCCTGCCTCTGAAGTGGCGGCATCGGGTGCACCTTTTGCACTGGCGACCACAGCACTGTTTGGTAGCTGGACTGCGCCATTCGTGTCTGCCTTTACTGCACTAGCGTGTTTCACGTCACTTGGCTCTTGGATGATGCTGGTCGGCGAAGCGGGCAAACGTGCCGCTAACGATGGCAACTTCCCGAAAGTATTCGGTGAAACCGATCGCAACGGTGTACCGAAAAAAGGTCTGCTGATTGCTTCCAGCATGATGACATTGCTGATGCTGGTGCTGATGTTCTTCAGCTCAGAAACTGCGCACGCTTCCGATCTGTTTAACCAACTGACTACCGATGCGGTTCTGCTGACCATGCTGCCTTATTTCTACTCCAGCATTAACCTGATCCGCTTCGAAGGCATGACCACTCGCAATACGTTTGTGATGCTGTTCTCCGGTATTGCCAGCCTGTTCTGTATGGTGGCGCTGGCTGGTGCAGAGGGTTCAACCCTGACTGCAACCTTCATCATGTCGCTGATTATTTTGATGTTCTACAGCAAAAAAGCGGGTCTGGATAAATACCTCGAGACTCATCCACAACAAGCTTCGGCTCAGTTCTGATTGACCTTGCTGGCGTCTGCCACGCCAGCTTTCTGAATTCACTATGGCGCTCGTCTTACTCACTGTGCAGTGCACAGAGAGCGCCTTTTTTCGCCTTGGAGATGTCCAAATGAATATTTTCGCTATCTTGAACCACATGGGTGTGTTCTTTAAAGAAGAGCCTGTTCGCCAACTGCATGCAGCATTAGAAAAAGCCGGTTACGACGTGGTTTATCCGGTGGATGACAAAGATCTGATCAAGATGATTGAGATGAACCCACGCATTTGCGGCGTGCTGTTCGACTGGGATAAATACTCGCTAGAGCTGTGTGAGCGCATCAGTAAAGTCAATGAAAAACTGCCTGTGCACGCCTTTGCTAACGAGCAATCGACGTTAGATATTTCGCTAACCGATCTGCGCCTCAACGTGCATTTCTTCGAATACGCTCTGGGCATGGCCGACGATATCGCCATCAAGATCAATCAAGCGACTCAAGAGTACAAAGACGCGATCATGCCTCCGTTTACTAAGGCGCTGTTCAAATATGTAGAAGAGGGTAAATACACCTTCTGTACTCCGGGCCATATGGGCGGTACTGCGTTCCAGAAAAGCCCTGTTGGCAGCATTTTCTACGATTTCTACGGTCCAAATACCTTCAAAGCGGACGTATCGATTTCGATGCCAGAACTGGGCTCACTGCTCGATCACTCCGGTCCACACAAAGAAGCGGAAGAGTACATCGCGCGCACGTTCAATGCCGATGCTTCTTACATCGTGACCAACGGTACATCGACCTCGAACAAGATCGTCGGTATGTTCTCCGCGCCTGCGGGTAGCACAGTGCTGGTGGATCGTAACTGCCATAAATCATTGACTCACTTAATGATGATGACGGATGTAACGCCAATTTACTTCCGTCCAACCCGTAACGCTTACGGCATTCTTGGTGGTATTCCACAGAACGAATTCAGCCGTGAAGTGATTGCAGAGAAAGTGGCAAACACCCCGGGGGCGAGCGCACCAAGCTACGCGGTGATCACCAACTCGACTTACGATGGCCTGCTGTACAACACTCAGTTCATTAAAGAGTCGCTGGATTGCAAACACATCCACTTCGACAGTGCATGGGTGCCTTACACTAACTTCAACCGTATTTATGAAGGCAAGTGCGGCATGAGTGGCGAAGCGATGCCGGGTAAAGTGTTCTACGAAACCCAGTCCACGCACAAACTGCTGGCGGCGTTCTCGCAAGCCTCGATGATTCATGTCAAAGGTGAGTTTGACCGCGAGTCGTTCAACGAAGCCTTTATGATGCACACCTCAACCTCACCGCAGTACGGCATTGTGGCATCGACGGAAACTGCCGCTGCAATGATGCGTGGCAACACCGGCCGTAAGCTTATGCAGGATTCGATTGATCGTGCGATTCGCTTCCGTAAAGAGATCAAACGTCTGAAAGGCGAGAGCGAAGGCTGGTTCTTCGATGTGTGGCAACCCGAGAACATTGAGACCACCGAGTGCTGGAAACTCGATCCAAACCAAGATTGGCACGGCTTCAAGAATCTTGATGACAACCACATGTACCTTGACCCCATCAAAATCACTCTGCTGACTCCGGGAATGAGCAAAGATGGCGAATTGGAGCAGAGCGGTATTCCGGCATCACTGGTCTCTAAATACCTTGATGAACACGGTATCGTGGTTGAGAAAACTGGCCCTTACAACCTGCTGTTCCTGTTCTCTATCGGTATTGATAAGTCAAAAGCGATGCAGTTGCTGCGCGGCTTGACGGAGTTCAAACGCGGTTACGATCTGAACCTGACCATTCGTACCATGCTGCCTTCACTGTACCGTGAAGACCCAGTTTTCTACGAAGGCATGCGTATTCAAGAGTTGGCGCAAGGCATTCACGACTTAACTCGTAAATACCAATTGCCAGAGCTGATGTACAAAGCGTTCGATGTGCTGCCAGAGATGAAAGTGACGCCACACGTGGCATGGCAACAAGAGCTGCGCGGTCAAACTGAAGAGATCCTGCTTAACGAGATGGTGGGTCGCGTGAGCGCCAATATGATCCTGCCTTATCCTCCAGGCGTGCCATTGGTACTGCCAGGTGAAATGGTGACAGACAGCTCTCGCCCTGTGTTGGATTTCTTGGAAATGCTGTGCGAAATCGGCGCGCATTACCCAGGTTTTGAGACCGACATTCATGGTTTGTATCGCCAAAAAGATGGCTCTTACACCGTAAAAGTGCTGAAGGACTAAGCCAGCTTTACCCCATAAAGACAGCGTAACTCCCCAATGGACGCTGATACACAGAGAGAGCCTCACGGCTCTCTCTTTTTTCATGGTGCAATTTAGGTGAAAAGCGTCGTCGCGGGATCAGATTTTAAACACCGCTAAGCTGCGAGCCAGATGCTGGCCATTTTCCATCAACTGTTCACTGGCGGCTGCCACTTGGTTAGCTTGAGCTGAGGCTTGGGTGCTGTGCTCGGCAATCTGGGTGAGGTTACGGGTAATCTCGTCGGTAGCCTCTGATTGCTGGGCGCTCGCGCCTGCGATATGTTGGTTGAAGGACAAGATGGTTTTGATCTGCGCTTCAATCTCATTGAGCATCTGCTGCGCTTGCTCGGCTTGCTGTTGCGTCACCCGTGATTGCTGCTGGGTTTGCGTCATGGATTGGCTGACGCTCTGCGCTTTTTTCTGTAACTGAGCAATGATTTGCTCAATCTCATTGGTGCTGGCTTGGGTGCGAGTGGCGAGGGTGCGCACTTCATCGGCGACCACGGCAAAGCCGCGGCCTTGCTCACCAGCACGCGCCGCTTCAATCGCCGCATTCAGTGCCAGTAAGTTGGTCTGCTCGGCCACACCACGGATCACTTCCAAGACTGCACTGACCGATTGCGTTTCACTGGCCAGAACTTGAGTTTCTTGTTCGGTACGGGTCAATTGATCGCGCAAGCTCTGCATTTGAGTCGAGGTGAGTGTGATCATTTCGCGCCCTTGGCTGGCCGCTTGATTGGCACTGTGCGCCGCTTGTTCAGCCTGATGGGCAGATTGCGCGACTTCTTGATTGGACGCATGCAACTGATTCATGGCGGAAGCGACGGTATCCACCGCTTGGTGCTGGTCATACGCTTTGCTGGATGCACTTTGCGCTACTTGAGTCAGTTCATCGGCAGAGCCCGTCACGCTCTCGGTGATTGGAGTAATTTCTTGAATAATATGTCGAATTTTATTGGTGAACAGGTTAAAGGCTTGCGCGATTTGTGCCAGTTCATCTTTTCCCGTCACGGTTAATTGGCGAGTAAGATCCCCTTCACCTTGGGCGATATTTTTCAGCGTTGCGAGTGTCTCTTCGCAAGGTTGAGTGATGCTGCGCCCAATCAAGCTGGCAAGCACAATCAATACCAGCAGCGTGCCCACAACCCAAACCAGTATTGAGCTCAGGCGCTGCATCACCAGCGCATTCACATCATCGACGTAGATGCCTGTGCCGATAATCCAGCCCCAAGGTTTAAACAGTTTGACGTAAGAGACTTTATCGACGGGTTGTTCGGCACCCGGTTTAGGCCACTGATACTCGACTACACCTTGCTGATTTCTTTGGGTGACATTGACCATTTCGACGAATAAAGCTTTGCCGTTCGGGTCTTTAAAGCTGCGCAGATCTTTGCCATTCAAATCCGGTTTCATCGGATGCATCACCATGGCAGGCTGCGCATCATTAATCCAGAAGTAGTCGTTCGCGCCATAACGCAATTGAGCTATCGCTTGTTTTGCCGTGTTTTGCGCTTGTTCGGTCGTGAGTGTGCCTTGGGTAGCTTGCTGAGCATAGTGCTCAAGTAGTGTGTAAGCACTTTCGACTAAATGCTGAGTTTGAACTTGTTTTTCTAGCATCAGGTCGTGTCGATAATCTTTGACCATAATGGCAAACGGTATTGCCAGCAGTACCAGAATCACCACAGTGAGCAGAAATAAGCGATTACGGATTGAGAGGTGGCGCAGGCTAACGGAAGTCATAAACATCACTCCTTGAGATATGACACGCATGATGAATATTTCATGGTACGCAAGACTGTAACAGATTGTTTTCAGAGCGGTAAATGCGACTAAAGAGGCAAAGTGGTGAAGTTGTGCACGATGTCGAATTTCGCTTCAAATCCTCAGCAGAAATGTGAAAGCGCGCAATCAGTGAGCGCCAGCGTCACCAAAGGTTGCAGCGACGTGGGCTGCAACCTGTGTGGTTAGATTGTCGGGTGCGACGAGGTCGCCGTGGGGAGTCAATTAACCAAAGATGGCGAACAGTGTGGTCGCGACACTGCCACCTATCAATAGCCATCCTGCTCGTTTCGGGGAGCCGTGGAGTTTGGTCCACATCAGTAAACTGGTCAGAGCAAGCAGGAGCATAGCAACCGCCGCAAGGTCGGAAAACAACTGCCAGCCAAGACCCGTTCCCATTCCGCGATGCAAGCGGTTAAGCACAGCGGCCCAGTTGGCTTTTTGATGCTGAGCTTGAATGACTAAGGTGCCGGGTACGTATTGGGCGCTAAAGGTATCGGTCACGCTGGTGGCGCGCGCTTCCCAGCGGGCTGGGATCAATAACGGCTGTTGTGGCGTGGGCAACTGCTGCGCGGCGATTTCGCGTATCGTCCACTCATGTTCGCCATATTCGGTATTGAGCTGCGCTTGAAAAGTGCTGACTGAATCGATGGGTTCAGTCAGCGAGAGTTGCCATTCACTTTTGCTGGTGTGTGGCCCGGGCAGTGGCCAGACAGCGCGGTGAGATAACCAAAGGCCAGTGAGGCCATACAACAGCATTAAGAGTAGGGTAAAGAAGCCGCACCACGCATGAAGGCGGCGGATCCATTTATTGTTGTGTAGAGGCAGGCGTCGACGTTGCATAATCAAGCTGGCCGTTAGGCCAGCTCTCCTGTGGTTATCCCCTTTGACTTGCCGCTGCATGCCAAATGGGGATCAATCGTTTAGAACTGGTAAGACGCTGTGAGGTAGAACTCACGCGGTGCACCCGGCTGAATTTGTGTGCTGCTGGTGGCACTCAGGTAGTAATCCTTATCGAGCAGGTTTTCTACGCTCAGTTGAGTGCGCCAAGCTTGCCATTGGTAGCCGAGACGTGCATCGAAACGGGCATAACCGGGCAGTTTGGTGGTGTTAGTACGATCGGCATAGCGATCGCCGACCGCCACAAAACCGGTCTCACCAAACCAGCCATCGCTTGCCGATTGATAAGCGACAAACAGCTCACCATTGAGGCGCGATACGTTGGTTGGGCGTTTACCTTGCTCACTGGCATCAGCTTCGACGTATTTTGCATCTTGCAGGCCAATGCCGCCACGCAGAGAAAATTCATCGGTGAGAAGTGCACGGCTGCTCAGCTCAATACCATCGGTACGTTGTAATCCGGTGAGAATAATACGCTCCTGATCATTCGGATCACGCATACGGCGGTTATACATTTCTAAGCGATAGACGGATAAAGTGGTTGAGATGCGTCCCTCTAGCCAATCGCTTTTGACGCCAGTTTAATACAGGCGTGAGTGCTCAGGATCGAGGTGGTTATGTTTGTCTCCCGGCGTAATGCCAATAACGCCACCACCAACCGGAGAATAGGTTTGTGAGTAGGAAGCGTACAACGCATGCTCTTGCACAGGGGTCCATACCACACCTAAACGTGGGCTTAAGCTGTTGGATGAGATGGTCTCTTCTTTATTGGTATCGTGGCGATGAGTGGTGACGGTGAAATCATCGTGACGCAGACCTGCCAACACAATCCAATCTCCCCATTGCAGTTGATCTTGGACATAAATACCGTAGCTCCGCACTTTATGAGTGGCATCACTAAATACTGACATAGGTCCGTTGTAGGTCGGCAGTGACTCAGGTTGGTACAGGTTACCACTCGGGATGCTGTTGGCGTTGCGATACAGTTTCGGCGAGCGCTCTTGCCAGCCTTGCTCTAGACCTATCAGAATTCGGTGAGCAATCGGGCCCGTATTGAAGGTGCCTTCGGTTTCGGTATTGCTGATCAGGTTGTTGGCTTGCAGATCTTGTTGGAAGCGTTGACGCGTGACTTGGTCGCCACTGACGCGAGCTACGTAAGTGTTATCAAACTGACTATCGAGCTTGGTGTAGCTCAGTTGTTGGCGCAGTTGCCATTCTGGGTGGAATGCCCAAGTAATGCGTGAGCGCGTGGTGGCCACATCATCATCAATAAAGTCACGGCTGGTATCGCTGTAAACACTGCTCGCAGGAACCTCAGCAGGAGAGCCGTTCACCGCCGGAATACCACGATCTGGCACGCGATTATGGGAGTGTTGCTCATACTGGATAAGCCAGCTCACATCATCATTGATGTCCCAGTTCAGAGACGGAGCAAGCAAAGTGCGTTTGCCTTCCACGCCATGGCGGAAACTGCCGTAATCTTCTTGAGCAATATTGAGGCGAACTTGTACTTGCTGATTGACCTCACCATTGAGATCCGCGGCAAGGCGTTGGTAATCATGGCTGCCAATGCGTGCAGAAACGCTCGCGGCATCACCTGCGTGTGGCACTTTGCTGACGCGGTTGACGATCCCCCCTGTACTACCACGGCCATACAACACCGCCGCTGGGCCTTTGAGAACTTCGATACGCTCGATGTTGCCGAGATCGCGGGTGTACTGCATATCATCACGAAAACCATCGAGATAAAAATCGTTGCTGGCGGAAAATCCACGAATATTGATGCCGTCAAAACGGGTATCGCCGTTGGCGTTGACCCCCGGTACCCCAGCTAAAGCTTCGCTTAGGCTGGGAGCGCCAAACGCGGTCAACTCTTCCGCAGAAAGTGAATCAATGGTTTGCGGCACCAGTTTAGCCGGAGTGGCGGTGCGGGTTGCGGTGGCGACTTCCGGCAGTTGGCTTTGTTGACTGGTGATGACCAAGGTTTCTTGTTCGGCATAGGCGGGGGCACAAGCGGCGAAAACGGCCAGACTGACCCAGGTTCTTGAGCGAGTAAAATGAGACATGAAGGATTAACTCTATTTATTATTGACGAATAATGTCAGTGGCAAACATTCGCCACAAAAATGAATCACAAATGATAGTAATTTTCATTATTGATTCAAGTGTTATTTGTGCATTTCATCCTTGTAGGTGATATCTCATTCTGCTCAACGAGTTAACGCGCAATATAAAAAAAGACCAAACGGAGCGTTTGGTCTTTGGTGGGGGAACGAGCCGAAAAGGCTTATACGTTGCGTACGAGCTCGGCGAGGGTGTCCCAGTCGCCTTTGTCCATCAGGTCGGTCGGTACCATCCAAGTGCCGCCACACGCGACAACCGATTTGAGCGCCAGATACTCTTGCGCATTGTTTGGATTGATACCGCCGGTTGGCATAAAGCTGACTGGGTACACCGCGCTCAGCGCTTTCAGCATCGCAATGCCGCCAGATGGCTCGGCCGGGAAGAACTTCAGGGTACGCAGACCCATTTCCATCGCTTGCTCAACCAAACTTGGGTTGTTGACGCCCGGAATGATCGCGATATTGCGCTGCTGACAATATTTCACTGTGGTCGGGTTCAGACCCGGGCTCACAATGAAATCAGCTCCCGCCGCAATCGCTTCATCCACTTGCGCTGTCGTGAGTACAGTGCCTGCGCCAATCAGCAGGTCTGGATACGCCTTACGCATGATGCGAATCGATTCCGCGGCCGCAGCGGTGCGGAAAGTGACTTCTGCACAAGGCAAACCGTTTTCAACCAGCACTTTGGCCAGTGGCAGTGCGTGGGCGACATCATTAATCGCAATAACAGGGACAATTTTGATCGCTCGTAAGCGTTGTTCAATGGTCATGAGTCCATACCTCTACAGAATAAAGCTGAGTGTTGCCACAATCAGGAAGGCGATACCGCCCAAAAGGGTTTCCATCACAGTCCACGTTTTTAGAGTGGTTTTCTCATCCATCTCCATCAAACGCGACACCAGCCAGAAACCAGAATCGTTAAAGTGTGAAAGCACAGTAGCACCGCCGGCAATCGAAATCACGATAAAGCACAGGTCAAGATCAGACAGGCCTGTGGTCGCCGCCACCGTCGGTGCAATCAGGGCGGCCGTCGTGGTCAGAGCGACCGTAGCCGAACCTTGCGCGACGCGTAAACAGGTCGCAATCACAAATGCGGCGACCACAACGGGCATACCGGTATCCGACAGCACGCCAGCCAGTGCGCTACCAATGCCGCTCGCGCGCAGTACGCCACCGAACATGCCGCCCGCACCGGTGACTAAAATCACCGCGCAGATGGGGGCAAGCGAATCACCACACAGTTTTTCTAGGCGTGCCATGCCGTAATCTTTGGCGAACGCTGCGATACAGACGAGCAGAGTGATCAGCAGAGCAATCGGTGTTTTACCCAGCATACGCAGGAATTCGACTGCGGGAGCTTTACCATCAATCATGCCCGCGACCGCAAGGGTGTTCAAACCGGTATCCATAAAAATCAGCAGCACTGGCAGTACCAGAATGGTCATGACCGTAGCAAATTTGGGCAGTTTAGCTTCGTCAATGATCGCATCGGTATTGAAGAAGGCTTTCGACAAAGGAATATCGAATTTCTTACCGGCATACAGACCAAATAGGTAAGCGCCCAAGTACCAAGTCGGGATGGCCACAAGCAAACCAACAATCAGCAGCAAGCCGATGTTTGCGCCGAGCAGTTCTGCCGCGGCAACCGGCCCCGGATGCGGTGGCACAAAGGCGTGCATGACCGCAAACGCACCTGCTGATGGCAGCGCGTATTTAAGGGGTGAGCCACCAAAGCGTTTCGCGACGCTGAAGATGATCGGCATCATCACAATCAGGCCCGCATCAAAGAAGATGGGGAAGCCAAACAGCAGCGATGCCACGCCGAGTGCAAACGGTGCGCGCTGCTCGCCAAAGCGGCCGATCAGCGTGTCTGCCAGCACTTTCGCACCGCCCGTCACTTCCAATATTTTACCAATCATAGCGCCAAGGCCGACCAGCAGCGCGACCGAAGCCAGCGTGCCACCAAAGCCTGTCATCATGGTCGACACCACTTTGTCAGACGCCACGCCAGTGGCAATGGCGGTGCCTAAACTGACTAAGGTCAGTGAAGCAAAAGCGTGGATTTTAAAACGAATAATCAGCAGCAGTAGCGCAATAATGGCGACCGCCGCCACGGTTAATAGATACGTAGGATCAGAGGTTTGTAGTAAGGGGTCCATGAGTTCACCGTCCAGATTTATAGTTTGTGTTATAGCTCACATTTAGTGAAGTTACCGGTAACATGTTACCCATAACATGAATAAGATAAACCCATATTTCGAAGTGAATTTTAAAAATGCGATCACGCGCAAGTTTGGTTTTAAGGAGTCGTTATGGCCGGTAGTAGCATCATTGTGATGGGGGTTTGTGCTTGCGGTAAAAGCACCATTGGTGAGTTATTGGCAAAGCAGACTGGGCGAAAATTCATTGATGGCGATGATCTTCATCCGCGTGCCAATATTCAGAAAATGGCCTCCGGCCAGCCGCTCAATGATGAAGATCGTAAACCTTGGTTAGAGCGCATTCGCGATGCCGCTTACAGCCTCGAAAGCAAAAACGAACATGGGGTGATTGTCTGCTCAGCACTCAAAAAGCAGTACCGCGACCAGATCCGCGAAGGCAACCAAAACGTGACCTTCTTGTTCTTGGATGGCTCGAAAGAACTGATCATGGAGCGCATGCGCGCTCGTCAAGGCCATTTCATGAAAGAGAACATGGTCAACAGTCAGTTTGAAACCTTAGAGCGCCCTGATGGTGAGCCGCAAACCCTGATCATCCCTATTGATTGTTCAGTACAGGAAGTGGTGAGCTGTGCGATTCAAGCGCTGCAAGAGCAGGAGGGTCTATGATTCATCCTATTTTAGCCAAGGTCACTCAAAACCTGACAGAGCGTAGCCGTGAAGCACGTGCGGCCTTCATTGCACGCAGTCAAGCACAAGAAAAAGCCGGCAAAGGTCGCACCTCACTCTCTTGCGGTAATTTAGCCCATGCGGTGGCGGCCTCTTGCAGCACAGAGAAAAAAGCGATCCTCGATTTCACGCGCAGTAATGTGGCGATTGTGACTTCCTATAACGATATGCTCAGTGCGCATCAGCCTTATCAGCACTATCCAGACCGCATCAAGATGGTGTTAGCCGAGTACGGCCATACCGCGCAGGTCGCCGGTGGCGTACCCGCCATGTGCGATGGCGTGACCCAAGGTCAGCCGGGGATGGATATGTCGCTGTTTTCCCGTGATTTGATTGCGCAGGCGACCGCACTTTCTCTCAGTCACAATGTGTTTGATGCCACTTTACTGCTCGGTATTTGTGACAAAATCGCGCCGGGGCAATTGATGGGCGCGCTTTCTTACGCCCATCTGCCGACCGCGTTTATGCCTGCGGGTTTAATGGCAACCGGCATCAGTAACGAAGAGAAAGTGGATATTCGCCAAAAGTATGCGGCGGGTGAAGTGGGTAAAGACGCGCTGCTCAATATGGAGTGTCAGGCTTACCACGCGCCGGGTACGTGTACTTTCTACGGCACCGCCAACACCAACCAATTGGTGTTTGAAGCCATGGGGCTGATGTTGCCGGGCTCGGCGTTCGTGCATCCTCATTCGGCGCTGCGCCAAGCATTGAACGATGACGCGACGGTAAAAATTGCCAGCATGACCCAAGGTTCAGCGCAGTATCGTCCGCTCTATCAAGTCGTAACCGAGAAAAGTCTGCTCAATGGGATTGTCGCTCTGCTGGCTTCTGGTGGCAGTACGAACCACACCATTCATATGTTGGCGGTGGCACGTGCCGCGGGGATTTTGCTGACCTGGCAGGACATCAGTGATCTGTCGGATGTGGTTCCGTTGCTGGCGAAGGTTTACCCGAATGGCCCTGCGGATATGAATGCCTTCCAACAAGCGGGCGGCGTGCCAGCCTTAATGAAGCGTTTGCATGAATCTAAATTGCTGCACTCGGATGTTACACCAGTATTTGGTGAGTTTAGGGATCAACTGACGCTGCCTGAGTTGGTGGACGGGGAGCTATGTTGGAAGGCGTGCGAAGGCACGCGTGATGCTCAGGTGATCGCGGCGAGTGGCGAGTGCTTCCAAACCACTGGCGGCACTAAAATGCTGAACGGGAACTTAGGCCGCGCAGTGATCAAAGTCTCGGCAGTGAAAGAAGAGCAACGCATCATTGAAGCGCCAGCGGTAGTTTTCCAGTGTCAGCACCAAGTGGAAGCGGCTTACCAGCGTGGTGAACTGAATAAAGACTGCATTGTGGTGGTGACCCACAATGGCCCCGCGGCGAATGGCATGCCTGAGCTGCACAAATTGATGCCGATTTTGGGCAACGTGCAAAAAGCCGGATTCAAAGTCGCGCTGGTGACCGATGGTCGTTTGTCGGGCGCGTCAGGTAAAATTCCATCGGCGATTCACGTGTCACCAGAAGCGGTACGCGGTGGTGCGATTGGTTTAGTGCGTGATGGGGATTTGCTGCGCTTGGATTGCACAACAGGCACGCTTGAGAACTTAACCGACATGAGCCATCGCCAAGCTCTCGCTTTAGATACCGAGCGCGATCAGCAAATGTGGGGACGCGAATTGTTTAAAGTGATGCGCCAAGCGGTCTCTTCCGCCGAACAAGGGGCGAGCTTTATTGTTTAACCTTGGGTAAGTTGAAGCATCAAAAAAGGCGGTGTGTACCGCCTTTTTCAGCTTTATCCTTTGTGGAGTGCTGGTGTTACACACTCTCACCGGCAGTAAATCGATAGCCCATATCGACGACTTGCTGCTCGGCACGTTCACCTTTGAGTGCGGCAATCAGTAGCTCAGCGCTTTTTTCTCCAATCGCATAACGTGGCGAATCAACGCTAGTCAGCTTTGGCGTGATGGTGCGGCCGATGTCCAGCGCGTTATAGCCAATCACTGAAAGCTGTTCTGGCACCCGAATACCACGCTGCTGCGCCACCAGTAGAGTACCAATCGCGATGTCATCGTTGGTGCAGAACACACCATCCAGATCGGGGTAACGCGCGAAGGCTTCATCAAGCAACTGAGCGGCGAGAGAGAAACTGGAGTGTGAGCCAGTCAGCACGTGCTTGATAGGCAGCCCGGCTTCTTGCATCGCTTGGTCATAGCCCTGCATACGCAGTTTGGTGCGGGTATCAAGCCGTGTACCGAAATAGGCAATCGAACGTTTACCCGCCGCGATAATTTTTTTCACCGCTTGATATGAGGCTTCAACGTGATCCATGCCTACTGCCATGTCAATTGGGTTGGCGGGAAGCTCCATGGTTTCGACCACGGGCACTCCAGAGCTGGCAATCATTTGCAAAGTGCGCTGAGTGTGATGACTTTCGGTGAGAATAAGACCATCGACTTGATACGCGAGCAGCGAAGCAATTTTGCGCTCTTCTTCCTCCTCATCGTAACCAAAGTGGGCGAGTAGGGTTTCATAGCCATTGGCTTTGGTCACCGCTTCAATCCCTTGCACAAAAGAGGCAAAAATTTGGTTCGACAAGGAAGGAAGTAAAATACCAATCGCCTTACTGGATGATTTAGAAAGCATCGCAGGGGCGCGATTTTCAATGTATCCCAAAGCCTCAACGGCGAGCGCTATCTTCTCCCGCGTGGCCGCAGCCACTGAATCCGGGCTTCTCAGATAACGCGACACAGTCATTTTTGTTACGCCAACTTGATCCGCCACATCTTGCAATGTCGCGCGCTGTTTTTTTGTCATAGGTTATTGAGTCTTTTATAAAATGTTATGAGTAACATTATGAAGAAGTGACGGTATGGGTACAACCATTGTGTGTGGTGAATAAAAGGTAATAAAAAAGCCCTGACAAAGTCAGGGCTTAAAAAACGTCGGTGAAGATTAGTTCATGCCGTATTTTTTCAGTTTCTTACGAAGAGTGCCGCGGTTGATACCCATCATAGTTGCTGCGCGAGTTTGGTTACCGCGAGTGTATTGCATGATGGTGTCCAGAAGTGGTTGTTCAACTTCAGCTAGAACTAATTCATACAGTTCAGTCACTTCTTGGCCATTCAGTTGAGCCAAGTAGTTTTTAAGAGACGCTTTAACAGAGTCACGCAGTGGCTTTTGCGTGATTTGGTCTTGTGAAGTTACGGTAGTAACGGTTAAAGCTTCTGAAGTCAGATTTTGTTCGAACATATTCGGTCTAGCTCTTCTCTTAATTATGATGCAACGTTATCAAAATACCCTTCGAGCGCATCGAGTTGCTGGTCAGCAGTCTCAATGGCGTTGAAGGTACGGCGAAACGCACTCGCTTGTTCATGCTCTTGCAGGTACCAACTCACGTGTTTGCGCGCAATTCGTGGGCCTAAGTACTCTCCATAAAACTGATGGAGTGCGGTTACATGACCAAGCATGATGTCTTTCACTTCCGAAATTGGAAGTTCTGGCATTGTGGTGCCGTGTTCCAAAAAGTGTTGGATTTCCTGAAAAATCCATGGTCGTCCTTGGGCAGGACGGCCAATCATTAAAGCGTCTGCACCGGTGTACTCCAGTACGTAGCGTGCTTTCTCCGGGCTATCGATATCACCGTTAGCGATAACCGGAATGCTCACAGCCGCTTTGACCGCTTTAATGCTGTCGTATTCCGCCTCACCTTTGTACATGCAGGCACGAGTTCGTCCATGGAGAGCCAGTGCTTGTATGCCGCAGTCTTCGGCTAATTGAGCAATCGAGAGACAGTTTTTATTGTCTGTATCCCAACCCGTTCGGGTTTTGAGTGTGACTGGCACATTCACTGCATTCACTACCGCTTTCAAGATGTCTTCAATCACATCCGGATAGCGCAGCAGTGCAGAACCCGCGAGCTTTTTATTTACTTTTTTGGCTGGGCAGCCCATGTTGATATCGATGATTTGCGCACCGTTTTCAACGCTGAACTGCGCGGCTTCGGCCATCAGCTGTGGATCGCTGCCCGCAATTTGTACTGAGCGAATGCCCGATTCGCCTTCATGTACCATGCGGTTTTGCGATTTGGCCGTTTTCCACAACGCAGGATTGCACGACATCATTTCACTGACCGCCATTCCTGCCCCGTAGCGTAAACACAACTCTCGAAAGGGTCTGTCGGTGACACCCGCCATTGGGGCGACGATCAGATTGTTCTTAAGTTGATAGTTTCCAATTTTCAAAACGTCTTCACAGCTTCGTACCAGCAAGGGCGCGCATTTTACGCATTTTTTTGATGCCTGAAAAGACTAATATTTGAGCATTGGCAAATTGTTTTGCCAAATAGTCGATTTATCAGTCAATTAGGCCGCAAAGTCTTATCTAGCCTAGCTTGCGGCCAGAAATGCGACACCATTCGCTCTTTTCTGCGATGGGGTCAAGCTCCAGATCGTCACGGTAAAATTCCGCCACGCTTTCGGCTTGCGTATCCAGAATGCCAGACATGGCCAGTTGGCCGCCGGGCTTCAGGAGTCCTTTGATGATCGGAGAAAGTTCACGCAGTGGGCCGGCCAGAATGTTCGCGACCACCACATCGGCCACCAAACCTTCGGGTTGATCTTTTGGCAGGTAAACTTCGATTTGATCTTCCACGCCGTTACGCGCAGCGTTGTCTTTGGACGCCAGTAGTGCTTGTGGATCGATATCAATCCCGATCACTTTCGCGGCACCAAGTTTGATGGCGGCAATCGCCAGAATGCCCGAGCCACAACCAAAATCGATCACGGTTTTACCGCTTAGGTCGAGGTTATCCAGCCACTCTAGGCACAGTGCGGTCGTAGGGTGAGTACCAGTACCAAAAGCTAAGCCTGGGTCGAGCATCACGTTCACCGCTTGTGGGTCTGGCACTTCACGCCAGCTTGGGCAGATCCAGAGGCGACGGCCAAATTGCATTGGGTGGAAGTTATCCATCCATTCGCGTTCCCAGTCCTTGTCTTCCACTTGCTCGACTTTGTGCGCAAAACCTTCCGCGAGCATGTTGCTGGCTTTGATTTGCTGCAGGATCAGCGAGGTATCCATATCCGCTTCGTACAGTGCGACGACATCGGTATCGCCCCATAGGCGGGTTTCGCCCGGTAGAGGTTCAAATACAGGGGTATCTTTGGCATCGAGGAAAGTGACTGACACAGCGCCAGTTTCTTCCATCAGCATATCGCCAATTGCTTCTGCATTGTCGTTGGTCGCATTGAGTTTAATTTGAATCCAAGGCATGGCTTAAGATCTCATCGGGTTTAGATTGGCGCAGAGTGTAGCAGATTTGCCACTGATGTTCAGGCCAGAAAGTGGGCGGATTTAAAACAAAAAGCAAAACAAAAAGCCCACCGGAGTGGGCTTTATCGTATTCCTAGTGCAATCAGCCAATCCAAGTAGTTTGGGTATGATTGATTGGGTTATGCGCGATGAGAGTAAAAACGGCGGCTTACTTGATGCCGAGTTTTTTCTCCAGATAGTGGATGTTGGTACCGCCTTTCTGGAAGTTCTCATCTGCCATGATAGCTTGTTGTAGTGGGATATTGGTTTTGATCCCTTCCACAATCATCTCATTGAGTGCGTTACGCATACGAGCAATCGCCACATCGCGGTTCTCACCGTAAGTGATGAGTTTGCCGATCATCGAGTCGTAATGCGCGGGTACGGTGTAGCCAGAGTAAATGTGTGATTCCCAACGCACACCCATGCCGCCAGGTGCATGGAAGCGTTCAATCTTGCCTGGGCAAGGTAGGAAGCGCTCTGGATCTTCCGCGTTAATACGACACTCAACGGCATGGCCGCGAATTTTGATGTCTTCTTGTTTGAAAGACAGCGGTTGACCCGCGGCGATACGCAGCTGCTCTTTGATTAGGTCAACGCCAGTAATCATTTCTGTTACTGGGTGCTCAACCTGAATACGCGTGTTCATCTCAATGAAGTAGAACTCACCGTTTTCGTACAGGAATTCAAAGGTACCAGCGCCGCGGTAGCCGATTTCGATACACGCACGGGTACAACGTTCACCGATGAACTTACGCATTTCTTCAGTGATACCCGGTGCGGGTGCTTCTTCCACCACTTTCTGGTGACGGCGCTGCATTGAACAGTCACGCTCAGCGAGGTGAATTGCATTGCCTTGACCGTCAGCGATCACTTGCACTTCAACGTGACGTGGGTTTTCTAGGAATTTCTCCATGTACACCATGTCGTTGTTGAAGGCGGCTTTCGCTTCCGCACGCGTCATCTGGATAGATTTGGTCAATTCGGCTTCGTTACGTACGACACGCATACCGCGACCACCGCCGCCGCCAGAGGCTTTGATAATAACTGGGTAGCCGATGCGTTTGGCGTGCGCTTTGTTTTTCGCTTCGTCGTTATCCAGTGGGCCGTCTGAACCCGGTACACAAGGTACGCCCGCTTTTTTCATCGCGTTGATGGCGGAGACTTTGTCACCCATCAAGCGGATGGTTTCGGCGCGAGGGCCGACAAAAATGAAGCCGCTGCGCTCCACTTGCTCAGCAAAGTCTGCGTTTTCAGACAAAAAGCCGTAACCCGGGTGGATAGCTACTGCGCCCGTGACTTCCGCCGCAGAGATAATGCGTGGAATGTTCAGGTAACTGTCGATGCTTTTGGCAGGACCGATACAGATAGACTCATCCGCCAGCAGTACGTGTTTTAAGTCGCGGTCAGCCGTGGAGTGCACGGCAACCGTTTTAATGCCTAATTCTTTACAAGCGCGAAGAATACGAAGCGCAATTTCGCCTCGGTTCGCGATGACAACTTTATCTAACATAAAGGTGGCCTCGATTATTCGATAACAACAAGCGGTTGGTCGAATTCAACGGTCTGACCATCTTCAACAAGAATCGCGGTCACAACGCCAGATTTGTCGGCTTCGATCTGGTTCATCATTTTCATCGCTTCAACGATACATAGGGTATCGCCAACAGAAACGCTTTGACCCACTTCGATAAACGCTTTGGCATCTGGGCTTGGTGAACGGTAGAAAGTGCCTACCATTGGAGAAAGCACTTTATGGCCTGCTGGCACTTTCGCGGCTGCTGGTGCTTCTGCTACCGCGGCTGCTTGAGCTACCGGTGCTGGTGCAGCCACTGGTGCTGGTGCGGCTGCGTAGTGCACTTGAGGTGCTGGAGCTGGTTGGCCATAACGACTGATGCGTACTGACTCTTCACCTTCAGAAATTTCCAGTTCTGCGATGCCAGACTCTTCAACTAACTCGATAAGCTTCTTGATTTTGCGGATATCCATGTTTCTTTCTCTTTTATCTTGTGAATAAGACAGCCCGAATGGGCCGCAGAGTGTCTTTATTGCTTGGCCTGCAATGCTCGGATTGCAGCAGACAAAGCGAATTCGTAACCTTGGGCACCTAAACCGCAAATCACCCCTTGTGCTTTATCAGACAAGTATGAGTGATGACGGAAGGGTTCGCGTGCATGAACGTTGGACAAATGCACTTCAATAAAAGGAATCGCCACCCCAAGCAGTGCATCGCGTAACGCCACACTGGTATGAGTAAAGGCCGCCGGATTGATAATGATGAAATCCACTTTGCCGAAGGCTTGGTGAATGGCTTCAATCAACTCATATTCGCGGTTAGATTGCAGATGTTCTAACTCAATGTCTGCTTTTTGCGCTTGATCGCGCAATATTGCTACGATCTGTTCTAAGGTTTGTGAGCCGTAGTGGGTAGGTTCACGCAAACCTAATAAATTGAGGTTTGGTCCGTTAAGAACAAGAATGCGAGATTTTGCAGTCATTGTGTAGTCATCTTCCTTTATTGTGTGGTGAATAAGCAGTTTCCCACAAATTTACTTATTCGACATAAAGTTTTTGTCAAAAGTTCGCGGATTTTATTAAATTGCCCACGATTATAGCCAATTCATAACAAATGGCAGCAATTTACTGGTCTAATCACCTAGTTTCGGGCGTGAAATGGGTAAGGAAGTGAGCCAAATAGGGGGCTAGAGGGATTTGCCATCGTCTAATCGGCTTGAACAGGAAAGTTCAGCGCATGTTCCCAGAAGATAGACGAGAGAAAACAAAAACTCCGGCCATGAGGTGCGCCGGAGTTTGAAATCGCAAGCAAAGGTGTATTCCCTTGTGACTTGAGGCTACAACGTCAAGCCACAGGGTTTGTTATTTAAGTTGGGCTTTTTCCGCAATCAGGCGGTCAACCACGCTTGGATCGGCCAGCGTTGAGGTATCCCCCAAGTTACTGGTATCGCCGGTGGCAATTTTACGCAAAATACGGCGCATAATTTTACCTGAACGGGTTTTCGGTAGCGCATCGGTCCAGTGTAGGACATCCGGTGTCGCGATAGCGCCAATCTCTTTGCGTACCCAATCTTTCACTTCTTTATGCAGTTCAGCGCTCGGATACACCCCATCATTGAGTGTGATGTAAGCGTAAATCGCTTGGCCTTTGATATCGTGTGGAACACCGACCACGGCGGCTTCTGCAATCTTATTGAATGCCACCAGTGCGGATTCAATTTCTGCCGTTCCCATACGGTGACCCGAAACGTTGAGTACGTCATCGACACGGCCTGTGATCCAGTAGTAACCGTCTTCATCGCGACGCGCGCCGTCACCGGTAAAGTACATGCCTTTAAAGGTAGAGAAGTAGGTTTGTTCAAAGCGGTCGTGATCGCCATACACAGTGCGCATTTGACCCGGCCATGAATCGAGCAGTACCAAGTTGCCTTCAGTTGCGCCTTCCACAATTTCGCCCATGTTATCGACTAACGCTGGCTGCACACCAAAGAACGGGCGTGTGGCCGAACCTGGTTTCAACGCCGTTGCCCCCGGCAGTGGCGTGATCAAGATACCGCCGGTTTCGGTTTGCCACCAAGTATCCACAATCGGTGATTTTTCGTTACCGATCGTGCGGTAGTACCACTCCCACGCTTCTGGGTTAATCGGTTCACCCACAGAGCCCATAATGCGCAAGCTGTCACGGCTAGTGCCTTTAATCGCTTCATCACCTTTGGCCATCAGCGCACGGATCGCCGTTGGCGCAGTGTAAAGGATATTGACCTTATGCTTGTCTACCACCTCGCTCATGCGTGCGGTGGTGGGGTAGTTTGGCACGCCTTCAAACAGAATGGTTTTTGCGCCATTCGCCAATGGGCCATACACCAGATAGGAGTGACCCGTTATCCAACCCACATCAGCGGTACACCAGAACACTTCATTGGGCTGATAGTCGAATACATATTTGAAGGTCATAGTCGCATAAACCAAATAACCGCCAGTGGTGTGCAATACGCCTTTCGGTTTACCGGTTGAGCCAGAGGTGTAGAGGATAAACAGCGGATCTTCGGCTTTCATCTCTTCTGGTGGACAATTATCGGAGGCTTTTGCGGTTGCTTCATGCCACCAAATGTCACGGTGTTCATGCCAAGCGACATTGCCGCCAGTACGCTTAAGAACCATCACTTTACTGATGTTTTTGACTTCTGGATTGCACAGTGCTTCATCGACGTTTTTCTTTAGGGGGACGGCGCGGCCGCCGCGAACACCTTCGTCGGCAGTGATCACTAATTTGGCGTTCGAGTCGATAATGCGTCCAGCCAGTGCTTCTGGCGAGAAGCCACCAAAGACGATAGTGTGCACTGCGCCAATACGGGTACAAGCCAACATAGCAACCGCCGCTTCTGGCACCATAGGCATGTAGATACAGACAACATCACCCTTGCGTACGCCTTGCTCTTTCAGCGCATTGGCAAAACGGCACACTTCTTGGTGCAGTTGCTTATACGTCAGAGTTTTGTCTTGAGTCGGGTCGTCGCCTTCCCAAATGATCGCGACTTGGTCGCCACGGGTCGCCAAATGGCGATCAATACAGTTGGCAGAAACGTTTAACGTGCCATCTTCAAACCAGCGGATATCGATGTGCCCTGGGTCAAAAGAGGTGTGTTTCACCTTGGTGAAAGGTTTAATCCAGTCGACGATTTTGCCGTGTTCGCTCCAAAAGCCTTCCGGATCTTTGATGGACTGTTGATACATCGCCAGATAGGTGTCGTTATCGGCATGCGTATGCGCTTTGATGTTCTGTTTGACCGGATAAATATGGGCTTCACTCATTACGGGTTCTCCTTGTGAATTCGGCAAATTTCCTGAAAGGGCGCGTTTCAAACACGAGAGGAGGAAATTCGTTTCGTTTATAACTCTCAGTCAGAGCAGGGATTTCTACAATTAGACTTTAGGATGAAAGCCTGATGGGATATGTGTGCAAGGCGAATAAGCGGCAAACAAGCGGGAGAGATCTCGCCGCCGACTTTCGGCGTTACACACCCGGTGCAATAAATTGTGGCAGATCGCCTTTGGTTAAACGCACAAACACCAAAGCGGCGGCAATCGCATCTTGCAGCGCATCATGTTTGTCTTGCAGTGGCAGATCCAGATGGCGGCAGATCGCCTCTAAACTGAGATCGAAATAGGCATTGGGCAGGTGTTTTTCCAGTTTATCGTGATAGATCTGGCTCACCTCAATCAGTCGGTTGGGGAGTGGAAACCCGAGATGTTTACGACAGGCGATATCCAAAATCGTCTTATCGTAACGAATGTGGTAGCCGACCAAGGGACGATTGCCAATAAACTCAATCAGTTGGAGAAGCGCCTCTTTTTCGCTCAGACCATCGTGCAGATCTTGGTGGCGGATACGGTGAATCCGCACTGAACCCGAGTCGAGCGATTGTGGCGCGCACAGGCGCACCTCAAAGGGTTGACTGGTGATAATGCGGTTATCAACGATCTTGGTTGCGGCGATGGTCACTAACTCAGCGCGTTTAGGATCTAAGCTGGTGGTTTCACAGTCGAGCGAGACGTACTCGTGATGGCGCGCGGTTTCAAACAGCCGTTGATAGGGAGAACCTTTGAGTTTCGCGTGCCAATAACGGCGTAATAACCAGTTCATCAGCCACCTCAATCGCGAATTTGATAGTGATAACCGAGCCACTGCTTAAATTTTTTCACCACATGCAGGCTATGGCGCAATAAATCGCGTTCAGTGCGGTCGAGTTGTTTGAAGTCGAGTTGGTTGGTGCTGTGCTGATTGCCAAGCTGCTGGGCAAGGCGCAGTTTTAAAAACAGCTTAAAGGCTTCACTTAAGTTATCGCCAGTCTCTTGTTCTAAAACTCGTTTTTTGACTAAAGCTTCAATCCGATCAAAGGTGTTATTGGCATCAATCGCGTGCTCCAAACTTAAAGCGCGCACGCCGTGTACGATAGGGAAAATCCCGCCTTGCTTTATATCAATCCCTTGCTTGCTGCTTTTTACGTTACCAAACAGGGTCAGCGGTACGGAAAAATTGAGTGCTGGGCGAGTAAATTCCGCCAAGATGAGCTCTTGACCGGCCATCAAGTGCTGCAAATGCGCTTTCACAGGCGCAAGCAGCGCACGATTTCCTGCCACCGCATGCGCGTCAGCAAAAATGGCAATATCCATCACTTGTTCGGGGCGAGCGGCTTTTACCCAATCAGTCAGAGTGCGTTTCCAATCGCTCTGGCTGCGCACCCATTTCGGGTTATTGACCATCACTTTGCCGGGACACAGGGGATAGCCGAGCTGCAGCAGGGTATGGGTGAGCGTCTCCATGATGGGCTGGCACTGGTGCCATTCCAAACCATCTTGAATGATGAGCGCGTTGTCTTGATCGGTTTTGAGGATCTGCTCGCCACGTCCTTCCGAGCCGAGCACTACTAGGCAGCACTGATCGTGCAACGCTGGAGGAACCACTAACTCAAAGGCTTTCTCGATGATCTGCTCATTGACTGCGGCAATCAGTTCCATCACAAAACGGGTGCGAACCCCTCGTGACATCAGGCTTTCGACCAGTTCGCGCTGTTTGTTGGCGGCAAGTGCCAGTTCATCAATCGAGGCTGCACGCGCAATCGCCAGTGTCAAAACATGAGAGTGAGTAGAGAAGGCGCTCAGTATTTGAATCAGCGACAGTAAACCCACGGCTTGATTGCCCAGGCACACCATGACTCGCTTGATGCGTTGGCGCGTCATCATCACCATGGCATTGAACAAGAAGTCACCCTCATCCACGTGCAATACCGGAAAAGTGGCAATCTCGCCGACGGGCGTATCCAAAGGGCGGCCTTCAAGCATCACTGCATGCAGCATATTGGTTCGCGTTACAATCGCATAAGGGTGAGCGTGGTTGTGCGCCAATCTTGGGTCGCTGGGATGGAGTTCGACTAAAGCCGCATCAATCCCGCGCTCTTTGAGTTGTTGTGTGACGCTGTGGATCGGCTGCTCCGGCGACAGAATAAAAGGCGGGTGATAAATGGAACGGTCGACTTTGGTCAGAATGAATTCGGCAATGTTTTTCTGCTGAGCCGCGGCTTCAATCAACTCTTGCCGTTTGGCGAGGTTATTATCGAAATAGGCGGCGAACTCGCCATTTTGCTCGTACAGCTGCAAAAAAATCGATTTGGGCAGCAAGTAGGAGAGGGTGTCTTCGAGCGCCATATATTGATGTTTGCTCAGTTCTTCAAACATGGCGCGTACATCAAACAGATCATCATTGGCGTAGTGTGCAAACACCTCTTTGCCGTCGGGGCTGCGTTCCTCTACCGTGCCTTTGATCAGAATATGCAGATGAGTCACAGGGTGCTGCGCATCAATCAACACATCGCGTTGGCGGAAATAGGCGACATCCAAAGCACTGCGCAATTGATGTTGCTGCTCAGCCGTCAGTCGATTAAACGGTGGTGACTGCATATTGAATTTATCAGGCATGAGGTGGCACTCATCATCGGGACAGGTTCACTAAGTGTGACAAATTTCCCCTGCCCCTCCAGACGACTTTGGTCTAATGCAGGCAACAAAGGCTTTTCTACGCTGCGATGATCCGCCGATTGGCACCGGTAACTTGACGGTGAATCTGTTGATATAAGCAATCGGGAAACGATGAGTTGCGTAATCTTCCCTTTTTTAGACGCGAATCCACATGCATAATGTGCGCGCTTTATACCTCCCTTTTTGATTAGGAACGATCATGTTTACCCCCACTCCCTATGGTTGGATTTCGCAATATTTCATCGGTTTTTTCTTTGCTTACGGCGTGTATTTGCCATTTTGGTCACTCTGGTTTGAAGACCAAGGCGTTTCAGCGACCGACATAGGTGTCTTGGTTGGGATAGGCTTTGCGACGCGCTGTGTAGCGAATTTGGTGCTGACGCCGCGTTTACACCGTGTTGAGCAACTGATGCCCGCGCTGCGTTGGCTCAGTTTCGCGGCAATGCTGTTTGTCGGTTTTCACTTTTTTACGGGCGGCAGTTTTTGGCTGATGGCGCTGGCCACTGTGCTGTTTAACTTATGCTGTGGCCCTGTGGTGCCGATTTCTGATGCCATGGCCAACTACTACGCCAAGCTGAAAATGCTCGACTATGGCCGTACTCGTTTGTGGGGGTCGATCGCGTTTATTGCCGGATCGACTGTGGTCGGATTCTTGGTCGCCAAGTGGGGCAGCTTGATGATTTTGTACACGGCGCTGGTGGGGGTCGCCGTCTCTTGGCTGTTGAGTTTGCGCCAAATTACACCGATGCCAGTCACTGAGCACGAGGCTCATGCGGTGCGCCCGAAGCTGAAGGAGCTTCTTACCGAGTGGCCTGTGGTGAAATTTCTGCTGCTGGTGGCCTTAATCCAAGGCAGTCATGCGGCGTATTACAGTTTCGGCTCGATTTATTGGAAACAAGCGGGTCACTCAGAAGATATCATCGGTTACTTATGGAGCTTAGGTGTGGTCGCGGAAGTCTTGGTGTTTGCTTTCAGTAAGCGCTGGTTCGCGGGCTGGAGTTTGCGCACACTATTCTTCGTAGCGTCGTTGGGGGTTATTGCACGTTGGGGTTTAACCGCCTCCACGACCACCATTCTGGCCTTAGTGGCGATTCAACTGCTGCATGGGGTCACGTTTGCTATCGCGCACATCGCCGCGATTCAGTACATCCAGCATGCGCCGCAAAATAAAATGGTGGCACTGCAAGCTCTGTATAACGCGATTCCACTCGGCGCGGTGATTGCGGCGGTGACCACTCTCAGTGGTTGGGGCTATGAGCATTGGGGCGCAGCCGTATTCTGGGCGATGGCCGCAATGGGCGGATTGGCATTATTGATCCGCGTTGATACTCCGCCTTCAACGGTACAAGATGGCAATGCACTGAAAGCGGAGCCTGAAGCACAGAATTAAGTCGTGCTGATTGAGTTCAAAAAACAACCTCGTTTTAATAGAAGCCTCTCAATCGAGAGGCTTTTTTCATTTCGCAACAGCAAGGATGTCTGATGCAAGGTTGGTTGGTAATTCCCGTTTCGCTCGCGTATCTCGGCGTGCTGTTTTTGATTGCGTGGTATGGTGACAGGCAAACTCGTTGGCTCGCCAATTGGCGGCCGTGGATCTATAGCTTGTCGATTGCGGTTTACTGTACCTCGTGGACGTTTTACGGCACAGTCGGGCAGGCGAGTGTCAATCCTTGGTCGTTTCTGCCTATCTATATCGCCCCGATCTTGATGTTTGTGTTTGGTTGGCGAGTTTTAGCGCGGCTGATTTTGATTGCTAAACGTGAGCACATTACTTCGCTCGCCGATTTTATTGCCGCCCGTTATGGTAAATCGCAGGGTTTGGCCGTGGCGGTGACGGTGATCGCGGTCTTGGGTATTTTGCCGTATATCGCGCTACAACTGCGCGGCATTACGATGGGATTGAACATTGTCGCTCCCGATTTAATGACAGTGTACGGCTACCAAGAATCGCATGTATCTTGGTTTGTGGTATTGGCGCTGGCTCTGTTTACCATGCTGTTTGGCACTCGGCATATTGATAATACCGAGCATCACCGCGGAATGATGATGGCGATTGCGTTTGAATCGATCGTCAAATTGGTGGCCTTTCTCTGCGTTGGGGTATTTATCGCGTATCTGGCGTGGCGTACCGATGGATTAGAGCTTTCAACAATTGCGGCCAGCACTTACCAAGCCCCAAACTGGCCGACCTTATTGATTCATACCTTGCTGACCATGATTGCGATTGTGTGTCTGCCGCGCCAGTTTCATACCATGGTCGTTGAAAACGAGCGCCCGCAAGATCTGCACACCGCGCGCTGGCTCTTTCCCGTTTATCTTCTCTTAATGAGCCTGTTTGTGTTGCCGATTGCTTGGACGGGACAAGGTTTACTGCCAAACACCTCACCCGATACGTTTGTGATTAGCCTACCTGTGTTTGCTGGGGCTCACGATATAGCATTGTTGGCTTTTTTGGGCGGAACATCGGCAGCTTCGGGGATGGTGATTGTCTCGACCATTGCCCTTGCGATCATGGTATCCAATGATTTAGTGATGCCTTTACTACTACGCCGGATGCGCTTGTCGCAGCGCACTCATCGACATTTTTCCGGTTTGTTGGTGGTGATCCGCCGCACCTTAATCCTACTTTTGCTGTTCGGTGCATGGGGTTTTTATCTGGTACTCGACAGCATTCCTTCGTTATCGGCGATTGGGTTTCTATCGTTTTCAGCGATTACCCAGTTTGCCCCTGCGATTTTTGGCGGTATGTACTGGCGAGAAGGCAATCGTAAAGGGGTTTATGTTGGTTTAGCGGTCGGTTTTACCCTGTGGCTTATCACCTTGATGAGTGCCACCGATATGCTGGCGGGCGATGCCAGCAATAACGTCTTGCTGTGGGTGATCACTCCACCAGATTGGTTGGTGGCTCTAGGGTTAAAAAGTGCGGATTGGGGCATGCTACTGAGCGTGACCCTTAATACCTTGTGCTATATCGGTGTGTCTTTGGTGACGCGCGCCAGCTTAAGTGAGCGTTTGCAAGCCGCGGCGTTTGTCGGTACTCCGCTGCCCGAAAACGAAAACATGAGCCTTTACCAAAGTCGCGTGACTGTGGGTGAGCTTGAAATGTTGGCCTCACGTTTTGTGGGGCGGACTCGGGTACGCAACGCCTTTGCTCAATACTGGAGTCAGCAGCGTGAAACCTTGCTACCGAATCAGCAAGCCTCTTCCGCCTTGATCCGCCATACCGAACGCGTACTGGCTGGGGTATTTGGTGCTTCGTCCGCTAAGTTGGTGCTCACCTCGGCGCTGCAAGGACGTAAAATGCAGCTTGAGGAAGTGGCGACCATAGTCGATGAGGCGTCCGAGCTGTACGATTTCAGCCGCGGCTTGTTGCAAGGGGCGATTGAACACATCGGCCAAGGTATTGCCGTGGTGGATAAACAGTTACGTTTAGTGGCATGGAACCAGCGCTATCTTGAGCTGTTTGAGTTTCCGCCGGGATTGATTCAAGTGGGACGGCCGATTGCGGATGTGATCCGCCATAACGCGCAGCAAGGTTTATGTGGGCCGGGCGATCCAGAAGATCACGTACGGCGACGGGTCTACCACTTAGAGCAAGGGACAAGTCATACCTCCTCGCGAGTGCGGGCGGATGGGCGAGTGATTGAGGTGCAGGGGAACCCGATGCCCGGCGGTGGATTTGTGATGAGCTTTACTGACATTACGGTGTTTAGAGAAGCGGAACAAAGCCTGAAAATGGCCAACGAAACGCTAGAAGAGCGTGTACTGCAGCGTACCTTGGAGCTAGAAAAGCTCAATAAACAGTTAGTCACCGCGACCCAGCGTTCGGAGCGCGAGTCGCAATCCAAATCGCGCTTTTTGGCGGCGGTCAGCCATGATTTGATGCAGCCATTGAATGCCGCACGCCTGTTTGCCTCATCTTTATCTGAAGTGGCTAAAGAGGCGGAGGTGCAGAAACTTGCCCACCATATTGAAAGTGCTTTGGGCGCGGCGGAGGATTTGATCAGCGATTTGCTGGATATTTCGCGTTTGGAGTCCGGCAAAATCGATCTGCATCCGCACAGTTTTGCGATTATGGATGTATTGTCGAATCTCAATGCCGAGTTCAGTGCCCTCGCCGCTAAACAAGGTGTGCAATTTAGCCTAGTGCCATCATTACTTTGGGTGCATTCAGATCCCAAATTGCTGCGCCGAGTAATCCAAAATTTCCTGACTAATGCGTTTCGTTATAACCCGAACGGCAAAGTGATTCTCGGGGTGCGCAGAGTCGCCACCGGGCAAGTGCGTATTGATGTGTGGGATAATGGGATTGGTATTGAGCAAGATAAGCAGCAGGAAATTTTTGAGGAGTTTAACCGCGGTGGGCAGGTACGCTCCGACCAAGGTCTAGGGCTTGGGCTGGCGATTTCGAAAGGGATTGCCCATGTACTGGGTCATCACATTTCGATGCGCTCTTGGCCGGGGCAGGGCAGTGTTTTCTCGATTACTTTAGATCGCGCTCAACCCATGCCGTCGTCACTCACTCAGACGGTTGCGATGGTCAATGAGAAAGGTTCAGAGCTGCAACATCTGCGTGTGCTGTGTGTCGATAACGAGCCAGATATTTTGGTTGGGATGCGTGATTTGCTGGAGCGTTGGGGGTGTGAAGTCAAAACCGCGACCGATATTCATGGCAGCCTCAAAGCCTTGGAAGGGCAATGGATCCCCGATGTGATTTTGTCTGATTACCGCTTGGATAACGGACGGACAGGGCTTGAAGTGCTGCAGCAGTGCCGCTTGCGTTTGGGGGATTGTTTCGCTGGCGTGATCATCAGTGCCGATCGCAATCCCGATATCTTGGATGGGATTGAATCAAGCGGTTTTCGCTTTATGGCTAAACCCATTAAGCCCCTCAAACTGAGAGCCTTACTGAATAGTCTGTCTTGAGCCGATGGTCTGTTCAAAACAACCGTCTATACGCTGCCTACTTGCAACTTCAAGTCGTTTAGGAATATTGAAGGTACAGTAAGTATTAAGCCCTCAGATGAGGGCTTAATACTTATGAGTGCTTAGTGGCATTCAATCGACAGAGGCCAGCCAATATCGGTTTGACGGTTGGCTTCTAACTCTAACTCTGTACGAGTCAGTGGATTTTTTGCCAGCCATTCACCGTCAAGCGTGAGCGTCAGCTTGTCCTCTTGTGCGCTCAATTCTACCATCGGCTCTAACGCCGGGCTGCGTCGATGGCTTAAGAGGACAGCAAGGCGCAGCAAACGCAGTACGCGTTTACCACTGGTGCCTGACAGTGCATATTGTTCAGGTAACGAAGTTAACTGTTCGCGATAGCGACGTACGATTTCACCTAAATAATGTTTTTGGGCGCGGGTATAACCGGGCAGATCAAGATGTTGGAGTAGGTAAGCGCTGTGCTCCCCCCCTTTTTTGAAATCGATGGTGAGACCAATTTCATGCAACTTAGCTGCCGTACGCAGCAACATCTCTGCTTGTGGTTCATTGATCCACGCTTCACCGCCACATTGCGCGAGCAGTTTACTGGCGAGAGTGGCGACTTGATCACCATAAGCGCTATCGATCTGATAACGGGTTTGTACACAGCGAATGGTGCGCGCTCGAATATCTTCTTGGCGTAGGTCTTGAACCATCTCATAGACGAGACCTTCACGCAGAGCACCGCCCGCTAGCGTCATCGCTTCGATGTTCAGTGATTCAAAAATCGCAATCAGAATCGATAGGCCACTTGGGAAAACCAGAGCACGTTCCAGCGTTAACCCTTCGATATCCAGCTCTTCGAGATGATCGGCCAGCATGGCTTGCTTTTGTAAACGCTTGAGTTTGGTCAGCGTAATGACTTCATCCATGCCTTGCGCCAGCATGATCTCTTGCAGTGCTTGTACCGTACCACTGGCTCCAACACACACATTCCAGCCAAGCTCAGTGTATTGAGTGAGGATCGGATCCAGCATCTGTTTGGCGGCTAAAATGGCGTTATTAAAGTTGGTGGCCGTCAGCTGACGATCTTTGAAATGGCGCTCTAACCAAGTCACACAACCCATTTTCAAGCTGGTGAGGGCTTTGGCTTCAAAACCTTCACCGATAATCAGCTCGGTACTCGCACCACCAATATCCACTACTAAGCGACGCCCTAAACCTCCCGAAGTGTGCGCGACTCCTTTATAGATAGTGGCCGCTTCTTCTTCACCGGAAATAACGTCGATCGGATGGCCTAAAATCTGGTTCGCTTTAGCGATAAATTCACCGGCATTGGTGGCGGTACGCAGGGTTGCGGTCCCTACAATTCGGATATTCTCTGCGGGAATATCTTGCAGTCGCTCGGCAAAAAGGCTGAGACAATCCCACCCTCTTTGCATCGCATCTAAGCTCAAGGCGTTGTGTTCATCTAGACCGGCTGCCAGACGCACCTTACGTTTGATTTTTGCCATTGTCTGCACACTGCCATCGATATGACGCACGACCAACATGTGAAAACTGTTGGAACCTAAATCAATGGCAGCATACAAGGGTGAAGAAACGGCTTGGCTCATAGCGAAATCAGGCTTCCTTTTTCGGGCGTGGTGCGCGTGGGCGGCGTTGCTGAGGTTTGCGATTGCCACCATTATTGCTATTGCGAGAACCTGCGGTATTGGTGCGGCGCTGTTGTGGCGACGAACGTAGGCTCAGAGGCGCAGGTAAGTCCGTCAGCAGAGCTGAAGGATCGTAGTCTGAGGTTGGAATCGCATGCTCAATGTAGCTTTCGATCGCCGGCAAATTAATCGCGTACTCTTCACACGCAAAGCTTATCGAGTGGCCACTTGCGCCCGCACGACCCGTACGGCCAATACGGTGTACATAGTCTTCACAATCGTCAGGCAAATCGTAGTTAAACACGTGGGTCACTTGAGGAATGTGCAAGCCGCGCGCCGCAACGTCGGTCGCAACCAGAATGTCCACATCACCTTGGGTGAACTGCTCTAAAATACGCTCACGTTTTTTCTGCGGTACATCACCAGTCAGTAGGCCAACACGGTGGTTATCGGCCGCCAAATGTGCCCAAATCTGTTCACAGCGGTGCTTAGTGTTAGCAAAAATGATTGCGCGATCTGGCCACTCTTCTTCGATAAGAGTCTGTAGCAGCGCCATCTTGTGTTCGTTCGATGGGTAGAACAGCTCTTCCTGAATGCGATGACCGGTTTTTTGCTCAGGTTCTACCACCACATGTTCAGGATTGTTCATGTGTTCAAAAGCCAGCTCTTGCACGCGGTAAGAGAGGGTGGCAGAGAACAGCATGTTGAGACGATCTTTGGGCTCAGGCATACGGCGGAACAAGAAACGAATGTCTTTAATAAAGCCGAGATCAAACATGCGATCTGCTTCATCCAGTACCACTGCTTGAATGTGATTGAGGTTGAATACACGCTGTTTGTAGAAATCGATAATGCGGCCGGTGGTCCCGATCAGAATATCGACGCCACTTTGCAATTTTGCGAGTTGCTTATCATAGCTTTCGCCACCATAAGCCAAAGCTGCTTTCAGACCAGTGGAGGCCAACAAAGGCTCGGCATCATTAAAGATCTGAATTGCCAGTTCGCGAGTCGGGGCCATAATAATGGCGCGTGGCTGAGTTTCTGCTCGGCCTTCAGCGGCTGGTGTGGTCAATAAATGGTTGAAGGTAGCAGTAAGAAACGCGAGCGTTTTACCAGTCCCTGTTTGGGCCTGGCCTGCGATGTCTTGGCCGGAGAGCAGTACCGGCAACGCCAATGCTTGGATAGGGGTGCAGTAAACAAACCCCTTTTTTTCCAGTCCATCAATAACTTGTGGCTGTAAACCAAAGTCGGCGAACTTATGCTCTGTGATATGCGTCTTTTTCATGGCTATAGAATATCAGCTTACGCTTGCAATACGGAAGTAAATACATTCCAATAGAGCATCTATTTACTGGTTGAGTTATCACCAGTGCAGAAAATCACATTGGAGTGAAAGATGAGTGACAAAATTTTGCAGCTGACCGATGACGGTTTCGAGAACGATGTAATCAAAGCTGCAGGCCCGGTTCTAGTTGACTTTTGGGCGGAGTGGTGTGGTCCTTGTAAGATGATTGCCCCGATCCTAGATGAAGTGGCTGACGAATACGCAGGCAAACTCACTATCGGTAAACTGAATATTGACCATAACGCGGGAACACCACCTAAGTTTGGTATCCGCGGCATCCCAACACTGCTGCTGTTTAAAGATGGCAGTGTGGTAGCGACTAAAGTTGGTGCGCTATCAAAGACTCAACTGAAAGAGTTCCTAGACGCGAACCTGTAATGAGTCAGACCGCCAAGCCGTACATAGCAATATGTACGGTTTTGTTTTTGGCAAAAAACAATTTCTAGACTAGGCTAATATTTAGTGCTAGTTTATCGCACGTTAATTAAACAGTTGTTCACTTCTTGGTCAATCCTGAGACCATATCCATCTTAACTTAACAACGATCCTTTTTGACTAACTAAGTATCCACCACAATGAATCTAACAGAACTGAAGAACACCCCTGTGTCTGATCTGGTTAAGCTTGGCGAAAGTCTGGGCCTTGAAAACCTGGCACGCCTACGCAAACAAGACATTATTTTCGCAATCCTCAAAGCACACGCAAAAAGTGGTGAAGACATTTTTGGCGATGGGGTTCTGGAAATTCTTCAAGACGGTTTTGGTTTCTTACGTAGTGCAGACAGTTCATACCTTGCTGGCCCTGACGACATCTATGTGTCACCTAGCCAAATTCGTCGCTTTAACCTACGTACAGGCGACTCAATTGCCGGGAAAATTCGTCCGCCGAAAGAGGGTGAACGTTACTTTGCATTGCTCAAAGTGAACACTGTAAACGATGACCGTCCAGACAACGCCCGCAACAAAATCCTTTTCGAGAACTTAACTCCTCTACACGCCAATGAACGTATGGTGATGGAACGTGGCAATGGCTCCACAGAAGACATCACGGCGCGTGTTCTCGATTTGGCAGCACCGATTGGTAAAGGTCAACGTGGTTTGATCGTTGCTCCGCCAAAAGCGGGTAAAACCATGCTGCTACAAAACATCGCTCAAAGCATCGCCAGCAATCACCCTGAGTGTGTGCTGATGGTACTGCTGATTGACGAGCGTCCAGAAGAAGTGACTGAGATGCAGCGCCTAGTAAAAGGTGAAGTGGTTGCTTCAACCTTTGATGAGCCAGCATCGCGCCACGTACAAGTGGCAGAAATGGTGATTGAAAAAGCCAAACGTCTGGTTGAACACAAGAAAGACGTGGTGATCCTACTGGATTCAATTACTCGTCTAGCGCGTGCCTACAACACTGTGGTTCCTGCATCAGGTAAAGTACTGACCGGTGGTGTGGATGCGAACGCATTGCATCGTCCTAAGCGTTTCTTTGGTGCGGCACGTAATGTAGAAGAAGGTGGTAGCTTGACCATCATCGCTACTGCACTGGTTGATACCGGTTCTAAGATGGATGAAGTGATTTATGAAGAGTTCAAAGGTACAGGTAACATGGAACTGCACTTGAACCGTAAGATTGCTGAAAAACGTGTTTTCCCAGCTATCGACTTCAACCGTTCAGGTACGCGTCGTGAAGAGTTACTGACTAAGACCGATGAGCTACAAAAGATGTGGATTCTACGCAAGATCGTTCACCCAATGGGCGAAACCGATGCGATGGAATTCCTGATTGATAAGTTAGCCATGACCAAAACCAACGATGAGTTCTTTGACGCGATGCGTCGACAGTAATTGAACGTTATCTCAAACACCACCCTTGCGGTGGTGTTTTTGTTTGCGTTCTAGACCAGTGGTGTCCACACTGATGTAGAACGAACAAGGAGGAGTATATGCAACAAGGATGGTTGTGCCTCGTTCTTCTCTTTTTGTTAGGTTTGCCGCCTTACGCGCTTGGTGGTGATATCACGGCAACAGAGCGTGAGCTTTGGCTTGCGGAGCCACAGACCCAACAGAAAGCCGAAGAGCTTTATCTGCTCGCACTGCACAATGAAGTAGATCGCTTACAGTTCAATTTGCAGCGTATCAGTTATCCCGCACAAGAAGTCGTGCGTTTTCTTCTATTGCAAAAATTTGAACAAGGCCAGTTGATCTTAACGGAGGAGCTTGCCGTATTCATTGCTGCTCAAAAATCACAGACACCCAATTATTTGATTGCTGAACGGGGCGACGGTTATGAGTTCTCTGTCCCCGCTTTTGATTATGCCGCTATCGCCCATCGACTGTTAAAACAAGCACAGCAGCAACAAGATATCATGATGTTTGTGTTACAAGCAGAAAATGGCGAACTCAATCTGCGTGAGTGGATTTCTGGTTCTTCGGCTCAATCAGTAGATGTTCGTCAGCGCTTATTACTCACAGAGTTGCATCGTTTATCACCGCAAGCCATGGAGCGTTTGATTGCCCAAATTACTACTGAGCAGGTGACGAGTTGGCTGCCCTCGGCAACGGTGATGGTGCAATTTGCGCGGCGTAGTCAAAGCCATGCCTTGTATCAAAGGCTTTGGTTAATGAAGGCTAATGATGAAATTAGGCAAGAGGTTGCTCGTTTAGGGGCGCAAGCCGATGGTTTTGCTAAACAGCAATTAATGCTTGCTGTCGAAAATCCCAGCCTTAAGCAAGAGGCACTGCAAGCATTGATTGAAATACGCCCTATGTCGATGGAGGTTGAGCAATTCTTAATTGAGAAACTAGGACAAAGTGAAAATGCCTCTCAGGTTGCGAGTATGCTTGCTCAATCGGGTTATCAAGGATGGTTGCATGAGTTAGTCAGCTCGAATCGAGCGGTGAAACAGCAAGCGATTTTAGCGGTACTGAATCCATAACCAACAAATGTAAGAAAATGGCGCAGAACAATCTTGAGGTTTGTTATACTGCCGCTATCGCTGTCAACGAGTAGTAGACCTATGAATTTTAAGGACTTACGGGATTTTCTTGACTATTTAGAGCAACGTGGTGAGCTAAAACGTATTACCCATCCGATTGATCCGCATTATGAAATGACCGAGATCAGCGACCGGACGTTACGTGCTAAAGGCCCAGCGTTGTTGTTTGAAAATCCGCTAGGTTACGACTTTCCAGTGCTAACCAATTTGTTTGGTACGCCAGAACGCGTTGCTATGGGCATGGGGCGACAGCAGGTTCAAGAGCTGCGTGATGTCGGTCAGTGGTTGGCTTATCTTAAAGAGCCAGAACCGCCTCGTGGTTTAAAAGAGCTGATTGAAAAGCTGCCCGTTTTTAAACAAGTGCTCAATATGCCAGTTAAGCGCTTGCGTCGTGCTCCTTGCCAAGAAATCGTGTGGCAGGGTGATGCGGTTGATCTCGATAAAATCCCTGTGATGAGCTGCTGGCCGGACGATGTTGCACCACTTTTAACTTGGGGTTTAACCATTACGCGTGGCCCACATAAAAAGCGCCAAAACCTTGGGATCTATCGTCAGCAAAAAATCGCCCGTAATAAAGTCATCATGCGTTGGTTAGCCCATCGCGGAGGGGCATTAGACTTGCGGGATTGGATGGAAAAACATCCCGGAGAGCCTTTTCCTGTCAGCGTGGCGTTTGGTGCCGATCCGGCGACCATTCTCGGTGCAGTAACACCCGTCCCAGATACCTTATCTGAATACGCGTTTGCTGGACTGTTGCGTGGCAGTCGTACTGAAGTGGTCAAGTCGATCAGTAACGATCTGGAAGTGCCCGCAAGTGCTGAAATCGTGCTCGAAGGCTATATCGATCCTAACGAATTTGCAGATGAAGGTCCTTATGGTGACCACACGGGTTATTACAACGAGGTTGAGCGCCATCATGTGTTCACTGTCACTCATGTGACCATGCGTAATAAGCCGATTTATCACAGCACCTATACAGGGCGTCCGCCCGATGAACCCGCCGTGCTTGGTGTGGCGCTTAACGAAGTCTTCGTACCTATCTTGCAAAAGCAGTTTCCTGAAATTGCCGATTTTTATCTGCCGCCAGAAGGCTGCTCGTATCGCATGGCGATAGTGACACTTAAGAAACAGTATCCGGGACACGCTAAGCGGGTGATGCTGGGTGTGTGGTCATTCCTACGTCAATTTATGTACACCAAGTTTGTGATTGTGTGTGATGAACAAGTGAATGCGCGCGATTGGCCACAAGTGATTGCCGCTATGGTCAATCACATGTCGCCTCTGCGCGATACTCTATTTATTGAGCATACGCCGATTGACTCGCTGGATTTTGCTTCACCAGTGGTGGGTTTAGGCTCAAAAATCGGTTTGGATGCCACCGCCAAATGGCCTGCAGAGCTGGCGGTTTCTAATTCTGACCAGAGTGACAAGACAACGGAACTTTCACTGGAAGCGCTAAAAGCCTGCTTGAGTGATGAAGCGGATGTGTTGGATGTTGCATTACCGGAGGCGGCGAATGATAAGTTGGTTCTTCTACTTATTAATAAGCAGGAAGCAGGGCAGGCACAGCAACTGTTACAGCGTGTAGTCGATAAACTCAATGGTGACTCGCCGCTTAAGTTTGTGATCTTGTGCGATGATGACGTGAATATCCATGACTGGAATGATGTGATCTGGGCAATGACCACACGCATGGATCCGGCACGTGATAGCTTACGAATCGTTGGCCAAGATTTGATCTGCTTTGATGCAACCAATAAACTGCCTGACGAAGTCGAACGTGAATGGGGTACTCCGATCCGAAAAGATCCTAAGCTAGTCGCGAAAATCGATTCGTTATGGGATGAGTTAGGCATTGTATGACCTATACCGTCCGCATCGTGCCTAATGATAGACAATTTATAATTCACTCAGGTGAAACGGTGCTTGATGCTGCGCTCAACCAGCAAATAGCCTTTCCCCACCGCTGCCGAATCGGCGCCTGTGCCGCTTGCTTATGTAAGTTGGTTGAAGGTGAGGTGGAGTATGAACTCGAACCGTTATTGACCGAACAAGAAAAAGCGACAGGGTGGATATTTGCCTGCCAAGCCTGCGCAATTACTGATTTAGTGCTGACTTTTGAAGAGTAAGCCAGAGGAAGTTCAATGATAATTCAATGCCAAGTTAAGTCTGTGCAGCCGCTGGCGACGCATACTTACCAAATCCTATTACAACCCGAGCACGCGGTGGCTTACCAAGCCGGGCAGTATTTAATGGTGGTGATGGGCGAAAAAGATAAGCGACCATTTTCACTTGCCAGTAGTCCTTGCCGTAGCAATGGCGAGCTCGAACTGCATATTGGTGCGGCGGATCACAGCGCCTTTGCCCACCAAGTCGTGGAAAAATTTCAGCAAGCCCATCTTAATCAGACATGGGTTGAAGTAGATGTGCCACATGGCAATGCCGCATTACAAGAGAGTGAGCGACCTCTACTCTTAATCGCTGGCGGGACCGGCTTTAGCTATGTGCGTTCCATCTTAGATCATTGCCTCTCGCAAGGTAAAACTCAGCCTATCTACCTGTATTGGGGCGCGCGTGATGCAGCTCAGCTGTACGCACTGAATGAGTTGCAAGAGCTTGCCAAGCAACATGCTCATTTGCAGGTTGTTCCAGTGGTCGAGCAAGCACAAGATGACTGGGCTGGAAAAGTTGGCAATGTACTGCAAGCGATTAACAACGACTTTGCAAGTTTAGAAGCATTTGACATCTATATAGCAGGTCGCTTTGAGATGGCTGGAGCCGCACGTGAGCAATTTACTCAAAACAAACAAGCTCGACGCGATCGAATGTTTGCCGATGCTTACGCCTTTATTTAACGCGCAGCTATAAACAAGATACAAGACAAAGCCCAACGCTAAATCGTTGGGCTTTTTTATGACTTTCTCTTTATAGATAGACTAGAGCAAAAGCTTAAAAAGAATAACTCTGTGGATAAGTTGTCATCAAACTCTGAGTAAAGTGGGATAAATAAGCCCTTGCGCGCAAATGCAGCGATTAAGCGCTATTTCTATAAATCTTCTCAAAAAACACTTGCCAGTGTGAAGCGGATCTCTATAATGCGCCCTCGTTGACGCAGCAAGGGCTCACAGCCAAATCGATGCCTCAACAGGCCAGAAAAGAAAATTGAAAAAAGTGTTTGACACGAAATCGATTCTCGCTAAAATGGCCGCCTCTTCTGAAGCAGATCGCCAAGAAGAGCGCTCTTTAACAATATAAACCAATCAATCTGTGTGGGCACTCGTTGATGATAATCAAAAAAGATTTATCAATGAACTGAGTGACCATTTGAATGAGCAATCATTCAGCACAGTCAATTCAACATTACTTCGCTTTTTATTAAGCAAAGAATGTAATCAGTATTCATTGAGCCGAAGCGAAAGCTTCAAAAAACTTTTAATTGAAGAGTT